>Ga0307379_10011951_pt1 | contig 11350 bp, 8 predicted proteins | sample UN2MG_FD_202237 | JGI IMG/M metagenome (GOLD analysis project Ga0307379, IMG submission 202237) | Soil microbial communities from Risofladan, Vaasa, Finland - UN-2 | ecosystem: Environmental > Terrestrial > Soil > Coastal area > Acid sulfate soil | place: Finland: Risofladan, Vaasa | collected... | reverse complement strand
TATCTTTTAAAATGTTATCTTCTAGAAATGTACCCATTACAATGATATCCGCTCCAGCTTTTACAAATTCTCTAGCTGTTTCTTTTGAATTGACACCACCACCTGTAATGATGGGAATATTCACAAAATTAGAGCAGAGTTGAATTATATCTGCAGGTATTCTTTCACTACCAGATCCAGCCTCTAAATATAATATTTTAAAACCAAGCATTTCTGCTGCCAATGAATATGCAGCTGTTAATTTTGGTTTCTTTCTTGGAAGTAATTTCGCTCTTCCGATCCATCCAGCTGTAGCTCCCGGTTCGATGATCAAATAACCAGTAGAAATAGGTTCGAGATTAGCCCTTTTAACAGTATATGATGCAAGTGCTTGTTGGCCAATAATGAAATATGGATCTTCCGAATTTAATAGAGACATAAAAAGAATAGCATCCGCTTCTCTTGAAACATTTGAGATCCCACCGGGAAAAATAATTACAGGTACCTCCACAACTTCCTTAATCGCAATGATGGTATCATCTACAAATCTTTGGTCAAAAACAGTGCTCCCACCAATAAGAATTGCATCTGTTCCTGCCTCTTCAGCATATTTAGCCATTGTTGCAGCTTTTTTTGTGCTTTGTTTAATAGGATCAGGATCGATTAAGGAAAAATGTAAGGCTCCTTCCTTGTTTAGCTTATTTATGATGTACTTATAAGTATTGAATTCAATAATTTTGCTTGACAAAACATTTACCATTTTTTTCACTTGATTATAATTAATTTACTATTTTTGTATTTATTAACATTTTTTTTACTTTATTTTGAACTTCTATTACATTATACTTCCATCTTTCGAATTCCTTCAAATCTATTGGAAATCTCTTATAAATTGAAGATATTTCTTTCATCCTTATCCGAAGATAATTTAAATCTAACAATAAATCCGGTTTTGATATCCCTTTAACAATTTTTGAAGCCATATCAAAAAGAGATAATTTAAGACCCCCGGTTGATGAAATTTCTAAGATTTCCTCACCTGACAATAAATCTTTTCCCAATCCAAAATTAAGTTCCTCATTAGTAAAGACTTGAAGTACTTGTCTTAGTAAATCTAAGGAAGCATAATCTGCTCCGAAACTTCTCATCACATCAACATTATACTTCCATAAAGACTTAAGGGTATAATCTCCCATTTTAATCGCTTCAAGTGCTACATTAGCAGCGAAATATCCTCCCCTCATTGAAGGATCAATGCCTCCTCCATGTAAAGGGTTTACTTGACATGCCGCATCCCCTATTAACATTATCCCATCATCTGCACATGACCATAATGGACGCCTAATCGGTACAACACCGCCACCAGATGAGAGTATTTCATACTTTGATGTCTTAATATAAGTTCTGAATACATTGTTTTGATAAAATTCTTTAACTTTACCTTTATAATCCATAAATACTCCTAATCCGATATTAATTGAAGACTCATTTTTTGGGAAATACCAAATATAACCACCAGGAGCTCTTTTTTTGTCCAAGATAATAGTTATGTATTCTGGATCCAGTACTTTATGTTCAGATGGAGGAAATTTGACTATTTCTCGGTAACATAATATACTATCTTCCTTTGGAATTATTTTTTCAACAATATTACTTCTTATAGTCTTTCTTAATGGTGAATAGAATCCCGAAGCATCTATAACGATATTAGCTCTTATTTCTTCTTTTTCTCCATTTTTTAATTTGACCCTTATACCCGAAACTATATTGTTTTCATATAATAAATCTAAAGCGATGGTGTTATCTAAAAAAGAGGTCACACCTGCATTTAGAGCATCATCCAGAAGGCGTTGACCAAATTCTAAACGATTAACAATATAACCTGCTTGTTTTGGGTCTAATAAATTTATACATTTTTCCATATTTGGAGAATATATTTTTGCACCTTTAATGTGGCAAGATAATTCTTCATTTGTGGGATGTTTAATCTTTAAAAAATCAAAAATCTCTGTACCTACCGCGTCTCCACAAATCTTATTTCCAATCTCATTTTTTTCTTTCCGATCAATGAGACACACTTCAAGACCTTTTTGTGTAGCAACCCGGGCAGCAGTGCTTCCCCCGGTCCCAGCTCCGACTACAGCTACGTCATATATCTTCTTTATGTCTTCCATTATAGCAAAATCTTTATATTCTCTATTCAAATAAAAAAGGGAAAAGGAAATTTTTTTTATATTAAAGTTAGTAAAAATATAATTATTGTTGTTAAAATTGGTACAGTTAAATCATCCCATGTACTCGGTGAGAACAATTCAATTAAAGTTGCTAAAGCACTCGTAATCAAGGAGTACATTATTGCCTCAAAAAAACTGATATGTATTTGAGTAATAGGATTGGTGACTCCTAAAAAAGTGAAAGCAAAAAAGCATAAGATAAAACCACTAATAAAAAATGCTAAAGAGCCTTCCAGAGTCCTTATTCCTTTGATCCAAGGAATTTTAATATTATGCTTCCCATATCTTTTTCCAATAACTGATGCTAACGTATCTGAGATTATCATCAATAAAATTGCGGAAAGTGGAAAATACATTTGAGATGGTGCAAAAATAACAAATACAAGCAGTAATAATGTTATAGACACACAATAATGAAATGGTCCTTGAAGATATCCTACATGTTCTTCAGCTTCTTCTCCTATGGACTCGTACAATTCTTTTAATTGTTTTATATTTGATTTTTTTGAACTCATGTATACTAACACAGTTAGAGAACCCGCGATTATTATAGCCCACCAAGGCCATTCAAAATAAGGTGTTGTCAATATACTTAACCCAGCAAGTAGGTGCACTGCTTTTCGAGCTTGAAACTTCGAAATCTTATCTTTTTTTTTAAGATAAACGGGGATGAGAATTGTAGCGAAGACATAGATATAAGTCAATAATACTAAGAGTAAATCAGATAATACACTCATAAAAATCATCAAAAAGTATTTTTTTAGTTAGTTATAAAACGTTAATTTTACAATTGCTATTAAAGAATTCCCACTTAATAGAATATTAAATGTTAGAATAGTAAAAATCATAAAAAGCTAATTAAAATAGCCATAATAAATTTTTTTTGTCTAATTTTGGTTCTTTTTGAAAACAAAAAAAGGATCATATTGATAAATAAAATTGCATTTTTAAATAGAAGTGTATTATAATTTTCAATATACTATATAAAAAAGAAATTGAGATGAATTTACACATGGTTGATGAAAACTTAATAAAAGAATTAAAAGAAATGAGAGAAAAAGGTGCAAGTAAACCCTCTGATAGTTTAAAAATGTATGAGTTTATCAAGCAAGTTGCTGAAGAAGATGAAGACTTAAAAGAAGAACTTGAAGACATGGACGAAACTAAAATTCAAATGATTGTCACTGATGTAAATTATAAATATTATGTCATTTTAGGTGAAGGAAAATTCAATTATGCTGAGGGAGAAGTTGATGACCCGGGTGTAACAATGTCAGCAACAGGAGCAACTTGGGCAGGGTTAGCATCGGGCGAGCTTGATTCCACAAGCGCTTATATGTCCGGAGATTTAGTAATAGACGGAAATCTTCAGGATGCCATCGCATATGGTGAAATCTTGAGTATGGCAATGGAAAGTATGGAATAAAAACCAACCTACGTTATATTAACCACATAAAATCATTTTTTTTTCGTTTTATAGCTTTATATTATTAAGATATTCATTTCATATTCTGATTCAGCGTTATAATTTACTTCATATAAAAATTTATAATGACAATTTAATTTAAATGATTATCAAGAAATAATGTTATAAAATTTTAAAATGCTACGTGTAGGAATCATTGGAACAGGAAATATTGCCAATTTAAACATACAAGGCTACATCCATTCTCAAGATGCTGAACTGGTTGCTGTGAGTGATATTGATATATCTAATGCGGGAGAAAAGTTAGAAAGGTGGGGACTTCGAACTTTAAAAATATATACTGATTTTAAAAAAATGATAGATCATGAGGATCTTGATATTATTGAAATCCTTACTCCTCATCACCTTCATTATCCAATGACTGAATATGCAGCTAAAGCAGGAATATCGGGAATCTCGGTACAAAAACCCTTGGCTCACAATATTGCCGATTGTGAAAAAATGATTAAAATTTGTGAAGAAGAAAACGTAAAGTTAAAACTCTACGAAAATTTCAGATTTTATCCTCCGTATCTTAAAGCTAAAGAGTTATTAGATAACGGAATTATTGGGGAGTTATTGAATTTTCGAATTGTAAACATTTTAGCGGGTGGACCCAGCATGAACAATATTAAGGGTTTTCAATGGAGAACTAACATAGATATGTGTGGTGGAGGTCCTGAAGTTTTTGATGATGGTCAACATAAACTGTCAATGGCGTTATGGCTAATGGATGAAGAAAGGGTTGATCAAGTCTACGGTTGGATAAATTATTTCACGGGTGTCATTGATGCTCCGGCGAATATTGTATGGAAATATCCACAGATAAAACCTGATAAACCTCCCAAATTTGGCACAATGGAATTTACATTTGCAACAAACCTATATTTTCCATCAAATTATTATGGTATCGATGAATTCATTGAAATTTCAGGAACAAAAGGAATACTCTGGATAAACCAATGCACATCTGGTGGAAATTACTTATCAAAAGCTCCTCAATATCCGCCAATAGTCGTATATACTGATGGAGAAGTCTCAACTTATGGAAAAGAATTACCGAGAGATTGGAGATATTCCTTTATTAATTCTACTGAACATTTTATAAGCATAATGAAAACGGGGAAAGGCGAACCAATTTATACTGGTGAACAAGGAAAAAATCTCTGTATTTTTGGTAAAATGCCTTATATTTCAAGTCAAGAGGGTCGAATTGTAAAATGGGATGAATTTACTGCTGAAAGTGAGGATAGAGGAAAATGCTTTATTGAAGCCCCTCCTTTATCCCTAGGACAGGGTATGTCCAAGTTCTATATGAGGAAAAAGAGGGATTTAAGGAAAGGGATAAAACAAGGATTGAATATAACAAATTTTAAGTACGATTATGAGCTATAAGAAGGCTAAAATCCAAATTGTAGTAAATTTTTTATTGATATAAATCTGACAAGTAAATTTCTTTTCCAAGTTCACTCGAGTTAATTGCTGCTAGATTAAACTTTAAGATAGCTCTAGCTTGCTCCCCAGAAAGGATGGGGGTTTTTCCATTCTTTACTACTTCAATGAAGTATTTTGTTGCATTAATAAAGGATCTGTTCCAATCCTTTTCAAATTCAGTTATAGTTTCTACTTTTCCATCTCTTACTATTACAATTGGAGCAAAAACTTCAGAACTTGACATTTTATTTCCTATAGATGTTCCCTGATTGATTTTCATTAATCCACGACTTGCAATTATTTCAATGAATTCATCTGTGGGATAATACTTAGAGGGGATTTTCATTTCGGGCATTAGGGCAAATTCCATATTACCATATTTTGGAACTAAATGTTCTTCTTTTTCTTTACACTTCCACATTACATAAGCCGGTGCATCGATTCCAGAAAATGAATCTGTCCAAGCAAAAACCTTCTCAATTTCTTCATTGAAAATCCAATATCCTAATGCAAAAGCATGCCATCCGTTATCAAACAGTATGGGGGAACCATTTTTTGAACCACCAATCTGTTTTGGATCCCTTCTCCAAGCGTTGGCACTTTTTGGTACTTCCCATCCACCTTTAGTACCTATTGCAACCTTAATTCTAATAGAAGCTATTTCCCCTATGTAATCTTCATCTAACAATGCTTTAGCTTTCATTATGTGTGGCGCAAAAAAGAAATTTTCAAAAACTGAAAGAATTGAACCATTATCCGTACAAGCGTTAATCATATCATCAGCTTCTTTTAAACTAAGTGCCATCGGTTTCTGAACGGATATAGCTTTCACACCTTTATTGGCAGCATATATTGTCATCTCAGCATGTAGATGATGAGGGGTAAGGATTTCAACAATATCTAAAACCTCATTATCCAACATTTCTTTATAATCAGAGTAAATCTGAATATTTTCATCTAATTTGAATTTTTGAATTTTCTCTCTTGCTTTCTCTATTGTTCTATTGCATAAAGCAATAACTTTAGCATCCGTATTATTTAGATAACCGAGAATGTGTAAATCGAAAATTACTCCAGTTCCTATGATCCCAACATTTAACATGATAATTAAAATTTTTAATTAAATATAACAACTATGGTTCTTTGATATTTAAAAATACAGAATTTAATTAGAAGCTTGATTTATCAATGTTTTGATACTTAACAAATAAATTAATTAATAATAAAAATAGAAATTTCATTTAAAGAGGATGGTGTTTTTCATTGAATAATGAATTAGACGTTAGAAAAGCATATGAGAGAGCATTATTTCACGGTTGTGGATTTTCAAATGAGGACTTAACCAAATCAAAGATAGCTATTGTAAATTCTTGGAGCGAGATTAATCCAGGACATATACATTTACGTGATTTAGCAGGTATTATCAAGGAAAGTATTAAAGAAAAGGGAGCTACACCCATGGAATTCAATACTATAGGTTCTTGCGATGGTATTGCAAATTCTGGAAACAATTCTAAATATATATTGCCATCCCGAGAAGTCATTGCTAATTCTATTGAATGTACGATAAAAGCATATAATTTCGATGGGATGGTAATGCTCTGTTCATGCGATAAAATAATTCCGGGGATGTTATTGGCAGCTGCAAGGTGTAATATCCCAACTATCTTTGTAACTGGAGGTATTATGGAACCTAAACATTTCAATGACGGTCCCTTAAAAGGAAGAACTTTTGTCACTTCTGATATTAAAGAAGCAATTGGAGAATATAATATCGGTAAACTAACTAAAGAGGAATTTAAATTAATTGAAGAACAGACGTGTTGTAGTGCTGGAGCGTGTAATATGATGGGAACAGCTAATACGATGGCTTGCATTGTGGAAGCAATGGGTCTATCATTACCTGATTGTGCAACTATGAGTGCAATAAGTGAAGAGAGAAAAACATTGTGCAAAGAATCTGGAAAGTATATCGTAGAATTAATAAATAAAAATATTAAAGCTCTTGATTTGATAACTGATAAATCTATAGAGAATGCCATTAAAGTAGCATTAGCTATTGGAGGTTCTAGTAATATGATCCTTCACATGAGCGCTTTATCTCATGAAATAGGGGAGAATTTAAATCATTTTGATTTTGATGAATTAAGTAAAGCAACGCCCTTATTAGCAAAATTTAAACCTGCATCTGAATATAATATTTCAGATTTTTATAAAGCTGGAGGGGTAAAGGTCTTGATGAAAAAAATGTCTAAATTATTGGATTTAACAACGAATTCCGTTCTAGGATTAAATCTTAAAGATTATTTAGATTTAATTAAGATCGAGGATCATCATTTAATTCGAGATTTGGATGATCCATTAAGTCAAGAGGGGGGCATTGCGGTACTAAAAGGTAATTTAGCACCAGAAGGAGCTATAATAAAACAAAGTGCAGTAAATACTGAGATGAGATCACATAAAGGACCTGCGAAGGTTTTTGATTGTGAGGAAGATGTCAAGGAAGCTTTATTTTCTGGAAGAGTAAGGAAAGGGGATGTTTTAGTGATAAGATACGAAGGTCCTAAAGGATCTCCAGGCATGCGAGAATTATCGATTCCTGCTGCGATTCTGATTGGTATGGGTTTAGGGAATAGCGTTGCAATGATAACTGATGGGAGATATTCTGGTGCCACTAGAGGTCCTTGTATTGGGCATGTTTGCCCTGAAGCCTATGAAGGAGGACCAATAGCAATTGTTAAGGATGGAGATATTATAGAAATAGATATTAATAGTCGTAAGTTAAACATCCTAATCGATGAAAATGAAATAAAAAGTAGATTTACAAAATGGAAAAGACCTAACCAAGTAGTATTATCTGGTTATTTAAACATTTATAGAAAGTTAGTAAGTTCTGCAAAATACGGAGCTTATTTAGATTAAAATTGCATACTGTGATTTAAATGATTGACGAAAATCGTATCAGAAAGAACTTAGAATTGTTTTCCTTTCCTAGGTTATCAGGAACGAAGGGGGAAAAAAGAGCTCTGCAATTAGCTACTCAAAAAGTTGAGGAATTGAATCTTAAACCGTTAACCCAAGATTTCGTTTTTAGTACGTTTTTTGGAAGAACCTACCCAAAAATAGCTTTTTCATTAGGATTCGCGGTTCTCTTGTTATTCTATCTAAATTTTGCATCTATCATTATATTCCTTCTTCTTATGATAATTTCTGTAATTTTGGGTTTTTTATTCATTCTTACGAGAAAACCTGAAATCATAAGGTTACCTAAGAAATTAAACTCTAGTAACCTTTACGTTAAACTGGATCTTAAGCTTAAGAGGAGTAATTCAGAAATTAATAAAGACAGTTTAAATGATCAAGAAAGAAGTGTTTTATTTTTATGCCATTTAGATTCTAAAGGACAGAGATTTTCGATTCTTGGTCGTATAAGAATTATAAGAACATGGGTATTCTCAGGGTTAATAATATTTATTATTATTATCTTTAAGAATTACGTATTTACTCCATTTTCCATATTGTTTTATATTATAGGAATTATTCCCATTATCGTCAACTTCATTTCTACTATATTATTTCTCTTAAATACGACAAACAACGAATCTAATGGGGCAATTGATAATGCTTCAGGTATTGCGTGCATAATAGAATTACTTGCATATTTCTCAAATCCAGAGTCTAGGTTAAAAAATTTTAATTTATGGTTTGTATTTACGGGAGTAGAAGAATGTGGAACTATGGGAATCAGGAATTTTTATCGTAAATTACGGCGTGTTAATAAAGATCAATCTATAATTTTTAATTTTGATGCGATTGCCAAAAATACTTACCTATTTCCAGGTAAAAAGATGAATGATCAAATCTACACAATTTTTAATATGTTTTTAAAGAATAATAAAGGTTTAATAATAAAAAGAAATCCCAAGAAAATCTATTTCGGTTCACATTCTGATGGGTATTATTTGAAAAAGAATAATTTTCATGGAATTGGATTTGGTGATTTGGAATCGTATGAATACATTCATTCGATTCACGATACGGTAGATAAAGTAGACAGTCCTTTGCTAAAGAGATTGTGTGAAACGATCATCGATAACTTAATAGTATTTGACAACCAAATTTAATTTAGTTAGTAATTTTAAAAACATTTTATAATTGATCTTAAGATGGAAAAGGAATTAGGAGCTGTTTTTACTCCTCCAAAAACTGCAGAATATATCGTGTTAAAGTTAGGAAGAATAAAAGATAATCAAAAAGTGTTAGATCCGTGCGTAGGTCCTGGAATTTTTGTTAAATCTTTAATAGAGTCAGGTATCAACAAATCCCAAATTTTTTGCCAAGATATAAATCCGGATTATAAAGAATATATTGAAGATTTAGGTGTAAGCTTTAAAACTGTGGATAATTTACTCTCGTTTAATTCAGAAAGCTATAATGAGTATGATTTTATTGTTGGAAATCCTCCTTACTTAAATAAAGCAAGTAATTACGTGAGTAAAAACAGAACTAAACTAAAAAAAATTTATGGAAAGATAAATGCTCACGAAACATATTCAATGTTTATTGTAAATGCCGTTTGGCGTTTAAAAGAAGGAGGGAAACTAGGATTTATCACAAGCGATTCATTTTTAACATTAAGTACCCATACAAAGCTAAGAAAATTTATTCTTGAAAACTGTAAAATTAATGAAGTTATGTTAGCTCCTGCTAATTTATTTGCTAATCAAAATGTGAATACAAATCCAGTTATCATAATTTTAACTAAACATACCATTGCTCAAAATAAACAAGAGAGAGATAATAATGTGATGAGAGTTATTCCTAGAGTCGAAAATGAAATAGATTACAATAATCCACCCATTGAATACCAAATTACACAAAAAAAATACTACAGCTTACCTTTTTACATATTTCATATTGAAGTTGAAGAACAAATCATAGATCTATTCGAAAAAGCTCCTAAATTGGAGCATTACCTACAAGGTTATATAGGAATGCATACTCACGATAACAGGAAATATATAGCTGCAATCAAAGGAAGTGATTTAGCAGAGATTTTTATCAAAAAGAACGAAAAAATCGATGAAAAAGATAAAAAATATAAAATAATTTCGGAAGAGACTCTTAATTCTAAGAAATGGTGTCCATATTTAAAGCGTGGTGGAGGGGATCAATACTATCGTCCTATTATCGAAGCATTAAATTGGGAAGAGGAATCGATAAAAATCTATGATATTCCCCGCTATGTTCCATTCTTAGAGGAGGGAATAGTGATAAGTGGCATAAGTTCTCGCCTCGCTGCTCGATACATGCCTAAGAGATGTTATTGGGACTCGAATAAAGCAATAGGATTCATAATTAAGGAAAATTCGATTTCAATTGAGTATATGTTAGGAATATTAAATAGTTCTTTATATAATTATTTAGCTAAGGGAATTATAAACAATACTAATAGCATACAGATCACAGGGATTCACGCTTTACCTTTTTTAATTCCAACTCCAAATATTAAATCTAAAATCGAGAACACAGTAAGGCACATTATTAGAGAAAAAAAGAAAAATCAAGAATACAATTATTTTCAAGAACAAAAAAATATTGATGATCTCGTATTCGAATTTTATTCAAATCAATTTAACTTTCCATTAAAACTTAAAGAAAAGCTTGATAAAAAATATTCAATTTACTCAATTATGTGATTAGATGGACATTATAACTAAGCTTAAAGAGTTGGAAGTCCTTGATAAGAATTCTATCACTATTGAAGAAGCAAAAAAGGCATTCACATTATTTTGCAGTCTAATCAATGAGAAGAACAATATTCAAGAATACATTAAAGGAAAAGATCTTTCAATATTAATAAATTTAAGAGAAGTAGGACCATTTTTTCTGACAATTCAAGAAGGTTATGCTGAATTTGGAATTGGAACTATTGATCCTTATGATTTTTCAATAACCTCTAACATTGATGTTATGTTCAAATTAATAGTCGGTGAATTGATGGATCCTATTGAAGCCTATTTTTCTGAATTATTTCTTATTAAAGGAGATTTATACTACATGATTGAGTTTTTTCAAATCATAGAATTCATAATTATTAATTATTTTAAAGAAAAGGATAGTAAGGTAAGCTTAATATTAGATTCTAGCTCCTTAAAAAAGCTTTTTGATATATATGCAAGAGGTCTTTCCGTTTTAGAGCCAATTCATATACCGTTATTTTTTGAAATATTGACTG
>Ga0307379_10011949_pt1 | contig 11351 bp, 6 predicted proteins | sample UN2MG_FD_202237 | JGI IMG/M metagenome (GOLD analysis project Ga0307379, IMG submission 202237) | Soil microbial communities from Risofladan, Vaasa, Finland - UN-2 | ecosystem: Environmental > Terrestrial > Soil > Coastal area > Acid sulfate soil | place: Finland: Risofladan, Vaasa | collected... | reverse complement strand
GGGCAAAGATACTTGGAAGTGTTCGTATAAGCCAGAGAATGCAAATCTTGCTGCATGTTCAACGGGTTGTGGGATCTTCAAAGCTCAGCAAAGCTGACTGGGCAAACTTTTGACGCAGGCATCAACATTGTGGTTTGAGAAACGCTGTGTATTATGAGGGCTGGAAGTTTGTGAGAGTTAATGGGATTATTCTCATGATAAATTTGGTTGATTCTCTTGCCTTGGGCTGTTAACTTTAGGTTTTTGAGAGGTTTGCATCACGAAGGAAACACAAAATAGGGAATAGCGGATGGCGAAAGAGAAAACAGCCTCGGGCAGCGACCTTTTTATTGTTGATAACAGCGATAATGACTGGAAAGTCAAAAATTATCTTTCTGAATGGGCGGACATCGCCAAAAGCTTTGATATAGCCACTGGATACTTCGAGATCGGTGCTCTTCTGGCATTGGATGGGCAATGGCAAAAGCTTGAAAAACTGCGAATCCTAATGGGAGACGAAGTTTCCGGGCGAACAAAGAAAGCTCTCTTAGCTGGGATCGAAAGCGTAAAAAGAACTCTTGACCAAAGCATCGAAAGAGAGAAAGACTCGAATGAGTTCCTGAAGGGTGTTCCTGCAATAGTTGAAGCCCTGAGAAACCAGCAGATCCAGTGCCGTGTCTATACGAAAGACAAATTTCACGCAAAAGCGTATATCACCCACGCAAAACATGCCGTTGTAGGACCATCGGCTTTGGTCGGATCAAGCAACCTGACTTATCCAGGCCTGACGAAAAATATCGAATTGAATGTTCAACTGAGGCGGGAAGTCGAATTGCTGCAAAAGTGGTATGAGCGGCACGGGGATGAGGCCGAGGACATAACCGAAGAGATTCTCAAGGTTATTGAGAGGCATACTAAAGATTACTCGCCGTTCGAAGTATATGCTCTAAGTCTCAAAGAGTATTTCAAAGGCCATGAGGCCACTTCCGATGAGTATGCTTGCAGGCTCGGAGTTTCTGTTGCTTCGTTTGGCGCTCTGTGATACGATCGCACTGCTGTGAGATGAATCACAGCAAGTCACTTGGCATATACTAATTGTACTTGGGAGTTAGACGGAATGAGAAACCTAATTGACTACTCAGTCGTGGCGAGATTTGCATACATTCTTTGCCTCTCCCTGTTGACATGCACTCCACGGATGCGGGCGGCAGAGGCCGAGCCCGTCACCACTGTCCGCTGGCAGGTTGGCACACCCATTGTAACCTACTGGGCCGGACCGTCACTGACCGATGCCGTCGCACAGCAGATGGTCGAAGGTGGTTTCAACCTCATCTGGTGCGGCAGCGAAAAGGAACTCGATGTGGCAGGCTGTCACGGCCTGCGTGGTTTGTTCACTGACGGGCTGCTGGTGCCTGCGTCGCTCGACGACCCCAAGCGCCGCGAGCAACTGGATGCTCTCATTGCCCGCGTCAGCAAGCACCCGGCGTTTTACGCCTACTACCTCATTGACGAACCCAATGCATCGCAGTTCCCCTTGCTCGGCAAACTGGTCGACTATTTGCGCCAGCGCGATCCGCTGCACCTGGCCTACATTAACCTGTTTCCGACCTACGCCAACAACAAGCAACTCGGCACAAAAGGCGACGTGGTTACGGCCTACAAGGAGCACATGCGTCTTTACATCGAGCAGGTGAAGCCTTCGCTTATTAGCTACGACCACTACCAGTTCAGGCTCAAGGGCGATGGCGACCAGTACTTCCTGAACTTGGCGATGATCCGGCGTGCAGCGCAGGAGGCGGGTGTGCCTTTCCTCAACATTGTGCAAGCCTGCACCTGGGCGCCGGATGCGATACGTGTGCCGAACCCGGACGAGCTACGCTACCTGGTCTATTCCACGCTGGCCTACGGCGCGCAGGGCATCAGCTACTATGTGTATGCCCATGTGAACCACCAAGGCAGCCTCGTCAGCCTGGACGGGACACCCGGACCTCTCTATCATGCGGTCAAATGCTACAACCGCGAGTTTGTCGCCATTGCGAGGGAACTCCAACCGCTTCACTCGCTGGGCGTGTATCACACCTCGATGCGCGAACCTGGTTGTGAACCACTGCCGGCAGATGCAATCTTCCATCTCGACTCCCCGCAGTCGCCCACTTTGCCGCGAGGCTTTTTGCTCGGTTTCTTCGGAGCCAAAGAGAGGCCGACTCACGCGGTAGTGGCGAACCTTGACTACACCGCCGAGGTGAGCACATCACTCGTTGCCCCGGGTGAACTCGAAGTCTTCGACGCTACAATCGCTCAATGGACCTCTGCGAAGAAGGCTGCAATCGAACTGATCCTTCCGCCCGGCGGGGGAAAGCTTGTGCGGGTCGCTCGATGAAGGAAAGGAGACTGGCCGATCATGAAGAGCGCTTCAACAAGAGTGGTTTGTCCATAATCTTAGGCGCATCGCCCTGCGATAACAATCAATTGGTCGATTCCGGCGGACTTAGTCACATTCGGAAATCGTCATTTCATCAGGTTAACATTAAATCGTCAGAGGCAGAGTATTGCCGGGAGTGCGGGTACATGGTATCCTGTTGACCATGATGTCCCAGGAATTCAACAAAAGGCAAGTGGCTTTCACTACTTCATGTACGAAACATCTGTATCTGGCACTCTTTGTCTCGCTGATTCAGGGGCTTTGTGCTGTCGCTTTTCCCGGCAGAACCGCCCTTGGCAGTTGGGAGGACCGTTTCAACCTGCCGCCAGCCGATGTTCGCATCTTGAAGATCATCCACAACTGGCCCGACCAGCCCGACGCGCAGAACCAGTATATCAGCAGGCTCGGCACGCAGGGCTTCGGAGGCGTGGTCTGCAACGTTTCCTTCGATCAATACCTCGAAAGCAACGCCAAGTGGCTCGCCTTCGTTCGTGCCGTCAACGAGGCAAAGAAGGCTGGTTTTGCGATGTGGCTTTACGATGAGCAAGGTTATCCGTCCGGCAATGCCGGTGGCATCACATTGCGCGATCACCCGGAGTGGGAAGCACGCGGCCTGCTCGTGACCGATACTGAATCGCAGGGCGGTCTCGTCACACTGGAACTTCCAGCGGGTAAGCTGGTATTGGCTGGCGCATTTGAGGTTCACAATGGTAACATCGACATATCGAAGAAAATGGATCTCGCTACGCAGGTCCGCGACGGCAGACTTAGCTGGCAGGTACCGGCCGGTCGCTGGCATGTGATGGCGATTACCGAGAACCACTTCTATGAAGGCACGCACGCGGAAGGTAACCTCCACGCCAAGATTCCGTATATCAACCTGCTCATGCCGGAGCCGACGGCCCATTTCATCGACGTGACCTACGGGGGCTACGCGAAGCACCTGGGCGACGACCTTGGCAAATATTTCATGGCCACGTTTACCGACGAGCCGTCGTTGATGAGCCTTTTCTTGAGGCCGATGCCATATCGTCCAGTGCCCTGGGCGTCGAATCTACCGACCGAATTCAAGAAGCGCCGCGGCTACACTCTGGACGCCGCGATACTCCCAGCGCTGGTAGTCGATGCGGGTTCTGCAGGCGCGAAGATCCGCTATGATTTCTGGCTGACGGTCGGCGAACTTGTTTCGGAAAATTACTTCGGCCAGATTCAAACTTGCTGCCGTCAATACGGCGTTCCTTCAGGCGGACATCTACTGGCCGAAGAAGGAATTGTCGGGCATGTCCCGCTCTACGGCGATTTCTTTCGCTGCATCCGTCGACTCGATGCACCGAGCATTGATTGCCTGACCAGCGTTCCGCCCGAGGTGCCATGGTTTATTGCCCGCCTGCTGAGTAGCGCAGCCGAACTTGAAGGCCGGCCTCTTGTCATGAGCGAGACTTCGGATCACAGCCAGCGCTACCGGCCCGCCGGTGACCAGCGGCCCAAGCGTGTAGTGACAGAGGCCGAAATCCGTGGCACCTGCAATCGCCAGATTGTCGCGGGCATCAACTGCTTCACCAGCTACTACAGCTTTGCAGATTTGTCCGACGAGCAACTGTGCCGGATCAACGAGTGGGTTGGCCGCTGCTGCACGGCACTGCGCGGTGGGCACCAGGTTGCGGACATAGCCGTGCTGTATCCCACAGAAAGCCTCTGGACCAAGTTCGTCCCATCCGGCCACTGGACCAGAGAGGCCGCCGCTGCGGCGAGGATTGAAAGTCTCTATCGGGTTGCCGCTGAGAGCCTCTTTGCCTCGCAGCGGGACTTTACGTTCATTGACAGCCGCGCTCTCAGAGAAGCGACCGTGGAATCGTCCGCGCTGGTACACGGCCAGCTCCGCTGGCGAGTGGTCGTTCTGCCGGGCGTGGATACTATGCCGTTGGCGACCTGGAAGAATCTCACCAAGTTCGTCCGCCAGGGTGGGGCTGTGATTGCGCTCGGCGCTCTGCCGGCCAACAGCGAGAGCGAATTCCCATCCGCCTACGTCCAGGCGCTGGCGAAGGAAATCTTCGGCGAAATTGGGGCTGACACTTCATCCGTCCGTGAACCGCAATCCCGCGTGAATGCCGCAGGTGGTACCGGCATCTACCTTCCTTTCGGTCTGGAAAGCTTGCTCCCGCTTGTGCTCGACGGCCTGTTGGAAACGGATGTGAAAGTGGCCAAAGCCAAGTCTCCGTTGCGTGTCACGCACCGTCGCCTCGACAACCGCGAAGTCTATTTCGTCATCAATGACAGCGCCAAACCGTGGACGGGCCAGGTGGATTTTGCAGCAACCGGGGTCGGTGAACGCTGGAATCCCGCTACCGGTCAAAAGGAGGAGACCTTGACTGCCAGCGCCGCCCAGATGAGCCTGGAACCATACGGCGCTGCCCTTTTCCGCTTCACCTCAGCGAAGCCGCCCCGGCGACGTACTATCACCAGCGGGGGATTGCCAAACTTGGTCCTGAGTGCCGTGCCGGAAGTAGAGCCGACCATGGGGCATGGTGAGTTTGTTCGCGCCGAACTGGCGCCGGACACTGCTCACTCCAGCGCCGGTTCTCCGGCCTGGCAAGCTGCCGCTGTCTTGACAAGGGGCAAAGTGGACACACATCTGTTCCTCCAGTTCCACTACTCGCAGCCGCTGGATCTGAGCGATGCCGACTGTCTCGCCATAGACACCTGGGTGCCCAACGGCCAGTCTACGCCGAGCCAGCTTCTGGTGATACTTCACGAAGAGGGAGGTGGCGACTTCATCGCGGAAACGGGCCGTTCCTTAGCCGCCCCGGGCCGGGAACGCACATTCGTTACGCTGAGCCGTTTTCAGCTCGGGGGCTGGTCGAAAGATTCTGATGGCATTCTTGACCTGAAACGCGTGGGCGACATCCGTATCGGGTGGGGCGGCTACTTCGGAGTGGAGCACGAAAAAGTACAATTCAGCGTGGCACTACCCCAGGTCGGAGCCGTGATACGCAACCACAAATGAACAACGTTTCGTTCGTGAAATACACAGGGTTCACAATCTTATTAGGGCCTAATATCGACGATTCTGCGCGTTTCAAGCGGGCCTCAGACTACCTCGCAGTCGACGAATCCGCCCTGATCGCTCTTTGGCGGAATCGTATTTGAGGCTTACGAGAATAGCGATGATTTTTGAAAGAGTGCGTCTATGAACAGCTCAAAGTCAAATACTCAAATCCCTGTTGCCACAAAATTTTCCTTTGAGGCATCTTCGTTACAATATATAGGCCCCCGCTTTGTAGCTTATCTGAACAGCTTTTAGACTTCACGATGCATTATAGTGGACATCGTGAATCTGCTTATATCACGGTCAATCGTAGCAATATATTCTGATTCGACCTTTTCCTACAAGAGCATTTAATTGGGAGGATATGTTACAACCACAGTCGTAACCAAATGTTTTCCCCATTTTAAAGTTAGCGGTATGTGATTGTCCTACTCAGGGAACGCCATGACTTCCACTAAGTGCCGACCTGTATTGGCCGAATTATGAGTCTGCGTGACGCGGATATAGCGTACTCTTCGTGGCTCAAAGCGGCATGTGTATCCATTTGCGGAGGCAGGCTCCTGGTTAGTACGGTGATCGGCGACTATTTTCCACGTCTTGCCCTCCAGCGAGGTCTGCACAGTGAAGCCGTAATGTCGCTTGTCACCAAAGTAACCAACCACCACGATCCGGCCTACAGGGGTAGGCTTTTGCAGGTCCACCTGCCACCATGCCTCAGGATGTTGTGTGATATCAGTCGCCCAATAAGCATTGGTGTTGTTACTCCAGCCATCGTTGGCCAGATTAGCTGCGTGTCCCGGAAGCGCATGCGAACAGGTGACTGGCTTGTCCGTGGTCAAGCTGACGGCATTGGGTTTGAACGCCTCATGGTACTTCTTCCACAGTCGCCTGGCTACCACCACACTGTCACCACTTGGTTCAGTGGGATATGTCTCCTGTCCATCCGACCATTCGACCATCCATTGTCGCAGCTTTCGGTCGAATTCAGCGTCATCGAAAGATTGTTTGTTTTTCAGGGATTCGCTCACCTCGCACAGGTACCATTCCCATCGTTTCAAGTAGTAGCCGCTGAGCATGCCGGACCACTCTTTGCGTGCATAGTCATCGATAGCCGGCCCTTGGCCCCAAAGCGTTAGTACGCGTCGGGCATTCCATTGATGTATCTTCTGTTCAGCATCGTTTGCCCCCCAACGCTTGGCATCTTCCAACCAACTGCCCAGGAGGAATTCGGGACGCGTGGCCAGCAGTTCATCCAGGTCACGGATTAGGCCGAGGAATCGGGCGGAGGCCTTTTGGAAGGCCCAGGCATCCTTTGCCTGGAAAGCTTCTATGAGATCGAAGTGTAGTGTGGCGGCATGATTCGACAATACCTGGCGGGCCACGTTGACCAAATCAAAACCATATGTGTCTGTGCCGGCTAATTCATGCGACGCCTGCAGCAGACAATTCCAGGCTTCGGCCAGGCGAGTGTTGCTGTAAGAGGGCAAACCACCTCCTGAAGTCAAAGTAGGTGTGTGATCAATGATCGAATGCGTACGGTTGGGGGCACTGTAGACTGTGTCCGTGAGAATGCGCCAAGCTTGCTGCGCGTCGGCCTGGGGTTGGCCGTAACGGTGATGGACGTAGTCGGTGATCCATGCACTCAGGTCAACCGGTGTATCGCGCCAGGCCATTTCGAACATCAAGTCATAAACCACTGGATTGTAATCAAGACCCTCATTGACAAAGCCCAGGCCCGTGAGTTGGCCGCTGTTCGGATCGCGAAGCGCCGACATCAGACCATCGTTATTTCGATTTAATGCCCCACCGAGGTTAACAGTACATCCAAAGCTGTGTACATTACACCACATCCATGGCTTGCTATAGAACGCCTTAGTCTGATTCCACATGGGGGTTGATTCACAGAAAAGGTCCAGAATAAGCATACGATCATCAGATATGGCGTCCAGGAAGGCCTGAATGCGGGGCTGTGTCCAGAAAGATCGATTATACATGAACGCCCACCCTTGCAGTACCCAAACAGCCTCCGGATCGCTCTTTGACATACCGTTGTAGATGGCCCGGCTCAGATCCGCCAGGTACTTAAGATCGCCCCTGGGCGGTGTCATTTCAATAAACGTGTCGGCAGCATAAAGATGGTCCGTGCCGAAATACCTGGTTTGTTCTTCTATCCACAGGCGGGCAATCTCAGCAAATCCGGGATCGAGTGGATCCAGAAGGTGCGTTTGCCATTCGATCCAATCAACGGTGTGTACGGTTGCGTCGGGGTATTTTTTCGTAATCGCTTCCGGTACATGACCGGTGAATCCCTGAAGTACCGGCGTCATGCCCAGTTCGCGTTGTCGCGTAAGAATCTTCTTCTGGAGTTCCTCGTGCTGGTCGATCCAGGATTGAGATAGTGGACCACCCCACCCATCCAGACACCCCATCCACTGAAACGGAAGATAAGGAGGACCGGCAAGATACCTGGTAATCTCCGCATCGCTCATACCCAAGCGACGGCACACAGCCTGCCATACCGCCTCTTGCCCGGTGACTGCCAGGGGTGTATTAACACCGTTCAGGGCCATCCAGTCGATAAGCCTTTCCCATTGACTAAAGTCCCACCACGGCAATGAGTAACCAAAGCAGCAGTAGTTCAGAAAGTAGCGATACTTTGCCCAGGCCGTACGCCGGACCTTCTCCTTTACCTGAGGCAAGGGATCAGGCAGGTTAAGTTGGTTGCCGCACCAGGAGACATGACAATGGCAGTAGTGTTTGAGATACCAATTCAGTCCCATGGCCAAAGACACACTGTTATTGCCACGGATGATCACCTTTCCCTTGTGTGTCTCGATCTCAAAGACATCCTTGCCTTCATCTTGAGGGATAATCTTAAATTCAAAAACGTCCTTTTTCTGATATGTCGGTAACAGCCGATTCAACAGGCCCATAGTGGCCTTAATAGATGAATCTGTAGCGTGACCAAAAGTGATTGTGCTATTGAATAGCAAGAGAAAGAATAGCGTTTTAAATATTCGTATCATAACTATGTACTCCTAAAATCTATTTGGTATTCATCAGTAACATGGTCAAAGCATTGAACCAGAGCTGATTATACTGGTTCCAATAGAAAAATTGCAGTCCCAATCACACTAAACGGCTGGCAGCTTAATAAAGTTGTCGGCTCTTCATTTTTTTGAACACGTCCACCTATGAAGAGTTCAAAGTCAAATACTAAAATCCCTGGCTGGAGGGGCACAGTTCGAAAGACGGAAAAACGAATCTATAATCATGTGTACAGTATAATAGTGTGTAATTATATTCACAGCGTGTTAAAATATGAAAGTATTTTCGATACAATAATGATATAAGGAATCCCAAAATTGGTTCTGCTTTGGTAAGTATATGGATGATCCAGTCTAATAAGAAGGAGAACAAAATGAGCGATCGCCTACTGTATAGTCCGGTTTGTCTTTTTATTGTCGCGACTTTTTCTTTGTCCATCTATTCAACTGAGCTATCAGCAGCAGATGAATTAGTCCCAGGAATTCAAGAACTGTATCGGCTCGATCGGCTTGCTGTACTCAAAGAATCAATCGAGGTAGCATCAGTCTCCAGCTATGATCGCACAGGCGGAAACAACGATGGCTTCGGAGGACAGTATTCCTACGTCCGCAAGGAAAAGGATGGCCTGGTACTGGCAGACTTACAAGGTCCTGGAGTAATCTACAGAATCTGGACTCCCACACCTACGGATGACATGCTCGAGTTCTATTTCGACAGCGAGAATGAGCCAGGCATACGAGTCAAGTTTCGTGATCTTTTCTTTGGAAAACATCCTGTCTTTGTTCGAAACGAAAATATAGAACCCGGAGAAAGACTCCCTGGCCGAATGGCAAAGCCTAAACCCGAAGTGGTTTTCCGTGAGGCACACGCCGCAATTGTTCAGATTGCTTCGCAATGGATCGAGAGATTCAAGTATATGGAAGAAGCAACGCCAGGACAAGAAAATGTGCCGACAGTTCTGATAATCGTATGCGACAATACCAATATCGCTGAGGTATTCTATAGAAAAATCAGTGGGGAACGAGAAGAGGAGATAGTAACGGAGGAAGATGTTGAGGAGGTAGTGACTGGAAATGATGAAGAAGAACAGCCGAGAAAACGGCAACGAAAAAAGAAGAAAATAATCATCTATGAGAAAGGTAGCATTTTTCCTGAACATTTTTCCAATACCGCTACTCAGAAGCGAACCTTCAGAATTGACAGTAAGCTCTTGGCTGAGGCGGAAAGCGAAGATCCTTCAAAAAACAGGGCACAAGCAGCGGAAGACGTGCGAAAGGTCGTCTCAACGGTTGGGAAGCCAGGAGAGCCGGGTGAGCATATTCGTTGTGTAATTTCAGTTGGAATGCTCAATGAAGGCTGGGATGCCAACAACGTGACTCAGGTACTTGGGATAAGGGCATTCGGTAGCCAACTACTTTGTGAGCAGGTTGTGAGACGTGGGCTTCGTAGAATGGATTATGTCCCTGATCCTGAAACAGGATTACTAACGGAAGAATATGTGGATGTATATGGAATTCCGTTTTCGGTTATTCCCTTCAAGGGGAAACCTACTGGAGGTTCTACTCCAGTTGATAAGCCAAAGAACCATGTCCGAGCGATGGAAGAAAGAGCAGGAATGGAAATGCGTTTTCCTGTCGTTGAGGGCTATGCGTTCGCTCTGAAGAAGAATCTCATAACGTGTGATATTAATGAGATTGAGCCACTTATCCTTGAACCTGACCAAGAGCCAACTGCCACTTTTCTGGAGCCGACAATAGGCTATAAGGAAGGGTATGCATCCCAAGTATCACATGTGGCTTTTGTGAAGCAGGATCGTGAGGCGTATTACCGACAAACGCACTTACAGACAATCATGTTCAACATTGCTCGCCTCATTATTGAGCAACTCATAAGTGCACATGCTGGTGGGAATGAACAAAAGCAACGTGTTCTCAGGCTTCAATCACGTCATCAGCTATTTCCACAAGTTTACCATTTTGTTGAGCTATATGTTGAAAAGAAGGTCGATCTAAGGGGTTGCCCTCCTTGTGAATTGGGGTTGGAGAAATATGTTACTCGCATAGTTGAGCGATTGCGTGACGGCATCCTGCCGGATGAATCTGAAGGTGAAACACCGTTGCTTCCAATTCTTAATAGGTACAAACCTTTCGGAACAACTACGGAGGTTGACTTCAAGACAACTCGACCTTGTTATCCTACCAAGAAGAGCCATATTAACCAGATAGTACTTGATACCAAGACATGGGAATCAGGAGCAGCATTTCGTATCGAAGCCTGCCAACGTGTTTCGCATTACGCAAGAAATGACCACTTGGGCCTGCTTATTCCTTATGAATTCCAGGGCTTAGACCACAGCTATGAACCGGATTTCATAATCAAGTTCCAGAACGGATTGACGGTTGTGCTTGAGATCAAGGGGTACGAGGATGAGCAAACGAGAGCAAAACACACCGCCGCTAAGCGGTGGATTTCTGCGGTAAACAACTGGAAACAGTTGGGCAAATGGGCTTTTCATTTATGTAAAGATCCCCAACTGCTGAGTAAGGAACTTGCATATTTGGAGAAACAGCACACGAGTGTTTCTTTGGGTGACATGAAAGTCTACAAATACAGATCTCTTCGTAATTTTGGTTTCGTTGCGGATATCCTCTGTGAAACAAGATTCCATACTGCATCGTTCTTTGAACTCAATGATCCCGTACTGCATCGTTCTTTGAACTCAATGATCCCGTAGGGTGTAAATATTCATCCCAGCACAAACTCTTAACCCAAAAAGAGATATATTTCGTTTCACCATAGATATTCCGCTGCATTAAATCTGCTCGCCGATGCAATGACACGAAAAGAGACTTTTCC
>Ga0307379_10011948_pt1 | contig 11352 bp, 6 predicted proteins | sample UN2MG_FD_202237 | JGI IMG/M metagenome (GOLD analysis project Ga0307379, IMG submission 202237) | Soil microbial communities from Risofladan, Vaasa, Finland - UN-2 | ecosystem: Environmental > Terrestrial > Soil > Coastal area > Acid sulfate soil | place: Finland: Risofladan, Vaasa | collected... | reverse complement strand
CAACGTCGGTCCGGCTTAGCGCGGCCTCCGGCGTGCGCGGATGCACCTGCCGCGTGACGGCCAGATACGCCTCCACCAGTTGGCGGCGGGCCTGACGGGCCTTGGGATGTCCGGCGTTGCCGGCGACCCACTTTTCCAGGGCCGTGGCGACGGCCAGATCCGGCTTCTGGCGGAGTTCGAATACGATCAGCTCGTATTCGGCCTCGGCGGCCGCGGGCGTGCCGGCGTGGTCGGCGACCACTTTCTTCAGCAGCGCCACCCCTTCGGCCACAGCCTCCCCGCCGAAGCGCGTCTTGGCCAGACCCAGAAGCAGCGTCGTCGTGGCCGCGTCCGCCTCCTTGGGGAATCGCGCCAGCAGCTCGCGCACGGTCGAAATCGCCCCGGGCGCGTCGGCCCGCTGGATCTGGGCCCTGGCCTTCAGCGCCATCACTCTGGCACGCTGGGCGTCGGTGAGGGCCTTCTCCGCCAGCAGCTTGTCGCATTCAGCCAGCGCCGTCCTGGCCAACTGCTCCGCGAAGGGCGCCTCTTCCAGCATCAGTTCGATGAGGCGGATCCGCGTGTCGGCGTCGGCCACTTGCCCGCGCAGGGCGTTGAGCATCTTGGTCGCGTACGGCTGCTCGGGCGCCAGCCGGAGCGTCCTGGACCAGGCGGCAATCGCCTCGTCCACCTGCCCGAGTTGGTAGCACGCCTTGCCCAGCCACAGGAACACTTCCGGATTGCGGACGTCCGTCTGCGATGCCTTTTCAAGAAGCTGCCTGGCCTTTTCGAGTTCGCCCGCCTCAAAAGCCGTCTTGCCCGCCTCGAAGGCCTGCTTGGCCTCGGCCTGGGCCAGGGCGAGACAGGGAGTGGCGGCGATCACGGCGGCTAGAAGGAACATCGCTGTCGGCCGATGCATCTTTGGCCTCCTTTCCGGGCCAGGCCCCCAGCGCCGAGAACACGCGTATGGGGCCTCAGTCCCGACGGACTCGTTGACCTTTCGTGCACGCCTTCTATCCCTTTGACTCGCGATCCGGTAGAAAGTTTCCGCCCAGGCCGAGAAAAACTCCGCAGGGAAACTCCGCCAGGGACGAGAAGCCGCTGAAGAAGCGCGTACATCGTGGACCCGCTGGCGCCTGTTGGCCCAAGCGGTTGGTGACCTTGAAGATGCGGTTATCCCCGCTGCGGCGGCATGGCGGGCGGGCGTGAGCGGCCGGGCGTTGGCTCTGGGCGTACCCTGGGCGCCGAAAGATGCCCCTGCGGGTTAGGATGCTCGGCACCGCCCCCGGCCAGACGGAATTCAGGTCCTCGGGAATCCCCATCCGCGCCTGGACGTCCCCAATGGTCAAGCGGCCCCGTTCAGGGCCGCTCTTGACCATCTTCCGGCAGGCCTAGGCGACGACCTCCGCCCAGCGAACCCCCAGGGCAAGGATCGTCGCCACGGCCAGACCGATCACGACTACCGGCTATGTCAGGCTTCGGCGACGAGCGAAACGCATTCGGTGTTCCGCGACGGGCCGTTCTTATGGGGAGCCGACCAATTCCTCGGGCTGCTCTGCCCACTGCGGCTTCGCAGTCGCGTCAGTCTTTGCTGTTGCGGAGAAAGCGGAGCGTTCCTTCTGGTCCGAAATGGCCTGCAACGGCTCAGCGATCTGCGACAAATGCCTGACCGCCCGGGACAGATAGATGAGCAGCAGGGCCATCACACCAACGTGACCCACCGCTAATAGTGTTAGAACATAGACGAACACGTTCATTTCGCTCTCCTGTTCTGCTTCGGCGACCGATGTCTTGGGCTCTATCCCTTGCCTTTTTGCCTTTGCGACTGTCACGATCGAATGCAGACCGTCTCTGCCCGGGTCCGCGGGCCGCCGCTGGTATCCTGGCAGGGACAGGTCCCATGAGTTCATCGGCGGCGCGCGACCGGACCTTTAGCAGCCAAACAGCGGGAAAAGGAGGCGTTCCGGTCCCAGTTAGGGCGGTTTCGGGGTCGGAAACACCTGAAAAGGCAATGCTCCCCTGCCGGGCGCCTAGACGGACGGGCCGGCAGGGGCGCTTTTGAAGCCCGGCACGACGTGGTTGGCGCCTGGATGGCCGGCAGTTGCGCCGAAGGTGCGGACGTCTTCCCGCAGGCTGTCAGCGGCAATACGCCCCCGGAGAGGGGGATCTGGGCAACTGACGAAGCATGTCCAGGCTCAGCGGCGGATCCAGCGGCAATCCCAGCCCTTCGCTGGATTCAATTCTCTGGGCGACGACGGGTTGCAGGTGTGTGCACAGGAGTTCTCTCCTCGGGCGGGGCAGCAGAGAACGCAGCCGATCCAACACCGCGGAGAAGCTCTCTCCCGCCACGTTGCCAACAGAAAGATTCACCATGGCACATGGCTGCAAGTCGCCCGCCGTGCTGATGAAAATCCTTTCGTTGCCCGCAACACAGCCGAACCTGTCGGGCGCCTCAAAATATGGGGGGCCGAGCAGAACCGGGTAGTCCTGGTATCTGGCATCCCGGTTGAACGTCTGCATCGCGTCTTCCAGAAGGGCTTGCTCATTGCCTTTCGGCAGCAACTGGTCGCAGCCGACCACCGCCCTGCCGGCCGGGCGGATGAACAGTATCTCGACCATCCCCGCGCCCAGATCCTTGGCAAGCTCCATGGTCTTGGAGATCTCTCCGTGGTTGATGCGTTCCTGGGTGAGCGTGGTATTCAGTACAACAAAGACGTTGGCCCGCTTGAAATGCTCGACGGCATCCACGGCTATTTCAAATGCGCCGGCATATCCGACAAAGGCGTCGTGCTCGGCCGGCTTGTAGTGGTGCAGAGAAACACACGCGCCGAAAAGCCCGGCCTTCTTCAGCTCCCTGGCGGTTCCCGCGTCCAGGCCAAAGCCGGTGGTGGCCAGCCAGACCTCCGAACGGCCATCCGCCGCGGCGATGGCGGCCATCGTCCTGTCGAGGTCCACCAGCGGCTCCCCGCCGTGGATGCAGATCCAGCTTCCGCCGGCCTGCTGGATCTCGCCGACCAGCTCCCGAAGCCTCTGGATCGGCATCGGCCGCTGGCCCTTCCTGTAGTTGAAGCAGTGCGGGCACTTGTACGGGCACTCATCGGTGGTGCAGAGCATGACCTGCTCATGATGGTGCACGCCGTTGGAGTTCAATGCGCGCCGGACGCGGGCCTCCATGGCCTGACTTGGCCAGTGCGGCAGGTACAGCCCCATTTTCACGCTACGGCCGAACCCCACCGGTTTGAGTTTTGACATGTAGATACGAGAGGACCGCCGCATCGCCAGAAAGGTTCGAAACTTTGCGGCGGCGCTGCCGGGGTGGCTGCGGATCTCCTGGAACAGCATTTTTGCCGCCCACAGGGCCAGCTTGCAGTCGAACGACCTCAGAGCCTTTCCTGCAAGCGGGATTGGCTTGTCCATGCTGCCCATCCCTTTACGGACGTGAGCCCCATCGTGATCGCCAACGCCGGCCGGCGATCAGTGTAGCGAATCCGCCTCGAGGGTTCCCGCACATTTTCGTTGCCGGAAGTGTAAGGCGCCGGAGCGCCCGCAGCGCCTTTTCGTCACCGTCAGCGGCCTGGTGCCGGCTTACGGCCGGACCCTGAAGCTTGGGCCAACCGTACCGGTCAGAAGGTAATCCCCCAGGCCGATCGCGCCCCATAGGATGCCGGCGACAAACTCGCCGGCCATCAGCCCGATAAAGAAATTCCGGGCTTGGCGGTAAAAGGACTGCCCGCCGTAGCGCATGATCTGCGTCTTGATCAGCCAGGCCAGCAGAAACGACGGCGCGAATTCCGTCGTCCACACCGACCCCCAGACCAGAAACAGCATCGGATGCAGCGGCCACCAGGTGAAGCGCAGGCGAAAGTAGCTGCAGATCATCACCAGGGCAAAGCCGATGCCCGCGGCCGTGAAAAAATACTTCTTCGGCCGGGGATGGAGAAACCGGGCGAGGCCGGTGGGGGCAGCGGCTTCCTGGAGGCTCTCCGTGGACGAAAGCTCATCCACGGCGCGGGTCAGCATCTGAAACGGCCTCCTGGCGACCTGGTCCACGGCCCAGCGCTGGCCGTCGCCGTCCATGCTGGCGACGCCCAGGCTGTAGAGAAGATACACGGTGACCACTACGGCCGCGACCATCGCCAATATGACCGCGACGCCCATCCAGCCGGCCAGCCGCCCGGGCCTGAGCCTCCGGAGGTCGCCCATGCGGACGACGTTAAGGGCCAGCGGCACCACCGCGATGCGCGGGTCGATCGTCACCACCACGCACAGCAAGCCCAGGATGATCAGGGCGTGCGGGCCCAAAGCAAAGCTGCCGAAGACGGCCAGCAGCACCCCCACCGGATGCCAGAACGGCTGAATGATGAACAGCCCGGTGGTGACGTTGATCCGCCCGACCATCAGGAACAGCGTGCCCGTCAGCAGCACGAACGCCACTGCCAGCAGCGGGTGCAGGCCGACCCACCACAGCAAGCCGACCAGGGCGGCGCTGGCGACGATAAGGATGCGACAGGCGGCGGCCTCGCGCGGCAGAACCTCCCCGGAAGCATCCCCGCCCAGCCACAGCGAGCGCTTCAGAACCGACCAGTAAAACCGCCGGCCGAGGTAGAGCACCATCACGGCCAGGCCCATGTAGGCTCCGAAGTACATGTATGCCGGCAGCCCGCCGGCCAGAACGTCCGTGCTCAGGTCCACGCCCGCGGAAACCAGCGGCGCGGCCACCGCCACGTACAGCCAGCCGCTGAGGCCCAGCGAGAATGACGCCTCGGACGTGAGGAAATACGCCACGCCGACGGCGGCAAAGTAGAACCGGACGTTGAGCACATTGACCCACGGAACCTTGGCCACGGAGGGAAGGATCTCGCCCAGCGAGCTAAGGTTGATGCCTAATGGGATGGAGACAAAGCCCGGCCGCCAAGCCTGGATGCCATTGACGCACAGCACCCCGAAGGCGAGGGCAAAGCCCAGCCAAAACCCGCGGCTGCGGAAGATCGGATTGAAAGTGCCCCCGTCGCTCGGCGGCTCCAGCAATTCGTGGGTGACGGCCGCGATGGGAAAGGCCAGGTGCTCGCGCTGGCTCCACTGGCGGTAGACGACGACCACCGCGGCCAGGCCGGCGATGAAATTCAACCCCAGGACGGCGAACCAGAACAGCATCGTCGGCACCCAGTTGGCCCAGGGCACACCGGTGAACGGAAGGGGTTGCCCCGGCCGGGAGAGGCCCTGCATGTAGTCCTTCACGACGTCGGAGCCGGGTTCGGTCGCCACCATCATCACCGACGGGACGTAGCTGAGCAGGTCCCTGGCCTGCCAGCCGGGGCTGATCGCCTGGTGATGGAACGGAGCGATGATGGGGTGGGGGAAGACCCAAAGCAGGCCGGAGCCGGCGATGACACTGCCCATCAGCACCAGCGACAGCATCACGATAAATTCGCCGGTGGTGAACTGCCATCGGCCCGAGGCCGCCGGTCCGGTGCGCCCGGATCGGAGACCGCCCAGCAGCCGCAGCAGCGGGTTGACGGCCAGCAGCCCCAGCATCAGCAGCCCGAAGGCGTGAGTAGGCATCAGGTTGCCGCCGATGCTGGGGAATCCCAGCCAGATGTCGTTGATGTAGCCGACCGAGGCCAGCGCCACACCCACCAGCAGGCCCAGGAATATCGCTCTTACGGTCATCTCATCTCTGGCTGCGATGGAGGCACCAAAGACGCCGCCGACGCATGCGCATCAGCATTGGGGCCTCGGCCGCGTCTGCCGCCTCCGGTCATGCCTCTGGCTACAATCGGCACGAACGATAGCAGGTCGCGCCGGGCAGAGCAAGTCGAGGCCGGGAGGAGGCAGCCAACGCTGACGATTTGACGTCGGCGACTCGCGCGGCAGCCAACACTTCACTGACGGGCTATCGCGCCGCGGCGCGTTCATTGGCCACTTCAACGGTCACGGATTGGTTGCGGATCTGCTCGGATGGGGCATCAATGGTGTAGGTCTCGCCCGGGTCGGGCGTGACGGTATGGCTTTTCGGCCGCCCGTCGGCCAGCCAGGCATGGGTGATCTTGACGCTGCCGCGCCGCAGCGGCCGCTCGGGGCGAATGCAGTGCGCGTACACCCGGACCATGTTCAACGACATCCACCGCCGCTGCTTCAGCAGGAACTTGAGGTGGCACTTCTCGGCCGGGCGATCCAGCCGCACGTCCACAGACTCATCCCAGCGCCACTTGTCGTTCCGCTCCGAAAAGCGGCTCTTCCAGACGGACTTCCAGTCCGCCTGGCCTTCTGCCCGGCAAAGCAGCTCCACCGACTCGGCCGCGGCCGCGCCGGCCGGGGCCCCGAACGATCCGTGCACGGTCATGGACTGAATCTTCGTCCCGCCGGGCGGGGCAACTTCCACGATCGCATGCCCTTCCCCACCGGCCGGCGAGAGGTGCCGGACGTAGTTGGAGTCGTATCTGAGGTTCGTCAGCTCTTTGAAATGCCGCCGGTGCCCCTCGGCGTCTGACAGATCCGGACGGATGACGAGCAGGCTGTGGCCTTCCTCGACGCCGAAGGCGAAGCGGTTCTTGCCCGGCCGCACCGCCGGCAGTGGAATCGGCGAGAAGAACAGACAGTTCCGCAGCTTCATGCCGGCCACGCCGGCCTCGGCGGGCTCGCGGGCGGAAAGCACGATCTTGATCAGATACCCATACCGTCCTTCCACGTGATTGGTCAGATCCAGACGCACCGTGCGGGGGCCGATCTTGTCATTGGTCCAGACAGTTGCCCAGCTCAGACCGTTGTCGGTGGACACGGCCACGGAGTTGGCGGCGCTGGCGTCCTTTCGGAAGAATTCGGCCTGGAAGATGGCCCCGTCGCGGGAATCGCCGTCGACGGTGAGTTTGCCGGGGTCGCCGGCCAGCAGATACGGGCTCTGGACGCGGAAGACCACGCAGCAACTGCCCGCCCTGGCCGGATGGACCTTCCCGTCGGTCAGGGCGAAGTTGCTGCCTTCGTACAGCCCGTCGAGAAAGTTCACCTCACTGGCCCGCCAATCCGGCTCATAGACCAGCAAACCATTGGCATACGCGTTGCCGGGCCTGCGCGGGTCGTGCGGGCCCTTGTCCACCCACCGCTGGGTCGGGTCCTGCTTCCACCGCTTGTACATGGCCGCCGAGCAGAACCACTTGCCGTCGTTGGTGAAGTTGCGGACGAGCTTTTCGCCCCGCCGCAGGTCCAGGTGGACCGTGTGGCCGCGAGCGAGGTACGGGGTGAACACGTGGGCCTTGGCCGGCACGCCGGTGTGATACCAGTTCTTGATGACGTACTCTTTCGACTCCCACGGCCAGAACTTCCCCCCGAGGTGGTCGAACTGATAGAACGGCCGGGACGGATAGGCCGGCGTGCGGATGTACTTGCCGGCGTCGCGGCAGAGGGCTTGCAGGTCGAGAATCGTTTTGCCGTCGTCGCCGACAAAGTACGACGCGCAGTCATACGTGGCGTCGAACAGGTGCCACCGGCCGTCGTAAAAGACCTCCATCAGCTTGTGCCCGGGAATGCCCCGCGTGCGGCTTCGAATCCCGGCGGCGTCGGCCAGATTCGCCAGCACGTCCGCCACCTGGTAGCAGATGACCGTGCCGTGGACGTTGAAGGCGGCGATCGGATCGTACACGACTCCCAGCTCGGTGACGGCCTCGGGCCCCTCGCGTGCCTCGCACCAGTGATAGAAGCCGCCGCGGGTAATGTAAGCCCACAGGGCGATCATCTTTTCCTGGTCGCTCTTGCAGCCCCGGGTGATCGTGGTCACCAGGGAGTCCAGGTCCGTCGCGTCGAACTCGTCCGGCTTGACCAGCTTGATGTTGCGGGCCCCAACGGGGCAAGACCAGGCCAGAAGCAGCGCCAGAATAAGAGGTTGCAGACAGGCTTTCCGCGTCATGAGCCGCCCTCGGATCACGCAGACGTTCCGATCGAATCTCCGATGGGGATCTTAGCAGGACGCCTGCCGCAGCACTAGGTGATTCCGCGGTCGCCCCGCGGGGAAGCAGGCAGCTCACTCCACGGTGACGGACTTGGCCAGGTTGCGCGGCTTGTCGACGTTGCAGCCGCGGGCGACGGCGGCGTGATAGGCCAGCAGTTGCAGCGGCACGACCGTCAGCAACGGCTGGAGCGGGGCCGGGCAGTCAGGGATGCGGAAGACGTGCTCGGCGTAGCGGGCAATCCGCTCGTCGCCCTCGGTGGCGACGGCTATGACCACGCCCCCGCGGGCGCGGACCTCCTCGATGTTGCCGATGATCTTGTCGTAGGTGCCGCATCGCGGGGCGATGAACACCACCGGCATGCCTTCGCGGATCAGGGCAATCGGCCCGTGCTTCATCTCCGCCGCGGGCAGCCCCTCGGCGTGGATGTAGCTGATTTCCTTCAGCTTCAGCGCCCCCTCCAGGGCAACGGGATAGTTGTACCCTCGACCCAGGAACAGCCAGTTGTCGTGATCGACGCAGGCCTGCACGGCCTGCTGGATGCGGTCGGACTCATCCAGGATCTGCTGCATCTTGCCGGGGATGGCCTCCAGCGCCTCCAGGTAATGCCGCAGCATCGCTTCCGACATGAACCGCCGCCGGGCGAGGTACAGGCTGATCAGCGACAGCACGACCACCTGGGCGGTGAATGCCTTGGTCGAGGCCACGCCGATCTCCGGCCCGACGTGCAGGTAGACTCCGGCGTCGGTCTCGCGGGCGATGGTCGAGCCGACCACGTTGACCGCGCCCAAGGCCAGCGCCCCTTTCTGCTTGGCCTCGCGCAGGGCGGCCAGCGTGTCGGCCGTCTCGCCGGACTGGCTGATGGCGACGACCACCGTGCCGTCCTCGATGATCGGATTGCGGTAGCGGAACTCGCTGGCATACTCCACCTCGGTCGGGATCCGGGCCAGGTCCTCGAAGAGGTACTCGCCGATCAGCCCGGCGTGCCAGGCGGTGCCGCAGCCGGTCAGGATCACGCGCCTGGTCTTGACCAGCTCGCGGGCCAGGTGCTCGATGCCGCCCAGTTGGATGTGGTTCTCGCGCAGATCGATCCGCCCGCGGAGGCAATTGCGGACCGCCTCGGGCTGCTCGAAGATCTCCTTGAGCATGAAGTGCTCGTAGCCGCCCAGGGCGATCTGCTCCAGCGACCACTCAATCTGCTGGACCTTCTTGGAGACAGGCAGGTTGTCGGTCGTCAAGGTTCGCAGTCCGTCGCGGTCCAGCACGGCCATTTCGTTGTCGTTGAGGTAGATGACGTTGACGGTATGCTCGACGATGGCGGCGGCGTCCGAGGCAACGATGTACTCGTCCGCCCCGACGCCGACGATCAGAGGCGAGCCCCGCCGGGCGGCGACGATCTTGTCCGGCTCGTCGGCGCACATCACCGCCAGGCCGTAGGTGCCGGTGACCTCGCGCAGGGCCAACTGCACGGCCTGTTCGATCTTCTCCACCCCGTCGTTGTGGTAGAACTCGCTGATCAGGTGGGCCAGGACCTCCGAGTCGGTCTCGGATTGGAAGGTGTGGCCCTTCTCCGCCAGCACTTGCTTCAGCGCCGCGTAGTTTTCGATGATGCCGTTGTGGACGATGGCGATCCGGCCGGAGCAATCGGTATGCGGATGGGCGTTTTCGACCGTCGGGGCGCCGTGAGTGGCCCAGCGGGTGTGGGCGATGCCCACCGTGCCGGCGCCGACGTCCGCGTCTTCGGCGACGATCGCCGCCAGCCCGGCAATCCGGCCGGCACATTTGCGTGTGTGCAGCCTGCCGCCGACGAACACCGTCAGGCCGGCCGAATCGTACCCCCGGTACTCCAGGCGTTTAAGACCCTCCAAGAGGATCGGCCCGGCCCGCTTCCGGCCGACATAACCGACGATTCCGCACATCCTATCTCATACTATCGGTCCGGGCGCAACGGGAATGAGTAAAAACACTTAGTGGCGTTGCTGGCGCGGCTAGACAGACAGGATTCCGCTGCCGCTGACGGGCTGGCAGACGTGGACGTCGAACTTCAGCCGCCGCGGGCGGTAGTAGCTTTCCCGCAGGGCCTTGAGCGTTCCGCTCAGGCCCTCGGTCTTGAGCAGGATCATGGCGCATCCGCCCAGGCCGGCCCCGGCGATCTGGGCCCCGACCACGCCGGATTGGGCCGTGACCGTGTCGACGATAAAGTCGATCTCTTTCGTCGAACAGGCGTACCGGCCGGGCTGGGCCCACAACGCCGCCGGCGCGCGCCGGGCCGCATTGTCCGACGCCACGTCCGCGATCAGCCGGTCCAGCCGGGCGTCGCTATAGGAAAGCCTGTGCCGGACGGCGCGTCCGTCGCAGAAACGCACCACGCGGTCGCCGTCGTGGCTGATCTGCATCAGCAGGCCCAGCTCTTCCAGCTCGCCTGCGCGCAGAAGCTCGGTGAACATGTCGCTTCGGCGGCACTCGGCGATGCCGTACGTGGCCACGTCGCGCAGCCGGTACGGGCCGATGTTCCGGTGCGTGGCGAAGATTTCCTCCAGCCTCTGGTGCCCGTCCGGGAGCAATTCCTCGGCCGATTGGCGCGTGACCTGCACGGGCAGGCGCTTCAGTGCGCGGTAGATCTCGCCCGGCGATACGCCCAACGCGTCAGGGTCCACGTCGCGGAGGTGTTGCATCGACCGCAGCACCGCGCTGCGCTGGGGCAGAAGCACCTCGGCCAGGTTGTAGGTGGCGACGCGCTGATTGAAGGTGTCGCGGGCGCCCTCGCTCTTGGCGGCCCGGACGTGGCTGTTGGCAATGACCAGGCTCAGGCCCTCCGGCCAGGGGACGGTATCCTCGATTCGGAACGGGAAGAACCCCACGCGGGCGACCTTTCCGCGCTCGCCGCCGCGGATGGCGGCGTGGTCGGCGCTGCCCCCGCGCGAGCCGACGAACCATTCGCCTTCGCCGCACAGGTCGACGAACTGCTGGGTGGTCAGGTCCAGGCCGTTCAGCGCCACGGCCGCCTCCGCTACCGCCACCACCACGGCCGAGCTGCTGGACAGCCCCGCACCCATCGGAATGTTGCCGTCCACCACGCAGTCGAAGCCGCTCAAGCGGTGATCCGGGCAGGCGTGCTGGAGACGCAGCACGGCCGCCTTGGCGTAGTTGCTCCAGTCGCCGCGATAGGCCTCCAGCACCTGGCGGACGGTCGTGGAGTCGATGTAGTCCATCCAGTCGAACCAGTCGGCCGACTTCAGCAGCTCGCCCACGCGGAATTCCCGATCGGGGAACTCGCGCGGGCGGAGGTTCGCCAGCGAGACCTTGTCGTCGTCGCGCGGGGCCGCAACCAGGATCACCTCCCGGCTGATGGCCATGACGTTGACGTAGCCGCCGCGGTGATCCACGTGTCGGCCCATCAGGTTGATCCGCCCCGGTGCCCTGCCCAGAACCGCAC
>Ga0307379_10011946_pt1 | contig 11352 bp, 10 predicted proteins | sample UN2MG_FD_202237 | JGI IMG/M metagenome (GOLD analysis project Ga0307379, IMG submission 202237) | Soil microbial communities from Risofladan, Vaasa, Finland - UN-2 | ecosystem: Environmental > Terrestrial > Soil > Coastal area > Acid sulfate soil | place: Finland: Risofladan, Vaasa | collected... | reverse complement strand
TGCACAACGTCAAGGCGAACGTCCACCTCTTAGTGAGGATATAGTAACCAACCTAACAATATCATAAGATGTCTTGCTCCTGCTCAACAAGCCAATGTTCCTGTGGAAACCCCACAAACGTAAATTTTAATAACGCTGCTCAGATAAACATTTGTACACGTCGTGGTGACACGTTTGTATTGAACGCTGTAGTAAAAGACACGAGTGGAACGAAACTAGACCTTACCCTTTATACATACAAAATGGAGGTTAGGGAATACGATAACGGCCCGCTTGTTATTACTGATTCAAATATTACAATTACAGGAAATATAAATGGAGAACTCACTGTAACAATCACAGCGGCCAACATGAATGTAGATGCAGGCACATATGTATATGGGCTTCAGTCTACACTGATATCTGATAGTACTGTTGAAACTTGGTTCTACGGAACCTTTGAGGTAGTACAGGATATTGTAACATAAACCATTCATAAACATATCAATGGCTGACAAAGGCATCGACATAGTAATATTAAAGCCAGGCGACACTACGGTACAAATTACCGTAGAAAGTGGTCTGGTTTTCGACGTTACATTACCACCTGTTAATACAGTAATACTTACCACGGGTAGTGTTACACAACTTCCTGGAGCAAAGGGAGATAAAGGAAACAAGGGTCAAAAAGGAGAAATAGGTCTTAAAGGTCTAAAGGGTCAGCAAGGAGAAAAGGGAACTAAAGGTGAGATAGGTGTCAAGGGAGATACTGGCGCTAAAGGAGATACTGGCGCTAAAGGTGAGCAAGGAGAAAAAGGTATCAAAGGCGAGGTTGGTGCTAAAGGTGAGATAGGTGTCAAGGGAGATACTGGCGCTAAAGGTGAAACTGGGGATAAAGGGATTACTGGTGATAAAGGTGTCAAGGGAGAAGAGGGCGAGAAAGGACAGAAAGGTGAGATAGGCGTCAAGGGTGACCAAGGTGAAAAAGGTATTACTGGAGATAAAGGTATTACTGGTGATAAAGGAATCGCTGGAGATAAAGGTCAGAAAGGTGAGATAGGCGTTAAGGGTGATCAGGGAGATAAAGGAACCAAAGGTGAGGTCGGCGACAAAGGAACTACTGGAGATAAAGGAATCACTGGTGAAAAGGGAAACACTGGAGACAAAGGCCAGAAAGGTGAAGTTGGTGATAAGGGAATCACAGGAGATAAGGGACAGAAAGGTGAGGTCGGTGAAAAGGGAAACACTGGAGACAAAGGTCAAAAGGGTGAAGTAGGCGACAAGGGAATCACTGGTGACAAGGGAATCACAGGCGACAAAGGACAGAAGGGTACCACTGGAGATAAAGGCGAAAAAGGTCAAGAGGGCCAGCAAGGTGACGCTGGAGATAAAGGAGAGAAGGGCGAAGTTGGTGATAAAGGAATCACTGGAGACAAAGGCGAGAAAGGCACCACTGGAGACAAAGGAACTAAAGGAGAAACTGGAGACAAAGGAACCACTGGTGATAAAGGTCAAAAGGGTGAAGAGGGAGATAAGGGTCAAAAAGGAGAAGTAGGTGACAAGGGCCAGAAGGGTGAGGTTGGTCAGAAAGGAACTGAAGGCGACAAGGGAACGGCTGGAGACAAAGGTGAGAAAGGTCAGAAAGGAACTGAAGGCGATAAGGGAACCAAAGGAGAGGTTGGGGACAAAGGTCAGAAAGGAACTACTGGAGACAAAGGCGACAAAGGTCAGAAAGGTGTGCAGGGTTCGCAATGGACTTCTGCTGCTGGAGCGCCAACTAATCCTGGAACAAATGTAGACGATCAATACCTCGATACAGACAACGGAGACGTATACGAATGGGACGGAAATGCCTGGCAACTCACTGGTAATATAGAAGGGCCACAAGGCGCTAAGGGACAGAAAGGTGTTACTGGAGATAAAGGAACTACTGGAGATAAAGGGCAAAAGGGTGAGGTCGGTGAAAAGGGAAACACTGGAGACAAAGGTCAGAAAGGAACCACAGGGGATAAGGGTCAGAAAGGCGAAGTCGGTGAGAAAGGTATTACTGGTGACAAAGGAGAAAAAGGACAGAAGGGTGAAATAGGTCTTAAAGGAATCACTGGAGATAAAGGAACTACTGGAGATAAAGGAACCAAAGGCGAAGTAGGCGACAAGGGTATTACTGGAGATAAAGGTATTACTGGAGACAAAGGAGCCAAAGGTGAAGTAGGTCTTAAAGGAATCACTGGTGACAAAGGAGAAAAAGGAACCAAGGGTGAGGTAGGTATTAAGGGAGATACTGGAGAGAAAGGAACCACTGGAGATAAAGGAACTAAAGGAGAAGTAGGCGATAAAGGACAGAAAGGTACTACTGGAGACAAAGGACAAAAAGGAGTTGAAGGTTCTCAGTGGACATCTGCTGCCGGCACACCGACAACATCGGGGAGAAATGTAGATGACCAATATCTCAACACAACCAATGGCGATGTATATCAATGGGATGGTTCTGCTTGGCAGTTAACAGGAAACATTGAAGGGCCTAAAGGTGAGAAAGGACAGAAGGGCGAGATAGGTGTTAAAGGAACTACTGGAGATAAAGGAACCACTGGCGACAAGGGTCAGAAAGGTGAACTTGGAGACAAAGGAGATATAGGCCCTAAAGGAGATAAAGGAGAAAAAGGTCAAGAAGGTTCTCAATGGACTTCTGCTGCTGGTACACCAAGTGGTTCTGCGGATGAACGTGATCAATACCTCGACACAGATACTGGTGAGGTATATGAGTACAAATCTGGAGCATGGGTTTCAACTGGTAACATCCAAGGGCCTAAAGGTACTGCTGGAGACAAGGGTCAGAAAGGTAGTGATGGAGCCTCTGTTAAAGGACAGAAGGGTGAAATCGGGGATAAAGGTCAGAAAGGCCAAGATGGAACCAAGGGAGAGAAAGGACAGAAAGGTCAAGACGGGGACAAGGGAGAAAAAGGACAGAAGGGAACTGCAGGTGACAAGGGTGAGAAGGGTCAAAAAGGTGTACAGGGTTCACAGTGGACTTCTGCATCGGGTGCCCCTACCAATCCTGGAACCAATGTTGATGACCAATACCTTGATACTGACAACGGTGATGTATACGAGTGGGATGGTTCACAATGGCAGTCAACAGGAAACATACAAGGCCCTCAAGGAGCCAAAGGTGACAAGGGACAGAAAGGAACGGCTGGAGACAAAGGAACTACTGGTGACAAAGGAACTGCTGGAGACAAAGGAGAGAAGGGTCAGAAGGGAGAGATAGGCCAGAAAGGAACTACTGGCGACAAAGGTATTACTGGGGATAAAGGTATTACTGGAGACAAAGGAGAGAAGGGTCAGAAAGGTACTACTGGAGACAAGGGCCAGAAAGGTGAAGTTGGTGATAAAGGACTAAAGGGAGAAGAGGGTTCTCGGTGGACTTCCGCTCCTGGTGCACCAACTGGTACAGCAGACGAAGGGGATCAATATCTTGACACAACCTCTGGCGAAGTATATGAGTATAAATCTGGAGCATGGGTTTCAACCGGAAACATCCAGGGGCCACAAGGTGCTAAAGGTGAGAAAGGACAAAAGGGTACTACTGGTGACAAAGGTATTACTGGGGACAAAGGTATTACTGGAGACAAAGGTATTACTGGGGACAAAGGAGAGAAGGGTCAGAAGGGTGAGTTAGGACAAAAGGGTACTACTGGGGACAAAGGCGATAAAGGCCAGAAAGGTGTTGAGGGTTCACAGTGGACTTCTGCGTCTGGTGCACCAACAACAGCGGGTGTTAATAGAGACGACCAATACTTAGACACGAACACAGGTGATGTCTACGAATGGGACGGAAGTCAATGGAATACTACTGGTAATATCCAAGGCCCTAAAGGTCAGAAAGGAGACACTGGACAAAAGGGAACTACTGGAGACAAGGGTCAGAAAGGCGAAGTAGGAGACAAGGGTATTACTGGTGATAAAGGGATCAAAGGTGAAGTTGGTCAGAAAGGAGCCACTGGCGACAAGGGTCAGAAAGGAGAGATAGGTCAGAAGGGTCAGACTGGAGACAAAGGTGAGAAAGGTCAAAAAGGAGAGATAGGTCAAAAAGGAGAGATAGGTCAAAAAGGAACTACTGGCGACAAGGGTGACAAAGGACAGAAGGGTGTTGAAGGTTCACAATGGACAAGCGCTTCTGGTGCACCAACTGGTTCTGGAACTAATATTGATGATCAGTATTTAGATACGGACAACGGTAACGTATATGAGTGGGATGGAAGTCAGTGGAATAGCACTGGCAACATCCAAGGCCCACAAGGTTCTAAAGGCGAGAAAGGTCAGAAAGGAACTACTGGTGACAAAGGACAAAAAGGTGAGGTTGGTCAAAAGGGAACCACGGGTGATAAAGGAATTACAGGAGACAAAGGAGACAAAGGACAGAAGGGAGATACTGGTCAGAAGGGTACAACTGGAGACAAAGGTGAAAAAGGTGAGAAGGGTACTACAGGCGATAAAGGACAAAAGGGTGAAGTAGGTCAGAAAGGTACTACTGGTGATAAAGGTCAGAAGGGACAAAAGGGAGTCGAGGGCTCTCAATGGACAAGCGCTTCTGGTGCACCAACAGGATCTGGTACGAACGTAGATGACCAGTATCTTGATACAGACAATGGTAATGTATACCAATGGGATGGAAGTCAGTGGAATAGCACTGGTAATATCCAAGGCCCGCAAGGTGCAAAGGGACAGAAGGGTCAACAAGGCGCATCTGTTAAAGGAGATAAAGGAGAAAAAGGAGAGACTGGTCAGAAAGGAACTACTGGAGATAAGGGAACAGCGGGAGACAAGGGCGAGAAAGGACAGAAAGGTGACACTGGAGATAAAGGTATTACTGGAGATAAGGGTATTACTGGAGATAAGGGTAATACGGGAGCCAAAGGTGACACTGGAGATAAGGGTATTACTGGAGATAAGGGTAATACGGGAGCCAAAGGAGATACTGGACAGAAGGGACAAGACGGTGCATCAGTTAAAGGACAAAAAGGAGATACTGGACAGAAGGGTACAACGGGTACAAGCGTCAAAGGTCAGAAGGGTGAAGAAGGCGCAAAAGGAACAGCGGGAGATAAGGGAGAGAAAGGACAAGACGGTGCTTCTGTCAAAGGGCAGAAAGGTGACACTGGAGATAAGGGTACTGCTGGAGATAAGGGTACTGCTGGAGATAAGGGTGCTGCTGGAGATAAGGGCGAGAAAGGACAGAAGGGTGAGGCTGGAACTAACGGTACCAACGGTAGCAAAGGACAGAAAGGTGAGGCTGGTGCTAAAGGCGAAAAGGGAGTCGAAGGTTCACAGTGGACTTCTGCGGCTGGAACACCAACAACAGCAGGCACCAATAGAGACGATCAATACTTAGACACGAATACAGGTGAGGTATACGAGTGGAGCGGTTCTGCTTGGGTTTCTACCGGTAATATCCAGGGCCCGCAAGGGTCTAAGGGTCAGAAGGGTCAAGACGGCGCCTCTGTTAAAGGTCAGAAGGGTGAGGCTGGAGATAAAGGTGCAACAGGTGCGAGTGTAAAAGGACAGAAGGGTGAAGCAGGAGACAAGGGTGCAACAGGTTCTTCAGTCAAGGGACAAAAAGGTGAGGCTGGAACTAACGGTACCAATGGTAGCAAAGGAGAGAAAGGTGAGGCTGGAACTAACGGTACCGATGGTAGCAAAGGACAGAAAGGCGAGGCTGGAACTAACGGTACCAATGGTAGCAAAGGACAGAAAGGTGAGGTCGGCGACAAAGGAACTACTGGAGATAAAGGTATTACAGGCGATAAAGGAACCACTGGAGACAAAGGTCAGAAAGGTGAGGCTGGAACTAACGGTACAAATGGAACCAATGGAACCAAAGGACAGAAGGGTGAGGCTGGTACAAATGGAACCAATGGAACCAATGGAACCAATGGAACCAAAGGTCAAAAGGGCGAGGCTGGTGCTAACGGTACAAATGGAACCAACGGAACTAATGGTACTAAAGGTCAGAAGGGTGAAGCAGGAACTAACGGAACGAATGGTACCAAGGGACAGAAGGGTGAGACAGGATCTTCGGGTAGTGATGGTGCAGACGGTAGTAAAGGACAGAAGGGTCAGACAGGAACATCCGGAACACCTGGTACGGGATACGATCCTTGTGTTTGTACAGTGGATGTTCAAACCATTTCCGCTAATCAAGCCACTATTGGTATTACCCAAACAAATGCTGGTGATGATATTACTATCTCAAGTAACACCATTACCGTTGGTGCAACTGGTACATACTTATTGACGTATGCTGTTACACTTTTAAACAACCTTGCTGCACGTAACTGTGTTGGGCTCTATGTAAAAGGTTCTGGTGGTAGTGCATCAAATGTTGATGGCTCTGCTGCTTATGAATACTTTAGATTTAATACCTACGGAAATTATAGTTCATTGACTGCTTGTGTTATGTTCCACGCAACGTCCGGAAACCAATTCCAACTAACAGCGGGTAATGCTCTTGACGGTTCTTGGAACCACACAGTACAATCAGCGGGTGTATACAGAGGTTTAAGTATTACAAGACTATCATAATGGCAACAACAGAGAGTTACTATATACAAGACATTGTAACCAGCGACATCCTTTTGGATGATGGAACTTGGGTGAGAGATGACGATGCTTCTAACGCAAAGACATTCTCTGACCGCTCCAGCGCTGTTGCTCATATAGATACACTTAGTAACGGCACATACAGAGTCTATTCGCGAATTGTAAAGACCAGTTAGATAATGTATCTTTAGGGATGCATTACTTAATTTAATTGTATCAAAGAATGGTCATTGTATTCCACGCAGGATACTATGCAAGTGCTTGGAACCCCTATTACAACTCAGACGGTATAGGAGGAACAGAGCAGTGCATAATGGGTTTGTCAAGATCACTCGCTATGCGAGGTCATGAGGTATTTGTTGTTGGACAGGTACATCCGATGCACGATAAATATATCAATGGTTCCATTCGATACGTGCCTCTTGGAGAGATACACTCCATCCCAGATCCAGATGTTCTTATAGGTGTTTCATACATTCACTACCTAAAGTATTACAACCTTAAGCCTACAACTAAGAAGATATTCTGGCTACACAATGAGCATCCCCATTACTGGCACAAAGGCCAGCGTATGTCTGATTCGGATATACAAGAGGCTTACCTTAATACAGACATAATTGTTTGTCTTACTGATTGGCATAAAGAATACTTTTTAAAGCATGAGGCGTTCGCTCATTTATTGGGAGACAGAGTAGAGGTAATTGGAAACGGAGTAGTTACATCCTTGTTTGAACCCGTTATACAAAAGAAACCAAACTCCTACATATATACTTCACACGCAGAGAGGGGTCTTAAGAATGTAATATCAGATATAGAGAAAGGATATTTACAAGGCACGCTTGATATCGCAACACCATCGTATGGACTACAGTATTACAATGAACACTTTGCGGAGCGTGCATCAAGGTTAGACAATGTGACATTTCATGGTAGCCTATCATCCAAGGAACTTTATAAACTGATGGCCTCTTGTGAGACGTGGTATTACCCTACAAACTACAATGAAACATACTGCATTACAGCGATAGAAATGCTGGCTCACCATGTAAGACCATTAGTGAACCCTATTGCAGGCCTTAGAGACACTCTAAATGTGTTTCATAAGTATATAACAGACTGGTCAGCGGTTGATGAATACGTAAAGTCTCGTGACTGGGATGTAGTGGTAAAAGATTGGGAGCGTTTATTTAATAAAAAAGAAAGTGTTATGATTCAAAAAGCCTATGTGATTTCTATGGATACCTCTGACGAAAAGTTACAGGAGTATATAGACAGATTGAAAGAAGGTGGTATTAATTGCGACGTGGTAATAGTACCAGGTGTAGACGCGAGAACCTTTAAAGAATATGAGTGGCACCCACATGACTCATGGGCAATGGACAGCGACAACAAGTGGTGGAATCAACCTGTTACCGTAGGTGAAATGGGATGTGGATTAGCACACCTCAATGCTTGGAAAAAAATAGTAGCAGACGAAACAGAAGTCGCTGTTGTACTTGAAGAGGATTTCTTTTTCGAGGAAGCAATTGACTATTCAATAATACCAGACCCAAGTACATGGCACTTGATTTACTTAGGTAGACATCCAATGGCTCCAGATCAGGAAGACAGAGGTGACTTAGTAGTGCCTGGATATTCTTACAACCTGCACGCATACATGCTCACAGGGGCAGGTGCTTTGTCTTTGACACAACACAATTTCCAAAACTACATTACAACGCCAGATGAGTTTGTACCAGCAACATACTGTCGGCACCCGCGTGGTGATTGGGATTGGGTTACAAGAGATACTAAGGCATTGGCTTTAAAGAAAAACATTGCGTTTCAATCATCGAATGACCTAACAAGCAGAACACAGTCTACTATAAACACTCCTATATTCAAGTCTGGTAAGTGGGCAGAATGGATGTCTAAATGGATACATCCTGCTGCTCAAACAAAGGCTTGGGATATGATATACGAAGAGCCTATAAACGATGTGATAACTTTCCCGCTGTTTACAGAAGAGTTTTGTGAGTTGTTGATTGATGAGGCAGAGAAGAAGGCTTACTGGCAATCCAAGAGACACGACTTTTATCCTACGGTAGACACACTAATATCTTCCTTTGGATATGAGGAGATATACAGAAAAGTCCTACATGAGTTTGTGTTTCCTGCGGCTATACATCGTTGGCACTTACACGGTAAGCAATGGGCTGATATGTCCAGTGAAAACTTTATGATTAAGTACACTACAGATACGCAGGGACACTTGGACTTGCATCACGACAATGCTGTCATAAGTTCGGTGCTCACATTAAACAAAGACTACACAGGCGGTGGTACGTATTTCTATAATCAAAAACAAACACACGTGGGAGATGTAGGTCACATTGCTGTACATCCTGGGCAAGTAACACACAGGCACGGGGGTAGGCCAGTACACAGCGGAAAGAGATATATACTTGTGTCGTTCTGTAATAAGAAGTAGTATGACACATTACATAGACCTAACAACAGAGCAACTTAGATTGCTTTACATACTAATCCCATCCCATCACATGGAAAGCGAAAAGGTTATGGACATAGTAAAGAAACTTGAGACGCACCTCGCTATACCAGGGGTAAAGCGATAGTCCTTATATTTGCTTTATGGCTAAAAGTAAGTATGCAAATTTTCTAAAGCGTCACGGTTTAAAAGGATTTAACAAGCCTAAGCGCACACCAGATCACTCTAAGAAGTCTCATGTTGTTGCGGCAAAAGAAGGAGATAAGGTTAAACTTATACGCTTTGGAGAACAAGGGGCATCAACAGCGGGTGCGCCTAAGTCTGGTGAGTCTGATCGTATGAAGAAGAAGCGTGCATCATTCAAAGCCCGTCATGATAAAAACATCAAGAAAGGAAAGATGTCTGCTGCGTACTGGGCCAATAAAGTAAAGTGGTGATGGTAAAGAAGTACAGAGAAGGTGGTAAGTCTAAGGTAAACGAGGCGGGTAACTATACAAAGCCATCTATGCGCAAGCGTATATTCAATAGAATTAAGGCTGGAACCAAAGGTGGTAATGCAGGACAGTGGTCTGCGCGTAAAGCACAGATGCTTGCTAAAGCATACAAAGCCGCAGGAGGTGGATACAAAAACTAATGGCGCTTAAGAAATCACAAGAGTCCTTAAGGAAATGGACAAAGCAAAAGTGGAGAACCTCTGACGGAAGTAAGTCGGAGGGGAAGAAGCGCTATCTACCAGACGCTGCATGGAATGCGTTGTCACCAGCAGAGAAAGCCGCAACCAATAAAGCAAAAGCAGAGGGTAATAAAAAAGGCAAACAGTTTGTTGCTCAACCAGATAAAATTAAGAAGAAGGTAAAGAAGTACCGATCATAGAGGTACAGCGTAGTATAATTTGTCTTCATAGTAATTAATTCAGTGACATAAACTTACAAAACATTGTTTAAATTTGCCTTACAAACACATAGTATTATGAATGACAGAATTAAAGAGATGTACAGAAGCGGCGGCTTACTCAAGGCGCTTTTAAAGGATCCGTCTCAAAGAAAGATGGCCGCCGACATGCTTGCATCTAACAGCGGCTCTGTTGTAGATGGTAATGCCGGTAGAGGCGGCACTAAAAGATATGTTGCTGGAGGCTCAGTAGAAGAGCGCATCAAAACAATGCTTGGCGCACCAGCAGGGTTTAATCCTGGTGCTAGAGACCAATATGCAATGGGCGGTGTGAAGAAGTACCGCATGGGGGGAGACTTCCAAGCGTATGAAAATGGTGGAGAACCTAAAGGCACCAAGTATTCCACGAGAGTAGCCCCATCACGCGAGGATGTAGAGGAAGCAATTAAGCAAACTTTCTCATTAGGAACTGGTGGTATGCCAGGCACAGTGGAAGAGTTAATCGCTTTAGGCCCTATGGATAGTGGCGATTTATCCCGAGTAATGCGAAAAGCAGAAGAGATTGCTGAAGGTGGATTTAATAGATCTATGCAGAACGCACAGGGATTACCAAGAACTGTTGACGAAGGGAGAATGGCAAGAGTTGAACGTAATCGGGGCGCAGGTGCTGAAGAAGAACAGCGCCAAAGAGCATATAATCGTCCAGAGAGAGCACAACGCGAACTGAGAGACGAGTATGGCGATAGAGTTATAGAGACTGCATACCGAGGGGTAGCGCAAGGTGATCCAGAATTTGTAGGAGCAAATCAAATAGAACTTGATGCGATAAACGAAACAAATTCAATTCTTAAGGCTCGAGAAGAAGCGCTCTTGAGAGAGATGGGTCTTATGTAGGGTTATTAGAAAGAGAATAAAAAAGGGGGCCGTTAAGCCCCCTTTTCTTTTTTACCAAACTACGTTTCGTTTTCCTTTATTTTTTCTAACCCAGTCCTGCATTTCTTTGTAGTCATCGGTAGCCATCCATTCCTCATGCTTGTGAGTGTGATGACTACGAGGGTAAGACATACCTACATTAGGCCATTGCTTTGAAACAGGTACAGCGTACACTGTTTGTGTTTCTCTGTGAACAGAAAAACGGTACACCTGATCACCAACGTAACCAATGTCCATTGAATGTTTACCCGCCATAAACTCGAACTGGTCGAAGTAATCTGGGATTAAGTAAAAGGTAGTGTCACCACGCTTTTGCTCTTGAAAGTCTTGTGCTTTTGCTGCTACTCCAGTAAGGAGTAATAGGCTCATAATTAAATGTTTCATAATAAATCGGTTAAAATTTCACTGCAGTAAACATAGTAATTCCTTTTTAACTTTGCAACAATCAGTTAAATTTTTTT
>Ga0307379_10011945_pt1 | contig 11353 bp, 8 predicted proteins | sample UN2MG_FD_202237 | JGI IMG/M metagenome (GOLD analysis project Ga0307379, IMG submission 202237) | Soil microbial communities from Risofladan, Vaasa, Finland - UN-2 | ecosystem: Environmental > Terrestrial > Soil > Coastal area > Acid sulfate soil | place: Finland: Risofladan, Vaasa | collected... | reverse complement strand
TGCTTGGGCATATTGGGCCTCCCGGCAAAAAATGAGAAGTTGTCCGATAATACATCGGCCAAATACGCCCCAAATGCCCATTTTTATAGTTTTTCTTTACCAATATCATGAGGGAGAACCTAAATTTCGGATTTATCCACTAAACTCCTACAAATGATACGGGTGGCGCTGCGGCCTATACATCATTCGCTGTGCCTGCCGGTCACCAACTATTTCCTGCTTTGCCTGGTCCCATTCGAGCTTGCGACCAAGAATATAGGAAAGATTACCTAAAACGCACAGGTTGGCCACACCGACCGCTGCTTCGATGTTCATAATGGTTTTAGCACCGGTTTTGATTCCATTGAACCAGTCTTCTTTGTGACCCGGACTCTTATACACATCCTTTGCCCCGGCCGGCAGCTCCCATTGACGGGCCTTTTTCTCGACCCAGGTACCACCGTCACCACCCCAGTGCACAAATTTGCCTTTGCTGCCATGATAGACGGCTCCGTAACCCGGTCGGCTGATTTTTCCGCCCGGCTCATTGCCGGTCCTTTCTTCAGCGGGTACCGCATTACCGGTGTGCTGATTCCAGGTCAGGACCCAGTCAGGATTCTTAAAAGTATAAGTAACGTCCATAGTAACGGCACTGTCCCATAGGCCCTTAGTTGGTGATGTACCGGTTGCCTCGACGGTAACAGGTCCGGTACCGTCAGCACCCATCCACCACATAGCACAGCTCATAACGTGCGCACCACGGTCGCGAATCTGGCCTCCGCCGGATTCCATTAGCCATCGGAAAACACCGTGGCAATACCTCTGATTGTAAGGGCGCCAGCGCAGCGGCCCCAGCCACAAGTCCCAGTCTAATTCAGCCGGCGGTTCGCTGTCCGGAACAGGATTGCTGTCCTCTGGACTGTTATAGTGAAAGCAGTTTACCTTATCAATATGGCCAATATTACCGTTAACCAGATATCGATGAGCCAGATAGGCTTCCGGTTGCGAGCGACCCTGTGAACCGACCTGGACCGATACTTTGTTGTCTTTTGCAGCGGCCACCATGGCCTTGCCTTCCTCGATAGTACAGCAGGCCGGCTTCTCGACATAAACGTGCTTACCGCACTGGGCCGCGTGCACCATCTGAACTCCGTGCCAGTGGTCCGGTGTAGCAATAACAACCGCATCGATGTCATTGCGATGGAGAATATAGCGGTAATCACGATATGCCTCCACATCATGACCGACTGTTTTGACTGCGCCGGCAAGCCGCTTTTCATCCGCGTCACAGACCGCTGCTATATTTACCTCGCCTCGGTCGCGCCTTGCAACCATATCTCCCAGGTGGTATCCACCCATTCCACCGACTCCGATATGGGCCATCGTCAACTTCTCATTTGCTCCTGTCCGGCCCGGGGCCGCCAGTACACTTGAGGGAATCAAATACGGAACACTCACCGCCGCTCCCGCGGCTGCTAAGAATTCACGCCTGTTGATTTTCTTTATTCGTTTCATCGTTTTATTACCTTTCTGCTCTGATATTTCAGCTATTTTATAAAGTGCTAAAAAATCGTTGCTATCTTACTTAAGCGATTTAACGTTTGTCTCTTTCGTTGGTATCAGCTTGACACAGTCAAGTCCGGGAACCTTCTCACCGCGCTGGCGCAGCGATTGCGCTATATTAAGCTTAAAGTCATCAGGCGCAGCTTTCAGGGCGGCTTTTAGTGCCGCAAGTGCCGTTCTACCCGGTATCCGCTGAAGCACCATTCGAGCATCCTCACGCAGTTCTCTGTCTGACAACAAGGCAGCTATCGGCTTGACGGCATTTCTGTCGCCTATCTCGGAAAGCATCCACAGCACTTCACGGCGGACAGGCACCGGCTGGTCATCATCCAACAGCTCAATCAGTTTGCCGACAACCACCCTCTTTTCATCAGCGGCATCGGGGCGACCGACGTGGCGCACTATCTTCCATAATCCACGCTTGGCCGCTCGCGCAACTTCGAGTTCTTCGTTAGTCATTACTTTTGCCAAAGGCTTGACCGCTGGGGCACCGACCTCGCCGGCGCTCTGCCAGGCTTCTGTTCGCACACTGGCATCATTGTCTCTTATCCCGGCCATCAGTTTACTTACTGCCTTGTTCCGGGCGGCAACAGCTACCGACGGCACAACACCGGCAGCCGCTATTGTAAGGGACACTTTTTTAGGATTGCTTATAGACATGTTTAAAACCCTTTCCATTATTTCGTTTATAACAGATGACTTCTGTATCAGATTGGATTATATCGCTCTCAATGGCAAGGTCAAATATTATTTGTACTTCATCCTGTCCATAAGCCAAGCCCCCGTTTGAAATTGGCTTTGTTTGGCTTTGAATTGGGTTTGTTTTGGCTTTAATTGGGTTTGAATTGGGTTTGTTTTGGCTTTAATTGGGTTTGTTTGGCTTTGTTTGTCTGATTTCACCAAATGTCCAACTACTCGTATTTACTTGTCGCAAAAGAGCTTACGTTATTTTTGGCCTACTTGACTTTGGCTTTGTTTTGCATAAAAAGGGCTGATTTGTAGAGCTCTCTCTACAAATGTAGAGGGGTGCCTTATAGGCACGTAAATAACTGAATTCTTGAAGCTTGATGCCCATAAACTCGAAATCCTAATGTCTAAATCCTAAACAATCTCAAAATCCAAATGACACAAATTCAAAATAACTCGTCGGAGGGAGGTCCCCCACAGAATACAAGGTATTCTAAACGTGGGGGCAGGCAAAAAAAGCCTGCCTCTATAATTAGAGCGATGTGCAGTTTTGAGTCGAAAAATCAGCTATTTTTCGTGGCTCGTTGCTCGTAACTCCTTTTTATGGAAGGAGATAAAAAATTTTGGAAAATTTGATTTTTGTTTTCAGGTGTGAGCGTTTTTGACTGAAAAAGGTGCGATTTTTTGCACCATTTTGACTGAATTCTCTCAATAGATTAAAATGTCCAGCCTCTTTCCTCTATCAGATCCGCAAGTCTCCTGTGCTCTATCCCATATTGTCGACAAAGGTCGGGAATCTTCGGGCGGCCTTGATCGCCACGCTCACCCTCGTGAGATATGATGACAGCCGATCTCTGTTTAGCAAGAGCAACAACAAAAGGATCAGCCTTGAGATCCTTCCCAAGGAACCTTAGATTCCTTTGTTTCATAGTCTCTGCGAGATCCGCAAGTACCGTTTTCAGTTCATTTTGAAAATCCGAGTCCAATTCAATAAACATATCATCATGGCCTACAACCCAATCCTTCAATTCCTGTGGGTGTTTTATCTCTTGACGAACGTCTTCTGGAGATATTAGCTCCCCTGCTTCAATGAGATCCTCAATGCGCTCCCAGAATGAAGGAAACGATGCCGGACGATAATGTTCCGTCCATGCATCTATAATCGCCGAACTGTCTATGCAGTAGACTCGTGCCATGATCCGAAAAGTGCCGTCTCAACATCATGCAGGCGATCTGCACCAGCACCAAGGATGTCCGCAGCCCTAAATGAAGTTATTCTTCTGTTTCTCAAAGCCCGGAGAACAAGCGCTGGAAACAATCGACCGTTTTTTATGATCACACGGGTCGGAGTTGGTATCATAATCTTAGGCTTTCCGCCTGTCTCACGTCCCGGAAAAAGATCGTTTCTTTCATTTCGCCATCTTTGGTAGAAAGCCCGCGAAGTCTTTCTGAGGATTAGCAGACGCCGAAGTATCACTTCCCAACTTACCCAAAACTTCTTCGTTAGCACCTCCAACTCATCATCCCTCCAGTCTTCATATCTCCCATGATTTTGAACAACGTCTGTTCGCAGCAGTGCGTCCGCCGGTACAAGAGTCGAACCTGCGACCCGGTTGCAGAAGACTTCTGTTCGGTCAGTGTGTGACATAGCTCTAAAAGGATTGTGCAAATCACATATTCCACCATCGGCCAGCAGAATATGGGTAAATTCGTGAATAAGGGTGAAACATCTTGCTGTGGGATGATCCTTGCTGTTGATAACGATTACAGGATATGGCTGCTCGGCTATTGAGAAACCACGTGCTTCTTTCGGATCGATGATAAGATTGCGCAGGATGCCAGTTTGAAATACGAGGACTCCTTTTTGTTCAACTGCCTGCCGCCATGCATTGAACGCATCGTACTTTGTTCTCCATTGCATTTGTTGAGTAGTTGAAATACCAAGCATTTTGCGTATTTTGAGCGCCATCTTGTCTGGGTCGCCAGCAATGCTGAAGCGGTCATGAATAATGGTTGGTTTTTCGTCCAAGTCTGCTATCATTTCGAGGGCTTCCTCTCTCCTGTCCCACGCGAGCCTGATCTCGAATCGAAGAGCGGAAGACATTTCCTCCTGAAACTCATCTGTGATTTTCCGGAAATCCTTGATGCTCTCCGGATCTTCCGGGAGTTCTGGGAGAAAAAAAAGTCCGATGGGGCGCATATATGCCTTTGCAAGCTTCCGCAGTTGCTTTATTGTTGGATAGGAACCGCCCTCCTCTTCCCATTCTTCTATTCTCGCGGGCGTAGTGCCTGCTCTTTTTGCCGCAGTTGCAACATCAATTCCTGAACTTTCCCTCGCCCAGTGAAGAATACTTCTGTCAATTTCTACGTTGGGAGATCGACCCATAGTCATTCCGATTCAAGAAGAACTACCAAATTTACAACTACTCTCACAGATACAATATTAGTAAGACATTTGATGCGATTTGTAAAGAGGCATTCATAAAACTAAGACACTTAGACATAGAATCTATGCCACACCGCACCATCAAAAATAATCCATCAAATACTTTCGTACCGATTAAATCGTTTCTCGTGTTGACTCCGCTCCCTGATGCATCACGCCTTTAGGGGTAGAAAATACCAGAGAACTTGACAACAGTCAAGTTAATTTAGAATGTAGAATGGAATTTCCCCATCCCAGGGCCCCCTACATCTACCCATTATACAGATAGGCTCTTAATCTATATCAGCGATATCGCTTTGGGGCTTACCGACGAGGTAGATTCTGTTTTTACCGCTTCGTTTGGCTTCCAGCAGCGCCTTGTCGGCCTGCTCAAAAAGCTCCTGTATTGTCGAGCCATCGCGGGGGAAACTTGCCAGCCCGCCGCTTATAGTCAGGATCCCCTTGCCCTCCGGGCCCAACCCAGCAAGCGGGGTCAATTCGGATTTCTCCAATTCTCTTACGAACCTCTTTGCTATAAAGATAGCTTCTTTAGGATGGTCGGCCCTCGGCGAGCGTCTCTCGTCAGGAGCACCAACGGGCTTGGCCTGTGGATCATCCCAGAAAATAGCGGCAAACTCATCACCGCCGATGCGGCCGACAACATCATGGCTGCGACAACAACGCTGCATTAAAACAGCGGCCTGTTTTAAGACCTCGTCACCGACATAATGGCCGTAAACGTCATTGTAATGCTTGAAGTCATCGATATCAAAAACAAGCAGTGTTACCCGTCCGTTTTCTAAAGCCGCGCGTTCTATAATCTGCCGGGAAAATTCCCAGATATATCTCCTGTTTTTCAGACCGGTCAGATCATCCTCGGTAGCCAATCTTTCCAGGTTTTTAATTTTCGTTTCTATTGCTGCGTCAGCAGGGGCAGACAGACCGACTTTGCCTGGGCCACGGGCTTCAGTGGTCATAATGGATTGGTACAATCTGTCCGGCTGAACGGGGCAAATCAAATAATCGTCCGCCATATTCGTACCATTGCAGATTGAGCTGAGAAGTTGAATTGCTATCGGCTCTTCATACATCTGGGCCAGAAGGATAATTTTCGCATCGCTGCCAGCCCGCAGCGCCTTCAGGGCCGAACCCAGGCCGCCGGCGGGCGAGCTTAATTTGGCCGAGGTCCCAGCCATCACAATACCGATTGCTGCAAAATCATTGTTTGCCGCCGCATTGACAGCATCAAGCATATTGGCGCAGAGTTCATATCGCTCATCCGTAATGTTGCCGACATCCAGGAAGGCTTTGCCAATGTCGCCAACAAGCAGAATTTTCTGCGAGTTTCGATTGGAAGATGAATTATAGCTTTTCATCTGACTGAACCTCAAGTAAAGCATCTAATTCGGCTTTAGTAGTACGAAATTCATCTTTAAGAAAGCCGGATGCCCTGCGATTTTCTTTTTCTCCTGAAAAGCGAATCTTGCCGCCGGCCAGCAATTTCATCAGCACTTCTTCAATTTCAGCGGGTTTGTCTATCAAGTAAGCCCCTGATTCAATTGCTTTGAGGATTAGCTTTTGCCTGCCTACCAGGTCTCTATCGGCAAGACAACAGCATCTATAACCCTTCACGCGGGCTATATGGAAAAATCGCCCCTGCTCTTTGCTTAATAGCCCGACTCGGCCGATAATCAGAACGTTCCGGCTTTCTATTTTCGCCAAATCACCGACAGCCGAATAGACATTATCGCAAAGGACAAACTCAACACCGAGGCGTTCAAGTATATTCTTTACCTGCCGGACAAACTCATCTGCCAAGCCACCGATTAAAACCACCTGCAAAGACAAATTAGAATCACCCTTTGACACTGTCAAAAGCCCTCATTCAATATATAGCAGTAAAAAGGCCATAAAAGCGCAAAGAAGATGCCTCCAGACCCCTTTATATTAACAAAATCTACAGAAAAGTCAACTCAAATCACCCGAAACAGCAGTTAATCGGCGTTCGATGGTCAATAATCGTAAAAAACATTAATTACTCGGCAGGCTGTCCAGATTCTTTTTGACTTGTTCGGCACAGAAACTGGAGGGATACAAATTGATGAAGCTCTCCAGAGTTGTTCTGGCATCCGCTAAATACTTTTTCTTCTGCTGTGGATTCGACTGGCCCTGATACAGACCAATTTTCAAAAGCCCCAATTCGTACAATGCCAGCATCCCACCATCGGTTTTGTCAAATTCCTTATGCAGCCTGCTTAATTTCTCAGTTCGCAGCTGCTCGTCGGCAATGAGTTTTGCCTGAGCCAACAGAATATTGTCACGAAGGCGGTCTTTATCATCCATTTGTTCCAGCAATCTGTCGAGACGCTGAGAATAGTCGGATGCGTATGAATTCAGCATGACAAATTCCGCCAGAGACCCAATTGCCCCTTTCTCATCTGTTCGATTCTCAGGCCCAATAAGCATCCTCAACTGATCTATTCTTCTTTGCAATTCGTCTAACTTCGGCAAAGTCATAACGGAATCGGCCGGAAGACGAAACAGGCCGAACAACGACTCATCCGGCGGCCGTTCTTTTTCGAGCAGTTTAGATCGTTCAGCCATCAACATGGTCTCGGCCTGGACAAGAAGTTTATCTGCCTGTTCAAATTTGCCCTGACCGGCCCAATGTTTTGCAATCCGCCATCGGGCCTCTATTGATTCGGGACTTTTGCCGAATTCACTGTACAGCCTATACCATATCTCGCGTGACCTTTCGTACGGATAATCGCTGTAAAAATGCAAAATTTCCTTTTGCCCAAGCACATTGATATCCGGGCCGTATTCGCTTAAAAGCGCTTTGCAGTACAGCGCTATCGGCATCCGATTGCTATTGGAACGTTTATTTATAAACAAATCATACTGCCCAAACAGCCATTGTCTTTTCGCCTGGTACTGCAGCTCCTGAGGCACTGTAAGCCAGCTTGGCCAGGTATCGTAGCTTAATTTAATCTGGATTTCTCTTTTAAGTTCCGCACGCAGGGCTATCGGGTCAGCAGGATAGAAAAAACCTTCGAGGTATTTCTTGATAAGAGGATCTTTCGTCGTTCTGTCCAGCGTTTCCGTGATACTTTGGCCGTAAAATTCACCGACCTGCTCCGGGTTATTCTTGGCCACATAAAGCTGATAGTCTAATTCGTCAAAGCCGATTGTTACTTCGAACACAACAACAGCCAACACGAGTGTAACGGTTGTGAATATCCAGACCAGGCCCGGGCGATAACGCGTAAAGTGGCCTATGCCAAGAACAAATCCTGCAATCGTTAAGGCATCAACCCAGGCAAAAATCCACGGTGCGAAAGAAAAACCCCATTTAATCGGTTCCACCCCCCTGACACCTCCGAAGTATGCCCAGTAAATAAGCTGTGGCGCTGTGCATAATGCAATCGCAACAAAACGAGAGCGAAAGCGAAAAGGCCGGCACGCCACTGCAATACAACTTACTAACAGGCAAATTGCAAGACCCGGCAAATTTGCCAAGAAAAACACAGCTAATATCAAAATAGAGCTAAAACCAAAGCTCATAAGCTGGGAAATCAAGACAGGAACGATTGACATAATCCCCATAAGCAGCCCTAAAACAATGATCTGCCAGGGATATTCGAAAATGCTCACTCCGCTTATGACTGTCTGGCCCAAATGCCAGAATTCCGGTCTTGTCGCCGTTTGAATATCGAATGACCAAAACGAGCCGGTTGCTATCTTCGACCAGAAAAAACAGGTCATACCAAAAGCTACAACAGCAAGCAGCCAGCATCTCTGAACATTCTTATGACTGTAATGCAGCGTGGGGCCAACAGCCATAAAAGACTTCGAGACCGCTATCGGCGCCTTCTCTGTCTCTTTATTATCCATAAGCCTCACTTCGTCGTAACTCGTGACCCTAGTCCACAACTACAACCGCAAGTAACAAGAGACTGGGCATGGGTTTATGTTCCTTCACCGCTGCTGGCAAGGTAAGCAATCTGCTCGGCCGTAAGTTTGTCTATATCGATAAACATTGACTTCAGTTTGAGTTTGCTCACCTGCTGCTCTATCTCAATCGGAACATCATGCACGGCAACAGAAAGCTTACCACGTTTTTTTACCACATATTCAGCCTGCAGCGCCTGCGTAGCAAAACTCATGTCCATTACACTTGCCGGATGTCCCTCAGCGGCGGCAAGGTTAATTAACCGCCCTTCGGCCAGAAGATAAATCCGCTTGTTATTTTTCATGATATATTCATCAACGCAGTGACGCACATTACGGATTACCTTCTTGCTGAGCTTTTTCAGGGCCGGTATATCTATCTCAACATTAAAGTGTCCGCTGTTGGCAACAACGGCTCTGTCCTTCATCAGGCGGAAATGCTCAGCCCGTAAAACATGTTTATTACCGGTAAGGGTTACAAACAGCTCGCCGACTTTTGCCGCCTTTGCCATCGGCATAACTTCAAATCCGTCCATCGCGGCCTCAAGCGCCTTGACAGCGTCAACTTCAGTAACGATAACGATTGCTCCCATACCTCTTGCTCGCATAGCGAAGCCGCGTCCGCACCAGCCGTACCCTACCACTACAACCTTTTTGCCGGCCATCAGAAAATCGGTCGCTCGAATAATACCGTCAACGGTTGATTGCCCTGTGCCGTAGCGATTGTCGAACAAATGTTTTGTCGCAGCGTCATTTACAGCAATGACCGGAAATTTCAACTTCCCTTCGTTCGCCATTGCACGCAAACGAATAACCCCTGTAGTGGTCTCTTCCAAACTTGCAATAATCCGGGGAGCATCTTTTTTTCTGCTGGTATGTAACTCATTCACCAAATCCGCACCGTCATCGAACGTAATAACGGGCTTATGGTCAATTGCAGAGTAAATATGTTTGTAATATGTGGCCCGATTTTCGCCGCATATGGAAAAAGTCGCTATCTTGAAGTCCTTCACTAATGAAGCCGCCACATCGTCCTGCGTACTGAGCGGATTTGAAGCACAAAGAGCAACATTTGCCCCGCCGGCCTTGAGTGTTCTAACGAGATTCGCAGTCTCTGCCGTCACATGCAGACACGCCGAAACATTCATACCTTTCAATGGCTTACTCTTTGCAAACCGCCTGCGTATCGCCGCCAGAACCGGCATATCATTATCCGCCCAGAGAATACGCTTTTTACCACCAGCCGCTAATGACAAATCAGCTACATCATACTTCATCTAATAATCCTTTCAAATATGAACAAGAAGTGCAAATATATACCCGAACGACAGCGATTGCAAGCCTTATCTTCTCCGGCAAAGCCAAACGCTTAAGAAAATTGCTCTGGAAATGGTTGTACAAAGACGGGGTTTTGTGTTTAATATTTAAGATATGAACAGGCTCTGTATATTCATGGGCATGATTGTCTTTGGCTGGATTGGATGGTGGATAGGAGCCAGATTTGGCGGATTCATGACCGCCTTTTTAGTCAGCACCCTCGGCAGCATTGTCGGAGTTTACGTAGGCTGGCGTATCAACCGCGATTACCTAAGCTGAAACTCCGTTGAATAAAAGGCGTATAAAACTGAATAATCATTGTTAGGCAGACCTGACAGTCGAGTATCATCCGGAAGCGTATAAACAGAAGTTCCGTATCAAGAAAGGATCTGACCTATGGCAAAGAAAAAGACGGCAAAGACGGAGTCGGCATCTGCTGTGCCGGCGGCGGGCAAACCCTCTGCGTTTCTTGATACAAGGGTTATCTACTGCGGCGACAACCTTGAACAATTGAAAAAGCTGCCCGAAAACTGCGTTGACCTTATTTATATCGACCCGCCTTTCAACTCCAATCGAAACTATGAAGTCTTCTGGGGTGAAACAAAGGAAAAACGCGCATTCAAAGACCGACACGCTTCAACACATGCCTATATCGAATTTATGCGGCCACGATGTGTAGAGCTTCACCGAGTTCTAAAGAAAACCGGCTCGTTCTATTACCACTGCGACTGGCACGCCTCTCACTACGTCAAAATTATGCTCGACCAAATCTTCAGCGAAAATAGTTTTCAAAACGAAATAATTTGGAAAAGAACGAGCGCTCATAATGACCCAAACAAATATGGTACAATTAATGACTCTATTTTCTTTTACACCAAAACCACTGAATATATATGGAATCCTCAATATCAGTCTTATGATGAAGAATACTTAGAAACATTTTTCGACCAAAAAGATTCTGACGGACGTCTATACAAACGAATGGATTTAACTGGTGCTGGTAAGACAAACGGAGAAAGCGGCGAACCTTGGCGTGGTATTGATGTGTCATCCAAAGGGCGGCATTGGGCATATTCACCCTCAAAGCTGGAAGAGTTTGACAAACAGGGACGCATCCATTGGCCGAAAAAAGTAAATGGAATGCCTCGTCTGAAACAGTATGTAGAAGATTTGCCGGGTATTCCGCTTCAAAATGTTTGGACCGATATTCGCCCACTTCATAATTTAGCAGCCGAACGTCTTGGTTATCCAACACAGAAGCCGCTTGCGCTCTTAGACCGTATTATCAAAGCCAGTTCTAATGAAAACGACATTGTTCTTGATGCGTTTTGCGGGTGCGGGACTGCATTAGTCGCTGCTGAAAATCTCAATAGGCAATGGATAGGTATTGATGTTTCACCGACAGCCTGCCGTGTTATGGCCAAACGAATG
>Ga0307379_10011944_pt1 | contig 11353 bp, 9 predicted proteins | sample UN2MG_FD_202237 | JGI IMG/M metagenome (GOLD analysis project Ga0307379, IMG submission 202237) | Soil microbial communities from Risofladan, Vaasa, Finland - UN-2 | ecosystem: Environmental > Terrestrial > Soil > Coastal area > Acid sulfate soil | place: Finland: Risofladan, Vaasa | collected... | reverse complement strand
TATTTTCTTTACATACATTCTCTTGATAGGTTCTGGTTTCGGAATCTTATCAAGTTCTTCTTGTACTGAATATGGTGGTGTTTTTTCAAACACAATTGGTTCTGGTTTAAAAGGTTTAAACGGTGCAGGTGCACAGGATACAAAAAATATTCCAATGATTAATAACACTAGTAGCTTTTTCATCTTAGAGTTTTCCCCAGTCCTCGTCAATCTGTGAATCAATTGCCGATAGATTATCCTTTTTCAAAGTTTCCTGAATTTCGACTGCTGCTTTCCGTAGTTTCTTTTTAATCTCTTTTTTTGTTTCCTCGGAGGCATGCTCCGATGCTACAATTTGAGCAGCTATCACCTCCTGCTCTTTTGATATTTCTTTAACCTCGCCTTGCAGTTTCTTTTGTAGCTCGTCCTTCTTAAAAGTATCTAATATCTTACTTTTTTTAGAACTACCTAATAACTTGGGCAGGAATATAGCTAATGCTCCCACAATGCCGACTGCACCAAGACCATACAGAATAGTTTCTGGTCCCATGATTTTCTCCTTACGGTTTTATTTTTTCAATAACTTCAGAGTTATCTTTATCTTCTTCATTCAATGCAGTCAATTTCTTAACCTTGAATGTTTCACGTACTACAATAATCACGCCAGCTAAACTGACATTAAATGTACACCAACCAATAAACATATCTGTAATGGTTTTCATCTGTTGAAGAATAGGTGTTAATAGTTCTTTATTTCCCACAATAGCTCTAAGAGCCTGTTTCATAAAGTCGAGGTGGTATCCGACAAGTATCCCCATTACAATTGTTGATACAATAAACGGAAATATAAAAAACCATACTTTAACAGATGCTAAATTTTCAAGACATTTAATCCAAAATAAACACCAGTATTCTTTTGCTTCTTTCGATAATTTAAATATTGACATAACTACACTCCTCATTCAAGATTCTATTTATATCCTACCTTGAATTTCTTTGAATAACATTTTCTACAAATTTGCCATCTACGCCTTAATCTCCAATTCAATCTCAATAGATGTCTCCTTTTTATTTAGGTTTTTTTAGTGTTTTGACAATGTATTTGAATACCTCAAGTTGGCCACCTTTCTGAATGTTGTTTCTGGCCTCATGAAGCAACAGTTGTTGAATTTGTGGATTTCTGGTTCCTGATCTTTCCATATATTCTATCATTTGCTCTTCTGTAATATTCTTTAGTTTATCTTTTGACCAACCTTTCTTATTTTGTATTTCTTTGATAACTTGTTTCTTTGGTGGTCTTGGAGTCTTGATTGCTTTTTCTTCACTTACGATAACTTTAGCTTTAACACCAAATGGTTTCGGATCTTTTTCTTCCTCAGCCAATTTAGCTTCAACTGAAATAGGAGCTTGTACTTTTATTTCACCTTGCCATGGACTAAAGTAATAGGTTTCTGTATTGATGTCCAATCTTGCTTGAACCACAGTTCCATTTTTGATGTTTGGAAAGATCTCTTTTAGAGGTTTTAAGACTGCAGTGATTTTCCCTTCTTCAATTATTGCCGGGAAACCATACTCTATATCCTCATACATAAACCTCACCACCCCATACATTTCATCACAACCAACACCGTTAATTTCGACCTCAAAGGCTAAGGTTTTTTCTTCATTAATATCTAAATATAACATGCTAGGGTCCTCACTAATCGAGTAAGATCTTTATATTTTGTTCTAAGAAATGTACTCCGTTACTCTATTGTAATTTTCTTAATAGTTATGATTTTATCCGTATCCATTATTGTGACATCTTCGAAATAAGTTCGTATAACTCTTATGCTGCATGGAGGTTCCGGATCAGGATCAACCTTATATGGTGGTGCTCCACCGCCACCTCCAGTAGGTGGACATGGTTCAAAACAACCTTCATCAAAATAGACTTTCTCAACTGAACATCTATCTCCATCAGGTTCAATAACTGTAAGTTTAATTCTAAACTCTGATTTGTATGGCCAAGAGTATATAAATGTAACTGCTGTACCATCAAACTCAGCAAGTTTCTCATTTGTTAAATTGTCAAATACTTCCCAAATATTTCTTAATACTTCAGGTGGAAATGCACTAGATGTTGTTGATGTATATTCCCAACTACAAGTTGGACAGCATAATTCGTCTTCAACTTGCTCACGTTCAAAATCACAAATTAAAGCAGGTAATGATGAACTAGAACTTGATGAACTTAAACTACTACTGCTAGAGCTGCTGCTTGAACTTGATTTACTTGAGCTACTAGACGATTTGCTACTACTTGAAGATGATGAACTTATACTACTGCTTGAGCTACTTGACGAACTAGATCTACTACTTGACGAACTTGAACTACTGCTTGAGCTGCTTAACGAACTTGAACTACTACTTGACCTACTTGACGAACTAGAAGAACTAGAAGAAAACTTTAAGACAATATCACCAAGTATAACAACCCCACATGAAGTTGATGATGAGCTTGAACTAGATGTCGAACTAGAAGACGATGATAAACTCCACTGGGCATCATCGTTGGATACCCATTGATTGTTATTATCAATCGTCCATTGTGTCATTTAATTTTCTCCTAATTTTTTAGACTACATAACCTAAATCAATTCTTCCACCTAATCTCCAGTTAACTCCATAAACTGAAACTCCATAAACTATCATGGTTTTTCCAGCATTTCCCATATCAGTTACTTGAATTTGAATAAATACATAATCACCTTCATAAAAACTATCTATATTAAAATCATCAGATATTATAGATATAATTTTATCGTTTGTTGTAAGATCCAAACTATGTGTTGAAATAGTAGCTGCTGATGAAACTACTGAAGATGTTGTAGCAACTGGTCTTGGAATTGGATCTATCCCTCCAGTTTCATCTGCAATTACAACTCCAGCAGCTTCCGATGGTAGAAACGACATTATCATTGTACCATTTGATGAAACACCAGATGTTGGAACTCTATAATCTACTTTTATATTAATTGGGCAAGAAGTACATACTCCTAATGGCAAACTAAACTGTAAATGAAGAGCATCGCTTACATTATTTATAATTGATGATCGAACATTATGAGTCCATCCATATGGAGAAGCTCCAACACCAACTGCATTTGAACCGCTTGTAACATTTCCTAGTCTTCCATAGTTATTTGGACTAAAAATATTCTTTCTAAATCTAGCAGTAGAAATAAATCTTATAATACCTTGTTGACTAACCGATATCTTAGAAGTTTGTAAACGCCATTGTAAAAATGTTGGCGCTTGAATTAAAGTATCAGTAATTCTAAACCTCAACCAATATAAGTTCTTACCATTAATTGTTTTCTTAGTTTCATCATCATAAGATCTAGTATGAAATATCTCATCGCTATTTGATCTTATAAAAATAGCATTAGCATAAGTATGTTCATATTCCTCGCTTACTGCCATTATTTTCTTTTCAGTCCATTGAGTTCCATTCCAATATTCTAAAATAAAAGATCTTTCCGAGTCCTCAATAGCACGAAGAGTTTGATAAATATGAAATCCTAAAACTTTTAATTTATCTGTTGAACTTTCTTTTTCTGATCCAACTAAAATTGTATGATTTGCACCAACTCCTTGAAATGAAAACGTTGCTGTACTATCCGAATTAGCCGCTGCAATATCTGATACATCAATAAAATTTCCACCTTCGGTTGTGTCCGTTGCTGTATCATCAGTTGTAATAACATTCATATCTTGAGTATATGACTGTCCTTCTCCAATTCTAACAACCGATCCAAGTTCAGGATCTCCAAAACTAGCATCTCCTAAAAATCCAGTCATTTCTTGTACTGGATCTTGAAATCCGGAGATTAAGTAATTATCATATCCCGGCTGAAATACAAATCTTTCTCTATTCAAGATTCCGCCATTTATCTCCAGATGTGAATTTAAATCTTGAACTACTATGTGATTCGTTACACTAGTATCCATATTTGGTGCTAAACCATGAACATGCTGTGCATTATTGACTATAATCCCATTTGTTGCATTTATAATAACAAAAATCGCAAACCCTACGGATGCCCCGTTTGTTACTCTAATACCAGTAGTATGGGTCCCTGAACACAAAGCCGATTGAAGTTGGAGAAGTACGTTCGCACCAGACGCATCAAAAACGGTTCCAACAGTTGATCCACCCACAACAAAAGGATTTCTAACTAAAGTTACACCCACTGCACGATCTCTGATTAGTGTTCCTACTGAAGTAAAAGGAATTGGAACTGTATTAATATTTTCAATAACATTTGATCCAGCTGTTATGTGAACTCCTATCCTAGCATTACTAACAACAATGTTTTCTACAATACAGGCTCCGCCAGGTGCATTTAAATTAATCAGTGCAGCATCCAACTGAACACCGAATGGACCTGATAAAGCAAACCCATTAATTATAGCTCTCCCAATGTGTGTAATCAAATCTGACGTTGAGTCCGAAGCCATAATTGAAGTTACAAATGGACCACTTTCCGATCTTATATCAACATAAGATTTCATTGTTATTGGTTCTTCAGTATATGCTCCAGGTTGAACTTTTACAACAAATCTGTTAAACGCGCTTTCTGTCGTAATAGAATCGTTTGCGTATTTAATTGTAAGATATGGATTATGATAATCACCATTTCCTGTTATATCGCTTCCTTCTTTTGATACATATAAAGTATTTGCGTTTTCAATAAGCTCTCCACCACTTCCTTCTTCTCCAGTATGATTATGTTCAGGTATAGAACCAGTTTCATATGCACTAACTATACCATATTCAACTTCTGTTAAATTTGAGGTTAAATTATCAGAATTTGTTGATAGAGTAACGACAGTTATTCCGGTTACCGACGTAGAGTCCTCTACGGTCCCATACTTATTACCATCTACCCCACAGTTACATCGCACCCTCCTTCCGATAATAAATTCACTTACTTTATTTCCAACTATCGAAAATTGTGAAGTATTAATGTATGTTGCTGCTAGACCTGCCATTGTTCTATCTCCTTAAATATTATTTGTAACTCTTATTTGTACCCACCCCAAACTTGTGAACCCACTAAAATAAACTTGATATGTAGCTGCTAAACAAGCTACTTTTGTCGCACCAGTTCTAAATTCAATATATGGTGTTCCACTTCCCGGATCATATGTATTAATATGAATTACAGCAATACCAGGACCAAGATACCAAGGTTCAGACTCCATAACTTCTGGAGGACAATCAAGAATCATATATTCGTCTATACAAGTAACGTCAATACCTGAAGTTGCATCGAGAATTGTTCCATCTCCTGTCCAATTGTTTATCATTGTTTCATTATAATCTTCATCAACTGGAGGGCATGCTCCCCAAACAACTGTGCCTGGTGTGGCTGATGAAGATGAACTGCTTGAACTGCTGCTTGATCTTGAACTACTACTAGAGCTTGAGCTTGAGCTTGATCTTGAACTGCTGCTTGAACTAGAACTTCTACTACTTGATCTTGAACTAGAACTGCTACTTGAACTTGATCTTGAACTAGAGCTGCTAGATGATGAACTTGAAGATGATCTGCTACTGCTACTTGAACTGCTAGATGATCTACTAGAGCTACTACTACTAGATCTAGATGAAGATGAACTACTTGATCTACTAGATGAAGATGAGGATCTACTACTGCTACTTGAACTTGAAGATCCACTAAAACTGCTACTTGATCTACTACTAGAAGAACTGCTTCTACTAGATGATGAACTAGATGATGAACTAGAACTACTTGATCTAGATGAAGATGATGAACTAGAAGATGATCTACTGCTACTAGATGAAGAGCTAGAGCTAGACGATGATCTACTACTACTACTGCTACTTGAACTAGACGATGAACTAGAACTACTTGATCTAGATGAAGAGCTAGAACTAGATGATGATCTACTACTACTAGATGAAGATGATGAACTAGAAGATGATCTGCTAGAACTACTACTGCTAGAAGATGATGAACTCGAACTCGATCTACTACTTGAACTAGATGAACTAGAAGATGATCTGCTAGAACTACTACTGCTCGAACTAGATCTACTGCTTGAACTTGATGAACTCGAACTCGATCTACTACTTGAACTAGATGAACTAGAAGATGATCTGCTAGAACTACTACTGCTCGAACTAGATCTACTGCTTGAACTTGATGAACTAGAAGATGATCTGCTAGAAGATGATGAACTCGAACTAGACGATCTTGATGATGAGCTACTTGAACTGCTTGATCGACTACTACTACTTGAACTAGAACTAGAAGATGATCGACTACTTGAACTCGATGAACTAGAAGATCGACTAGAACTACTACTTGAACTAGAAGATGATAGACTACTCGAACTGCTAGAAGATGATCTGCTAGATGAACTACTGCTAGATGAGCTCCTTGATGAACTCGAACTTGAGCTGCTAGATGAAGATGATCTACTAGATGAACTTGAAGATGAACTCGAACTTCGTGATGAACTTGAGCTACTAGATGAAGATGAACTTCTCGAACTCGATGAACTAGAAGATGATCTACTAGAGCTGCTACTTGAAGACGATCTACTGCTAGAGCTACTACTACTGCTAGATGAGCTCCTTGACGAACTAGATGAACTAGAAGATGAACTCGAACTGCGTGATGAACTCGAGCTACTACTACTTGATCTAGATGATGAACTGCTTGAACTGCTGCTACTGCTACTGCTTGATCTAGATGACGAAGAACTAGAGCTAGAAGATGAACTACTACTTGAACTAGACCTGCTTGATGAAGATGATGATCTACTACTCGAACTAGAACTTGAAGATCCGCTGAAACTACTACTAGACCTACTTGATGAAGATGATGATCTACTGCTTGACGAACTGCTCTCACTTGAAGATGATGAACTAGAGCTACTTGAACTACTACTTCTAGAACTAGAAGATGAACTTCTGCTAGATGAACTACTTGATGAACTACTACTACTTGATCTAGATGATGATGATGAACTCGAACTTGAACGACTACTACTACTTGATGAAGATGATCTAGAACTGCTTGATGAAGATGAACTACTGCTAGATGATCTACTTGACGAACTACTTGAACTACTAGATGATGATCTGCTAGAGCTACTACTTGAAGATGATGAACTAGATGATCTGCTGCTTGAACTGCTACTACTGCTAGATGAGCTTCTTGAAGAAGACGAACTGCTTGAACTGCTGCTTGAACTAGATGATGATCTACTGCTTGAGCTACTGCTACTGCTAGATGAGCTTCTTGAAGAAGATGATGAACTAGAACTACTACTTGAACTAGATGATGATCTACTACTTGAGCTACTGCTACTGCTAGATGAGCTTCTTGAAGAAGATGATGAACTAGAACTACTTGAACTGCTACTGCTAGATGATGATCTACTACTAGAACTACTTGAGCTACTAGAACTACTTCTACTTGATGAAGATGAACTTGAGCTGCTAGAAGATGATCTACTGCTTGAACTGCTACTGCTACTTGACGAACTTCTTGAAGAAGACGAACTACTTGAACTGCTAGATGATGATCTACTACTAGAACTGCTAGAACTGCTAGAACTACTTCTACTTGATGAAGATGAACTTGAGCTGCTAGAAGATGATCTACTGCTTGAACTGCTACTGCTACTTGACGAACTTCTTGAAGAAGACGAACTGCTTGAACTCGAAGATGATGATCGACTGCTAGATGAACTACTGCTACTACTTGAACTCCGAGATGATGAAGATGACGAACTGCTTGAACTCGAAGATGATGAAGATGATGAAGATGATCTACTTGAACTGCTACTACTCGATGAACTCCTTGAAGAAGATGAACTACTTGAGCTACTTGAAGATGATCTACTACTAGAACTACTTGATGAACTCGAAGATGATCGACTACTTGAACTTGATGATGAACTTAAACTACTTGAACTACTACTTGAGCTACTTGATAAGAATCCTGGTTTTACCTGTGCTGCATCTATACAAAATTCATGATTTGGATTTCCACCAGATGTATGAAACAGTCTTATGTAAGCAAACCCATTTTCAACATAATCTTCCGTTCCCACCACATTAATAAGTGCTAATGCAGGATCGCCTTGGGTATTCGGAAAGTCAGTTGACCCAAGTGGAGTTACATTATTCCAACTAAGCGTATTGAAATTCCAAATTTGGAATTTAATAAAATGACCTTGACTTCCATCATATGAATAAATAAATTCCCAATGAAGAGTAGCTGTGGCATCATCATATATAGATGGAATATTTTCAAAGTCCATCTCGATATTAAAACCAGGTATACCAGCCAGTTCCATAACACAAAGAGTTGTTCCATCTAGAATACAAAGATCCTCAATAGAAGATGTTGATACAACAGTTCCTCTAATTACTCTTGCATCAGTAGGACAATTCCACGGTAGTGCAGATGATGAACTGCTTGAACTGGATGATCTAGAACTACTTGATGAAGATGAGCTACTAGATGATCTACTACTAGAAGAACTGGAACTGCTACTACTTGATGATGAACTCGAACTAGAAGATGATCTACTACTTGAACTAGATGATGAACTACTAGATGATCGACTAGATGAACTGCTACTACTTGAACTTGAACTACTGCTACTACGTGAACTACTAGAACTAGAACTTTTTGATGAACTACTTGAACTAGAAGATGATCTACTAGAACTACTACTAGAGCTAGATGATGAACTTGATGATCTAGAACTACTCGAACTTGATGAAGATGAATAACAAAAAGGATTAAATGCAACTGCAATCATCGTAGCTCTAAACGGATTAATTACTCCAACATTATCTGTAAATGTTAAACTTCCGCCCGATGCTAAAACTGCATATGCTGTACCCCAGTTTGTACCTGATGGAGGATTAAGAACTGAATCACGAATCAGAGGTGCTGTTGGACTTCCAGTTACGGTTCCAGCTCCATTACAAGCAACTGTAGCAACTAAATCAAATTCTTGTAATCCTGATATTGCGCTTGTAGTTACAGTACTTCCAGTTGTAGTTGTATTATCAATACCACTTCCAATAGGCCCACTCTGATCAACTCCAGAATATAACTGTGCTGCAACCGCCCACCCAGGATCAGCACCAACTAAAGAAATTGTTACATTACCAGTTAATCCTGATAGTATGCTTTCATCTGCATACCAAGCTTCTGTATGGTTTCCACCTCCAGCAGGGTTATCTGCTTCTGTAATTTTAATACATGAAGTTCCATCAAGAGTAACATCACTTAAGCTGGTTCCTGTGCTTTCATCTCCAGGAAAGATAACAACTAATCTGTTATTATCTGATCCGCCAACATTGAGAGTTACAAATGTTCCAGTATTTGAGTTAGAATTCTCAAAAACAATTCCACAAGGGGTACTGCTTGAACTACTGGAAGATGAGCTACTTGATCGACTAGAACTACTTGAACTTGAAGATATAAACCTAATAGTAACATCTTCAATTCGAGTATCTACGCATGATGAAGTAGAACTAGAAGATGAACTACTTGATATACTGCTGCTACTACTTGAACTTGATGAGCTTGATGAGCTTCTTGACGAACTACTTGATGAGCTTGATGAGCTTCTTGACGAACTACTTGACGAACTTGATAAACTTGAACTACTACTACTACTCGAACTAGCAACATCAGCAGGTATTAAAACAAGTGTACGTTGAAGCGCCTGCGCAGTATTTGCTGCTGTTCTCCATCTTACATCAACTGCTTCAGCACCATTTAATCCTGTAATGTATGCGTGTGTTGAATTTGGTATTGGAGTATCACCATCATATGATGAATCATACTCTGTATCACGTTCTGTATGAGCAATCTGAACTCCAGCATCATATAATGAAGTGTTCATTATTGTATTTGCAGCAGTAGTAATGTGCATACTGGTTGTGAATAATGCTATATAATCACCAGCACTAGGAGTGACTGTCATACCAGTCATTACAACATCTGTACCTGAAGTAGTTGTTGTTGAACCAGTTGCTGACGCCTGATCGTAACTAGGTACTTTTTGAACTACTAAAGTTCTTTCATGAGCATTAATAGTTCCTGTTCCATTACCATCACGCCATCTAATTTCAATTGTGCCTGTAGTCCAAGCAACGCCAGCAACAACACCCATTATAAATTCTGTAAGTGGTATAGAAGATTCTTGGTATTGTTCTCTTTCAGTATGAGCTTGTTGTACTCCATTTACATAGATAGAAAAAGTTGGGCGTTCACCAGAACCACCATAAAGAGAAGATGAAAAGTATACTATATAATCGCCAGCACCAGCAGATGGAGTAATCTGCATATTGGTCATTAATGTATCAGTAGCACTTGTGGTACTTATATCATCAACAGCACTCGCTTGTGCCATATCTGCTGAATCTACTTCTTGAAGAGTTAATGTTCTTTCAAAACAAGTAGCTGTACCAGCAGATGTTCTTTGCCATCTAATTTCAACAGCTTCACTATCATTAACACCTGGTAGATAAGCATAAATTGATGCATTGTTTCCTCTATCAACAATTGAACCCTCTGCGAAGAATATTCTCTCTGTATGAGCAACAGCAACCCCATTAACATAAACTTGGAAAAATATGTCAGCAGCAGAACTACCTTCAACAGAACTAGTAAATGACAATACATAATCACCAGCACCTGGTGTTAATGTCATTGAATCAAGCAACGTATAAGTCGTACTGGCTATAGTATCAGTTCCAGTCGCTGTTGCTTGAAAAACTGCCATTTACTGTCCTCCGTTATTTATACATGAACCAATCTTATTTGTACCCATCCTAAGCATGTGAAACTTGGCGGAATATAATTCTGCCATGATAAAGCTGCTAATGCTGCTCCAGTTGTTGCAGTCCTAAATTGAATTACTGGTGCTGGACCGCTACCTGTCTGATAGAGATCAATTAATATTTCAGCTTCTCCCGCTCCAAGATACCATCTTTCAAAAACACATATTACATCACACGTAGTTGCGTCTATTGTTTCATTATCATTTCCAGGTGTTCCTTCAACAGTCCATCCAGTTGTATTCCCTGTAAAGTTCTCATCATAATTTTCTACTACTCCTGTGTGATGCCCCCATGTAACCGTACCAGGTGTAGCAGAACTTGAACTTGAAGATGAACTGGATGAATGTGATGAACTGCTTGAACTTGAAGAAGATTCAACAGCAATATCTTCAATTACGGTAGGAACACATGAACTTGCAGATGAAGAACTAGAACTGCGTGATGAAGAACTAGAACTGCGTGATGAGCTTGATGAAAAACTGG
>Ga0307379_10011942_pt1 | contig 11354 bp, 8 predicted proteins | sample UN2MG_FD_202237 | JGI IMG/M metagenome (GOLD analysis project Ga0307379, IMG submission 202237) | Soil microbial communities from Risofladan, Vaasa, Finland - UN-2 | ecosystem: Environmental > Terrestrial > Soil > Coastal area > Acid sulfate soil | place: Finland: Risofladan, Vaasa | collected... | reverse complement strand
CGGACCTGGGGCCACTTGTCCCACAACGCCGGGTCGAGGTAGACTCGCCGATCGCCGGGATTCCCGTGTAGCATGCGGTTTCCATCCCACCCCAGCCCCAGGAATTCGTTGGCGCGACCACCCAACCCCACGGCTCCACGCTCAAACCAGTAGCCGGTCATGGGGTCGCGGGCATAGTCGCCAAAGTAGGCCCAGGCGGTACTGGCCAGGCCGAACAGGAGGGGGAGAATCAGAATGAGAGAATGAAGAATGAGAGAATGCTGGCGAGTACGCTGGGACCAATGAACGACTTGGGAATGTGGAATGCGGATTGCGGACTTGCGATTTGCGATTTGCGATTTGGCCGTGTCTGCCAGCCAGTCCAGGCCGAGTGCGGGCAGAAATGCTACGATAGGCAGGATGCCGGCGGCGCGCAGGAAGTGGGGGGCGTCCTCGGCCAGGAGCGTCGGCAGGCTCATCACCGCCACCCAGACCAGGACGAAGCCGGCCGCCGCGTCCCGCCGCGCACGGCGCAGGGCGACCAGCAGGCCCAGGACGAAGGCCCCGCCCAGGAGCGGGTCGAAGATCGGCCGCCAGGGAACGTTGTGCCGCCAGATGCGGTCTCCGCGCACGAAGAACATCCCCAGCGTGCGCAGCGTGTGCCGGCCCAACGTACCCCACAGATCGCCGCCGTTGATGGCGAGGTTGAGGACCGAGACCTGGTCCGGGCGGCCCAACACGACGCCGGGATGGCCCACCGTGTAGATCGCCAGCGGGGCAAGGACCACCAAGGTGGCCAGGGCAGCCAGGCCGATGCCGCGCCACAGGTGGGGAGTGCGGATTGCGGATTGCGGATTGCGGATTGCGGATTGGAGGTTGGAAGTTGGGGGGCGCACGAGTAGCATGTAGAGGGCAAAGGCGATCAGGGCGACGGGGGTGAAGCGGGCGGCGGAGTAGGTGTAGAAGGAGAGGCCGTAGAAAATGCCGGCCGCCAGCCAATGACGCCACCCAGCAGGATTGCGGAGTGCGGATTGCGGAGTGCGGAGTGCGGATTGCGGATTGCGGATTTCGGATGCCCCCAGTGCTGCCTGCCAAACCGTGAGGGCGATGAAGAGGGGCAGCAGAACGGCACGGAAACTGACCCGGCTGAGGTGGACGTGCCAGAGGGTCACGGCCAGCACCGCCGCAGCCAATACACCGACCCGCCGGGAGAAGAGTGCCCGCCCGGCCGCGGCGGTCGCCGCCACGGTGAGTAGCCCGACGAAGGAGGCGGGCAGCCGCAGCGCGAAGGGGCTCTTGCCCAGCAGCCCCACCGCCAGGGTGACCAGGTAGATAAACAGCGGCTCGCGCCCGTTGTTGGCCGGGAAGTAGAGGGAGAGACGGCCTCGCAGAACCTCCACGGCATCCAGGCCGTTGTATGCCTCGTCGTGGTAAAGCCCCGGAGGGACTTGCCCGAAAGCGATCAGTCGTAGGCTGGCCGCCGCCAGCAGCACCGCTACTAGAGCGAATAGCGAATAGCGCACGGAGATTGGAGATTGCAGATTGGAGATCGCAGGTGTGCGGATTTGCGATTTGCGATTTGCGATTTGCGGCTTCTCGTCTTTTCTCATCGGGCACCGTTCAGCGAAATAGGCAACTGGTCTGCAGGCAAGCGCTGGCCGTCGAGAAAGGCCGGCTGGCGCTCGGCGTTCGCCGCGTTGTAGAGGCCCACGTAGAGCGTGTAAGGACCGGGCGGCGCATCGGGCGGGATCGCCAGCGCGTAACTGTCCTCAATGTACTCGCCGGACCGCCACTGGATGGAGAGCATGCGCCCCTCCTGTGGCCAGCCATCGGCCTGTGCGACCAGGGTGCCGTCCGCATCTACCAGGTGGTTGAAGACGGCATAGATGGCGGTCGGGCGTGTCCTGGCATACCAGGTGTAGACGAGGCTGAGTTGGCCGCCGGGGCGAGCGTCCCCCTCCACCCGGTACCCACGTAGCCCCACCTCATCGCCAAAGTCAAGTTGAATGGGAATGAGTCCACCGGGCGGCCGGCGCAGCACGGGCCGGCTGTCCACGGTGATGCCGAACAGGGGAATCGTTCCCCCGCCCTCTGCCTTTGGAATGCGGAATGCGGACCAGAGGGCACCATCCGGCCCCAGTACTGCCAGCGTGACCTGGGCCGGGCCGGTCGGCGCATCTGGAGGAAGGACCAGCGCAGCGTGCGTGGTGACCAGCCGGCCGGAGCGCCGGGCAGAGGTCCACTCCGGCGCGGACGATGCCTGGAGCCCCCAGGGAGCGGCACGGGCGACGAAGGGCAACATGATGCGGAACGGACGAGATTGCCCGCCGGATGGTGGGTTCAGCGGAGCGGTCGCATACCCGGATGGCAGTGGGAAAGTTCTGGTGATCATGGGGGTAGCCTGCTGGCTGCCCAACCAGGAGCGGTGAGACACTTGCAGGTGAACCTGTACCTCCGGCAACCGGGTGTACTCACCCGGTACCAGCCAATGGAGCGTCAGTGGCACCGCGTACCCCTGTTGAAAGCGCACCCCTCCCGGCTCAACCCCGGCCAACGTCAGGCAATCTGCGCCGTCGGGTGAGCAAAAGGTGGCCGTCCCGGAATTGGACAGGCCGTACAGGACTGGAGCGTGGGCAGGCTCTCCGACCTGGACAGTGAGTACGTCCACCTCGCCAGGCCCCTCTGCCAGCAGCGGCTCGCCCGTCACGGCATCGGTGACCATCAGGCGCAGCGTGTACTCCCCCGGCGGCGCGCCCTGGGGGACGATCAGCCCTTCGCGGTCGGTCACCAACTCGCCTGGTTCCCATTGCGATGGCGGATGCGCCCAGGCTCCAGGGAGAGTCTCCGCCTGGGCCCAGACGTACCCCGTAGCGTCGGCCAATTGCAGCGCCAGTCGCACGTCGTGGTCCAGCGAGCGCAGCGGGCTCCAATGCAGCGTCAGCCGGAGGGGGTCGCCGGCGGGCACCGCCTGTGGCTCCCAGGCCACGCTTGCCAGGCGTAGCCTTTCCCCAAAGACCACTTCGACCGGCCGGGCAGGAGCATCCGGCGGGAGCGCAGGCAGGTAGAGGTTAAAGTCCACGGTATCCCACACGAGGTGGGCATTGATGCGCAGCCATCCGGCAACGAAGCGGGGGGGATCCACGTCGTCCACCGCGGCAGGGATTACCCACAGCCGGTCATAGCAGGCCAGCAGTTCCTCCAGCACCGGTTCGGCTTCGGCCGGCTTCAGGCGCGGTGGCGCGTAGGGGGGCAGCGTCGTGATCGGCGGCAGGCCTCCTGGATCGTAATACTGAAATTGAATCCACTGCCACGGCCCATAGAAGAGGACCCCATCGCCAGGGCGGGCCTGGGCCTTGATCGTTTTCAGCGTGTGGCTATAGTGAGACCGGTCAAAGGCAAGCGCCTGATCGAGCCCACCGGCAGCCAGCAGGCCGGCCAATCCCACCGTCAGCCCGGCAGCGAGTCCCCAGGCCCACAAACCGGGTTTTTGGGTAAGCGAAGGCGCTTCGACTTCGCCCGAAGCGGCAGAACCCGGTTTCTTCAATAAGGGGAGCACGCTCAAAAACCCCATCGCCAACGCCGTGAAGGGGATCAAGAAGAGCAAATACCGCTCCGCCGGGGGATGGGGTACCTGGAAAACCAGGACCGGCGGCAGCAGCAGCACCAGAGCCAGCCAGATTCCAACCTGGCGTTTCCGCCAGAGGGCAAGCAGCATGCCCACGCCAGCCAGCGCCAGCAGCCAGTATAGAAGCGAGAAACGAACCCGGACCACCGGGCTGAACAGCATCTTACCCAACATGTGGAACGTGTAGAAGCGCGCGGGTACGACAAACGTGAGACGCGGCCAGGTGCCCCCGGTGGTCATCTGGAGGCCGGGGGCCAGCCACAGCCAGGTCAGGCCCAGCAGGACCAGAAGACCGTGGGTCGCACACCACGCCAGCAGAGGCCGCCAGCGCCGGGTCACGAGCAGGGCCAGAGGTTGCACCAGGATAGGCAGCAGCAGATAGTAATGGGTAAAGAGCGCCAGAATGTGGACTGCTACCAGGATGGCGAGCGCGAAGGGGCGCGGCCATCCTTTCGCCGGCAGCCAGTCCCGCAGAAACAGCCCAGCCGCGAGCACGGTCCAGGCGACCCCCAGGCTGTACATGCGGGCATCGCGGGCAAAATAGGCCATTCCCGGCACGCTGGCCAGGAGGACGGCCGGTACGAGACCCGCACCGCTGGCAGAGCGCCCCAGGCCGATGCGGGCCAGCCAACCGGTCAGCACCAGGGCGACCAGCGCCGCCCCAACGGAGAAGAAACGCAGGCTGAACTCGCTCGTGCCCGCCAGCCCCATCCAGGCGTGGATGAGCAGATAGTAGACGGGGGGATGCTCCCGCACCGCTCCTCGGAGATAGTCCAGGATGCCCATCACCGGCCGGTGGGCCACGAAGTAGGTGGCCGCCTCGTCGAACGTCAGGTCACTGGCATCCAAACGCCACAGCCACAGCCCCCAGGCCAGCAGCAAGAACAGGCACCAGGTCAACAGCACCATCATCCGCCAGCGTTGCCCACTTGCAGCGGTATTCATTAGGACGGAATTGTAACCCAGGGGAACGATTCGGGCAAGGTGGGCTCACCTTCCCGAAAGCTCGGCTATGTGCTGCAAATGCCAAGAATGCTATCCTGGAACAGCGTATCGTGTGCTGGGTGTGCCCATTGGAGCTTTCGGGAAGGTTATGCTACAATAGCCCGGAGTTTGGAGCAATCCATGACGCCACGCTATCTGTACACGTCCGACGTCGCCAAGGCCGTCGGTGCTCATCCCAATACCGTCCGCCTCTACGAAAAATGGGGCTTCCTGCCGCCGCTGCCCCGCAGCCCCGGCGGCTACCGCTTGTTCAGCCAGGCACACCTCGACCAGATGCGGTTGGCCTGGACCGCGCTGCACGGCCCCTGGCCGGGGCGCACTATCAAGCGCTCGGCGTTGACGCTGGTCAGGCGGGCCGCAGCGGGGGACCTGGGCGGCGCGCTGGAGCAGGCGTACCACCACCGGGCACTGGTACAGGCGGAGCGCGCGCAGGCCGAGGCGGCGGCGGAGTTGCTGGAGCGCTGGGCGCAAGGCCGCGCCGCCGACGCTACTGCCGAACCCTTGCAGATCAAACAAGCGGCCCACTTGCTGGGCGTCAGCGCCGACGTGCTGCGCAACTGGGAGCGCAACGGGTTGATTTGCGTGCCGCGCCACCCGCGCAACCGCTACCGGCTCTATGGCGCAGAGGAGATCGGCCGCTTGCGCGTGGTCCGCATGCTGAGCCGCGCCGGGTACAGCACGATGGCGATCCTGCGCATGCTCCTGCAGTTCGACCAGGGCCGGCGGGAGGGGCTACGGGAGGCGCTCGACGAGCCACGTTCGGACGAGGATTTCTACTCTGCCGCCGACCGCTGGCTTTCGGCGCTGGTCGAGCAGGAACAGCGCGCCGCAACCATGATCGCCCTGCTGGAAGAGATGATCTGCAAGCAGTCTCCCACACCATTCTGAACTCGACCTGTCGAGGCAGTTAAACACTGGCCCGCCCTCAGACGTTATACATGATGAAAGGCGCAGGGCACCGCGGTGAAAAAGCGCCCGTAAACGAGACGGAAGCACACATGGAGGCCAGTCGTGCCGTAGACTTTGGTGGCGGCCTGACCGTTGCTGATCTCTACCAGGAATTCGAGAGCCGGCTACGCCGCTACGCGATAAGCCTTACGCGGGATTCGAGCAGGGCCGATGACCTGGTTCAGGAGACCTTTATCCGGGCCATGGCGCACCTTGAACTCTTGCAGAGGCTGAATCGCTACCAGCGCCAGGCCTGGCTGTACCGGGTCCTGAAGAACCTGTTTCTCGATCAGCAGCGCGCTCGCCAGCGCGAACAGATGCTGGCTGAACAACTTGTTCAACTGGCCCTGACCGACGACGTTGCCGGCGCGAGCGTGATGCTGGCTTATGGGCTGTTCGATCTGGTGCCCGAGCGGTACCGTGAACTGCTCCGCCAACGCTATGTGCTGGGGATGACGAGCGAGGAGATCGGCCGCGAACTGGGAATCCCGGCGGCCACCGTGCGGTCACGGCTTCATCTGGCCATCCAATGGCTTCGTGCGCATCAATCCGAGTTCATCTGAAAGGAGCAAAACGATGGGACAGGGAAAAGTCATTGGCAATGTGAACATTCTGGACCTGCGGAAGGCGACCGAGGCGTCCGTCGCCGAGATCAGCAGGATCGAGAACGTGAACGTGTTGGTTTACTCCCGGGAGACCGCTGGCCTGATTGCTCGTTTCAACGCGAGTAATATCAACGCTACGGTGGAGGTACCAGCGGATGCTACCGTGCAGACGCTGATGGGACAGGTCGTGATCAGCCGGGACTATTTCAAGAACAGGGAAGCCAGGCCGTTTCTGTTCGCCATGGGGCAGGTCATCGTCGAGCCGGACGTGCCGGCCGAAGACATCGAGGCCGGGCTGGGTGGCTTGGTCGTGATGGGGCAACTCGTGTGCCCTGAGCACCTGGCGGGAGTAGTTCAATCCAAGGCCAGCCAGATCATGGGGGAAACGGTGACCTATCCGCCATTCACACGGGCCAAGATCGGCTCGCTGGACCTCGACGAACACTACCTGCGCGCCTTGGACGATGGGACGGATCTGGCGGTGGTGGGCTCGCTGCGTGTGCCGCAGGTGCTCCCCAACGATCTCCTGGAGCAGAAAATCCAGAGGCTGTTCGTCTCTGGCGGGATCGAGTGCCACGTAGAGAACGCCCAGGCCATCCAGGCTCATCTGGTAAATGGCTCTGGCAAGGTCAAGGCCATTCCGGCGGGCTTCGCGTGGGTGGAGAGGCCGCTCGTGCTGGACGGCTCCCTGCTCGAGTCCTTGCCGGCCAGGAAGTTGTACTGCACGGAGCGGGTGCAGGTCGAAAAAGACGTGACTCCCTCTGCACTGGACGAACACCTGGACGGCCTCGCCAGCGAGGACATGGTCCTCTGCCCGGCAGCGCTCAGGGATGTGCTTGCTCACAAGTGCAACCTGCTGGAGAACCAGGTGATTTTCTACGAGGGGGAACTGTGGCTGGTGGACGACGAGCGCGACCTGCGGGCCTCGCGGTTCGACTACCTGGAAGGCAAAGCGACCCTGGTGGTGCTTGGCGAGTTGAAGGTAGACCCTGAGATTGACCCCCAGATGCTGGCCGGCCGGCTGGCCAAGGTGCACAACCTCGGAACGATATGGTGCACGCCCGAGCAGATGGGCGCCATCGAGGCACGGCTGGGCCTGCACGATGGGTCGCTGCAGGATTCGACTGTGAGTGAAGAGGCTGGGGAGCCTGGCGAAGAGCATCAGATTGGCAACGTGAACTACCTGGCGTTGTAGAGGGGCAACCCTCCACTTGCATACCAAAGTTAGCCCCAGCAGAAACCAGGTTCTTGCCAGAAAACCTGGTTTCTTGTCATCTTTAGTACAACCCTCCACTTGCACACCAATGTTGTATCATGTGGACTGAACCACCACACCGAGGAGGTCATCTCGAATGTTGCCACGGGTTATTCTACACATCGGCGTCAGCCTGGACGGGCGCATAGACTGGGGTACAGGCGGAGACGACATGGGTCTGTACTATGAACTGGCCGCCCGCTGGAATGCGGAGGCCATGCTCTCGGGCAGCAACACCATGTTGGCCGCCTACGCCGGGCAGGAAACACCACCCGAGGCGGATCTGGACACGTGCGGGCCGAAGGAGTTGCATCCCCTCCACGTGCCCTACCTCGTCGTCGTGGACAGCCGCGGGCAGATCCGCAACTGGCGCACGATCCAGCGGGAGCCCTACTGGCGCGACGTCGTCGTGCTGTGCTCCCGCGCCACCCCCCCGGCCTACCTGGACGACCTGAAAAAGTGCCATCTCGACTATATTGTGGCGGGCGACGAGCGCGTGGATTTCCGGGCGGCGCTGGAGGAACTGAACGCGCATTACGGGATCACGAAGGTGCGCGTGGACAGCGGCGGCATCCTCAGCGGCGTGCTGCTGCGCGCTGGCCTGGTGAATGAGGTGAGCGTGCTGGTCGGCCCATGCCTGGTGGGCGGGACCAGCCCTCGCTCGATGTTCGTCGCGCCCGACCTGGCCTCGCCGGACGGCGTCATCCCGCTCCAGTTGATCGCCGTCGAGCAGATGAGAGGCGACGTTGTCTGGCTGCGGTATGAAGTGGTGATCAGGGAGCAGTGATCAGTGATCAGGGCATAGGGAATACACTCTCCTGGTCCCTGATCACTGATCACTGATCGCTAATCACTGGTCCCTATCTGGGAGACTCCACATGGAACCACAGATTGTCGTAAATGACCTATGCAAGGTGTACCGCGTGCCGGAGCGGGAGGCGGGGCTGGGGGCGGCCGTCCGCAGCCTGTTCCATCGGCGCTACCGCGACGTATTGGCCGTGGACCACATCACCTTCACCGTGCAGCCCGGTGAAATTGTGGGCTTCATCGGCCCCAACGGCGCGGGCAAGACGACGACCCTGAAGATGTTGTCAGGGTTGCTGTACCCCACCAGCGGAGAGGTGCGCGTGGACGGCTTTGTGCCTGCGGAGCGCAAACCCGCCTTCCTGCGGCGCATCAGCATGGTCATGGGCAACCGGAATCAACTGGCATGGGACAACACGGTCTCCGATTCCCTCTACGTGCTGGGGGAGATCTATGGCGTGCCACGTGACGAGTTCGGCCGCACGCGGGACGAGTTGGTGGAACTATTAGAAATCGGGGACCTTCTCTCCAAGATGCCGCGCGACCTCTCGCTGGGAGAACGCATGAAGTGCGAGCTGATCGCGGCCTTGCTCCACCGTCCCCGCGTGCTCTTTCTCGACGAGCCTACCCTGGGCCTGGACGTGACGATGCAGTTCCGCCTGCGGCGCTTCGTCGCCGAATACAACCAGCGCAGCCAGGCCATCGTGATCCTCACCAGCCACTACATGGCGGACGTGGTGTCGCTGTGCCCCCGCGTGGTCCTGATCCACCAGGGGCGGCTGCTTTTCGACGGCGACCTGGCGCGCCTGGCCGAGCAGATGGCGCCGTTCAAGTTGATCCGCCTGGCGGTGGGCAACGGGAATGGGCAGGCCATGGCCGACGTTCTGCCTGGCCTGGGCCCAGCGGTGACGCTCATCGAGCAGAACGACCGGCGCTATACGCTGCGCGTAAAAAGAGAGGACGCCTCCACCGTCACGGCCCGCTTGCTGAACGACGTCCCGCTGGCCGACATCACGGTAGAGGACCCGCCTATCGAGGCCGTGATTGACCAGGTGTACCGGGAGGGGGTCAGCGGATGAAGGGTCAACCGATGAAGATGCAGCGGCTGAATCTGCAACGGCTGAACCTGCGCGGCGGTTGGGCGCTGGTCCGCAAATCGCTGTTCAGTTACATGGCGGGCCGGGGCTTCTTCTGGACGCTGGCGCTGGGCTGGATGATGGGGCCGTTGGTCTACATGTTTGTGTGGACCACGGCGGCCAAGGCCGGGGCGACCGGGGGATTTGGGAGGGGGGATTTCGTCTTCTACTACCTGTGCCTGATCCTGGTCAACCAGTTCACCTATCCGGTCTCCAACTGGACCGTAGGGGACGTCATCCGCAGCGGCTCGTTCTCGTCCTGGTTGTTGCGCCCTTTGCCCGCGATCTACGAGGCCATCGGCGCCGACGTCGCGGCCAAGATGGTATGCATGCCCTTTTCCCTGGTGGTGGTCGCCGGATTGGGCCTGGTGTTGCGTCCAACGTTTGCCTTCTCCTGGCCGGCGGCCCTGGCTTTCGTCCTGGCCCTGTTGCTGGCCCAGGCGCTGCGCTTCATGCTGGCCTACGTGCTGGCCCTGGTGGCCCTGTGGAGCCAGCGCGCCGACGCGCTGCTGGGGCTCAACGACACCTTTCTCTTCCTGCTGGGCGGCCAGGTAGCGCCCACGGCGCTCCTGCCCGGTGTGCTGCAAAAGGTCGCCACGCTCCTCCCCTACCGGTACATGGCCGGCTTCCCGATCGAAGTACTGATGGGGCGGCTTACCCGCACGGAGATCGTGGCAGGGCTGGCCTGGCAATTGGGCTGGCTGGCCGTGGCCGTATTGCTGCACCAGTTCGTGTGGCGCAGGGGCATCCGGCGCTACGCAGCGGTGGGAGGGTGACGGATGGGGTACTATCTGCGTTTGATCCGGCTGTTCATCCAGACGTCGTTCCAGCGCGAAACGGCCTTCCGCGCCAACTATGCCATCAGCCTGCTCAACACCGCGCTGACCCTCATCGCAGGGCTGGCCGGGGTGACCATCCTGTTCGGCCAGGTGAAGACCATCCAGGGCTGGACCTTCCCACAGGCACTGGCCCTGGTGGGCGTCTACCTGCTGGTCGGCGCGCTACGGGATATCTGCATCGGCCCCAGCCTGGAGACCCTGGGCGGCCTGGGCGGCGAGATCTTCGTGGGAGGCTTTGACTTCACCTTACTCAAGCCGGTGCCCACTCAATTCCTGGTCAGTTTCCGCTCCTGGCGACTGTGGGCGCTGGGCGACCTGCTCTTGAGCCTGGTGGTGCTGGGCGTCGCCCTGGCCCGGCTGGGCCAGGGCCTCACCGTGGCAGGCCTGGCGCTGTTCCTCGTCGCCTTGTTGGTCTCGATGACGATCGTCTACGCCCTCCTGCTGCTGCTGGCCAGTTGCGTGTTCTGGTACCGGGGCGTGCCGCTGACGTGGATTTTTGACAGCCTGATCCAGATGGGGCGCTACCCGGTAGGTATCTACCCCGGCTGGCTGAGGCTGCTCCTGACCTGGGTCGTGCCCGTCGGCTTCATCACCAGCGTGCCAGCGCAGACGTTGACCGGGCAGGTACCGGCGTTGACGCTGCTAGGTGGAGTCGCCCTGGCCCTGGCCTTGCTGGCCCTGGCTTCGGCCTTCCTCCGCCTCAGCCTGCGCCGCTACTCCAGCGCGTCGAGTTAGCACGACGGCTCACGCGGCTCACGCTAATCAAGAGGACTGCGGACGGCCAGGCCGCCGCGCTGCAGGACGTGGGTGTAGATCATCGTCCGGGCAACACCGTCACCCGGTCCTGCGTCGCGAACCTGATCCAGAAGTTTTTTGGAGTGTTGTTCCGTCATAGGCCATTCCCCCCCGATTTGACAAAGAAGCGAAGCTGGCTATATACTGTAGGCGTCGTCGGATCTGCATCGTAAATCAGATTGCCCAGTTAAGACCCCACATAGTATAGCCGAGATTCGGCATAAGTCAGCTCTCGGGGATGCTATACCGAATCCGTTCAGTCTAGGGGCCGGGGTAGATAGGCCGAAATCGTTCGGTCTACTCAATAGTTGGGCTGCTCAAACGAGGGTCTTATGCAAAATCACAAATTGTTCATCGTAGTAT
>Ga0307379_10011941_pt1 | contig 11355 bp, 8 predicted proteins | sample UN2MG_FD_202237 | JGI IMG/M metagenome (GOLD analysis project Ga0307379, IMG submission 202237) | Soil microbial communities from Risofladan, Vaasa, Finland - UN-2 | ecosystem: Environmental > Terrestrial > Soil > Coastal area > Acid sulfate soil | place: Finland: Risofladan, Vaasa | collected... | reverse complement strand
GTCCGACCAATTCCTCCAGGACCTCCAGAAGAACATCCCGCCGCTGGAGGAGACCCCGCGCCCCGTCGACCGGCACGTCCTGACCGATCCGCCCGAGGACTATCGCCGATACGAGGTGACCGACTCCGGCGTCTCGCCCCGGGCACTCCCGGGCGGGCCCGCCCTCGTCGTGGTCGATTCCGACGAGCACGACCAGGACGGACACCTCACCGAGGACCTGGATATCCGCGTCATCCAGCAGGATAAGCGGATGCGGAAGGGCGATCTGCTGGCGGCCGAGGCCCTCCAGCCGGAATGGTACGGGCCGGAGAAGGCCAGGACCCTCCTGGTCGCGTGGGGCTCGACCTACGGCCCGTGCCGCGAGGCGGTCGATCTGCTCAACGCCGACGGGCCCCGGGCGGCGATGCTGCACTTTTCCCAAGTCTGGCCGATCAACGCCGGCGCCGCCCGGCCGCTGCTGGAGCGGGCGGAGCGGATCCTCTGCGTGGAAGGCAACTGCACCGGCCAGTTCGCCTCGCTGCTGCGGACCGCCGGGCTGCTGGGAGAGTGCGAACTGGTGAGACGCTACGACGGCCTGCCCTTCACCGCCGATCGCATCGCCGAGGAGGTGGCCTCATGAAGCTCGGACCCGCCAATACCACGCCCGCCTGGTGCCCGGGGTGCGGCAACTTCGCCATCCTCCGCACACTCGACGAGGTGCTGGACCAGTCCGGCGTCGATCGAAAGAAGCTCGTGCTCGTCTCCGGCATCGGCCAGGCCGCCAAGCTGCCGCACTACACGCGGGCGAACGTCTTCAACGGCCTGCACGGCCGGGCCCTGCCGGCCGCCACCGGCATCCGCATCGCCAACCCCGACCTGACCGTCATCATCACCAGCGGCGACGGCGACATGTACGGCGAGGGCGGCAACCACCTCCTGCACGCCATGCGCCGCAACATCTCCGTCAAGGCCTTCGTGCACAACAACCAGGTGTATGGGCTGACCAAGGGCCAGGCCTCGCCCACCTCCGAGGGCGGGTTCGTCACCAAGGTCCAGCCCCACGGCGTCACCGCCAAGCCGCTGAACCCGCTGGCGCTGGCGATCGTCGAGGACTGCTCGTTCGTCGCCCGCGCCGCCGTCGTCGACCGCGACCACCTGCGGCAGATGATGGCCGCCGCCCTCGCCTGCCAGGAGGGCTTCGCCCTGCTGGACATCCTCCAGCCGTGCCCGTCCTTCAACCCCGTCAACACCTACCAGTGGCAGAAGGAGCGGATCCGGCGCATCGACGACGCCCACGACCCCCACGACCGCGCCGCCGCCCTCGAGCTGGCCTTCCAGTGGGGTGAAACGATCCCCATCGGCATCCTCTACCGCAGCGACCGACCCAGCTTCGAGTCGCAGTTGATGAAGTGATTTCGGATTGCGGATCTCGGATTGCGGATTGCAGGGGGCATACCTCCGGAATGGGTGCCATGGTCACGCGTTGTCTGCGTGACCATGTCGAAGATCCTCCTTGGAAGCATCGACCTCGGGACGAGGAAGACGGTATGATGGGCCCGGCTTCTGGAGGCCATCATGCGTTCAAACCGATGGGCGATTCTGGTGTCGGCGTGTTGGGCTGGCCTGGCGGCCGGGTGTGCCGACCCGGTGACCTTCCCGGAGGCGTTCCTGCCCGAGGCGGCCCAGAAGGCGGGGGCCTGGCGGGCGTGGGACGCCGACGGTGACGGGCGGGCGGACGTGTTCGCCTTCGCCGGGGATGATTCCGGCGGTCGGGTCACGCAGCTCGGCTATGACCGCAACCGGGACGGCGCCTGCGACGAGCGAGTCCGGCTCGATGACCTTCCGATCAGCCACTGCCGCCACCTGGTGATCATCCTCGACGGCTTCGGCCACGAGCTGATCAAGGAGTACTACGACGCCGGCGGCCTGCGGATGTTCCACGCGCCGTCGCGCGTCATCTGCCCGTATCCGGCCATGAGCGACCTGTCCCTGCCGGACATCCTCGACGACCAGCCCGCCCGGGGCATGGAGGCCGTTTACTACGACCGCAAGGCGGGCCGGCGGGTCGGCGGGACGGCGTCGTACCTGCTGCGGCGGAACAAGTCGTACACGAGGCTCCTGCAATACAGCGGGCACCCGGTCATGGACGTCTTCGGCTACCTGCACCCGTGGCGGACCTTCCGCAAGGAGACCAAGTGGGTCAAGCAGCTCTTCGACCGGCGCAGGTCGCAGGAGACGATCGCCTACATCGGCACCTCCGCCGCCGTCGGGACGCTGGAGGGGGCCGAGGGGCAGCGGCGCTGCCTGGGGCGGATCGAACGGCTCGTCTGGCAGGTGCTGGCCGAGACCGGCGGGCTGACCAAGGTCACGCTGCTGGCCGACCACGGACAGGGTTATGTCCCCAGCAAACGCCTGCCGCTGGAGGGGCTGCTGGCGGAGAAGGGGTGGCGGGTGACGGGCCGGCTGCGCGGGGGAAACGACGTGGTGACCGCGCCGTTCGGCCTGATCAGTTGCGCCCGCTTCGCCACGCTCCAGCCGGGGCGGCTCGCCGCCGACCTGGCGGGCATCGACGGCGTGGAGCTGGCCAGCTTCGCCGCCGGCGACACCGTGGTCGTCCTCGCGCCCGACGGGCAGCGCGCCGTCATCAGCCGCAGGGGCGAGCGGTTCCGATACGAACCGATTGCGGGCGACCCGCTGGAGTTGTGTGAGATCCTGCCGAAAATCCCCGCCGACGAGGCCGGCTACCGCGACGCCGACGCCCTGCTGACCGCGACCGCCCGCCACAGATGGCCCGCGCCGCTGCAGCGCCTCTGGCGGACCCACTTCGGCCTGGTGGAAAGCCCCCCCGACGTCATCTGCTCGCTGGCCGGGGACGTCTTCTACGGCTCGGGGTACCTGGCCTCCAAGGTTGACATCGCCTCCGCCCACGGCGGCCTGGACCGCGCCAACAGCACCACCTTCATCATGTCCACCGCCGCCCCCCTCCCGCCCGTCATGCGCAGCCGCGACATCCCCAGGGAACTGAGCAAGCTGACAGGCCGCCCCTGGCCGCTGGGGAAGTAGCCTTTCCATCTCACCGGTGAGAACCAAGCGCGGGCTTCGCCCGCAACCGAAGGAACCGGGAGCCGGGGGAAACAGCGAATGACGAATATCGAATATCGAATTCCGAAGTGCGCCTTTGCGGGGGCGGAAACCGCTTGCGGCTTCGCGAAGGCCCACAGAGGCCGGAGGCGGTAGTAGAAGACCTTCGGGGCGCGCGCAGACGTTGACAGATCGCAATGCAGGGATCGCGGCGGGTGGCACCCTCAAGCGAAGTACGTGTTCAACAATCCGGGACTGGTGGGGCGCCGTTGTGCTGTGGCCCTCCGGGCGGAAAACGCAGCGCCCCCCCTGTGGAGTACAACGAGGGCGCAGCCCCCGGCCACGAGGCCCGGGGGCGAATAGAAGGGCGATGTGAAGTCGGCTTGGTTCCTATTCAGGGCCCTGGCGGCTTGGTCCGCTGTCGAGGATCGATATGAAGCGGGGGAACATCGGGTCCGTCCCTGTTTACGCTCTTTTTGCGCTCTTTTTGCGCTCGGCGGCCGAGGCGGTGGCCGAGGGCGATACATAGCACGATCATCAGGGGAAGCGCCAGCATGACTCCCGTCCGGCCGAGGAGACGGTCCACCCGATCCGCGAAGGTGAGCGTCTCGCCGGCGGCGGCTTCCAGGCCCAGGACCCACCATACCAGGGCGACGGAAGCCCCGGCAAAGGCCGCCGACACGACCACGCCGAACACCACAAACCGTCGGACCACGGCGCGGGACCGGATCCTCGCCCGCCGGACATCGCGTCGCCAGTGGCGAATCTCCTCGGGGGTGGGCGGCTGGGAGATGGCCGCGCCGCACCAGACGCACCGCCCGGTGCGAGCGCCGAGAAGCTGCGCCTGCCTCCCGCACCCCTCGCACACCCGGCGCTTGGGCACGCGCCACGCCAACAGGACCGACACCACAAACCCGACACCAACCGGCGCCACAGTCACCCACACCAGGTACTCGCCTCGAAGGGACGGAAACAGCAACACCAGGACGATCGCCGCCGGCATCGCAAGGAGGGACACCAGCATCCCGATGGGAAAGGGCCACATCACTCCGGCTCCAGCCCTCGCCCTCGCTTCGAGGTACCGGTGGAGCTGCGAGCAGGAGATGTTCCGGGCGGGACCGGCCGGGGCATCGAGGTTCGTGTCGGAAAGGATCTTCTCCCCACAACCGCCGCACCGGCCCGTCTTGAGCACAAACTTGTCGGCGCGGGGGCTGGATAACGACGTCCCGCAAGACGGACACCGCAGCCGGCCCGGGGACGACTGCGAGGCGAGCACACGACCGAGGGCCAACGCTAGGAGACACAGGAAGGCCGCCACGCTCAGGGCGTCGCCGGAGCGGCCCATCGGGACATACTCTCCGATCGCCGCCGTAGCCACAAGCGCGGCAATCAGCCCGACGCCCCAGCCAAGGCCTTTCCACACCTGCCGCCTCGTGATCCGCGGCCCGCACTCCTTCACCCGCCGCTGGAATGTCTCGCGGTCCATCATCTGGTGGTTCCCATTTACCATGGATCACCTCGACTGTCACCCGAATGGACGCCGCCGGAGGCCTGTTTGATCGCACGGAACCGAGCGAAACCTTGGGAAACAGAGTCCGTCCCGATTTACGTGGGAAACAGGGTCCGTCCCGATTTACGCGCTCTGGGCTACAATCCTGCCGCCCTACGGGCGAAGACGCAGCGGCCCTAGCTGTGCAGTACAACCAGGGCGCAGTCTCCGGGCACGAGGTGCCTATGAAAGAAGGAGCAACCTCGTCCGCCTCCCCAGGCCGGGTCACTTCGGTAAACTGGGAGGAAGGCACCGTACCCATCCGTCCCCCTTGCAGGGGCATGGACGAGAGGCGTAACTGGCCTTAGAATCCGGTCCAGGCCTACGAATCCCGTGGCGACACCGGCATGGTCCAGCGGCTCATGCCCAAGCTCGATGCGCCCGAGGTGCAGTACCAGCTCTTCCTCGCCGCGGCCGCGGGAGCGTGGGAAAGAGCGGAAGCGGCAGGAAAGCCTACATCCGCCCCCGCCGCCAAGCCCTGATTGCGGGGGGCGAAGGTCCTTGTGCGCCGAGCGTCCGCCGCATGCTTGCACGGGCTGCAAGCAGCCCGTGGACCCAGTTCGGGCGCATGACGCAAACTCACCCCTTCCGCGACCGAACCTCCCGAACGGCCGCCAGGATGTCGGACGTGGTGGCCTTGGTCTTGACGCCGGCGATGTCGAACGGGGAGCCCTCGGCAGCCTGCGGGACGACCGCGAACACCTCGCCGCCGCGCCGGCGGATGAGGACCTTCTCCGACTTCGAACGGTTCAGGACCTCCGAGAGATTCTGCCGAGCCTGGGAGTAGGTGTAGACCTTCATGGCTGTTCCACCACCGGGATATTCAGCGTCATAGCGACCTGCATCAAGCCCCGGTCAAGGGTCAGCAGGGGGCTGCCGGTCTCGATCGCACACTGGAGGAAGTAAGCGTCGTAAGCGTAGATGTCGCAGCGCACCGCCAACAGCAGGGCGGCTCGCACGTCGATCTGTGTCAACTCAACAGGGATGCTGCCAATCGCATCCCACACCCCTGGCACCTGCCCGGGATGCAGGGCGTCGCGCTTGACCATTGCAGACAGGGCGTTGCCAACCTCATACGGCAGCGTGGCCGGGGCGGCCAGATCACATCCGTTGGTTACGCTGAGCAACCAAGCCTTCTCCGGCTCGTCCAACGCCACAGCCAGGAACGTGTTGGTATCCGCCGCGTATCTCATACGTACAATTGTACTATTCATGTTCCCGCATGTCAAGGGGTGGGGCCAAAGACTCGTTGACAAGGCCTCCTTCAGCCGACGTGGACGAGATCGGAAAAATCTGATCAATCATAATAATCTGTGCGACTCCACGGGGTGTTTACAATGGTCCGGGCGTAAACAGGGCAGGAAGGGAAGAGAAGCGTCGTAAGGCCATTTGCAAAAATGAGTAACGTATGTTTCTGCGGCGTTTCGGTGGGTGTTTACAGGCTTCGGATGGAAACACGGGGGAAATGCACGTAAGGCTCATATTCAAATAATCTTGTGAGAGATGCGTGGGTGTTTACATTCGGCGATTTTGTAAACACCCCCCTGGGATGCGGGGTGGCGGCGGAGGATGCCCACGATGTGGGATATCGCCGCCTTGCTTTCGGCCTCGCCTACTCCATAACCCGCTTGGGCGGGTCGGCAGGCCGGCCGGGATCGGGGCCGCCGATGGCGGGCTTGCCCTCTTCCGTGTTGCGGAAGAAGCGCGTGGTCGGGTAGGCGAAATCGATGCGCGGGTGCTCCAGGAAGGCCCGGAGGATGCTCTCGGAGATGCGGTGCGTGATCGCGCGCCGCCGGCGGACGGGTGTGAGGTACCGCAGCGTCAGCTCCACGCCGTGGGCGGCGATGCTGGTGTACACGATGGGCTTGAGGTGGTCGTAGTGGATGGCGTAGCGGTCCTGCATGATCTCGATCTGGCGTTTGACCTGGCCTTCGATCTTCTCGGCCTCGGTCTCGGCCTTTTCGAACATCAGCGCCTTGGCCTGCTCCCAGTCGCTCTCGAACGTGACCACCGTGGAGAACTCGTTCCAGATGAAGGGGAATCCCTTGCTGTAGTTGTAGACCGCGTGCCGGATGATGCTGCTGTTGGGCACGATCAGCATCCGCCCGGTGCTCTGGTCGGCCTTGACCCAGTTGCCCACCTCCAGCAGGGAGGTCTGGAAGACGCTGATGCCGATCACGTCGCCCACGCGCCCGTCAATCTCGATCCGGTCGCCGATGTCGTAGGGCTTCTGCGTCACCAGCAGCAGCCACCCCGCCAGGCACACCAGCGTCTCCTGGAGCGACAGCGCCACGCCCGCGCCGACAATGCCCAGGAACACCCCGAGGTTCTCCACCCGCCTCGCCCAGACGAACCCGGTCGCCACCACGAATACCGCCACGGCGACCCAGGCGATCGACAGGCGGATCTTGTGCCGCGCCTCCACGTCCATTTCCCGCCTGACCAGGGCGCGCTGGGCGGCGCGGGACAGCAGGAACACGGCCGTGGCCAGCACCGCGGTCCAGAGCAGGTTCTGCGTCAGCACCTGGGTGGTGCTGGGAAACGCCTCGGGCTCCTCCGAAAACGCCCGCGTCCAGACGTGCGCCAGCGCCAGCAGCGCCACGACCACGATGCCCGCCGCCAGCATCCGGTTGCGCCCGCGCGAGGGGCTCCTTCCCTCCAGGGCCGCGCCCTTCCGGCTCCGCAGCAGCAGATACGTCACCGCCGCCAGGGCGACCGCCACCGCCGACCAGATCAACGGCCAATACCCGCCCGATCTCAGCCAGTCCGCTATACGCTGCCACATGGCGTCACATCCATCTCTTTCGCTTGATGTAGACGACCATCCCGGCGGCGACCGCCAGCATCACGGCCCACACCGTGGCATAGCCCCACCGCCAACCGATCTCCGGCATGTTCTCGAAGTTCATGCCGTACACGCCCGCGATGAAGGTCAGCGGGATGAAGATGGTCGCGATGATCGTCAGCACCTTCATCACCTCGTTCAGCCGGTTGCTCATGCTGGACAGGTAGGTGTCCAGCATGCCCGAAAGCATATCCCGCAGCGTCTCGGCGATGTCGATCGCCTGCACCGTGTGGCCGTAGAGGTCCCGCAGGTACGCGTCGAGGTGCTCGCCGATCAGGGGCGATTCCGCCCGTTCCAAAGCGCCCGCCAGCTCGCGCACGGGCCATACCGCCTTCCGCAGCAGCAACCCGCCCCGCCGCAGGTGGTAGATCTTCTGCAGCAGGTTCCGGTCGGGCCGGCTGACCAGCTCGTCCTCGATCGCCTCGATCTGCTCGGCCCGCTTCTCCAACGCCACGAAGTACCCGTCCACGATCGCATCCAGCAGGCTGTAAGCGAGGTAGCTCGCCCCCAGGACGCGGATGCGGGCTTTGGCCGTTCGTATGCGGTCCCGCACCGGCCCGAAGACGTCCCCAGGACGCTCCTGGAACGACAGGACGAAGTTCTCCCCCAGCACCAGGCTCACCTGCTCGAAATCCATCTCGCCGTTGCCGTCGTCCCATTGGATCATCCGTGCGACCAGGAACAGGTAATCGCCGAAATCCTCCAGTTTCGCTCGCTGGTGGGTGTTGAGGATGTCCTCCTGCACCAGCGGGTGCAGGCCGAAGCCTTCGGCCAGGGCCTGGATGACGGCGGCGTCATGCACGCCGTCCACGTTGATCCAGGAAACGCCGGGGGCGTCCCGGAAGGCGAAGCAGTCCTCGACGCGATCGATGGACTTCTCCACCACGTGCTCGGCGTCGTAGTTGACGACCGTGATGGCGACCGGGGCCTCGCGCTGCGCCCCGACGTACACCGCCGTGCCGGGAGCCAGGCCCTGCTTCTTCGAATGGTTGCCGGCCAGTCGCCGCCTTGCCATCCCGCGTCCTTCCGAGAGGAGATGCCCGCGGCCGGGCGCCCGATCCTCCGCGTCCGCCAAGCCGCGTTGACTGGCCATTGTAGACGCACTTCCCCGCGATCCACAACCCTTGTCCGGACGAGCGCCTGCCTGCCCGGGGTGTTTGGGCCGCGGCTACAGCGTCCGCAGGACGCCGATGACCACGCCCTGGATGCGGGCGTCGTTGACGTAGATGGGGGCGAAGCTGGGGTTGGCGGGCTGGAGGCGGATCCGGCCCTTCTCGCGGTAGAACTTCTTGAGGGTGGCTTCGCCGTCTTCGAGCAGGGCCACGACGGTCTCGCCGTTGCGGGCGTCGGTCCGCTGCTCGCAGATGACGTAGTCGCCGTCGCGGATGTGCTCGTCGATCATGCTGTCGCCGGTGACCTTCAGGCAGAAGGTGCCGCGGGAGCGGGCGAAGACATCCTTGAGGTCGAGCGTCTCGGGGTTTTCGACGGCTTCGAGGGGATAGCCCGCGGCGATCCGCCCGGCCAGGTGAATCCGCGTGGCGGCGACTTCATCTTCCGGGAACACCACCTCAGGCGAAATCTGCAAACAGCGAGCCCTGTGCTTGGCCTCCCGCCGCAGCAGGCCCTTTCTTTCGAGGGCGCCGACGTGCTCGAAGACCGTGACCTTCGTCAGCCCGAAGCAGTCGGCCATCTCCTGCATCGTGGGGGAATAGCCGTGCTTGTCGCGATAGTCCCGCAGGAACCTCAGAATGTCCATCTGGCGTGGTGTGACTGGTCGCATGGGATGCCTCCTGGGTTGATCTGTCCGCTGCGTGGGCCGACGCGGCCCGCGGCGCCGTCGGCAGGGGAGTCTCGGCGGTCAACGCCAGTTCGTCCAGGCTCACCGAGCGCGCGACGATGGTGTCGGGGGTTGCCAGGCCCAGCCTCCGCGCCAGCGCCGCCCAGAGCCGTCCCAGCAGACGCCAAGAGGGCGCCGCCGGCAGGGCGTGCACGGTGGCCAAGCCCTGACCGGAAGGGACGATCGGGCGGCTGGTGCGGGGATACGTCCGCACGAAGTCCCCGCCCGGGCCGAACTGGCAGATCGGTACGTCTGAGTCCATCATGATGCCTTTCCGCCCTCGGTCGGCAAGCCCATCGGGCGTGCCGGGCCAAGGTATCCGACCCAGCGTCGGCAGAAGCGGCATTGGCTCTTCGGTTCATGTACGGTACATCATATCCGAACATCGTCCGAACTGCGACCGGATCTTTAGTTTTTTCCGCCGCCCGCGCCAGGCGGCGGGCGGAGCGGTTCATGCGACGTTGGGCGGCTTTGTCAACATGTCGGGCCTCTTGCTCATACGGCCGCTACGGGTTGGGTAAATACTCATCGGCAAGGCTGGCGAGATCGCTTAAGAAAAAGCGGCGGGGCTCCGGCCTCCTCAAACCGCTTGAACCACGAAGGACACAAAGAGCACTAAGAGTAGAAGAAACATAAACGTAAGAAGGAGAGGCAGCGGCGGAAAGCGGCAGCACCACCTTCTGCTCTCCATTCCGCTTGTTCTTCCGTTGCCTCCACTCCCTTCGTGTTCTTTGTGTCCTTTGTAGTTCAATCCGTTCCTTCTTCTGCTCCCATCCCCTTGGTGGTTCCTACCCGGCCGCCACCTGGATATCCGCCGCCGCGAACTGCCGGGGGGGGGGGCTTGAAATATCGGACCTTCGCCCCGAATAATCCAGCAGACGAAAGGAGATGCACGTCGCACGTCCAATAACGACAGTCGTCCCGATGTTCGGGGCGTAAGATGCCATCCGTGTGGTGCGGATGGGGACTGTCGGGCATGCGGAGAATTCAGGCGAACCGGGAAGCCATTGCCATCATCTTAGACTATCTACTCTCCCCCGCCTGAGTCTCCTCCGCCACACGTCCCCGCCGACGGCATCGGTATACCGGCCGCCCGACCGGTGACGGTGTGTCTCAGCGATCCGTCGGCTGGGACCGGGAAGGAGTCTGCCATGATACACAGGTACCGGGTTGGGAGGTGCGCGCCAAGCCGGCGCGGGCGGGCGGGGCCAGGGGAGGAAATGGTCCGGGAAAGGGGCGTTGGACAGTTGGTTTGCGCGAGGCGCGTCCGCAGGCCGGCGTTCAACGTGGTGACGTCGCCGGCGGCACGGCGGCGCAGGAGCGGCTTCACGCTGGTGGAACTGCTGGTGGTGGTGGGGATCATCGCCCTGCTGGTGACCATCCTGATGCCGGCATTGCAGCGGGCGATGGAGCTGGCCCGACGGGCCGTCTGCGCCACGAATCTCGGCAGCATCGGCCGGGGATTGTCGCTATATGACACCGAGTACAAGAGCTACCCGTATGTCGCCCTCAACGGCGGCGGCTGGGGTGTGGCGGTCGGCACCAACCGCGCCCACGATCCCGGCGACGGGCAGCGGCGCGACCGCAGCCCGTCCAGTTGCCTGTACCTGCTGGTGCGGAAGGGCCTGGCCGGGCGGGGCCATTTCCTGTGCCCCTCCAGCGGCGAGAAACTGGCTGCCGACAGCGGCGACTTGTGGGACTTCCGCGACGGGACGCAGGTTTCCTACGCGGTGATGAACCCCTACGGCCCGCAGAAGCTGTTCAACGTCCTGCCCGCCGGCAGCAGGCCGCTGATGGCGGACTCGAGCCCGTACTTCGACGTGGCCACCGGTTTGAGGAACGACGCCGACCCGGTGAACCTGGCCGCTGCCGGTGACGAGGAGAAGAGGCAGTCGGGCAACAGCCCCAACCATCGCCACGAGGGCCAGAACGTCAGCACCATGGGCGGTTCGACCTGCTGGAACGACGCCGCCGACGTGGGCGTGGACCGGGATAACATCTACACGCGGTCCGACGCCGCCAACGCCGGCGACCGCCGGGGGAGCCTGCCCGACCCCGGCCCGG
>Ga0307379_10011940_pt1 | contig 11355 bp, 5 predicted proteins | sample UN2MG_FD_202237 | JGI IMG/M metagenome (GOLD analysis project Ga0307379, IMG submission 202237) | Soil microbial communities from Risofladan, Vaasa, Finland - UN-2 | ecosystem: Environmental > Terrestrial > Soil > Coastal area > Acid sulfate soil | place: Finland: Risofladan, Vaasa | collected... | reverse complement strand
TCATAGCAGGGCTTGGCTTCTTGCCGCACCGACTACCCAGGGCGTTGCCCTGGGCTGTATGGAACCTCGGCCCTTCAGGCCTTTGACAGGAGGGGAATAAGAAAAATGATGTCAATGCATTCGTGGGACACCGCGTCTATGCACGTGAGCTTCGTGGGCCCCCGGTATCTATGCATATTAGCTTGCCTGGCATCGGCCCGGCAAGCTGTGTGGAGCCCACAAATCGTTTACGGACCCGTTGCAGGTCTCTCGTTTGTTTTCGCTTGCTTTTAGCCGCCACATGTTCCAGAATAATGGGTGATTTGGCAGCAGACAGCGGAGGTTCAAAGACGTGAAACGTTTCTCATCGCTCGCCATCGCGTTTTTCATGGTCGCTGCGGCAGCCGACGGTCAGGCTCTTGACGGCATTGCGATCACAACACGCGCCGAGACCGGTGCGCCCCACTCGCTGCACAGCCCGAATTGGGGCAACATCATCCGCCACGACATCCGCGGCGGGAAGGTGACCGCGTCGGCGCCAATCTACACCGGCGGCGATGCGGGCTTTGCGTGCATCAGCCCAATGGGCGACCAGGCGGCCTTTCTCCGCCGCGACGGATCCGTGGCTGTTGTGGGCATCAATGGCGGCGATGCGCGGGTTCTCGTGCAGCGCGGCGGCCATCGCGACAAGGAAGGCAACCTGCCTGGGGCCGTGCTGCATATCGCCTGGCCTTACGGCGAAAACGGCCGCTGTGTCTACTTTCTCGCCAATCCCGACAGCGGCGGCAACGCTCGGCTGCTTCGGCGCGTAGACGTCAAGACCGGCGATTCTGAAGACGTGGTCACCTTCAATATGGATGTAAACGGCTTCGCCCTCTCGCTCTACGCCACGCCAAGCTTCGGCACTTTCGCCTGCCGGCCCACGGCCCGAATGCACATCTGCTACGACATGGCGGAAGGCACCGGCGACCTCTACAACGCCGTTCCCTTCCCCGACGCCTGCGGAGTGAGCGTCAGCCCCGACGGCACCTGCTTCACCGCGAATGATACGGCACACCGAACGTGCAGGATCGTCGACACCAATGGCAACGTCCGCTCGTCCTTCCGCGTGAACCAGTATGAAGCGGGTCTCGACGCATCGCGCTTCATGTGGCAGCATTTCCGCTGGTCGGTCAATGCGCAGAATTGGATAATGGCCACTCAGGGCGAGGTGCATCAGCACCAGGATATGAAATTCCTCGATGCAGTGCTCTACAACTGGATCGAGGGCCGCCAGATAGCCGTCACTGCAAACAAGCCCGGCCAATTCGATCTTGCCGGCGGGTTCTGGTCGTCGAGCGATCAGATCGACCTTCCCCTCGGCCTGCACGTGGGCAAGGCGCCGTTTGCCGTGAAGTTTCCCAGGCCCGCCGATGCAAAGCTGCGCTGGAATTACGGCAATGGCAAGGCCGACGGCGAAGGCGAAACCGTCTATACCGAAGGCGGCAGCTTTGAAGTGGCCGCCTCCGACGGCCGCCTCACGTGGCGCGGGCGCGTTACCGCGCGCCCGGCCCGCGCGCCCGGAATCCGCCGGGCATTCCCCATCAGCAGCGAAGCCTTCTACGTTGCGTTTGACGAGCAGATGCAGCTAACCGACCGTGCCAAGATAGCATTCGCGTCGGGAGCCGTAATCCGCGAGGTGATCCTCGATCCCAACCGCCGCGATTTGGTGGTAGTGGGCGACGTTCGCAACGGCGATGAGCTGCTGCTGGACGGCATCAAGGACACGGGGCAGCCGCCCCGCATCCCGCAGCCATCACGCGTGCGCGTGGTGCCCGATCCGTGGCCGGCGGATCGCAACGGCCTCGTCTTCATCTGGCAAAACGCCAAAGCGACCAACGTAATAGACTGGCCGCGCCGCGAGTATTCGCGCCTCGCCTGCTTGCCGGTGTATCCGCGCGGTTCCGCCCGCCTCTCGCACTGCGGCAGCATGGACGTTCGCGGCGGCGCGTTTGCCGTCGGCGACGTGTGGCAGGCCATGCGCCGCTGCACGCAAACCAACCAGGCCACGTTCGAGCTCGTCTTCCAGCCAACGCACCTGCGGCAAACGTCCAAGGATGGTGCCGCAGTGATTGCGGCTTTCGCGAGCAGCTTTGGAAACTTCAACCTCTGGATCGGGCAAGACGCCGACAAGCTGGCCTTCGGCATCCGCACGGCGCAAACCGGCGGGCGCGGTTCGAAATTCCGCCGCGACATCACCACACTTGCCGACGCCTCGCGGCGGCATCTCGTGCTCAGCTACAAGTCCGGCAGGCTGCTCTGCGTGCTCGATGGCAAGATTGCCGCCGAGTTTGACGACATCGACGGCGGCCTCAACTGGGAACCGAACGGCCTGAACTTCGGCGACATCGGCAACGGCTCGGCCCCGTGGCACGGGAGCATCGAGTATATCGCAGTCTACAACCGCGCCCTGGGCGCCGACGAGGCCCGCGCCAACCACGAAGCCGTGAGCGCCGCTCTTGAAGGCAGGCCCGACGCGCCGCGCGCCGACCTCACCGCCAAGCTGAAGGCAATTTCGGCGATCCCCACGTTGAAACAAACCGCCCCCTACCGCGACGCACTCGTAGCGGCTGAATACGCAATCGAGGCCGCTCCGGCCGCCGGCAAGGCCGCCGGCGCATTTCGCGGCCTGGCGCCCGGTGGCGTCATCCGCGTGCTGCATTGGGGAATGCTCAACGGCCAGCCCACTGCTATCGCGGGCCGCAAGCCGGGGGGCGTGTATGCACTGATTCTCGAGCCGGGCGGGTTCCACCCCGAGATGGAACAGGAATACAGGTCCGACACCTTACCGCCGGACCTTGGTGTGCCGGAGTTTTTCGACGTGGGGATGTAGGGCAGGGCAAACCGTCCGCCGCCGGCGGAGGCCGTATCTATTGCCCCAGAGCGGCATCGTAGAGGCAATCGTCTTCGCCGCGTTTGGCTCTCAGGATTCTTTGCGTATCGATCATCTCGGCGTGGTTGTCAAGAAACCAGCACATCGTTTGCCCGCCATGCCGCGGCGATACGGTAGGCTTGTTCGCAGGCACCTTGCCGGTTTCGCTATCGGGGAAATAGAGCCCGCCTTCCTTCACCGAATCGGGCAATTCGTTTTTTGGCTCCATCTCTCCGGGATCGATTTCCTCCTCGCCGGCAAAAGTGCCGCCGTCGGCGAGGAAGATAACCGACAGCGCCGAAACGCTGTCTATCTGGAAGGTGTTGCCCAATAGTTGCAGGTTCTCGGCGGCACCGAATAACTGGAAATTCATGCCGTAGTTCACCGCCCACTGTTTGCCCGTGGGCGTCTCATCATCCTTCTCTGGCAATACTGCGGGCACATCGTCGACCGATGTGTACTTTGACGGGCATGCGTACACCTTCCAGTTGTCGATCATTATGGACCTGTACCACGCGTCGTAGTAAACGTCCTTCGACGCACCGCACGGCGGAAGATAACCGTTCTGTTTGTGCACATAGTTCATTACAGCCAGGCCGATAGCCTTCAGGTTGCTCATGCACTGCGTGTCGCGGGCACGCTCGCGCGCCCACCCCGTAACCGGCACCAGCAGCCCGGCAAGTATGCCGATGATCCCGATCACTATCAGAATCTCTACCAGTGTGAAAGCGACGCCGTTGCGTGACCGTTTCATTGAGCGTCTCCTTGAAAATAGCACAGAGGAACGATTAAACCCGCCACTAGAATTATAACCGGTCGGGGCGCATATTCAAGTGCGGAAGGGAAAGACCGCAGAAAAAAGTTTCTGAAAAAAATGCTCCGAAAGCTTGACATCTCCATTTCTTGTGTTATACTTGTAATAGAGACGACGATCAGACGACGAGCAAACGGCTCGGCTTGGCCAGTTTTGTATGGTCGAGCATATGGCCTGAAAAGCACTGGATTCGCCTGCCTCTCTGGTAGAGGCACGAAAAAGAGCGTAAAAGACAGATCGCTTCGCTCGCAGTACGAGAACTTCCAGGCCGAGCCGTAATTCAAACCGCACCCCTCCCGTGGGGTGCGGCGTTTTTTTCAGATTCCTCAATCCTGCCGGAAAATAAAACAATATAATAAATGCACTGCCGCAACTACATTCAGTTACTTCTCATGCCTGAAACGTGCTGCTGAGCTTCACACAGCCGAATTGCCTCTTGACATTCCCCCCAGATATATGTAGGATTTCATGCCCGGCAAAGAAACCTGGGCATTTGGGCGGATCGTTGTCTTTTTAGCCAAAGGAGCTGAATATGAGAACCTATGGTATGATTGCAGTGGCGGTGCTTGCGGTGCTAATGGCCGGTTGTTACTCGACGAAAGACTACAACGCGCTCAAGAGCGACCTGGTGCAGGAGCAACAACTGAACCAGGATAATGCCGCCAAGATAGCCTCGCTTGAAAAGAGCGTGACAGACGCCGAGGGGCAGGTGAAGATCCTTGAAAAGGCGAAAGGCGACGCTGAGAAGGCGAAGGCCGCGGTGGAAGCCAGCGTGAAGGCGGCGAACGATCAGCTTACCGCCGTCAAGGGCGAGGTTGAAAAGATCAAGCAGGAAAAGGACGCCGTGCTGAGCGAAATGAACGCCGCCAAGGCCAAGATCAAGGAGCTCAACACTTTCGTCGAGCAGAAAGCCGATGAAAGCAAGAAGATCGCGTCCGAATCCGAAAGGAAGATCGAGGAGATGAAGTCGCAGATCGAAAAACTCGATACCGAACTTGCCGATGCAATGGCACAGATCGAAAAGCTCAATGCCGAAATCGCCGCGGCCGCCGAAATGAAAAAGCCCGACAAGATCGAGAAAGTGGTCGATCCGAAATCGAAGGTACCCAGCGACAAGCCCGTTGACACCAAGACCAAAGGGGCAAAGTAGAGACTTCAGATTCTCTCGTCGTTGCTTCTGCGTCTTAATCAGAACCCGCCTACGGGGGGGGGTTCTGGTTTGTCAGAATAGCAGTTTCACCACGCACAGGAGACAATCATGGGGTTGGCAGGGACACAGACAGAGCGGAACATCCTCACAGCGTTTGCCGGTGAATCGCAGGCCCGCAACCGCTACGACTACTTTGCCAGCCAGGCCACGAAGGACGGCTTTGTCCAGATCGCGTCGATCTTCGAGGAAACGGCCAACCAGGAAAAAGAGCACGCGAAACGGCTCTTCAAATTCCTGGAGGGCGGCGACGTTGAAGTGCAGGCCGCATTCCCGGCCGGCAAGATCGGCACTACGGCCGAAAACCTCAAGGCTTCGGCAGTCGGCGAGAACCACGAGTGGACCGATATGTACCCCTCGTTGGCCGCGCAGGCCCGAAAAGATGGCTTGCCCGAAATCGCAAAGGTCTTTGAAGCCATCGCCGTGGCCGAAAAGCAGCACGAGAAGCGCTACCTCGGCCTGCTGGCAAACATCATTGCCGGCACCGTATTCAAGAAGCCAAAATCGACCGTATGGCGCTGCCGCAACTGCGGTTACGTGCACAGCGGCAACGAAGCGCCCGCCAGCTGCCCCGCCTGCGCGCATCCGCAGGCTTATTTTGAGCTGCTGGGCGAAAACTGGTAACAGCCCCTCACAGGCTCTGAATAAAGAGCCCGCGGCAGGTTTTCGCAAGGAAATCGGCCGCGGGTTGTGTTTTGCCTCCACTCTTCCTTCTGCTTCACAAAGAAACCGCCCCCGAAGTTTGCGCTTCGAGGGCGGTTGGCTTTCGCCTATGGCGAACCGTAACCGTTTACTGGTTAAGCTGATTCCTCGCCTGGATCAGATCAAGCACGTTGATCCTTCCGTCGCCGTTTAGGTCCCCCACCACGCCATTGCCGTAGGGGTCGGCGTTGAGGTTGTTGCGGATCTTGATGAGGTCAAGGATATTCACCCTGCCGTCAAGCGTCATGTCGGCCGGTTTCGGCACGCACACCGCCTGGTTCACCGGGCACCGCGTTGCCACGCTCGGGCATACCGTCCACGTGCCGCCGGTGTTGTCCGGGCAGAGCGTCACCGATTTGGACGCGCTGCACTTGGTGGGCAGGCCGGGGCAGGACGTGGGCACAACCGGGCAAACCGTGGCCGATGCCGGGCAGATCGTGTACGGGCCGGTCGACGTGCCATCCGGGCAGGTCGTTATGTTGTCCGTGCACTGCGTCTGGAGCACCGGGCAAGAGGTGAACACACGAGGGCAAACGGTCTCAGCCAGCGGGCAGACCGTGGCCGAGTCGGCCGCGCCGGCAGCGCAGACGGTCGGCACGGTCGCAGCCGTGCAGGTAGTTGCCAACGCCGGGCACTTCGTGGGCTCTTTCGGGCACACCGTAGTTACCAGCGGGCAGATGGTGGCCGAGCCGGCGCCGTCGGGGCAGATGGTCTTTTCGGGCGAGCACCTGGTAACGATCTGGTTGCAGACCGTGTCAACTACCGGGCACTTGGTGATGGACGTGTTGCACATTGTCCACGCTTCCTGCTCGCTTGCGCAAATCGTCTGCGGCTTCGGGCACATCGTGGGCACCATCGGGCATTCCGTTCTCACCATGGGGCACTTGGTCGCGCTCTGCGGGCACATCGTGTCGATGGACGGGCAGAACGTGGCGTTGCCGGCTGGATCGGGGCAGACGGTGGCGATAGCGGGGCATATGGTGCGGACCGACGGGCACTTGGTAGTCAGCGCCGGGCAGATGGTGGGGGTGCCGGTGTTGTCGGGGCACATAGTTGCCGAGGTATCGGCCACGGCCACGCACTGTGTGGGCACGCCCGGGCACCTGGTGAGCACGGCCGGGCACACGGTGGGCGAGATCGCGCACACGGTATACGCAACGGCTGCATCGGGGCAGAGCGTTTTGGCCGCATTGCACAGGGTGGGCAGAGCCTGGCACCTTGTGGGCAGCGCGGGGCACGCGGTTATCGACGGTGCGCACACGGTTTGCATGTCGGCCGCGCACACCGTAACAGGGCCGGAGCACCTGGTTGCAATCTGCGGGCACGCCGTGAGCTGCTCGGGGAAGAGTGTGGGCAGCGGGCAAACGTTTGCGGTGACGGCGAAGATCGTGGCCATCTTGGGCGGGCACGCATCCGGCCGCTTCGGGCACAAAGTGGGCCGCACCGGGCAGAACGTATCAACCGCCTGGCACAGCGTGGGCACCGGCACCGGAGAGCACACGGTGGGCTGCTGCGGGCAAGCCGTTTCCGACTTCGGGCACTCGGTTACCACGATGGGGCAAACGGTAGGCGTGCCGGTTCCTTGCGGGCACAGCGTTTGCACGGGCAGCACGCTGCACGTGGTGGGCAGGTTGGTGCACAGCGTTACCGCCTCGGGGCAATGCGTGAGGCTGTCGGGGCAGGAGGTTGCCTGGCCGGGCACCGGGCATTGCGTGGCCTCAACCGTGCACTTGGTGGTGATCATCGGGCAGCGGGTTTCCACGAATGGGCAAGCCGTGCTCACGGGCGGGCACAGCGTGGGCCCCTGCGGGCAGATAGTGGGCTGCATGTCGGCGTCGCTCACGCAGATGGTAACCGGCGCCGGGCAAAGCGTATCCTGCGCCACGCACACTGTTACCTGGCCGCTGCCGTCCGGGCACATCGTGTTATGATCCGGGTTGCAGGCGGTGGGCTTGGCAGGGCACACGGTTTCCTTCCTGGGGCAGAAGGTGGGGTTCTCGGGGCAAACCGTGGGCGTGCCGGTGCCGTCGGGGCAGGTGGTAACGGGAATAACCGTGAGCGCGCTGCACGTTGTGGGCAGGTTCGGGCAGGCGGTCTTCACGTACGGGCAAATGGTCTGCACGCCCGAGCACAGCGTTGGCCTGTCGGGGCAGAATGTGGTGGTGGCGCTTATCAGGCCATAGCCTTCTACGTTGCCATAGCCGTTAAGACCGGCGCCATCGACCACAACCGCGGTGGCGGCGCACATCGTAGGCTCGGTGGAGCACACGGTAACTTGCTTCGGGCAGAAGGTGGGCTTCACCGGGCACACTGTGAACTGCGCGCACGCTGTGGGTGCCGCATCGCTGGTGCAAGCGGTGGGCTCTTGCGGGCAAACGGTCCTCACCGCCGGGCAGAACGTGGGATTCCTGGGGCAGATGGTGATTGTGCCGTTGCCGTCAGGGCAGATCGTGGCCACGTCGTCGGCGGCGCAAACCGTAGGAATGCTGGGGCAGGTGGTATCGGCCGTGCCGCAATAGGTCGGGTTGTTGCTGCACTGCGTCACCACGCCGGCTGCATTGGCGCAGATGGTGACCGCTTGCTGGCACTTGGTGGGCGCAGCGGGGCACCTGGTGGGAATCTGCGGGCACTTTGTGGTGATTTCAGGGCAAACTGTAGCCATGTTGCATTGTGTAACCACCGGTGCGATGCCGCATTCAGTCATTACTGCGGGGCATTTTGTGGGCACGCTCGGGCAGAATGTCGCCGTGCCGGTGCCGTCGGGGCAGATCGTCGGCAGGGTGTCCATTGAGCACAGCGTGGGCAGCATCGGGCACTTCGTCTCTATCCTCGGGCAATAGGTGGGCCGCTCGGGGCATACCGTGGGCGTGCCGGTGTTGTCGGGGCACATAGTCTGGTGCGTGGGATCGATGGCGCAGGCCGTTTGCATGGCCGCGCCGCCGCAGGCCGTGGGCTGCACCGGGCACGTGGTGGGCTCGCCGGCCACGCACTGCGTGGCGACTGCCGGGCACGATGTGATGTATTTGCTGCCGTCGGGGCACTGCGTGAGCGTGGCGTCCGTGGGGCAGAGAGTATCGAGTACCGGGCAAATGGTTTTTCTCTCGGGGCAAACCGTATACTCGCGCGGGCAGAACGTGGCCAGCACGGGGCAAGCCGTAACCACGGCAAGCTGCGGAGCACAAGCGGTGGCGATTTCGGGGCAGGCCGTGTCTACCGCGTTGCACTCGGTTGGCCTTCCGGGGCACGAGGTGAGGGTGGAGCCGTCCGCGCAGACGGTCGGGGCCGTGTCGTTCGTGCAGGCTGTTACCAGCGCCGGGCACCGCGTAGGTTCCTGCGGGCAGATGGTAACTGTAGTGCAGGCGGTGATGGCAACGTCGCTTGCCGAGCAGAGCGTGGGCGTTGCAGGGCATTTGGTTTCGATTTTCGGGCATACTGTCAGTTGCGCGGGGCACACTGTTACCATCCCGATGCCATCGGGGCAAAATGTGGCCGAGGTGGCGGCGGAGGAATAGCACAGCGTGGGAAGTTCCGGGCACTTGGTTTGCACGGCGGGGCACCAGGTGCTCTCGCCGCACTGGGTGATCGCGGGCAGCATAGTGGGCCACTCTTGTCCGTCTTCGGCAAAAACGGCCGGGCACGATGCCAGCATTCCAATCAGCAATACGCTACACAATAGTCTTGCCATCGTCAGTTTCTCCTTTAGCAGGACGGCAACATCTGAACGGTAAAACAGCAGCCCCCGAGCCAGAAGAGTTCGTTTCTTATCATTGAGGAATTCATTTTGGTTGTGGTAGGTGCCACGTGTGCATCTCAGCATCCGGGTGTTCGGCAGCAACCGCGTTCCAAGGAATTAGTGCAAGCAGCGGCGTGTTTGTTCCCGGAGGAACCGTGGCAGGGCACCGATTGGAACACCGGACAGTGAAGACAGAACATCGAACAGTGAACGGGAGGCAAGGCAAACCACGGAGGACACGGAGCACACGGAGAAACAATAGGAAGAGAACGGCGCGAACCTCGAACATCGAACACTGAACGTCGAACGGAAGACTCGCCGGGGGCAGGTGAACGCGACGCACGTATCGCCTTCCTGCAGGATGCGCTTGCACAGCCACGAAGAATGGCCGGGCGCCGGAGGGTCGCGATCATCCGGGTTACCGGTCTCATTTCCGCTTGCTGTCGAGCGTCCCATACATCTGGTGAACTACCTGGTCGAAGGCGAGCAGCTTTCGTTCCAGCGAGTGGAAACATACAGTGCCGCGGCCGAAGGCTTCGGCCTCGAGCAGGCTGGTGCACGAATGCCGCACGTAACCCTGCTGCGTTACCAGTGCGATGGTTTGGCTGTCGGAAAAGCATGCGTAGCCGTCGGATTTGCTGAACAGCGATCTGCCGATGTGCGGGCTTTTCGGCGGCACGCCCAGCATATGCAGCACGGTGGGCATGATGTCGATTTGCGATCCAACGGTTTCGATGCGGCGGCGGGGGAGGATTGCAGGGGCATAGATGACCAGCGGAATGTGGAATTCGTCGGCGTAGCCTTGTTTGCGAAAGCTGGCAATGGTGTGATCGGCGGTGAAGATGAAAACGGTGTTGTTGAACCACGGTGATTTGCGTGCTTCCTCCATGAACTGGCCGAGGCTCCAGTCGGAGTAGCACAGCGTGTTGAGGAATCCATTTTCGCTGCCCGCGCTGTGGGGATATTTTTCAAACTGCTTGCCGGCGCTGATGAAGGGCACGTGTGTGGTGCCGGTGAACACGCAGGCGGCAAATGGTTTCTTCGCCTCGTCGAGCCGGCCTTTCAGGAACATCAGCGTTTCGTAATCCCAGCCGTATTGCGGCGTGCCGTGGGGGTATTTCAGCAGGCGGGGCATGTTTTCCATGCTGTAATACTGCTCGAAGCCGGTCTCGCGGGCGATGACGTCAAGCTTGAACGACTTGCGTTTGCCGCCTTGCACAAAGATCGTGCTGTAGCCTTGATCCTTCAGCACGTGGCCGATGCTGGTGAGGCCGCCGGCGTTGCGGTCGAAGCCGATCATCGGGCCGTTCGTCAGCACGGGCACGCCGGTGAGCACGGCTTGGAGGCCGGGAATGCTGCGCTGGCCGGCGGCGTAGAAATTCACGAACTGGAGCCCTTCGGCCGCGATGCGGTCGAAGTGCGGCGTGGCGCCGAAGCGCTTGCCGCCGAAGCTGTCGACATATGACGCGCCCCAGCTTTCGAGCAGCACGATCACCACGTTCAGCGGCTTGAAGTTCGGCTGCAGCATCTCCGGCGGCAGTGTATTCGCAGCCGGCGCGTCGAGGCCGGCCAGCCGCGCGGCTTCGTCGTCGGTGAAGTAGCGATGCGTGAGGCCGTCCTTTTCCTCGGCAATCGAATGATACAGCGTGAATGCGCCGTTCAGTTTCAGATTGCTGCCGGCGGCATGGCTGCTGGAGTAGGAGTCGGAGATATCGAGCGAATCGCCCGACACCGTCCCGCGTGCGCCGACCAGCACCAGCGAAGACACCACGGCCGCCCTCAGCCAAGGGTGGTGCGTTGTAGTTACGGGCACCTTTACGAGCCTTTGCCAGAGCAGGAACAGCGCGGCGGCAAACGCAAGGAATGCGGCGGTGTGAATGAGGTATTCGCCAACCATCAGCGTTGCGGTCGCGTCGAGATCGTTCGATACCATGAGCACCTCGTCGGCGACGTGCCGCTTCACGAAATCGAAGTAGATCACATCGGCCACGAGCACAAAGCTGAAGAGG
>Ga0307379_10011938_pt1 | contig 11356 bp, 13 predicted proteins | sample UN2MG_FD_202237 | JGI IMG/M metagenome (GOLD analysis project Ga0307379, IMG submission 202237) | Soil microbial communities from Risofladan, Vaasa, Finland - UN-2 | ecosystem: Environmental > Terrestrial > Soil > Coastal area > Acid sulfate soil | place: Finland: Risofladan, Vaasa | collected... | reverse complement strand
TGCCGCTGGCGAGTCCCGCGGGGATGATGATGGCGGCGGCGCTCAGGTTGGTCCAGAAGAAGAGGCCGGCCGGCGGAGTGTCCCCCAGGGTCTTGAGCACGATGATGAACAACCCGAAAGCGACGCCGCTGGCGAGCCCGAGCAAGACGGATTGGCGGTGGGCGAGGCCGTTTCCGCCGGTGACGATGAGAACGACGGCGATGACGGTGAGGAGGACGGCGGCGAGTTCTGCTCGTCGGATACGCTGTCGCTGGATGAGCCAGGCCCACACCGCCACAACCGCGGGCGCGATGTACTGAAGCCAGATGCCCTGGGCGGCGGTCCCGAGCTGCATGGCACCCATGAGCGCGCCCACGACGACAACGTAGATGAGAATGGCGGGAAGCAGGCGGGTGAGTGGAGGCCGGCGCTGCGCCAGCCCCGGCAGGAAGATGATCGCGGCGAAGGCGGAACGGAGGCCGGCGATGGCGAGCCAGTGGACCGACGGCATGGTCTTCAGGAGCACGCCGCTGGTGCTCCACAGCAGGGCCGCGATCAGGAGGAACAGCACGGACTTCTTATGAGACAGCATGGGTGGATGGGATCTCCACGGGGCGTGACTCGGGGAGGCAACAGGAGAGGGCACTCCCCACGGTATGAGCGGCTCTTTTCGTCGGCGGGGCAGTGCGCACCTCTTCGTGCTCCCGGCGTGTGCGGGAAGAACTTCTCCTTGAGTAAGCGCGTCGAATATGGTAGCTATAGGGTTTCTTGCATTATGGTCGTAACCGTAATGCAAGAGAATCCGTAGGAGTGCGGAGATCCGTCCAGGGGGGATAGGATGGTCGCACTGGCGGAACGAGTTCGCGCGAACGTCTCGCTGAGCTGGCGCTGGTTCGGGTACTGGCGGCGGCGCTACATGTGGCTGCGGCTTGGGATTATCGCGCTCGTCTTTGCGCTGCCGGTCTACGAGGTCTTCCGGCCGGTGACCCGCGACCTCGTCGTCATCGCGATCGATGGCATCGAGTCGGCGAAGCGAGGGCCGTATTTCGAGGTCCGCGCGATTCAGTTCCAGCAGAAGAAGCAGCTCCAGAAGACGCTGCTCGCTGCCTTCGACCGGAACGGTGACGGGCGGCTCGACCGCGCGGAGTCGCGGAATCTGTCGAGGCGCACGGACCTCACCCGCGGGCAGGTCGCCGGGAGCGCGCTTCATGTCGAACTGGACCCGCTGGTCGAAGCGAACCACAGGCTGGGGCTGCTCTCGCTCTCCCGCACGGCAAGGGATATGCGGCGGGAGGCGCTGACAGCCGCGCTGGCGGAGCGGGAGAGGGAGCACGACGATCTCTGGCGAGAGGCCGGGGAGGAGTTGGTCGTTCAATACGCGGGCCCGGCCGATTATCTGAAATGGGCGACGTGGAAGCGGGGGCTAGACAGGGGGCGTGACGTGCTCGCCATGTGCCTGACGCCGAGGGTGTCACGGCTGTTCGCCGGCGTGACGCCTCGGTATTACCAGGAGATGTGGGGCGAGCCGCCGGCGAAGTGGATGGGGGCCGTGGGGTGGTTGGTGCTGCTGGGGCTGGCCGCGCTGGCGATCCGGCGGTACGGAAAGGGAGCGGAGCTGGCGCGGCGGTTCCGAGAGGAGCCCGAGCTGGGAGCGGCGCCGTGCCCGGTATGTGGAGCGTCAACCCAGGACTATGGTTCTCTGCCGCACCACCGGGCCTCCCGCGCGTGGGCGACGGCGGCTGTCGTCGCGCTTGCCCTGCTGACGCTCTCGGCGCTCGTGAGCGCGCAGCAGTGGCGGGCGGCGAGCCTCGGGCAGCTCACGCGTCTTCCGATGGGAACATTCCTCGAAGGCTCGGCGCCGCGGTTGCTGACGGATCTGGCGGTTGGGGCGCTGCTGGTACTCGCCGCGGGGGTCGTGCGGTGGGTGCTCTGGCCCCGCGAAGTCCACGCCAGCCATCGTCGCCCTCTGTTGCGAGTCGTCGGCTTTGCTGTTGGAGTCGTGCTCGTCGTCGGTCTGCTGAGCATGATGGCCGCCGGCACGATGCGGACGTTGGAGGGGCCGCGGCGTCCGATCCTCGTCGCGGCAGGCCGGCACCAGCGCCGCGCGTCGGCTCCCGGCCGAGGACACAGAAGGCACGCCAAGGTGAGGGCCGCGCCGAGTGAGGCGAAGCCGGCAGCGAAGCCCGCGCGGCGGGGGCCCGCGCGGCGGGGGCCCGCCCGGGGCGCGGCCGCGTTGGAGCGGAGCGCCAAGCGACTTCGCTCTGGCGAAGGCCGGCGTCGTCGCGGTGAGCGCCGGGAGCGCTCGGGGCGGGCCTCGCGGCGGGTCTCACGGGATCGCGGACGGGAGGAGTCGCACCGCGACGAGATGCCAGGCAGGTAACGGGCGCCGACGCCTGAATATTGCCAGGTGGTACTCGTCGCAGCGGTTCATTCACAGGGAGGTCGCCATGCACTACACACAAGGACAGCTTGGCCGCGTCTTCGTGGCTCGGTTGGAGGATGGGGAGTCGATCTATGAGGTGGTGGAGGAGATCGCGCGAAGGGAGAACATCCAGGCCGCGTCGGTGATGGCGATCGGGGGGATGCGGAAGGGGAAGGTGGTGACAGGGCCGGAGAATCCGACGGGGAAGGTGATCCCGCACTATGAGGAGTTCGACGACGCGCGGGAGCTGGTGGGCGTGGGGACGGTGTTCGCGCACGAGGGGAAGCCGACGCTGCACTTTCACGCCGGCATTGGGCGGTACGACACGGCGTTGGTGGGGTGCCCGCGGGCGGGGATGTCGGTCTATCTCGTGCTCGAAGTGATCATCACGGAGCTGGTGGGGGTGGCGGCGAAACGAGCGTATGATGAGGGGTCAGGGTTGAACTTGCTGAAGGTGGGCGAGTAGTGCCTGGAGGAGCCATCGGCAGCAAGCTACCGATGCAACGTGACCTACGAGTCTTCCTGGAGTGAGAAGAGAGACCAGCGCTGGCGGCCGCGCGAGCCCTGGGGCTTGCGGTCGAACTGGAGGGTCATGGTCTCGCCGGTGGTGGTCTTGATCCGGTAGAAGTGCTTCCGGATGTAGGTGTATCCCTTATCCATTCCCTTACCGGGCTCGCGGCTCGTCCAGGTGTCGATGAGGCCGAGGACTTGATACTCCTTGCCGCGCCAGGTGAAGAGGCGGGGGATGCCGGGGCCGCCTCGCGCCATCATGGAGGTGTCGAAGGAGCCGGGCTTGGGGGTGATGGGTTCGGAGATGAGGGTTTCGGCGGCGCGATCTCGCGGCATGGTCACGCCCCCGTCAGCCTCAGTATCGCCACTTCCGGCCGGCAGTTGATGCGGATGGGGGGGAAGGTGACGCCGATGCCGGCGGTGGTGTAGATCCGCATGGCGGTGGCGCCGACTGTCCGGAGGCCGTAGGGATACTTGCGAGCATACCTGGGGAGCCGGATCGCGCCAACGCCCGGGAGTCGGACTTGCCCGGCGTGAGAGTGGCCCGAGAGCTGGAGATGAACGCCGTGCTTGGCCGCTTCATCGGCGAAGTCCGGCTCGTGGCAGAGCAGTATCTTGAGGTGCTCCTGCGGGACGTTCGCCAGCGTCGTGGCGAGGTCGGGAGATCCCTCCCAGATGTCGTCCACCCCGCAGAGCCAGCACATTGCATCCCCTACGACAATCGGCGCGGACTCGTTGATGAGCAGGCCGATGCCGGCGTCGCGATAGGCGTTGGTCAGTCGCTCGACTTCGCCGGTCCAGTACTCGTGGTTGCCGAGGACGGCGTGGACTCCGTAGGGAGCGTTCAGCGGCGAGAGCGCTCGGAGGCAGCTCTTCGCATATCCGGCGCTGCGCGAGACGTGATCTCCAGTGAGCACGATCAGGTCCGGCGCCTCGGCCATAGCCATAGTGGCCGCCTCGCGGATCTGCTGCTCCGAGATGTAGGGGCCGCGGTGGAGGTCGCTGAGGTGGGCGATGGTGAAGCCGTCGAGCGGCGGCGGCAGATTCGGGATGGGGACCGACACGCGCCGGGCCGTGAGCCAAGTTCTCTCTCCGAAGACCGACCAGAGGGCGCCGCCGCCCACGACAGCGCCGCTGCCGATGAGGGCGCGCCGGAGGAAGCGCCGGCGGGAGGGGTTCTCAGGGCGGCTCTTTTTCGTCCTCTTCGGAGTATTCCGTGCCGGCGGCGCAGCGCTCATAGGTCTTGTGATGGTAGCACAAAGACGGCCCACACTGCAGCGAAAGAGAAGAACGAAGGAGGCACGATCAGGCGTCGGCCGGGGTTGGGGCTTTCCCGCGCGCCGCGAACCAGATCGTGCCGATGATGCCGAAGGCGAAGGCGGTGAGGAAGTTCGTCGCCGGGCTGATCTGCCAGAGGAAGGCACCGCCGAAGGCGGCGACCGAGACGATGATGTCGCGCACGAGGTAGTAGGCGCCGAACATGGCCGCCTTCTGGCCCTCGGGAGCGAGGTCGACGATGAGCGCCTTGCGGGCGGGCTCGCCGAACTCCTTCAGCCCCCGCAGGATGAAGGCGAGGACGAGCAGGGGGAAGCTCCGGCAGAACAGCAGCACCAGCGGAAAAAGCGTGAAGAACACGAAGGTGAGCACGATGTACGGCTTCTTCGTGCCGCGATCCGCCAGATAGGCGACGGGGATGTAGACCGCGATCGCCGTCGCCATCTCGATGGAGGTCAGCACCCCGAACTGGAGGCCGGTGACGGGGTTCGAGATGGACTTCATCGCCCAGAGGATGACGAACGCGTAGGGGATCTGCTCGCAGAAGCGGATGAGGACATCCGCGACGAGGAGGGAGCGGAGGGATTCGCTCATTCCCCTGAGGACGCGGAAGGGATTGCGCTCCGGCCCGTCTCCCATCCCCACATCGGCCGGGGCGGCGTGCTCCTCCTCGATGAGCCAGTGCTGGAGGGCGATGGCGACGACGCCCATAAAAGCTGCCACGGCGAAGGCGCAGCGGACTCCGGTCCGCTCACCCCAGATGTCGATGAAGTGGCCGCCAAGCAGTGGTCCGATCGCCATCGGTATGCGGCGGACGAGCGAGTGCATGGACACGCCCATGGTGCGCTTCTGCTGGGGCAGCACCTTGGCGATCAGGCTCATGGTGGCGGGCTGGGAGATGGAGGTCCAGGCGAGGAACAGGATCGCCCCCAGGATCACGGCCGGCCAGACGGGGAAGAGCACGACGATAAGGAAGCCGGCAATCGCCATCAGGTTGAATACGAGCAGCGCTCGCTTCACCCCGAGCTTGTCGGAGAGGTAGCCGCCGGGGAAGGAGTAAAGAGCCGAGAGCAAGTTGTCGAGCCCGTTGAGCAAGCCGACCGAGATGGCGCCGCCGCCGAGCGCGATGAGGTAGATGGGAAGGAACCGCTCGGCCATCCTCTCGCCCATATCGACGAGGATGACCATCGCCAGCACGCCGACGATGCTGCGGCGGAGGCCGAGGAAGCCGCTCACCCGACGGAGGCGACTCATGGAGGGCTCTGCGCCTGCTCGTGTTTGCGCCCTCGGCCGGCTATGGGAGGAGCACCTTCACGACGATCTTGCAGACCTGGTCGTCGGAGTCGAGCCGGCGGCCGGGCAGGTGCCCGTCCTCGGGGTAGAAGACGGCGAAGCAGCCCTCGGCGAGGGCGAGGGAGGAGAATGCCGGCGGGAGGACGTAGAACTCGACATCCTTCTCCGGGTCGTAGGGGGTATCGACCTCGAGATCGGCGGCGGGCGCGCAGCCGATCATCTCTCTGCCCTTGGCGACGAATTGGATGTCGGCATATCGCCGGTGGGTCTCGAAGCGGCTCTCGGCGACCGGGCCGGGCGTGTAGGCCTGGACCAGCGCGAAGAGGCGGTCGCCGTCGATCTCGATGCGGCCGCTCCCGAGGCAGACCTCGGTCTGCCCCTCCAGGAACTCGAAGGCCGGCTTGAGGTGGGCCAGCGCCTCATACCGACGCCAGTGCTCCAGCTTATCTGCGATCATGTTCTCCTCCACGCTTCGCCCCGATCGGAACGATCGGGTACGGCTTTCACTTCGAAGCACGGCCCCCGCTTCCTGCCGCGGGCGGCGCTTCAAGCATCGCCGGCGCGCTGGCCGAACGTCCGCGGCATGAATCGCGGCACCTGTCGGCAGTAGCGCTCGTATTCTTCCCCGAACCGCTCTCGCAGCTCCCGCTCTTCCAACAGCACGACCGCGTAGACGGTCGGGAGGTAGGCGGCCAGCAGGGCGTAGAGTGCGAGGTAGTTGGTGAAGAGCGCGAACGCCGCCAGCCCGAGTCCCACCTGCACGTAGCGGGGGTGGCGGAGGCGGGCGTAGATGCCCTCGGTGATGAGCCTGCCGCCGGCAGCCGGCGGCGAGACCTCCGGAAGGCCGAGCAGGGCGGCGATCGGGAAGCGGCGCTTCATGGGGATTCCTATCGCGAGTGAAGCTGCGAAGAGCAGCCCGCCGGCGATCACGAACGCCGGGCGCACGCCGAACCGCACGCTGAGCAGCGGCCCGCGAACGGCGAAGAGGGCGGCCATCATGGCGAGGACGATGGCGGCGACGATGAGATAGGTCTTTGCGGGGCCGAGGCGCCGCCAGGTGTGGATGAAGGGGTGGATGATGAACCAGACGGAGAGGAATGAGGGGAACAGCACCACCGTCGCCAGCGCCATCCAATAGGCTGCAGTTTCCATCGCGTGCGGCGCCCCTATGGCTCGAACACTGTTGCCGCCCGCTGCATCAGCTCCGGCGCGTCGACGCCAAAGGGGCAGCGCTCGGCGCACTGTCCGCACTCGCTGCATTCGGATGCCTTCGCGGGCAGCCGCTCGTACTGCGAGCGAAGGTCGGTCGAGAGGCCGTGCTCCGCGACGCCCAGCAGCCGGAGCGTGCCGCCGATGTCGATGCCGCTGGGGCAGGGGAGGCAGTGGTTGCAGTAGACGCAGCTTCCGGTGAGGCTCCAGGCCGACTCGGACAGCGCGGCGCCGAAGCTCTTCTCCTCATCGGTGGCAGTGAGGAATTGCAGGGCGGCTTGCAGTTCTTCAGTGGTCTTGGCGCCCGGCACGACCGTTGAAACGCCGACCTGGGAGAGGGCGTAGCTCAGCAGGCGGACGGGCGTGAGCCGGGCCTTCTGCCGGTCAGAGAGCTGGAAGAACCGGCCGCCGGCGAACGGCTTCATGCCGACGAGGGCGACGCCGCGCCCCGCGCAGACCTGGTAGAGCCGAAGTCGCTCGGGTTCGATTCTCTGTCCGGGGGTTATCGTCTCCGGCACGGCCTCGAGGTCGACGATCCCGGGGAGCCGATCGAAGGCGGGGTTGATGGGGAACATGAGCAGGTCGAAGTGCCCGCCGGCGACGGCTCTCTCGGCGACGGGGGCGACGTGGGAGCTGAGGCCGATGAAGCGAGCGCCTCCATCGTCGCGAATACGCCGGGCGACCTCGAGCAGTCCGCCGGGGCCGAGAAGGCGTTCGTAATCATCGTGTTTATCCACCCACTGGATGAGGATCACGTCGGCGCGATCGGTCCCGAGCCTATGGAGCATATCGGCGTAGACGGCGGCGCACGCGTCGCGGTCGCGAGAGCGCTGGTACTGCCCGTCGTCGGTCACCACCGATCCGAGATGAAGCGTGAGCGTCACGCGATCCCGGAGCCCGGAGAAGGCGGCTCCGAGGTTGTCCAGATAGTCGGGGTAGGACCACAGGATATCGAAGTAGTTGACCCCATGCTCGACGGCTTCCCCGATGACGTCGATGACTGTCTGGCGCGGCTGCCCGTGGAGATGTTCGGTGCCAAAGCCGATCTCGCTCACGCGCAGGCCGGTGCGGCCCAGCTCTCTCTGCTTCACAGTAGGTGCCTCCGCGCGATCCCTCGCCGACCAGTAGGGGGGATGTCGCACGCAGTATAGCTACGGGCCGGCGGGGCGCGATCCTGCCTCGACGGGGATGTCCACGCCCGCCCGGCTCCTCGCGGTAAGGTCTCCGTCGTGGTGGCTTTGGAGGCAGGAGTTCGGTTCGCAGCACTCTAAGAGACTCTAACAAGACGCCGCGCCTCGGCTTCCAGAGCGCCTGACCCGGGCTTCAGCAAAGAGCGCCGGCAGTTTTGATAGGCGCTTTAAGTAGGGTCCGTGTACGCCTGCGAAACCGCAGCGCGGGGGGTCGTCGGACATATCAGCGGCTGTGGAGACGACCGATGCCTTCAGAAGCGGAGCAGATCGAGACCATCGGGCTGATGGCGGCGCACGAGTCGGTCATTGCCGATCTCTACCGCGCCTACGCCGATCAGCTCGCGGAGTGCAGAGACTTCTTCCTGGGCCTGGCCGCCGACGAGGTGGGGCATGCGAGGATGATCGCGGGCTTCGCCGACGACGTGAAGGCGGGGAAGGTGCAGGTCGATCCCGGGCGCTTCAGCTCCGAGTCCGTCCTCTCCTCCCTCGACTTCGTCCGGGCGCGCGTGGCGGAGGCGAAGCGGGGCAGGATCTCGCTCCTGGCGGCCCTCTCCACCTCGAAAGACCTCGAGGACGCCCTCATCGAGCGGCGCTACTTCGAGATGTTGGAGGAGGACGGCCCCGAACTCACGCAACTTCTGAGCACTCTGGCTGAGGAGACGGAAACGCACAGGCGGAAGGTGGCAGAGGCGTGGGAGCGGGAGCAGGGGGAGTCCTAAGCGTCAGCCGAGAGACGACGATTCGGCCTCACGGTCCTGTGCGGCCCAGGAGATTGGGGCTGCCCAGGTCCCCCGCTTCGCGTTCCCGCTTTCGCGCCAGGAGCTCGTCGAGGTAGTTGAGGAGCAGCTCGACACCGCGCCAGAATAGGGCGACGGACCACTGCCCAGCGCGTTCCACCAACCTTTGCACGGGGTCGATCCGGCAAAGGTGGATGATTCCGATCAGGATGATCTGGCCGGCGGCGATGCCGGAGAGGAATCCTATCCAGAAGTTGTCCATTGGCGATACCCTCCCCGCGCAAGGGGTATGGTGGGTTGTTCCATAGATGGGGCCGGGAGGGACAGGGAAGCCGCGAGGGAGCGGTCAGCCTTTGCGCTGCGATTTCGCCCGCAGGCGCTTCTGTACGGCCTCGCTTCTCAGCTCCCGGAGGGCGTCGGCGGCGATCCAGCGGGCGGCGCGGGTATCGTGCTTGCGAAGGCGATCGGCGGCGGCGATGGCTTTGCTGTTGAGAGCGGAGTTGCGCTTGCCGATCTGGCGGACTGCCCAGTTGACGGCCTTCTTCACGAAGTTGCGGTCGTCGTCGAATGCGCGCTCGATGATGGGAAGGAAGCGCTCGAAGGCGGCGTCGGCGGCCCGCTTGTCGTGGACCGCGAGGACGGCCATCAGGGCGAAGCCGGCGCGCTTCACGAATTCCTCCGCGCGGGCGCTCCACTCGATGGCCTTCCGGTGGGCGAAGGGGGTGCGGTCGAAGAGGTGGAGGCAGACACCGTCGCAGATGGCCCAGTTGTCGAAGTCGACGACCCAGGATTCCATCTGCTGTTCGGTGACCTGTTTCGGGTCGTCGATGAGGGCGGCGAGGAGGCGAGCGTCGTGGATGCCGGAGGCCCAGAGGCGCTGGGCGAGGTCGTGGTCTTTGCGGATCTGTTTGGCGAGCTTGCGGAGTTCGGGGGCGGGGACCCCGTAAGCCTTCTTCGCCACGATGCCGAAGCGGGCCATGCCCGCGATGTTTTCGGGCTTGTAGTGGGATTTGAGGGTTTGGAGGATTTGGGGGTAGGTCATCAGATTGGTAGCGCAGGTTTTCAACCTGCGGAGGGCATGCCCTGCATGCCCTCACACCAGAAGCCGTCATAGAGCCAGCCATCTTCGACCAGACCAGCCCTCACGGCGTTGCCCAGGATGTAGTTGGCTTTCTCGTGGAACTCCCTTTCGTCGCGGACGATGCGGTCGAAGCTTTCAGGCTGCCAGAGAGTGCCGCGTCGATTACGGAGTCTGTTGATCGCGCGGGCGGATTGCCGCTTGATGCTGTGAAGGATACCTGACAGCGAATGACACTGGTCTCTTGACTTCTCAAGCGGCCTTGCGAGGACATGGACATGGTCGGGCATGACTGTGAGAGCATGGACGTGCCACTTCACTGTGTGCCAATGAAGGATACAGTCCTTGACGACCTGTCGCTCCTGCGGAGCGAACACAGGTTGAAAACCTGTGCTACCGGGAGGGGTGCAGGCTGTGCTGGCGGGGTTATGCCGAGGCCAACTGCCCTTGAGACGGAAAGTGATGAAGTAGGTAGAACCGCCGAGCTGCCAGTGAGGGAGATTGCGGCGGGTGGTGTGGAGGGAGGGGCCGATCGCGTGCGTCTCAGGCATCTTGATCGGTCTGCTCCGGCTTGGGAGGCGCTGCTTCGTCGAATGACCAGTCTCCTGTCCCGGGATTATACCGCGACCAGTGCTTGCCTCCGTCGATATCGTGGTAGGTCAGCGCAGCTGACACGAGCGACGGATGGAACTGTGAGAAAGTACCGTGAATCTCGCAGGGGACCGCCGCCGCTAGCACTGGCACGAAGCCTTTGATCGGGTTCGGGGTACCTCCCTGCGGCTTGATCGTCACTTCATACCGGACATTCACGGCCGTGCCAGGACCGGCATTGCGGAGCGAGGTTGGAGTCCGTTGCTGACTGCTCCGCGTGAGCTTCGCCACCTCGACGGTCACGTGGGGCGCGATGCTCGCAATATACCGCCGCCGCGCCTCGGCCAAGACATCTTGCGCTGTTTGTGCTGAGGTTTCCGAGGCGCTTGCGGATGTTACAGCCGCGAGCGTGGACTTGCGGACATACCAGAGAGACACGAGGGCCACAATCGCACCGATTAGCGCCGGCCAGTTCTTCTCTATGAACTCAGTTATGTAAGTAAGCTAGCACCTAAGAGTTAGTCGGTCAAGCGGGAATGGCGGGTTTGTGGGGAGGCGCCTGCGGCGCCTGCACAGGTTGAAAACCTGTGTTACCACGGAATGGCGTTTGCCTGTTGACGCAAACGGATGTTTGTAGTAGGGTGGGCATGTCGAGTTCCCAAGATCCTTCGTTTCACTCAGGATGACGGTTTGGCATGTCCGCAGGCAAGTTCGTCCATCTCCATGTTCACAGCGTTTTCTCGTTCCTCGATAGCACGTGTCGATTGGACAGGCTGGTGGAGCGGGTGGGGGAGCTGGGGATGGGGGCGGTGGGGGTGACGGATCATGATGGGATGTATGGGGCGGTGCGGTTTTATCGGGCGGCGCGGGAGGCGGGGGTGAGGCCGATTTTGGGGGTGGAGCTGACGACGGAGGGCGGGTTCCACCTCCCCCTCCTGGCGATGACACGGCGGGGGTATGGGAATCTGTGCCGGATGGTCACGGCCGGGCATTTCCGAGTTTTGAGGGAGGGATCTGGAGAGAACAACGGCGAGATTCTTCGCTGCGCTCAGAATGACAAGGGGGAGGTGAC
>Ga0307379_10011936_pt1 | contig 11357 bp, 4 predicted proteins | sample UN2MG_FD_202237 | JGI IMG/M metagenome (GOLD analysis project Ga0307379, IMG submission 202237) | Soil microbial communities from Risofladan, Vaasa, Finland - UN-2 | ecosystem: Environmental > Terrestrial > Soil > Coastal area > Acid sulfate soil | place: Finland: Risofladan, Vaasa | collected... | reverse complement strand
TCAATATCTGTCGAAATAGAGATTTCTGAATGAACGCTTTCATTTCCGCTTAAATCAATAGCGGATATACGATACACATAAGAAGTATTTTGTTCTAAATTTATGTCTGCATAAATAAGTTCTGTAGTGGTTCCTAAAACAATAATATCGCTACCATCAACACGATATATTTTATAATAACTAAAATCAGATTCGGTATTGGCATTCCAACTAAACGCAATTTCTTTATAAGATATTAATTCTATTACATCTTCTTCTTTTCCCCTATTTAATATTCTTCTCAAATAATTAATTAAATCATCACCATAAGAAGATAAAGAAGAAAGATAATCTTGTATGCTTGTTTCTTGTTGAACACCGGAGGGAGAAACAGGAGCGATTGTATCAACAGCTACAACACTATCCATATTCGAATTGCCAGAGACTCCCCCGACAACTCCTCCCTTGGCCTCTATAGAAAGATAATGAATACTATTATTCGTAAGGGTAACTTCAAAGCTCCCAAAAGATTGGGCAACCCTTTTGTTTATAAGACCCATCCCTGGAGATATCGTTATTGTTCCATCTGCATTATCAGTGATATCCCATCCAAGAATTAAACCAGAACCTATATAATCTGAAAGAAATTCCATTTCATTATCAATAATGGTAAATCTTCTCTGGTCTTCTCTCGAAGAATAGATATCGCCTCGTCTAAAGGCTCCTAGTCTATAATATCTTGTAAATAAAGGCATGTTAAATATTCAATGTAATGAACTCGTTATTATCTAATTCAAACATGATCCCGAAGTTCTTAATGATGGGAACGTCTGAGTATCCTCCACAATATTCGGCGCTCTGAACGTCTCTTATCTGAAACGTATAAGAATTAGACGCAAGAACATAATCACTTCCATCATGAGCTTCTATTGTAAGGTAATAAATAGACGCAACATCGAAATCATCTGGATCCGGTCTGTAAACAATATTTACTTTCTCATCTGGAGCAACTAAAACCCCGCTCTCAGGGATAATAGTATCATCAACCATCCATCCGCTGGTATCATTCCCGCTAAATACTGTTAAGTACTCATTCGTTCTTTCTATATCTTGATAAAATTTTATTCTAAAATGATAATAATTTGCACCAGACTCAATATTTGTAAAATCAAAATCAATAGCATCAATAAAAGAGGCTGTGCAACTAGCGATAAAAGAAGTGTCATCTGAATATAGTTCAAAATCTGTGTCATAAATATATTCTATTTTCACAAAAGAATAAGTTTCACAAGTAATGTTCGCAGAACCTGGAACTGAGAATAGGACATCTACAGACTCCCCATGATTCATAGAAACTCCCCCCTCCGGAATAGATGCCCCATCAACACTAAAACCATCTGGACTATCATAAGAATAAGCTGAAAAAACTTCTTCTGTCAAATTTATATCACTATATAAAGTTATTCTGAAGTGATAACTATTCGTAGTCCCTGTGTTATTATCAAAATTAAAATCGATTGTATTTATATATAAGCTAGAATTATATGGGCCATATTCCCCAAATTCTGTTGGAACAATTACAGATCTATTCGGACTTATCAATTTAATTCCCACTCTAAGATTATGACCTGTCTGATTTACATTAAATATTCTATTTTCATCAACTTGTTGATATTCAGTCCAATCAATAGAGTTAGTTGTATTAATCCCAAACACAACATCAGCAGCTACTGGAACAATTTTTTGACTTGTTAGAATCCCCTTATTAATTTTATCAGACATAACAAAATTAGTCGTAAAGAAATGAATAGATTCGCTTGTAACCGCTCTAATCGTCGCTCTATGGAAAGTCGGTGTTATTCCCTTTTCAGTGCTAATAAGAACTGCTTTAAACTGTATAAACTGCCCTGACAAATGGCTTAAATTTACTCCTGAAGACTGATATGAGTAATAAGGGCCTTGCCATGTCGCTGTCAAAATATCACTATTAGATGTAGACGTTCTTACATAAACCAAACATTGAGTATTAAATAATTCGCTGACATCCCAAGAAATAGTCTCCCACTTAACTAGATCATTTGTCCCATCGAATATCTCACTTACATACTCTCCTCTTTCTTCTTCAATATTGCCCGCAGAATAAAATCTATCATCTCCTGTTAAAGTATATATTGTATTTCCTAAATCATCTAGTTCAAATATTTTATTCTCGCTTACAAAATCAACAAGACTAGAAATAGATATCCCATCAACAAATGGATTATCATCCACAACAACTTCTCCATCAGCATCATATGTCAAATTCAAAGTTGTTTCGTTTCCTGCTCTATCTATTAACTTCAAATAAACAACTTTATTTTCCAATAAAGGATGTATCCTTGTAATCCCAGAATCAGATACAACATATAATATATTTTTATCTCCCCTGGTATCAAAAGTCATATCATTGATAACCTCATCATGAGTATATTTCCACACCCATGTTCCCGATTCTGATAGATAATAAATAGTATTCCCAACCGCTGCAAAAGTAGTTTCATATGAAACTTCCCCTTCGAACCCTGTTACCACAGGGAATATCTTTAATACACTTATCTTTGCGGGGACTGTTCTAAAAGAAATATCATATGTATTATTAGAAATTATAGACCTGCGAATAATTCCGTTAGAGAATCCTCCTGTAAATGTTTCTCCAATATCTTCTTGATGAAGCAAAGAAACAAGCGGCTCAGAAGAATTATAAATTATAAATGATGCTTGATTCTCAATATCTACTTCATAAATATACCCATCTGGTCCAGATGCAGCTAACAAATTAGAGCTTCCCGCGACACTAGTTAAAGCATAAACATTATCATCTAAACCATCTACAACCTTTGATAAACTGGGGCTTTCTCTTGTGACAGTTCCATCATCATATAAATAAACAGTTCCTCCATTGCTCCCAGACCCTTCAGAGTACTCGTCTCCCTGACCAGTTCCAGCTCCAATATAAAATTTACCATCTAATTCATGAAAAGCATATCCTCTTGATTCTGATAAGGGCAAAGGAGTATTTTCTACTAATCCTTCAACCGTATAATTATAAACATATACTATAGCAGGATCTGTATCATGCCCGACACTAATCATTAAGTTATTATTATATTTTTCAATAAAATCTATATGTTTATCTTCTCCATAATCAAACAACTCTTCCCATGTTTCTTCTTCCCAATTATATTTATATACCTTTGCCTCTTTTGACGACCCTGCATATAACTCATTCTCAGATCTTATATATGAAACAACAGTTCCTTCTCCGTCTGTAAAAGAAAAATCTTTAACAACTTGTTCTAGTGATAGTCCTAAATTATGATTCACAGAAGTTGAAAAAGGAACAGGAGTAAGAGGAGTTGTCCCATCATCTGCTAAAAACTGGTCATTATTAGAAATAACCATTGTATCAATTCCAGAGCCTTCTATCTCTGCCGTGCTGTCAGTAGCTCCGCTTATTCTAACTTTTACAATACTTCTATCAACTTGATCTCCTATTTTAATTCCAGAAAGATCAACATTGTTAACTATATTGGGAATAAAATATGGAGGAACTGTATCTAAATGAATTCTATCAAAAGGAAGAATACTATCACTGTCATTTATTTTTACTTCATTTTCATCTCCCTCTGAGATCATGTAGATATTACTATCATCAGTCGTTAAATCTTTTATCCTTATGATATTGCTTCCAGCAGATATCTTTTCATTCTGAGTTTGAGAAAATGATAAAATTTGTTCAAGATCTCCTCTAATTATAACTTCTACAACATCATTATGATCTAATGTGTTTCTGAATCTGATCGTTTTATTGTCTGTTCCAACATCATATCCATGATGAATCTTATTTCCATTAATATAAACTTCTATTATATCTCCGCTATTTATAGTGACATCTTCTGAAACCAAATAGTAAGTATTTAAATCATCTGGTTTTAAATTAAGAACTGCTCCTGGTTGGTAAAAAACAGTTGAATATGTTCCATCAATGTCATCAACAGATATTTGATTTATTCTTGAAAGAGTTCCAGAATAAAGGATATTCGGCTCCCTCCATGCGACGCTCTTTACATTATTATTCCATATATAATCGTCTTCAGATGTTATAACATTTTCAAAATTAAAACCAACCATCTTAGAAATTCCATTTGATGTTGCAACATATCGAATAGCCGTATTTCTAATCGCAATATCATTTACCCGATTAGAAGCCATCCCATGAACAGTTGTAAAATGATAAAACTTATCTTTATAAAATCTATAAACACCATCTCTAGCTCCTATCCATAAACAATTATTATCATCAACTTTTAATGATGTTATATAAGAAGTGGGAGGTGTGCTTGGAAGAGTAACTGAAGAAATAGTTATTGTTGTCGTAGGAACTCCGCTAGCGACTCCTTCTTCGTAATCTAGTATATAGGCCAATAGCCCTGTGCTTGTTCCGACATACATCCTATTATTTTTATCAAAAACAAGTGATGTCACATCTGAGCTGCTATCGCTTAACACTTTGAAACCATTAATATGATTTATGCTATATCTCATTAAAACGCCTTCGCCCCCAACAAACATATTATTATGTTTATCAAAAGCGATTGCTCTAAATTTCTTCCAATCTTCTAAGTTTTCATCATCAACACTATCTTCTATTCCCAAAATATCTTTTCCAACTTGCACTACTGAAGACTTATTATTATAAAAGTAATACATTCCGCACAAACCTACAATCCATCCGTTCCCATAATTATTAATAACAACATCATGTGCAGAAATAGAATCAACCCCAACAATATTCGAACCCACTTCATCTAATTTATATGGTTCAACTGCATCTTCTAGATAATATTTAAAATTTTTAAATACATAATGAGCAGTTAAAACATCTGAAAAATCTCCAAATCTTATTTCTTTTGTAGAGATATCTTTATTTAAAATATAATCTTTGTTTATAATTCCTGAAGGATTTGACGCTTCTTGATAATTAACTAAAAATTCTTCTGAGCTTCTATCTAAAGAATAAAATGCACATCTAATTCTTTTTAAAAAATCAGGATTATCTAAAAATCCGTATTCATCCAAAGCATATGATTCATAAAGTATTGGAAGTTCTCCACTAAAAAAGTCTGGCACGGACGGCATATAAGTATTTCTATCATTTATGAAAATTAATTTAACATCAAACGACCCATTCCCGCTAGATTCAAAATTGCCATCTATATATCCAGCGACATAAATTGCTGAATTTTGTGGAACTAAATCTTGAAAAGAACGGGCAAGATAAGGATCATTAGAAGGATCTTGAATCGAAGCAATCTCTCTATAGCTTCCGTCTTTAAAATCTTGCCATACTATATATATATCTCCTGTTGATAATTGTTCCGATAAAACTGGATGTCTCGCGCCTCCATGCCCATTAACAATCTCTGCGCTACTAGTTAAAACATCTAAACCCGAAGATAATATAGAAGAATATATCCTATAATCTCCTTCTACATTATTATGCCAAACTAAAAATACCCTACCGCTAACATTGCATAATATATTAGAATAATCAGCACTCCCTCCCTCTGTAGAGATTGTCACAACAGAAGTTTTTTGAGAGGTAAGAGAATTATATCTCATAATTTCAATTAATGAAGTTCCATTCTCCTGCATAGAAGTCCAGCTAATAAAAATTTCATCCATATATGACGAAATAGATGGGCGAGCCGATCCAAAATCATTGTCGGATAATTTTTCTTCTCCCTTCCACATTAATTCATTTGTTAAAAATGTATTAATATAAATTTCCGAATGAGTTTGCCGACTATCTTCCCATATGACACAAACATTTGATTGACTATCAAAAATTAACTGAGGATTCCTACAATATCCAGCATCTACTCCTATATACGATGGTTCGCTCCATCCCAAATTATTCTTATAAACAAAGCCGATGACACTTCCCTCTGTTTGTTTTGATTCAAAAGCCACATAGATATTCTGATTGCTATCGACCGCCAATGACGGAAACTGAGATCCGCTGTCCAAAGAAACTATGTCTTCTGGTTTAGACCAACTCTCTCCATCAAATTTGGAATAAAATAAATTTCCTACACTCCCTCCATCATCCCACCATACCACATGTAAATTGCCACCGACATCTTCAAAAACAGATGGGTTAAGAGCATTTCCATTTGGAGTAGCTTCCTTCAAAAAATTAACATCGGCCAATTGTCTATAAGAAGATGCTCCATCAGGTCGAGCATATAATTTCAAATTATCCTTTTTGCCAGTTAACCTATAATTAACTTCCTGTGTCGCATCATAAATCTTTGTCTGGTTAATATTAGAAAATATTATTTGTTGAGTTAAAAAATTAATTGTTTCTTGTTTTTTGCCATCATTAACATAAACTCCAACTCCAATAGCTTTGCCATCTCCGCTAGAAATTAATTCGCTATTATGGACATCCGAAACTCGAAGATTGAAATCTACAGTCCACCCTTTAGCATTGTCGGCTTTATTAACCCAATCTGTTCCAAATTTATTTTGGGTACAATAATAAAGGCTACCTTTATTTTCTCCATATTCTCCGCTATTAACTAAACTCATATTTTTATCCTAACGTATTTATATTAAAGCCATCGCTATCAAAGTAAGAAGCATTATAATCTGTTGTTTTAACAATTTCCCATCCCTTATCCTCAATATATTCTACAGTCAATGAGCTATCATTTATAAAAATCATCTCATTATTATAATCATTAATAAAATATCCAGCAATTACTGTGGCTCCTTGAGAGTGTGCAAAAGCAGACAATTTGCCATCTGGAGACTGACCAATCCTATTAATGGGTGTGAAAGTTCTTGCGACAGTAGCCACTTTTTTTACACTTCCTGCCTTAATAGCATATATAGTCCCGCTATCATTCTCATTATCTGGATTTAGCCCAAATAAATATTTTCCATTTTTATACCCTTGTAAAGAAACTATCTCATTATCTTCAAATTCCATATATGTATGAAATTGCAAATTAGTATATTCACTAGATATGCCAGGAAGATAATAGCCAGAAATGGTATAAGAAAAATATTTATAAAGCACTTCAAAAGTAGTACCAGAATTATCCCCTAATTCTAACCTTTTTATATTCGATGTTTGCGTAAAAATTCCTTCTCCATCTATAATTAATTCTCTATCCAAATATATTTTAATATCATCATCTTTTCCTGCCACAGTTAAAAATCTTGAAACAGAAGTATCTACGCTATATTCTAAAGAAGAACCCGACATTAATCTTATCTTGCCAGCATATATTCTTATTTCTGCAAATCTATCACCATCATTAATTCTAATAAATTGATTATCATTAGATGTTTCATTATTTGCCGACATAAACAATGTCTCAAAAGTCCATCCAACAGAATTAGAAACACCTTTCTCCCATCGACTGCTATTCACTCTGAAATGAGAAGTCTCATACTTATTAAATGTTTGAGTATCGCTAGCTGCCACAGAGATATAATAATCTCTCCCCTTTTCTAACTTATTCGGCGGTATCGTAAATGTTTCTATTTTTCCTGTTAAAACCGTAGAATAAATGTTATCTGCTTCATAAAAAGTTCCTATCTTAATAGAAGTATAAGCTATTTCTTTTCCCTCTGGCTCAAAAACTGTCCACTTGACATTGGGAGTTATAGATGAAACATCTAATGGACTTAATGCTCCATCAACGATTATATTTGATACTATAAAATCAGAATCCACAATAGTAATAGAATCTGAATATATATATCCTGATGCCCCAGAATGACGAATCCCAAAATAAATAGTATCTCCGGTCTCAATGTCCGGTTTTATTGTAATTTGATCGTTATAATCTGGCTTTATTTTACCATTTATATACCATCTTATAAGAACATTATCCGTCTCAAGATCGTCGCTTACCAAATAATTCGCTTTTAAAATATCATTAGGATTAGGATTCTTTGGAGAAATCGATAACCCAGAGACCGTTACAGAAAATGGTGTTATCTTAACCTGAGGAGAAGTTACTCTTGAACCATACTCATATCCGTCTGACGGATAAATATCAACATTCCAAGCATCATTGTTCTGTAAAAAAGAAGACTCTATACTAACAGCATTATCAAATTGTCTCTGATAGACTCCGTTTTTAAACCATCTTATGATAGTTCCCGTTTCTAGATCTCCATCGCCAGCATAATAATCATAATTTAACTGAAGATCATCTGTAACAGAAGGCAAAGAAGGAGTTATAGAAACGTTCTCAACATATGGTAATGAATTATAAAAAAATGAAAACGTTGTTAAATTACTTTCTCTTCCTTCTTCATCTAAAATATAAATTTGACCATAATAAACCTCTCCTCTTGTAATTGGTGGTCCTATATATCTCCAGAAAAAGTCCTGACTTCCAACTAGCCCAGTTTGAACCACGTCTCCAGCAAATAAACTCGTTCCTATATTAATATTACCTGTAGATATTTTTATTTCATATCCTACTTGGCCATATGTAGCTATATCTGTAATCTCTCCTGTACCTGAGTCTACAACCACCTTATCCACCACATCAAGTTCCCAAGTAAATACCGGATGATCATTAATTATTCTTATACTAGAAAAATAATCCTCAACAGATTGATTACTAATTTTTAAAAATAAATCAAAAGCCATTTTATAACCTTACCGTTTTATTATTAATTTTTAAAAAACCCTTACTTATGTCCATATCAGTATCTGAATTTAATCCTAAATCTTCTATTTCCTTTTCATCTGAAAATACTCTACGAACTTCCCACAATAAAGGAGACCCCCTCATTATTTTTCCATCATTTCTCCCAACAAAAATGTAATTCATATCATCAATTAAAGAATTCATTGTAATAGTCTCAGGGTCATTAAAATAGATATTTTGTTTATCAATATCTGTTGTTGTATAATCATCATCTATAAAATATTTTATTCCATCATTAATTACTCTCTGAATATTTTGTTCATTTCTGTCCCCAATATTCAATATAAATATGTCATCTATAATTCCTGTATTTTTAGAAATATTCCATGCGTACCCTTCTACACTATGATTAATATATAAATATATATTAGAAGTTGAAATTGAAGAAGGAACAGAGCCACTTTCATCTTGCAAAGTATGCTCTATCCCATCTATATATAAATATAACGTTAAACCTCTATAAACTATCCAAATATAATGCCATTGTGAAGTTTCGTATTCTTCTGAAGAAGCTTCATAATCACCTTCTCTAAAATTTATCTTTAAATAATTATTGCCATTTTCCAAAGTATGTTCTGTAATTTTTATAACAGAATTCAACGAACTACCATTCTCTAGAAAATCAAATAATGGTTTTTCTACAGAAGAAGTTGTCCCACTATCTTCATTTACTGCAATGCCAGAATTAATAGAGTATAACCAAAACCCCATCGTCAACGCGCTCGATACTTCTAAATTAAATCCATTTTCTGACAAACCATATCCAGCCAGATATTGATCTTCTGTCATCGTATATCCACTATTATCAACGATAGGAGTTGAGCCTCCAACATATGACAAATTCGTTTGACTAACTTCCTCATAAAGAGAAGTCGAATTAAACCTTAATAATAATTTTAGATCACTTATTAACATATTATCCTATTACCTTATACTTAAAATTCAGAACACAATCATTATTATCAAAATTACTAACACCTTTCATAACTTCCCTCTCAAGCCATATGTAAATAATATCATTGGGTTTTAAATCTTCTATATTAAAATTTGACCCTTCTCCCAAAAATTTTAATGATAAATTCTCACTTGTTTCAATAAGAGGAGTTACATTCGTAGTAGAAAAAATGGGAGATTCTGTTCCTGTCTTTATTCTTTGAGCAGGAGAAGGAAAGACCGTGTATGATACATTCCCAGAATAATCATATAAACTTGAAAAAGAACTAGCAAGAGTGAATGTTCCTGTTACAGAGTCGAAACTTCTAATTATTTTTCCTTGACCAACTGCGTCTCCACTATCTATCTTTAAATAAGCATTTACGTAGTGGTTATCTGAATAGATTCCAGCCAACGAAGCATCTATAATTTGCATAGAATTCCATTCCGTAGAAACACTTGAAAGATATTGACTTTGAGGCATCTCTAATGCTATCTTTATCGTTGAGTCAGATGACCTGCTATTCTGTTTGAGATATACCGATATGTCATACGCAATCAACTCATTAGATGGATTTGACGGAGACGAAGAAATATTTTTTAAAGCAATGCATCTATATTGTTTACGACTAGAATTAAAAACATCATTAAATAGATCTTTAAAAGAAACCTCCCTAACAATATCATTAGCAATATGCATATTTACAATATCATTATATCCTCTTTGGAGAACTGTAATTGAACCATTAACAATAGGAGATACTTTTATCATCTCATTCCCTATATTAATATATTCTATTCCCTGCCATTCAGACCAACTACCAGAGATAGGCGTATCCAAACTTATAGAAGTATCATATAACCCAATAGTAGAAGATAATGTAGTTTCTGGATAAACAAAAGAATTACTAATATACCCCCCTATTGATTGAGAATAAATAGTTTGGGTCATCTCTGGCTCTAAGCTTGTTAAATATAATTTAAGTGTTGCCATCTTAATTCTCCGTATCTACTATATTGAAAAAATAATTTCCATTTATATCTTTATTCATAATTAAAATCTCTGTTGTATTGTCAAAAAGAATATACAACAAATTCCCGTCTGTTCTTACATTATTAATATTTCTAACATTCAAATAATCATCATTTTGAGTAGTAACAATTGCCCCCGAAAAAGATAAAAGGCTTCCATTTTCCAATCCCAAAAATAATTTATTGTCAAAAACTTCCATAGCATTAATCACAGAATCTGACAAATACAAAGAATTTAATATTGTTTCTAAGGAATCTAAATATTGAGAATCATTCTCAGAAACAGTGTTTATAGATCCTCCCGATAACCTTTGTAAAATTCCTTTATTCTCTTCGTCTTTAATAGCAACATATAAAATACCATTGTAATAATGCAAAGCTGTTGCCTCTCCGTCCAGTGTCGATACAAATGTTAAATTTTTATAAAGTTGGGCTGGACTTGACCCTTCTGCCACAAAAGTATAATATAAATCTGTCCCATTGTAAAGAAATACAGAAACTTCTCTATTCTCTAATCTTTTATACGTTCTAAAATAATTAGCAATATCGGCTGTTTCAATTGTGTTGTCCCCATAGTCCCTATATCTTGCCTGTATTAACTTAACTCCATCAATCAACTCTTCTGTACCAATC
>Ga0307379_10011934_pt1 | contig 11357 bp, 18 predicted proteins | sample UN2MG_FD_202237 | JGI IMG/M metagenome (GOLD analysis project Ga0307379, IMG submission 202237) | Soil microbial communities from Risofladan, Vaasa, Finland - UN-2 | ecosystem: Environmental > Terrestrial > Soil > Coastal area > Acid sulfate soil | place: Finland: Risofladan, Vaasa | collected... | reverse complement strand
TCCACGCGACCGAGCCACGACGGCTCGGCGCGGTGCGAGTCGGGATCGCTCGCCAGCGGTGGGTACAAGTCCCACTGCACCTGCGACACCTGCTTCTAGGTCCCCCGTCCAGCCCGGCCCCCTCGGGGGTCGGGCGTGGGGCGGCTGCACTGGCCGGTTGTCCACAGCCTGTGGATAACCTCGCCTCACGATGAGCCGAATGACCTATGGACCCCCTACTATCACGGGTGTACCTTGTACCTATCGAGAGGGCGCCACGGGGGCGCCACCGAGAAGGGAGAACATCATGACTGACACCATCTGGGCCGCGACCGTCAAGGTCGATGGGTCCATCGAGTTCCTGACGGAGAAGCCCACCTACAAGGTGCTGAGCGACGCCGTGGGCGGCTACATCGAGTCCGTCTACTGCGACGCCGGGGACGTGCTCTACGTCAACGAGGAAGGCTTGCTCGTTGGCTTGGAGCGCAACGTGCCCGCCATGCTGATCGCGCAGCACCCGCACCTCGTGGGCGACGCGATCCTGGTCGGCCCGCTGGACGACGAGGGCGAGCACTTGCCGCTCACGGCGGCAGCGGTGCGGCTGCTCAAGTCCTGAGCCGGACGGCCCGGCCCCTTCGGGGGTCGGGCACCCGGTTGTCCACAGCCTGTGGATAACTGCGCCAGGCGGCCAGTTTGTGGCCCGAGGACTGGCCGGGGCAGGCCCCGAAGGGGCGACAGGGCACCGGGGGGTCTGCTCTGTTCGGCTTGCCTTATCCCTCGCTTTGCCGCGGGTGCCCGAGTTCCACGTTTCGACTCGTGCCCTGTCGCACCGACACCGTACCATCGCCCGGCGGCAAAGGGAATGAGCCATATGACTCATTGCTACCCTACTATCACCTATGGCATCATGTCCCTATCGGCACCACGGGGGTGCCCTACCGAAAGGGGCTACACATGACCATGACCGAAACGGAACTGAGCACCGACGACGTGCTCGCCGCCATGCTCACCGAGAACACCGGGCGGCACATGCTCGACTCGGGCGGTGCCTACGGGCGCAACTTCGAGCGGAACGGTGGAAAGACCGTGGCCGACTTCCTGGCCGCGCCGGAGGTGGAACTGTCCACCGGCTACCGCTACGCCGACGGCAAGCGGACCGACGAGACGGTGGTGGATTGGATCACGCTGGACGTGTTCCACTTCCTACGCCAGCGGTTGGAGTACGCGCCCGACCTGGACGCCGAGTTCCACGCCTTCGCCACCGACGACGAGCACGGGCAGGACTCGTGGTTCGAGTGCCTAGAGGCGTGGTTCGAGGACCGGGGCGCGACCGGCCCCGGCTACCGCTATGACCGCTCCGGGCCGATGACGGTGAACACCTACAACGGCGAGGACTCGCTGAGCCAAGTCCTGCAATACACCGTGTTCACGCTGCCCGACGATGACGCCGACGAGACGTACATCGCCCTCACGATCCACGGGGGGTGCGACGTGCGAGGCGGCTACACCGCGCCGCGGATGTTCACTTCCTACGGCGAGGACTACGCGCTCATGGACAACGCCGACTTCGAGGTCCACATGCGAGAGGCCGAGGACGTGGTGCCCGATCCCGCGGTGGAGCCACCGCTCCCGATGGACGGGGTGCCCGCCCGCTACCCGCGCAGTCTGACCATTGACTACCGGGGCGGCTACGCCGATCGCAACCCGGAGCCATGGGATGACAAGTCCATGGACGAGATCGACTTCCACTTCGGGGAGACGCCGGTCACCATCGCCGAGGACGGCACCGTGACCGTCGCCGACGGTCCCGCCAAGGGCTGGACGGTTGGGTTCTACCCGCCCATCGTCTCGTAACCTCACCGCTCCCCCGGCCCACCTGCCCCCGCTCCCCCGTGCGGGGGCGGTGGCGCGCCCGGAGCCAGGGCGGCCAGTACCTCGCCGGGGACTGGCCGAGTGGTGGCGCCAGATGATCCGAATGACCTATGGCTACCCTACTATCACCTATGGCATGATGAGGGCACACCGGCCGCACGGGGCGGCCACGATGGAAGGGGACACCATGACTGAGACGATCGAGATGTTCGAGGTGGGCGGCTGCGTCCGTGACGAGTTCATGGGGCGCGCGTCCAAGGACGTGGACTTCGTGGTCCTCGCGCCTTCGTTCGACGCCATGCGCGCCGAGTTGGTGCGCCGGGGCTTCACGCTTCACGTCGAGAAGCCCGAGTTCGTCACCATCCGTGCGGGTGTTCCCAAGGGCGACCCCCTTCGGGAGCGCACCAAGGATGCGGACTTCGTGCTCGCTCGCAAGGACGGCCCCACGGCCGACGGCCGACGGCCCGAGTTCGTGGAGCCTGGCGATCTCATGGACGATCTCGCTCGCCGCGACTTCACGGTGAACGCGATCGCCCGAGCGGTGGATGGTCGGATCATCGACCCCTTCCGTGGCCGCGCCGACATCGAGAGCCGGACTCTCCGGTTCGTCGGCAACGCTGAGGATCGCATCCGAGAGGATGGCTTGCGAGTCCTCCGGGGCTTCCGCTTCATGGTGATGAAGGGCCTCACCCCCACGGCTGACACGTTGGCCGCGATGGTGTCGCCCCTCGCCACGGAGATGCTGGGCGCTGTGTCCACTGAGCGCATCCGCGACGAGGTGGACCGGATGCTCACCTTCGACACGCTCGCCACGCTGGACGTGCTGAGCCACACCATGCCCGTGGAGATGCGGGACGTGGTGTTCTCCGGCGGCTTGCGGCTGGGCGCGACGATGAAGGGCTGACCGTACATAGTCACTGAGCAAGTGGTGGATGTCGCCACCGTCTCGGTGACTGTGTACGGCCTACCCCTGGCCAGTCGAGCGGGGGCGCACCGGCACCATATGATCCGAATGGCCCATGGTGTAGGTGTCACCCCTATGCCATACTCTCCCTATGAGGTCGCCACGGGGGCGACACGGAAGGGAGCCACACCATGAGCAACACCACCACCTACGGGGGGGCGACGATCGACTACCGACAGGACTACCTGTTCGAGCCGGTCGGCCTTGACCTGTTCGACCCCAAGCCTCACCAGCCCGAGTCGGGTTGCGAGGTCCGCCCGATCCGGCCGCCGCACGGTTGCCCCGACCCGACCCCCATGGGGATGGTCTACGTCGAGGACCCCGAGACGGCCGAGTTCTACGGCCTCGTGCTGATCGCGAGCCTGTTCGGATGAGCGCCAAGATGGTCTACGACGAGTGGTACGGCGAGTTGACGTTCGCCCTCCGTGCCGCCATCCGCAAGAACAACGTCTCCCCCTCCGACTACCAGATGTTGGAGTACGAGTTCGGCCAGGGGAACTACGACGCCATCCTGCGGGCCGTGAAGGAACGGTCCGCCGACGGCTACTACCGGGAGCCGATGCGCTCCGGGTGGTGACCCCGACGCCCCGCCCCGCCCCCTTCGGGGCGGGGCTTCGGCCCGCACCACTGGCCGGGCGCTCCGACGTAGGGCCGAATGACCTATGGACCCCCTACTATCAACCGTGCGAGAATGAAGGCACAAGGCGCCACGGGGGCGCCCGACGAAAGGGGATCATCATGGTCTACGGAATCTGGAACGGCGGGTGCGGCTACGCCCCGTCCGATCGTGAGCGGGACTTGGAGCAGTTCGAGTCCGTGACCGCCGCACGCCACGTTCTGCGTGAGCGCCGGGACAACGGCTACGGCTGGAAGCAGCACTTCGAGTTCGTGAACCGCGAGGCGGAGGCGTACCACTGCCCGTGCGTTGAGGACGACTCGTCCATCCACCTGTTCCTCGCCGCCGATGAGGTGGACGGCGCGGTCTACGTCGGCGACTACCCGGACCTCATCATCGAGTTCGGGCCTCGGGGTGGCGTGGTCGTCACCCCCGCCTGACAACGCCGGGGGCGGTCTCTATCTGGGGGCCGCCCCTAGCAACGCCTGGCGCGCATCATACGCGTGCGCCAGCAACGCCGCCGCCGCTCATGACTGGCCGCAACCCTCAACCTCAAGTAGAGGTTGAGGGTTGGCCTACCACTGGCCGGGGGCGGCGAGTTATCCACAGGCTGTGGATAACTCACCGGCACCGAATGATCCGAATGACCTATTGAGTCGGTGGCGCATCGGGACGATACTATCACTACGAGGTCGCCACGGGGGCGGCACGGAAAGGGGACACCATCATGAGCGACACCGAGGCACGCGAGGCGCTGGACACTCTCCACGCCAGCATCGCCACCATCACCGACTCGGACGCCTGGCGCGAGCACCTCGCGGTGCAGGCCCGGTTCCACGACTACAGCCCGCTCAACATCATGTGGATGTGGGCGCAGTGGGAGGTGCGCCGCGAGGCGGACCCCACCATGCCGGAGTTCTCCCAGCCCGCCGCGTTCTCGGCGTGGAAGGATCTCGGACGCCACGTCCGCAAGGGGGAGAAGGCGCTGAGCGTCCTCGCTCCGATCATCGTGAACGATCGCGAGAACCTGGGCGCTGACGGCAAGCCCGCGAAGAAGTGCGTCGGGTTCCGACTCAAGCGGCGCACGTTCGATGTGGCGCAGACCGACGGGGACCCCCTGCCGGAGAACCCCGCCATGCCGACGGTTCTCACGGGGGACACCGACCCCGCGACCTGGGCGGCGCTCATGGCGCACGCCGCGACCCTGGGCTGCACCGTCACGATCACCGACGCCTGCCAGCCCGCGAACGGGGACTACAACCGGGCGACCGGCGCCATCCGCATCGCGGCGAACCTGGACCCCGCGCAGCAGGCCAAGACCCTGATGCACGAGATCGCCCACGCCACGCTGCACTCGGGCGAGTCGGACATGAGCCGAGCCGAGAAGGAGGTCGAGGCTGAGAGCACGGCGTTCGTCCTCGCCACCATGCTCGGGTTCGACACGTCGGCCTACAGCGTCGGCTACGTCGCCACCTGGGCGAGCCGGGACGACCGCGGCGAGGTGCTGCGGCGCACGACCGAGCGAGTCGTCAAGGCCGCTCGCACGATCGCTGCGGCGCTCGCTGAGCAGTCCGCCACGCTGGCAGCCTGAACCCTCAACCCTCAACCCTCAACCTCAAGTGGAGGTTGAGGGTTAGGGCCTGGGGCGGCCAGTAGCCCCCTGGGGACTGGCCGAGTGCTGCCCTGTGGACAAGCCTGTGGACAATAGATGATCCATACGACCTATTGAGTTCGTGTCGTGGGTAGACGATACTATCACTACGAGGTCGCCACGGGGGCGGCTCGGAAGGGAGAAGAACTCATGCTCTACAACCATCAGGTGAACTACACCGAGCAGGACGTGCGGGACCGCATCATGCAGTCCGACCACCTGGACGGCGCCGAGAAGGTCGCCGTGCTGCGCGACGACTTCGGCATCGAGGTCGAGCCGATCGAGGTCAAGGTCGTGCTGGTCCTCAAGGTCGTGCCGATCGACAACGACGGCAACGCCGTGGAGCCGAGCGACGTGGCCGAGGCAGTTCAGACCGCCCTGGATCTGGGCGCCGTCGCCGCCGAACTGCGGGTGGACGACGAGCCGGAGATCGAGGAGGTCTACGACGACTGAGCCGCCAGCGGGGCGGGGGCTTCGGCCCTCGCCCCCACGGCCCTGGCCCGGCCAGTAGGGGGGCCAGGACCCGCGCCCTGTGGACAATAGATGATCCATATGACCTATTGAGTTCCTGTCACAAGTAGACGATACTATCACTACGAGGTCGCCACGGGGGCGACACGGGAAAGGACAGGAACCATGGAGATGCCGAAGCGCAAGTGCACGGTCTGCGGCGACACCGCCGACCACCGGGTGATCGGTCACCGGGAGGTCCACGGCACCGTGTGCCGTAAGCACATCCCTCGGGACTACACCGACTTCTCGGTGTTCGCCCTGAACGACTGAGCGACCGGCCCCCACCTGCGGGTGGGGGTCCGATCGTGCCGGGGCGGCCAGTCGAACCTCTGGGGGCAGGCCCCGGCCAGTCGGGTCTGAGCGAATCCCCTCTCGCGCCCAAGGGAACCCAACGCCAGACCCCCGCCCTAGGGTACTGTCGCAGATGGGCCGTATTGCCCATTGCCCGCCAGGGGTGAGGATAGTACGATGGCGGTACGCCAGCAGGACGACGACACCGAGGGAGGTGACCACGATGGCAAAGCGCAAGAACAAGACCAGCCAGCACCGCCAGGATCTCAAGTCGGTGCGCGGCCACGCTCGGGCTGAGCACTACGCCAACGGCGGCACCCCCCAGATGTACCGGGGAGCGGCCCGCACGCTGGACAACAAGACGAAGGCACGCGCCAACAAGACGGCGTGCCGGGGCCGGTTCCGTCCCGAGGACTGAGCCGGTCACCAGCAACCGCGGGCGCTCCATGTGACGCCCAGGGGGAACCCCGGTGAACTCCCGCCCCGCTCCGGCGAGGTGGCAAGCAACCGGGCGGGTCAAACAACCCCGAAGGCTCGGAGGGGGTGCACACCCTCCGGGCTTCACATGGCCAGCCCCACTGGCCGGGCGTGCACTATCTCGCACGCTGTGCAGAAATCTGCACAGATTCCCCCCTTGACTTCCTGGCACGCCTGTGGTCTACTATCACCAGCGGCCACACGGGGTGGCCGACGACGAAGGGAGTCACAACCATGACCTTGACCAACGGGATGATCGAACTCGGACCGCTGCGGGAACTCGCCGCTTCCTGGCACGGGGGCATGTGGTCCCCGCTCTACGCCCTGTGTTCCTCGGGCGCCATCGTGGAGGGCTGCGTGCGCGAGATCGAGGACTGCATCGCCATCGCCGAGCAGTACGACAACGACCCGGACTACGCGGAGGACATCCCTCGGCTGCGTCACCTGCTCGTCTACGTCCGCAACCACGGGTTCCGTGGTCCGGTCGAGGGGTGGAGCGAGATCCGGTTCTGAGAACGTCGGAGGGCAATACCGGGGGTCGCTCCCTCGGGGCGGGGGTCGCTCCCTCGCCAGGGCCGTAGGCGCCCTGCAACCCCTCCCTCTCTCCCTCCCCCTGACAACGCCTCGCGCACCGCATACGCGCCCCACCCCCTAAGAACGCCTCGCGCCCTGCATACGCGCTTGCGGCGGGGGGCCTGCCGCCCTGGCCCGGCCAGTGGGGCGCCGGGCACTGGCCGGGGGCGGCCCGGCCAACCCTCAACCTCTACCTGAGGTCGAGGGTTGACCCTAATGATCCGAACGGCCTATGGTCCCTGTCACCCCCGTGGTGTATCGTTCCCTCATCGGTCGCCACGGGGGCGGCCCAACGAAAGGGGACCACCCTATGCAGACTTGGCGACAGACCTACATCGCTGCGGCGCTCATCGTGCTCGCCGTGCTCATCGCTACCTTCCGCGTCGGCTACAACGTCGGCGCTGGCGGCGCGCCCATCACGGGGGACGGTGCAGCAGACTGCACCGTGTACGAGGACGGGTCAGCGCGCTGCACCTTCCGCCCCGGTGAGTACCTGCCGAGCGGGGGCACCATCGCGGGGTGCGCCGATCATCACGCCTTGTGCGCCGATGGCCCGCCCACTGTCGAGGTGGAATGCTCGCCGCCGATCGTGTGCGAGCCAGCCGCCGACGGGGGCACCATCCTGCGGGACCTGGACAACGGGGGGACGTGGTACGTCCCCTGAGCCGTCGCCCCTCCGGGCGGCGCTCGCCGTCCTGGCACTGGCCGGGAAGCCCGGACGCGGGAGGACCCCCGTACCACCGGGGGTCCCTATCCGCGCCCTGTACCGCTAGGTCACTGCCCCGTTGTGTCGGATCGTCACCCCGGTGCCTCTCGGCTCCGAGACTTCCCGCACCCCTTTACCGGGACTCTCACCCGGCGAGCAGCCATTAAGACACTGCGCCTAGCGGCCTGGGGGAGTTGGTCGCTCGCCCCGTTGGCGTAGTGATAGTATCGTCTATCGGCGACACGAACTCAATAGGCAATCTGACTCATAATAGTGGGGCCATATGACCTATGGAGTTCCTGTCACAAGTGGCCGATACTATCCATAGAAGCCGCCACGGGGGCGGCGCCGAAAGGAAGGGGACCACCATGGCCCGAAGGACCTACACCAGCCGGACCACCGGACGACCGATCACCGTGGACGACGACGACGCCTACGACGCCTACAAGGACGGCGAGATCGGCCATCCGGTCTGGGGCGGCGACGAGGGGCCACGCGACGATCGCTGGATCGAGCGGGCCTACGAGGACGACCGCGCCTGGCGCTGAGCACCGGGGGCGCCCCTTGCGGGGGGCGCCCTGCGGCGCACCCGGCGGCCAGTAGCCGCCCGGACACTGGCCGGGACAAGCGCGGCGATGCCCCTGGTGGACGGCACCCCCTCTCTCGCCCCCGGCAGGGAGTCACCGTGCTGCCGCACGACCGCTTTCAGCGCGTCGAGAATGATGCCGCCCACTAGGGGCACCCCCGGAGGGGCGGGGGATTCTGTTGCCACGCTCCCCCGAGCGCCGAGTCCTAGTCAGTGGGGCCGATGCTCACTCGGCAGCGGCGGCCATGTTGGCCGCACGCTCCCGGCTCGCTCGACGGCGGGCCGCCCGGCGACCCTGGCGCCGCTCTCGCTGCGCCGTGATCCTTTCCCGGTGGTCCTCCGCGGCCTCCGAGCGCATGTGGTAGACGCGCTCCTGAGGCTCGAAGCCCTGAGTCCCGTGACTCATTCTTGTTCACCCCCTTCGGGTGGTACTTGCTCGGCGCCCCGTGCGCCTCGCTTGTAGGTATAGTATCGGCCATCTGTGACACGGACTCAATAGGTCATTCGGATCATCTATTATCCACAGGGAGGGGAGGGGCTGTGGATAACTCGCCCCGTCGGCCAGTGGGGGCGCGGGGACTGGCCGAGGCCCGGCCTGTGGACAAACCTGTGGACAATAGATGAGCCATATGACCTATTGAGTTCCTGTCACAAGTAGCCGATACTATACATACGAGGTCGCCACGGGGGCGGCCCGCGAAAGGGGAAACATCATGGAGACTCTGGCAGATATGGTCCAGGCCGCTTGGCTTGGGCGGGCGGTCCTGGCGCTGAGCGACGCTCACTCGTGCGCCATCCTGAGCGGGGCCACCTCCGACGTGGTGCCGACGGATGCACTGCGGGCCGGGCGCGACAGCCTGCGGGCGCTGAGCGACGCTTGGGGAGTGGATCTGAACCACTTCCGGCTCGGGCCGATGGCTGAGGTTTCGCTCTCCTGGGGCTGAGGCCAAGCGGGGCGGTCCCCTACGGGGGGCCGCTTCGCCGCGCCCGGCCTCGGGGCGGCCAGTAGTGGTGGCGCCAACTGGCCGACCTGGCGCCCGGCGGCGACGGTAGGGCCGAACGGCCTATGGCATTGTCGCACCCGTCTGGTACTATGTCCCTGTCGGGCCGCACGGGGCGGGCCGCTACCGAAGGGAGCCACACCATGGCGACACTGACCAGCGAGCAGAGGGCCGAGGCCATCGCCCACGCCCAGGGTTTCGAGATCGAGGATCTTGAGGAGGCGATGTCGGAGTGCGGCATCGAGGCCGCCGACGGGTGCTGGATCGAGACGGACGGCCGGTGCCCGCACGGGTACCCGTCGCCCATGCGAATCCTCGGGTACATCTGAGCCGCACGGGTCCGGCCCCCACGGGGGTCGGGCCTTGGCGCGCCCGCCGACGCCCAGGGCGGCCAGTTGGTGGCCGGACACTGGCCGGGGCGGTCGGCCTGCGACCTCCGCTGGCACCCTCGCCCCATATGATCCGAATGGCCTACTTGACACCCGGTCCCCCTACTATAAGATGGTCCACATAGCCGCTGAGCAAGTGGCACGGCCCCACGAGGGCGCACGGCGGTTTGGCACCGCAGACCAAAGGCCACACGCGAGTGAGACTCACACTCACGGTGGCGCCCACGGGGGGCGCCCACTACCGCACCGAAAGGGGGTGAAAGTGAGCATCACGTTCTACGCGGCTCAGGAGACTGAGGACGCCGAGGGGCGGATCATCAACATGGTCCGCAGCCTGTCGGCGTTCGAGGTCAACGTGTCCAACTCGAACGCGTTCGCCCTTCTCGACAGGCTCGGCATCGAAGCCGATTACTGCGGGACCATGACGGCCGAGGACTTCCTCGGGCGCACCATGGTGGCGAACGTGGGACGGTTCGATGATGGTATCGAATCGACCACCGAGCGCGGACAGGGCGGGGCGACAATCATTGATTGTGGCCTCCGTCCTGGGTACTTCGAGGATCGCATGTCCTCGCTGGCAGAACTTGCCAGCGCGGCGGCGACTCGGGGTCTCCTCGTGGCCTGGGCCTGAGTGCTGGGGGATGGCATCCCTGGCGCTCGCACCGACTGAGACTCGGCCCCGTGCAGGGGGTGGCAACAGCAACCTGCACACCCTCCCCCCACCGGGGGGAGGGGCGGGGAAGCGACGCAGCGCCGGGCCACTGGCCGAGGAACCCTCAACCTCTACCTCACGTTGAGGGTTGGCGGCCAGTACGAGATGCCTACGGCCCCCGACCGTGGGGCCGGGGGCCGATCGTCGGCCTTTGTCGTTGCTTGCTGTACCGCCAGCGGGCCGGGCCATCGGACCGCCTACCCTCCCCCCATCGTGGCCACTCCGGGGATGCTCTCGGCTGTCGTCTGACCCGTTCTCCCCCTTCGCTCACCTACTTGGCCCATCCATCCACCACCCTTCGTTCAGGGATCGCCTGCCCGCCAGATTGCGCGGATTCCGCAGGACGTGGGCGTTAGCCGTCAGGGGTGGTTTCATATGGCGGGCTTGATGGCACCTCGGGGGTCCCGCTCGCTTGTAGGTATAGTATCGGTCATCTGCGACAGGAACTCAATAGGTCATACGGCTCATCTATTGTCAGTCCGAACGGCCCATGGTCAACGTCTCACCCGTCTGATACTATACAGTCAAGAGGTCGCACGGGGCGGCCGCAGCGAAGGGAGCCACCATGGCCGAACTCATCACATACCTTGTCCAGATCGACACCCCCGAGGGAATCGGGGAGATGGAGGTCCCGACCACCCTCGGCCCTGAGGCCGCTGAGCGTCGGGCACTCGTCACCGCGGCTTCCATCCGCTTCGGGGGCGGGGATCTCGACACCCTCACCGCCCGAGCGGTCGGGACGGTCTGAGCGGGATGGCCCGCCCCCTCCGGGGGGCGGGCGCCCGTTGTCCACAGCCTGTGGACAACTCGCCGCCACGGACTGGCCCGACCCTCAACCCGAGGTCGAGGGTTGGCAACCCTCACCCTCAACCTGAGGTCGAGGGTTGGCCAGTGGGGGGCGGCCTGGTGTCGCACCCGGACCGAATGATCCGAATGGCCTACGGATTCGGCTTGACATCCTGCCGTCGCACCTGTAGTCTACTATCAAGAGGTCGCCACGGGGGCGGCACGGAAGGGATAGAGATGG
>Ga0307379_10011931_pt1 | contig 11358 bp, 13 predicted proteins | sample UN2MG_FD_202237 | JGI IMG/M metagenome (GOLD analysis project Ga0307379, IMG submission 202237) | Soil microbial communities from Risofladan, Vaasa, Finland - UN-2 | ecosystem: Environmental > Terrestrial > Soil > Coastal area > Acid sulfate soil | place: Finland: Risofladan, Vaasa | collected... | reverse complement strand
TGGTCAGGGCGAGATGCGCCGCTCCGACGTGCCCGCGGTGCAACAGGCCGTCGCGCGATCGGGTGCCTTCCGGAAACACGCCGATCACCTCGCCGCGCGCGAGCACCTCGGCGACCTCGTCGAACACATGCGGGAGGTCGCCCGGGTTCTCGCGACGCACCGGGATCATCCCCGCCCCGCAGAACAACCAGTTGGTGATCGGGTTGTCGGTGTACTCGGCCTTGCCGATGAATGCCACCGGACGCGGCAGCGAGAACATCAGCAGGATCGAGTCGAAGAACGACACGTGGTTCGCCGCGAGGATCGCGGGGCCGTCCGCTGGCAGGTGCCGCGCACCCTCGACGCGCAACCGCACGAGACCGCGGCGCGCCGGAGCGGTCGCCACCCGGACGAGTTCGTACGCCGTCCCGTGGGCCCGCCAGTCCCCCTCGGCCCGGGAGGCCCACTGACGGACGGCGTCGAACACTCTCCGATTCTCGGCCGGCCGATCCGGCGCCACCAGTGCCAGAGGTCCCTGTCAGCGACGACGCACGAGCAACACGGAGCTGGGTTGTTCAGGAGTCGGTGATCCCTGCGCGAATGGCGCCGATCACCTCGTCGGGGACATCGGTCATGCCGTGCGCCGACGCTGCGTGAGCGGCGGCAGCGGCCATCACGTCATCCTCGGTTTCGCCGGTGACCACCCCGTCACATCCAGGAACGACAGTTCCGCAGGCAAAGCTCTTCATGGTGTTCTCCCTTTCGTCGTGCGCCGAGCGGCGCACCGGATACGGCAGGGAGATCAGCCCGGACCGACCATGGCCCGCGCCTCCTCGTCGGTGAGTTCCATGTCGTGGACCGACTTCGCGTGGGCCTTCGCCTCGGCAACGACCACGTCCTCGTCCGGACCCCTCAAGACCGTCCCGCAGGGGCATTCGATCGTGTGACCGCTCATGTGCTGACCTCCCATGTGGCATCCTAGAAATCACTCATTGGCCGATCGTTGGAGAAAGCTTGGCACGTCTGTACCTCACGGGCGGGGTGCGGTTCGACGGACCGGCAGGTTCGTTCACGGGGGCCGACCTGCCTGGCAACCAGGGGCGCGTCGCGATCGTCGCCCTTGCGGTCGAACGTCGAGCTGTCGCGCGCGACGAACTGGCCGACATCCTGTGGGGAGCGTCACTCCCGGCGCAGTGGAATGGCGCGTTGAGCACGATCGTTTCCAAGATTCGGTCACTCCTGTCGACCATCGGCCTCGACGGTCCGCAGGTGATGACATCGTCGGGTGGGATATACGAGCTCGTACTTCCAGCGAACAGCTGGGTCGACCTGGAGGACGCCTCTCGACGGCTGGACCGTGCCGAAGGCGCCCTCCGGCACGACGACTTGGTGACCACCACGCAGGAGGCGACCGTCGCTTCGAGCACGCTGCGGCGAGAGCTGTTGGCAGGGGTCGACAACCCGTGGGTTGATCATGTGCGACGTCGACAGGCTGAGGGATTGTACCGCTGCCTGACCGCGCTGGCGACGGCCTGGCATCGACTCGGGGACCATCAACTTGCCGCCATCATCGCCGAGACAGCTGTCGAGGTCGACCCGCATCGCGAGCTGGGATATCGCATCCTCATGGAGGCAGAGATGGCACGGGGCGACCGCGGAGCGGCGGCGCTTGCACTGCACCGATGCGAACGGATGCTGCGTGACGAACTGGCCGTGGCGCCGTCGCCGGAGACGGCGCGACTGGCAGACGTGCTCCGCAACGTGCGCCGGCCGTAGGGTTGCACGCCATGGGACGTCACTATGCCGACGCTGACCAACTCGAGGGCGTCTACACCACGATGTTCGATGCTGTCGCCGACGACGACTCGATGGATTCGTTGGTCGACGCCCAGATGGTGATCAACTTCCGGCTCAACGACCCCGCCGCCGACATCTGGGTCGATGGTCGATCGCGGCCGGTGGTGACCACGTTCGAGCCGATCGACGGCGTCGACGCCACGCTCACCGCCCAGCTCAGCGCCGACTCGATGCACGAACTGCTGCTCGGTTCGCTCCCACTCGGCAAGGCACTGCTCTTCCGCAAGCTGAAGGTGTCCGGCTCGAAGTCGAAGGCGATGGGGCTCGAACCGCTCCTCCACGCCTGCCAGGCCGTGTACCCCGACATCGCGGCCGACGCGATCGACTGACAGCTCCACCGGATCCGCATCGCTCATCGCTCTGCAAGGATGGCGGCCGTGGGGGAACTGGTGTTGTACCGGGGGGTGATGGTCGACAGCGAACGGTGGGAGCGCTTCGAGCACCGACCTGGCGACATCGTGATCTCGACGCCTCCCGAGTCCGGCACGACGTGGACACAGATGCTGTGCGCGCTGATGCTCTTCGATGGCCCGACGTTTCCGGCGAAGCTCGACGCGATCTCGCCGTGGCTCGACATGCGGATCCGGTCCGAGGACGAGGTCTTCGGGATGTCCCACGGTCAGACGCACCGGCGGTTCATCAAAACGCACATCCCGCTCGACGGCCTGCCACTGCGCGACGACGCGCACTACGAAGAACGGGTCGCCGAACTGGTGTCCCCCGACCTCGCCCGTTGGGCGCACGAAGGAGGAATCGATGGGCGTGCTCGATGAGCTCGACTACGTACTGAAGCCGGCCAACGCAGCGCAACGAGTGACGCAACGCATCGCGGCGAGTGGCCCCGGAGCGTGGGTGTTCCAGCGGACGCTGTACCCGCTCGACAAGGTGCTGTACAAGCGCACCGGCGGACGACGGACCCTGGCCAGTCTGATGGCCGGTCTGCCGGTGATCATGCTGACCACCACCGGCGCGAAGAGCGGCGATCCACGGTCGATGCCGCTCGTGGGCATCCCGATCGACGGCGACGTCGCGATCATCGGGTCGAACTACGGCCAACGACGAACACCCGGCTGGGTCTACAACCTCGGCGCCGACCCCACCGCCACCGTGTCGTACGGCGACCGGTCGGTCGATGTCACCGCGAGAGCGGCGAGCGACGACGAAGCCGACCAGGCCTTCGAGGTCGCGGCGATGTTCTACCCCGGCTACGGAAAGTACCGAGCCCGGGCGAGCCATCGCCCGATCAGCGTCTTCGTGCTCGAACAACCTCAGTGAGTTCGCTGGGCGAACCGACTTGGTTCGTCAGGCGAACTCACTCTATGGTCACACGATGGTCGATCCGGCGAGCGATTCTCCCGCGTGTTCGATCCAGCGCAGCCTCGAGATCCTCGGCGACCGCTGGACGATCCTCATCATGCGCGACGCCTTCCGCGGCATCCGCCGGTTCGATGATCTGCGCCGTGATCTGGGCATCGCCCGACCGGTGCTCGCCGACCGGCTGAAGAACCTCGTCGAGGCGGGCGTGCTCGAACGGCGCCGCTACTGCGAGCACCCACCACGCGACGAGTACCGCCTCACCCCGATGGGGGCTGCGCTGTCACCCACGCTCGTCGCGCTGATGCGCTGGGGCGACGAGTGGCTGTCCGACGACGGGCCGCCGACGACGCTCATCCATGAGGCATGTGGCGAACCGCTCGACCAGGCGTTCGTCTGCTGGCACTGCAACGAAACCTTCGGCAGTGGCGACATCGCCAGCCGGCCCGGCCATCTCACCACGACACGAGGACCCGAATGACCACCGACCACCGCCTGTTGCACGAGTCGACCGAGACGCTGATGGCCGACGCCGCGGCGATCCGCGACCGCACGCACGGCACGCGCATCACGTTCAGTCCGAAGGTGTTCATTCCGCTCACGTTCCTCTGCAACGACACGTGCGGGTACTGCACCTTTGCCCAGCCGCCAGCCCGCGTTGACAAGGCCTACCTCGACCCCGACGACGTGTTGCGCATCGCTCGGCAGGGAGCGCGCAATGGCTGTCACGAAGCGTTGTTCACGCTCGGCGAGCGGCCGGAGGACCGCTACGAGATTGCGCGCGACTGGCTCCGTGAACGCGGCTACGACTCGACTGTGCACTACGTCGCCGAGATGGCGCAGCTCGTGCTCGCCGAAACCGGGCTGCTCCCCCATGCCAACGCCGGCGCGCTCCACGCTGATGAGTTGGCGCAGCTTCGTCCCGTGAGCCCCAGCCAGGGGATGATGATCGAGTCGTTGAACCCCGATCTCGACGCCCACCGCAACGCCCCCGACAAGACTCCGGCACGCCGCCTCGAGACACTCGAGGCCGCCGGCGAGCTCTCGATCCCGTTCACCACGGGCATCCTCGTGGGGATCGGTGAGAGTCGCGCCGATCAACTCGTGGCGCTCGAAGCGATCGCCGACAGCCACCGCCGACACGGCCACGTGCAAGAGGTGATCGTCCAGAACTTCCTGCCCAAGGAGCGCACGGCGATGCGCGGCACGAAGCCGTGCCCGAGCGACGACTACCTGTGGGCGATCGCGGCCGCCCGGGTGATCCTGCCGGCCGACATCCACCTGCAGGCGCCGCCCAACCTGTCGGACGACTTCGGGGTGCTGCTCGACGCCGGCATCGACGACTGGGGTGGCGTGTCGCCGGTGACCGCCGACCACGTGAACCCCGAGCGGCCGTGGCCGGATCTCGACGTGCTGCGCGACGTGACCGCCGCACGCGGGTTCACGATCGCACCGCGACTGACCATCTACCCCGAGTTCGCCGCCGACCGCGACCGCTGGCTCGACCCCGCACTGCACTTCCGGGTGATGGATCGCGCCGACGCCGAGTGGCTCGGCCGCGACGACCCGGGCCAGGTGTGGCCGGAGAAGACGACCGCCGCCGACACGGTCGCCGATGGCGCCGAGTTCGTGCTCGTCGGCCACCGCTCGACCGCCTGGTACTCCGGTTCCGATCAGCAGCCGCCGACGCTCGTCCCCGGTGTTGTTGCGCCGATCCGCGGTGCCGTGGCCGACGTGTTGGCCGGCATCGACGCCGGCGACGAGCCGGGCATCGACGAGATCGTCACCCTGTTCAGCGCCCGCGGCCCCGAGGTGGTCGCCGTCGCAGAGGCCGCCGACCGGATGCGCCAGGCACTCGTCGGCGACACCCTCACGTGGGTTGCGAACCGCAACATCAACTACACGAACGTGTGCACGTTCAAGTGCAAGTTCTGCGGCTTCTCGAAGGGCCCGCTGTCGCTGAACCTGCGCGGCACCCCGTACTTGCTGACGCTCGACGACATCGCCGAGCGGGCCCGCGAGGGCTGGGAACTCGGCGCCACCGAGGTCACCCTGCAGGGCGGCATCCACCCGGACTTCGACGGCGACTACTACATCGACGTCACCCGCGCCGTGAAGGACGCCGTTCCCGACATGCACGTCCATGGCTTCACCGCGCTCGAGGTCACCGAGGGCGCCAAGCGGCTCGGTGAAGACCTCACCACGTACCTCGGTCGTCTGAAGGACGTCGGCCTCGCGTCACTTCCCGGCACCGCGGCGGAGATCCTCGACGACGAGATCCGTGCGGTGCTGTGCCCGGACAAGATCGACACCGACGAGTGGCTCGACGCGCACCGCGCCGCGCATGCGGTGGGGTTGCACTCGAACGTCACGATCATGTTCGGTGCCGTCGAGCAGCCGGTGCACTGGGCGCGTCACATCGTGCGCACCCGCGACCTACAGAAGGAGACCGGTGGGTTCACCGAGTTTGTCGGGCTGCCGTTCGTGCACATGGCGTCGCCGATCTACCTGCAGCGCAAGGCCCGACGTGGGCCGACGTTCCGCGAGAACCTGCTGATGCACGCCGTTGCGCGCCTCGCCTACGGCGAACTGATCCCCAACATCCAGGCGAGCTGGGTGAAGGTCGGCCTCGGCGGTGTCGCTCAGATGATGCGGGCGGGCTGCAACGACCTCGGCGGGACGTTGATCAACGAGAACATCTCGCGTGCGGCCGGGGCGAGCCACGGCCAGGAGATGACCGGCGACCGTTTCGCCGAGTTCGCCGAGTCGATCGGGCGACCCCTCGAACAGCGCACGACGAGCTACGGCCGAGTGGCCGTCTGACGTTCACTCAGCGGAGAGAACCGTCACCGTTCCGGCATCACCGTCGACACGGACGCGCATGCCTGCGCTGATGCGCGACGTCGCATCGACGGTCCCGACAACCGCCGGGACGCCCATCTCGCGACCCATGATCGCCGCGTGCGAGGCGAAGCTGCCGTGGTCGGTGACGATGGCGCCGACCATCGCCAGGAACGCGTTGAACGACTCGCCGGTCGCCGAGGTCACGAGCACGTCACCGTCGACGAGTGTGAGCAGGTCGTCGAAGTTGCGCACGACACACACCGGGCCCTCGTACGTTCCCCCACTGCCGCCGACCCCGACGATCATGTCGGCGTCACCCATCGGCGTCTCGATGTCGCCCAAGACGCCCTCGATGTAGAACCCGAGCGCCGACATCACCCGCGCCAACGGCGGCGGGAGCTCATCGACGGGTGGTGGGGGCGGCGGAGGCGGGCCGAGCAGCCCGGGGGCACCCTCGGCGCTGCGCCGCTTGCGCGTGGCCACTCGCGACGACAGCTCATCCGCTGTCGGCGTCGACGATCCGTCGAGCATGGCGTCGACCTCGCTCGACGTCAGGTCGAGGCTGTCGTACATGAAGTTGATCCGACCCGCCTCGAACAATCGGCGACCGAGTTCGATCAGCGCGAGTCGCAGCAGGCCGACGGCCGCACTGTCGCTGTACAGACCGCGCTCGTCGCGCAGCCGGTAGACGAGGCGCGCCTCCGCGAGCAGGTCGTCGAACACTGCCTGTTCGTCGACAGGGACCGACGCCCGCAACTCCGCGGCAACCCGGTCGGCCCGCATTCCTGCGGCGTCACGGTCGTGATCGAGGCCCGCCCTGATCCGGTCGAGAACGACGTCCGGCCGTTCCCCGATCGTCGGATTGGTGAGGTCGAATCCCGCAGCGAGCCGGTATCCGGCCGCCTGCATGTAGTCGTCGATCGCGGGGATCCGGGCGCTGAGTTCGGCCAGTCGATCCTCGGGTGATCCCTCGCCGGTGAGCAGAGCCCGAGCCTCTGCATCCGAGGCGAGCACCTCGATGGCGGGCTGGAGTTCGGGGGGCACGATGCCGGACACCGGTGACCAGCCGTCGAACACGGCGAACATGGGCACGGGGTCCTTGCCCGTCCAGCGCAGGGCATGGAGGATGAAGTCGCCGACGGGCAGCATGGCCATCGCGTTGAAGGTGTGGTGCTGCTGCCACATCGCTCCGAGATGCGCGATGCACTCGTGCAGGTGGCTGCGCAGGCCCTCGGTGTCGAGCGCGCTGAGGTCGACTGCGGCCAGTTGCTGATGACGGGCGATCGAGGCGGGCTTGCGCTCCTCGTCCCAGCCCCGAAGTGCCTCACGCCAGATGCGCTCGTCGAACGCACGCGCCGCCAGTTCGGTCCGTCGCCCGATCTCCGCACCGAGCTGTTCGGGCGTCTTGGGCCCGTCGGGCCCGGGCGCATCGAACGGGACAGGTTGCATGTACGGGAACCCGTTGACGTACTCCAGCCGCATCGTGTCGAGGAGCACGCCGAACGGCGCGAGCGCGTCGGTGAATCCTCGCGAGAACCCGGCCGGGTAGATCTCCTGGAGGAGCGGTGTGACCGCGGCCGGAAGGTGTGCCCGATCCTGTTTCCACGGTCCGGGTCCCGGAGCGCTCCATTCCTCGGTGTCAATGGTGTCGTTCATCGTGCCCCCACTTCAACTGATGACCCGAGCGGGCCACGGTCGAACGCTACTGCGTGCCGAGGGTGCGTGATAACGCCGTGCCCGTCGCAACCCCGGCACTGTGCTCGGTCGGGTGGTCGACGGTGCGGATCAGCCGATCGAGTCGATCACGGCGAGCGTTTCCAGCGCTGCCAGCGCGGCCTGAGCGCCCTTGTTGCCGTCGTCGTCACCCGACCGAACGAGGGCCTGGGCCTCGTCGTCGACGGTGAGGATGCCGTTGGTGACCACGACATCCGAGTCGAGCGACAGCCGCATCAGTCCGGCCGCACTCGCGTCGGACACCACCTCGAAGTGGTACGTGTCGCCACGCACCACCGCGCCGAGGGCGACAACGGCATCGAAGCGGCCCGACGCAGCGACGGCCTTGGCCACCTGCGGCACCTCGAGCGCGCCGGGCACCCACCAGGTGACGATGGCATCGGAGGCGACGCCGTGTTCGGTGAGCGCTCGTCGGGCGCCCCGCTCGAGTTGTTCGACGATCCGGTCGTTGAATCTGCCGCACACGAGCGCGACCGCGCTGCCGGCACCGTCGATGGCCGGGGCGGACGCGTCCGCCGAGCGCAGGTTGGTGCTCACGACGCCTCCCCCGCGAGGACGGTGTCGAGATCGTCCGGCAGCAGGTGGCCCATCCGATCGCGCTTCGTTCGCAGGTAGTGCTCGGACTCCGGATGCACCGGCAGGTGCAGGCCGACGCGTTCGGTGATCGTGAGCCCGAACCCCTCGAGGCCCCGGTACTTCGCCGGGTTGTTGGTGAGCAGCCGCAGATTGCGGACGCCGAGGTCGGCGAGGATCTGCGCGCCGATGCCGTACTCACGGTTGTCGACCGGCAGGCCCAACTCCAGGTTGGCGTCGACGGTGTCGAGTCCCGCGTCCTGGAGCTCGTACGCGCGCAGCTTGTGGCTCAGCCCGATGCCGCGGCCCTCGTGACCGCGCAGGTACACCACCACGCCGCTCCCGGCCTCGGCCACCTGCCGCATCGACTCGTGGAGCTGCGGCCCGCAGTCGCACTTGACGCTGCCGAACACGTCGCCGGTCAGGCATTCGCTGTGGACTCTGACCAGCACGGGTTCGTCGCCCGCCACCTCGCCGACGACGAATGCGAGATGCGTTTCACCGTCGAGCACGCTCTCGTAGGCATGACATCGGAACTCGCCCCACTCGGTCGGCAGCCGGGCGTCGGCGGTCTGCTCGATCAGCTTCTCGTGCCGATGCCGGTAACGGACGAGGTCGGCGATCGAGACGAAGGCGAGACCGTGCTCGTCAGCGAACCGGCGCAGGTCGGCACCGCGGGCCATGTCGCCGCCGTCGAGCACGAGTTCGCAGAGCACACCGGCGGGCGAGCGACCGGCGAGCCGGGCGAGGTCGACGGAGGCCTCGGTGTGGCCAACGCGCTTCAGCACGCCACCAGGCCGGGCGCGCAGCGGGAAGATGTGACCGGGCCGGTTGAACGACTGGGTGCCGACGGCAGGGTCCGCGAGGGCCCGCAGGGTGGCGGCGCGGTCCGCCGCCGAGATGCCGGTGGTGGTGCCGTCGGCGAGGTCGACGGTGACGGTGAACGCCGTGCCGTGAGACTCGGTGTTCTGGTTGGCGACGACCATCGGCGTGAGCCCGAGGTCGTCGCAACGTTCACCGGTCAACCCCACGCAGATCACGCCCGACGTGTGACGGACGAAGAATGCGATCGCGTCAGGCGTGGCCGCGTCGGCCGCCATGATCAGGTCGCCCTCGTTCTCGCGGTCTTCGTCGTCGGCGACGACGACGATCTCGCCGCGGGCGATCGCGGCGATCGCGTCCTCGATCGGGTCGAACATGCTGGTGTTCGAAGTGGTCATCGTCGTGCTCCGGTTTCCGGGGGGAGGTACGCCGACACGAGCCGCTCGACGTACTTGGCCATCACGTCGACCTCGATGTTGACGAGGTCGCCGGGACGTTTGGCGCCGAGCGTGGTGACGTCGGCGGTGTGAGGAATGATCGCAACGGTGAAACCGTCGTCGAGCGGCTGAACGATCGTGAGGCTCACCCCGTCGACGGTCACCGAGCCCTTCTCGACGAGATAGCGCAGCAGTCCGTCTGGGACGCGAACCCGAAGGTCGGGCACCGGGTCGACGACCTCACCGACGCCGTCGACGTGACCTTGCACGATGTGGCCGCCGAGCCGGTCTGAGACCCGGACGGCCCGTTCGAGGTTGACGCCGTCACCGTCGCTCAGCTTCGCCAGGCTGGTGCGCGAGATCGTCTCGTCGGACACATCTGCCTCCCACCAGCCGTCGCCGTGAGCGACGACGGTCAAACAGCAACCGTTCACAGCGATCGACTCGCCCATCTCGACCCCGTCGATGACACGCGTCGCAGCGATTCGCAGACGCCCGTCGCGCAGTGATTCCAGTCGGCCGAGTTCTTCCACGATTCCGGTGAACATCAGGTTCCTTCCTGTCGTGTGTCGTGCAAGGCAACGATCTCGAGACGCACGTCGTCCCCGACCGGCTCGATGCTGTCGAAACGACCCCGCCAGAGGTCGTCGATCGTGGGAGCGGTGGCGCCGGCGATGGCGGGGATGGCGTCGACGCCGGCGAACAGAGCGGGTGCGACGTAGAGGACGTAGCGATCGACGAGGCCGGCGGCGTGGAACGATCCGATCACCCGGGCGCCGCCTTCCACCATCAGTTGGACCACGCCGCGTCGGCCGAGCTCGTTGAGCAGCTCATCGAGCCCACCGCTCCATTCGAGACACGGATGCACCTTCGCGTCCGGTGGCGCCGAGCCGAGCACCACCCGAAGTGGGTCGCTGCCGTCGACGTGACGAACGGTGAGCGCCGGGTCGTCGGTGCGAACCGTGCCGGCGCCGACGAGGATCGCATCGCTCTCGGCGCGCAGGCGGTGAGCGTCGCGTCGGGCCTCGTCGCCGGTGATCCACTGCGACGTGCCGTCGGGCGCAGCCGTACCGCCGTCGGCAGAGGTGGCGAGCTTGCACAGCACATACGGCCGCCCCGTGCGGCGATGATGCAGGTACGGGGCGAGCTGTGCCTCCACCTCGGTGGCCGACACGCCGACATCGACGGCGATGCCTGCCTGCCGGAGCGCGTCGATGCCGGAACCGGCGACGCGTTCGTCGGGGTCGGTGATGCCCACCACGACGCGGGCGACTCCGGCAGCGATGATCGCATCGGTGCACGGCGGCGTGCGCCCGTGGTGCGAGCACGGCTCGAGCGTGCACACCAGCGTGGCGCTGTGTGCCGCCGCGCCGGCGTGGCCGAGCGCGACGACCTCGGCGTGGCGACCGCCAGGTGGCTCGGTCGACCCGGTGGCGACGAGCTCGCCGTCGGGCGACAGCAGCGCCGCGCCCACCCACGGGTTGGGCGACGTGCGCGCACGAACCGCGGCTGCTGCCGTGATCGCCATGCTCATCGCGGTCGTGTCGTCCATCTCCGTGCCATTCCGTTCGGGTGCGCGGGCAACGGGAGCAGCACGACGATCACCGCGCCCGAGCACGGACGCGAGTCGATGTCGACGCGCACCTGCTCCCATCCGGACTGTGACCGTCGGCCCCGGAATTCCACCGGATCGGCCCACCGCCGAAACGACGATGGGTTCGCGGGCTCTCACCGCCGGTCGGGACTTTCACCCAACCCCGCAGGTATTCAGTTGTAACCGAGACGCTAGCGGCGTTGC
>Ga0307379_10011930_pt1 | contig 11359 bp, 11 predicted proteins | sample UN2MG_FD_202237 | JGI IMG/M metagenome (GOLD analysis project Ga0307379, IMG submission 202237) | Soil microbial communities from Risofladan, Vaasa, Finland - UN-2 | ecosystem: Environmental > Terrestrial > Soil > Coastal area > Acid sulfate soil | place: Finland: Risofladan, Vaasa | collected... | reverse complement strand
CGGTTGTCGGTGTCTTTCTTCATTTCACCACGGATGGCGTCGACCTCGCGCCTGCGCTGGATTGCGGACATCTCGCTGAACTTCGCCATCTCGGACTCAAGGCTTAGATCGCCATCGACGAATGCGGGGTCCTCCTCTGATTTAGCACCCAGTTGCTGTAGTTTGGATGCGTATACCTGTTCATCGGTCATCGAGGCGATGTTCGGGCCCCGGACCTTGTCCAGTATAGAAAACAGATCCTGCCCATTAGCCCTTCCGGTTATAACGGCCTTGACTGCCGGATCTTCAAGTTTTTGGGATAACTTAGAATAGGCTTCCTTGTAATCGAAATCGTCGTCCACCTCCTTAACTTCCTTCTTGCTAAATTTCGGACTGGAAAGCAATTCACTCACCGACTTGCGCTTGGGTATCTTAGATACTTTCTCGGCTTCGGGTGGCGTCTCCGGAGTACCTTCCGGTTTGGCTTCCGGCTTGGCCTCCGGAGTGCCTTCCGGCTTGGCTTCGGGGGTAGGTGTGGCTGGGGTTGGCGTGGCTGGTACGCCATTGGTTGGCGGCACTGCCTTGGCGGCGCTCTTTTCTGCCGCTTTTTGGGCAATCTTTTGAGCGATTTCCTGCATTTGGGATTCGGAAGTTATCTCCCGAACGTCAGTGATCTCAGGTTCAGCCATATCGCAATACTAACGAAAAATGTATAATATCAAATTTCGGAATACTAAAGTTTTCAACATGCACAACCTAAGGCTATTGCTGCGGCCCTTGTTCCCCTTGCCCCTGAGGCCCTCCTGGCTGGGGCTGGGTCTGGGCCTTTATCTGGGCCTGCTCCTGAGCCGCCGCTCCTATGACGGCCTCGTCGGCGTCCTTGTCGGCCCTTGTCGATTCCGCTTTCTGTACACCCCAGGCTCCGTCCAGGTTGGACTTGGTTATGATCTCGTAAATTTTGGCTAACTGCTGCTGTAATTGCAATTGCTGCTGCGCCATTGTAGCGCTCTGCTGCTGATCCTGGGCTACCGCGACCTCGCGCTTGTACTTCACCTCGGCCTCTATCTTTAGCTCCTCGACGTGTTTCTTTAGTTTCGCTATACTCTCTCCATAGGTACGACCCTTCATTATATTAAGCCCATTAAGCATCGCCCTGGCCGCAGCCAATTCGTTCTGGCTCCCCTGGGAATAAGCCAGCAGGAGCTGGTCCATGATCGATTTATCCTGTGCGTTTATGCTGTCATTGGGCTCGAAGTATATAAAAAAGTCCTCGAACCGTATATCCTTAGTAGTGCTAATAATGGTCTGCTCCGAGAGCGAAATAGGCAGAATATGTTGACCCTCATCCTTGGCGAAAATGAGCTTCTGTTTATTCGCGGCGTACTGAATCTTGCGCCTCCAGTGATTCTCCAGCCCCTTGTAGAATGACATCATGGCGAGACTGCTCTGGGATATCTGCCGGTCCTGTACACCCTTCCCTATAACCCGGTCCTGCATGCCAAGCGCAGGGGCGGGAATACTGGCGATATTCTCCATCTCCCGGAGCTGCTCTTTCTTGAGTTCTAAGTAGGATAGCAGGTACTGGTTATTACTTAGGTCCACACGCTCTATGATGTCCTTAATCCCGGTATTGTCGGGGGTCTCCTCGCCAGTCATTGGCAATACGTGAATCTTGAATGACTTCAGGTCGTCGATGATATCCTTAGGCGATGTGCCGGAAGCTATTTTGTCGCCACGCACGAAGAATACCGTACCTAAATCCTGGGCGGTTAATTCCTGAATTTTGTACGACAACCGGTCCAATTCATTCTGGTTCTGCTTCAGCCTGGATACTATACTCCTGACATAGCCACCATATTTGGCCGGACAATACGTAAATATGGGGAGCTGGGGTTTGTCTTTATTTCCAAATGGCCGGACCTGGTAGGTCTCATAGCCGTGCTCTACCAGCCACTTATTCCCGACCAGGATAGCGCGGTAATTCATATTGGTCTCCTTATCACCCTTGACCTCGAATCCTCTCTTCACCTCTCCGCCCACTTCGTACTCCCGGTGATCCTTCAGTGACCTGGTCTTTCGCTGACCATAGGCGTCTACCTTGTCATTGAATCGCATGTCGTGATTGTCCTGCCAGAATAAGAATGCTACCGATACGTATTGTAAGTCGTTATACCACCACCTCACATTCTGAAATGGCGCGTTGTGGTAGTCCCTAAATTGGTCATAACTCTCGAAGGGGGATGGCATGCTCCCACTCGAAATCGCAAGCATCTCGCCCTTCATTTCCGGAGCCATTTGTGGCCACTTCGCGATAACCTCTTCGATGGTCATAGGGATGACAAACCCGGTGAACCATTGGTTGTCGCCGAACTCGCCGCCCGAACCATAGTCGTGGATCAGGTTATAGCACGGGATCTCGTCGAACACGACGCGGCCATTGCGTTCGTATATGTAGGTGCCGGCGAGGTTACCCACTGCGGCCTGGACGACGTCGTCAATGAAGTTACTCCGAAGGTCGTTGGAAAAAAATATGTAACGCGCTATAGTGGTCCCTACCAATTCGAGTTTCTTCCGGATCTCCTCCTTTACCTTCTCCACCTCGGTCGGGTTACCGTAATCCATATCGCCCTGCGGAGCGAAAGAAACCCCGGTCCCTTCGAATAGTTTATTATACTCTCCGGCTTTCTCGATACGCTCGAATATGCTTCTCTTATTCAGTACCGCATTCTCGGAGATGCTCTCCGCGTGGATACCCTCCGACATCGGGGCGATCATCTCTTCGACATTGCCCTTGATATGATCGACGAATGTGCGGATATTCTGACCATTGATCCATACCGCAGGGACCTTCCCCCCACTATAGGTCGTGGTCATGTAGTTGAAAATACGGTTATCGCCGTATCCGTAGTAATACTTAAAACTGTCGAGCTGTTCGGCTACTACCGATGTCGGGGGCATACCAGCAATGGAGCTGGGCGCCTGGTAGGTGTTATAAAAGTTGCGTACAATGTATCGCCCCATCTGGGCAAAGTATTCTCCGCCATTGGCAAATTTTTCTGCCCTCGTCATTCCGGGCCTGGGTTTTCGTATCTCTGTGGGCGGATTCTTTACATCAAGTGTTTGCATATTGTGCCGGTATTGCTTTTAATACAAGTCTACCGTCTTCAAATATAAATGTTGACGTATAGCGCTGCGGGGTTGTTCGTGCCTTTTTCTTAACATCCATCCCTATATCGGGGAATGTCTCAAAGATCCCGAGCCAGGCATCGAGTTCGTCAGAATTTTTGGATGCCTGTTTCATCATGGCCTCGAGTAGTGGCAATATCTGGATCGAACTGATGTAGCGCTTCAGAAATTTATTCGCCGCGGCCATCTGTCGCTCCAAGACTTTGATATCCCTATAGTAAAACCATTTCTTGGTATCGCGGAATCCGTCCTGGGAGAAGTCTTTCTTACGTGCGATCTTCCTCGAATACCCCTGGTTTTTTAATATAGTGCCAAAGAATTCGCCGAAGCCTACGTTGATTTCGGCGTTGATTTTTGTCACGCCGTCGTACTTATCATAGTACCGGATGATATCGAGTATTTTCTCGACCGAACCTTCGAGGCTTTTGGGATGCTCGGCGAATAACAGGACTGGCATATAGGGGTGCGTCGCGGGGTCGATCAGTTTATGTACTACGGCCGCTATTTTTGACCTCAATCGTTCCGGTGTGGCAGATGTTATACCCGACGTTTGTACTCCATCCACGGTAATGGCGTACTCCACCCCTGGTTTGGGGTGCTCAAGTATATGAGTCGTGTCGCCGGCAGTAAATTCATAACGGCCGGAGATTTCAACCAGGTTACAGGTCTGTAATTTAGTGCCCGCCTTTATGACGTCCTCTTTCTGGAGTTTGATCAATACCGCTACATTGTCCTCCCAGCGGTTAGATGTAATGGTCTCGAAAATATCGTCCTTGGTCCTGGCGTTATTACGCATGAACCCCTTCTTGGCGTCTTCATCCTTGGCCACCTTCTTATACTCGGCCTCCCACCACCTTTCGGCCGCCGCCCTGTCCACCCTCCCGGTCTCGGGATCATACATCGACATCCAGAATGGGATAAAAATAACGTCCATATCATACATGTCGGCATTATCCACTAAGTGCTCAAGTTCTGCCAGGTCGGCCTCGCCGATGCCGGTCCCGTCTTGTTTATATTCTACCGTACCTCCCCAGAATAGGAAGCCGCCGATTTCCCGGGTCCTGGGATCGCGGTAGCATTCTATAGAAGAGCGGATGAGCGCATTGCGCCGTTTGTGCAGGGGGAACTCGTCATAGAAGCCAAAATTGGCCCCTCGTCCGCTGAAATTCTCCGGGCTTGCAGGCCGCTCACTGGTTTCATTACACTCACAAACGCTTTCGTCATATACCTTCCGCCCCAGGCCGTCTACATAGTGAACTCCCACTTTTAGGTAGTTCTTATCCATGGTCTCGGACTTCTGAATGATGTCCGGCCTTATAGCATCGTCATAGCTTTCGAAGGGGACCATTATTTTATCCCTGAAAAGAGCGCCGATGGTGTTCTGTGATTTAGAGGTGATGAAACTCGTACTGCCTGGGTAGACTATCATGTGGTAATTGACCAGACTCCCTCCTATGGTACTGAGGCCAATATTCCTGGCCTTAATCATACCGAGCATTCGCTTTCGCCTCATGCGCTCCTCCACTTCGTGGAAGATCATCCAATCCGCCTCCCGGCATATAGGCGACTCTATCGGGGTATGACCCTTTAGTGTTATACGGTGTTTAAGTTTTTGCTCTTTGAGGTAATGATATAGAGTTCCAGGGATTCCCTGGCCATAGCCGCTAAAGTCTATACCGGATTCCCATAATCCCCTCTCCTTGGCGTAATAATATGCCTCCTCCTTCTTGGTCATATTATCCGGCTTGGGATCGACCTTGAATATAGGGGCTTGCTTCTTCACGTTAAAAAAAACAAAGGTAAACAAACCCGGGAGTCCTCTATAACGCAGCTTTTTGCCGCTTTCGGCCGTAATCGGCTGGGATTTCACCCAGCTTTTTATTGTCCCAAAAAAAGACATTAATATCCCTTTTACTGACAAAGGTATTGACATCTGAAATCAGGGACGACAGCGTTGATTTGACGCCCGCCATTTCGCTATAGTCTTTAAAAAAGTTAGTATTGCACCGCCCCTTTCTGATCCACGCTATAGCAATTTTAGAATCGGAATATATAGTTACCTCTCCCAACGTAGCGGCATCTGCGATGGCGAGGAATTCCCCGATATTATTGGTAGCGACTCCGATGTGCTCACTAAAAACTACTTCGCCGGTATCGAGGTCGACGCCACGGTATTCAGTAGGGCCAGGATTGCCTGGCCGCGTGGAAGCATCAACCGCTATTCTTCTCATATCATTCCAACACACCCCACCCCGCTCTCAAGAGAGAACTCCCTGAGGTATATTATTATTATTATTACTTTATCTTCTTTTAAAGAATGCGGGGGGTTTCACCCCCCTGCGCCCCCCGGCTTGCGCCAGCCCATTCTCGGACGGTTTCGCAGTACCAACCAAATTCTTGAGAAGGGTTTGAGGTTGAGAAGGTATAAAAGAACCCCCCTACCCCCCATGACAAAATTTCTGTCAAAATGGCGCAGTTGGTGAGCCTTTATACCTTCTAACTAAATTCCGTCGAATGGGAATCAGCGTCGTGAGGCTGCGGTCGCACAACCCAAGTACGATATGCATTTAAACATTCACCACGCCCGTTCCGAATAAATGCCCGGCGGGGCTGTCTGCGTTCCCCTGGGCGTGGCTCAAAGCACTATCCCATCAAATACACGACTGCCTGGGTCGATGGCGCTAATGGCCTGCCAGAGCTTTCTAAAGACGCTGATGTGATGGGGGTATAAACACCAAACCCCGCTTGTGGGCGGGATTGCATGGCAATTTGAATGCCTTCTCCGTGAGGAGTCTGGTGCTGGGCTGAGAATACAGCCTGAATATCTTGATTCAAATTTTTCATGCACTACAAAAGTAAAAACATTTCGCACATGACCGTCAGAATTACGCAAAAGTTTTCAACAGCAATACTAAACCGCCTGTAAGGTAATAAAATATCAACATCTTTGTATATGTTAACCCCGGAGGAGGTCAAAGCGCTAAGGGCCAAGGTGGGCGAAGATCCGGTCTTGGAAAGGCTCCTGAGCAAGTGCCTGGCCATCACAGATGATAACCCCATTGCTGACTTCTACTTCGAATTTGTGGGCATGATATCTTCCTTGTCGGAAGACATGAAGGGTCTCAGGGATGCCGACTTATTGTACTCCGGCAATATGTTTACCGCCAAGGATGAGCGATTTGACCGAGTAATGAAGCTCATGGTGTCTTCCGACAAGATCTTTGACGGCCTACGCAAGGGTAGGGATATCCTCGCCCCGGGCGCTGTCGATAAGAAGAAGAAGAAGAAAACCACACAAGTATTTGCCTAACTATGACCTGGAAGGTTCCTGATACTCAGACCCTTAGAATCGCCGGCGATCCCGACATGGAGGCCCGGCGGAAGGAGGTCAAGATTAACCGCCAGGATCGACTCTATAAACTCACCCCAAGGGTGGGGCGCAATACCGAGATATCCAGGCAGAGGGATATCCTTACGGACTCATTCTTCACCGGTTTCGTCAAGAATTATGAGTATTACGTCTATAAAGTCACCACCAAGCGAAAGTATGCCCTGATGTGCAGGGACGCCGCGATATATAGCAACGCAGAGCCCGTCAGGGCCTTCAAGGACAATAAACGCAGTGCCGTGAAGCTCGACCACGTAATCAGCACGCACCTTATTAGCGGCATCCCTGTGGGCGTATTGTTAATGGCGGACGTTGAGTACTTATGCACAGCAGGCGTAATCAGGTTTAACGACAAATCAAGGTGCGAGATCCACCCCGCCTACCAGACGGACGGGTTTTTCTTCTACGGTAAATACATCGCCTCTATGTTCCCCATCGGTAACCCCAAATTTGCGGAGTTCGCACGTTCCATCCACGGAGACTTCCAAGAACCTGACATACAATGGCCGTAAAATTCTTTATCAGTGTAGTGTGCCATAATTCGGTACAATTCACCCAGCTCTGCATGGAGAGCGTATTGCGTTATAGTGAGGACTTCTACCTCCTCATTACCGATAACAATTCGACGGACGGGACCGATAGGTATCTCCTCGATACCAAGAACGAACACTGCGAAATCATCACGAATGATAGTAATGAGGGCTTCTCCAAGCCGCAGAACTTCGCCTACGAGGTAGCGAAATATATGAAGGCGCCGTACTTCGTCGTTATTAATAACGATATCGAGGTATCGCCGAATTGGCTCATAGAAATGGAGAAGGCGTTTAAGGATCCCAAGGTAGCCTTGGTGGGTGTTCATGGGACTTGCTCGGCGATTACTCGGGACGGGGTCGGGATTGAGTCCACTACACTCGAATACATAGAGGCATCCTGTATGATGGTCAAAACCGCACTGGTAGAAGAATTGTTCTCGACCGAATACAAATTCGCTTACTACGAAGATTCAGACCTCTCTCTCAGGATGAGGAGGGATGGGTTTAAAATCGCCACGGTGAAGCTCCCAATCATACACTATCGGGCCAAGACGGGGGAGCATGTCAAGGAGGATCTGGAAGGGTTTAAGCTCCGCAATAGGACCGTCTTTATGAATAAGTGGAAGGGCTACCTCAATACGAGGGACTTTCGCTATAACGGCACGGCTAAACCGGAGCGTATACTGGTAAAGCGTGCCGGCGCTATTGGTGACGTCATCTTGACTACGCCGGTAATCCGGGCACTAAAGCAGGCCCATAATTGCGATATCGATGTCCAGACGCAGTGCCCCGATGTATTTGACGGCAACCCCGATGTATCCAACTGCGGACCAAAAGCGGGGGAGGGCATCTCCGACTACTCCTATAACCATTATAGCCATCACCTCGGAGGTGGAGCATATGACCAGGTCATCGACCTCAACCTGGCTTACGAACGAAGCCCCGACGAACATATCGTCGCTGCCTATGCCAAGGCGGCGCGTGTCGGTATTTCTGACCACCTGTACCGGCCACAATTGTATAATACACAACCCTACCACGTACAGGGCCCATACGTCGTAATCCACCCAGGAGTTACGGGTTGGAGGGGACGCAATTGGGACGTCTCCAAGTTTTCCCTTATTGCGTCCCGGCTTATGAAAAAAATGAACGTAGTATTGGTAGGCGATAGCGCCACTCCGAGCATACCATGCCACCTCGACTTGAGGGCTAAGTTGGACTTCGGAAAACTCAAGGGCCTAATTTCTGGCGCCTCTCTATTCATCGGGATCGACTCGATGCCGATGCATGTCGCGCAGGCATTCGACATTCCAGCCGTAGTGGTATTTGGATGCGTTTTGCCTCAATACAGACTGATCCCCGGGGGCAAGGCTGTCGGCGTAAGTCTATCCGAATTGGGATGTATAGGATGCCACCACTGGCAATCCGCGCCGCGTACCCATTCGGATTGTCTCAGGGAGCGAGTGATGTGTATGGAAGACCTTAGCGTCGAAACGGTCTGGGACCAGGTAGAGCAATCCATCAAAGTATTCGAAATCAAATCCACGACATATGAATGAAGCAGAAAAAATATACCCGAAAATAAAAAAGTATCTCACCGGTAAGATAGTCGACATCGGTTGCGGAGATCAGAAGGTTACCGAAGATGCACTCGGTGTAGACAGGGTTAATCACCCATGTGTGAACCTATGTACGGATGACATCTGTGAATTATATGCCGACCCATTTATCGCAAGTAAGATCCCCTTCGATACAGTTTTCTCCTCGCACTGCCTGGAGCACCTAAGGGACGACTACCGTGCAATAAGTTCCTGGATAAGGCTCATAAAGGTCGGAGGGACGATTATACTATACCTCCCTGACGCCAGGAAGTATGACAATATAAGTAACCCGGAACATCTCCATAGCTACGAGTTCCAGGTGTTCTTGCGATGGATAGAAGAATTTAACGGTATCAAGGTAGCGGAGTGCGGGGAAGACTTCGGCGAGGACCGGTACAGCTTCTTCGTCGTACTCGAAAAGCTTTAGCCCAGAAATTTCTTCCACCAACTTAACCTGAGTTGGTTTACGTTATCGAGGTTATGCATCCCATGTACTACCTGTTGGCGTGCCCGGCTCCCTATGGTTTTTCTCTTGCCCGGGTTTTGTGCTAACCACTTTATCGTAGCGGCCCAGGCCGCAACACTCTCCGCTCCTATCAGGATGGCGTCCCCGGAGACGCCGGTGAACCTGGTATAAGGACCGATGTGGGAACAAATAGTGGGTATTCCCCACGCAGCGGCCTCGATGCATTTGAGTTCCGATACAGAGTCATTATACCGACTCTGCGCCAGTGGGGCCAGGGAAATATCGGCCGCACTCTGGTATAGGTGAAATTCGCCGAATGGGACCCAGTCCAGTACCTTTACGTTTTCACAGTCCTTAATGCCGCCCGTGCCGAGCCAAAATTTGTTGCTAATAAATAAAAACTTAATATGGGACTCGTCTTTGAGTATTTTTTCCACACCCATGATCAGGCCGATGTCCTTGACATGGTGGGGAGATCCGGCCCACATTACTACGACGTCATCCTCACTGAAGCCCAGGTATTCGCGCATGTGCAGACGCACTTCTTCCGGTGATTGATATTTATTCAAGTCGATAGCATTAGGGAATACCATAATCTGTGGCCTGGTCATCGCAAAAAAAGATGTAACAGGCCATTGCGTCGCCAAGGACTTGGCCAGCGCAGGGGTGGTGGTATGGACGGCGTCGCAGCTACCCATGATATCCCTCACAATCTTTAGCCTGGGGCCGTCATAGAACTCGGCCGCCGGGTTGTCGACCTGCATATGGAATAGGTCGTCGTCGATTTCATATACCACCCTCCCCCCCTTATCCTGGAACTCGTCTATGAATCCGGTAAGCCCCGAATCCGACACCAATTGGAATACCACCGCGTCATACGTAAGGGCGAGGTCCATATCGAGTACACCGCCGTCCTCGATGTCGAATGCGATCTTTCCGGGCATGACCCGGTAAGGCTCTGTAATTCTATAGGCCCCGGACGCCCTGTTATTGGATGGATAGCATAGTACTTTCTTCATGGCGCAAAAGTAGCAAAAAACAACAGAATCCCACCTATGTTGAAAATAGTTCATAACTATTGTTGGTAGGTGTGATTTATTTTATATGTTTGCACCATGAAAAAAACAAAGTGGTCCGTTCGGGTCAATATCGACATGAGGTGCAAGGACATCGTCATGCGCGAACAGAGCAAGGCCCTCGCCAAGGGGGAGCGAATCCCTCAGGATAAAATAATCGAAAAAATAATCTTAAGCCATGCCTCAAAAAATTAACATGCCCGCATTCCAGGCGCTGGAATGGGCTGAAGATATCGAAAAAATGAATGGTAAAGTAGAGGGTTATTTCTTCAAGAACCATATCAAGAACTTCTACACCATGGGCGGCAACGAAATCGTGATCGGCGGCCTGGTAAAGCGCAAGCACGAAATCATTGCGAAGTACTACCAGCAGAACGAAGACGGCTCCCCGATATTCGAGGACCAGCCCGCCCCAAGTGGACGCAAGCGACTCAAGATCAAAGAGGGCCTGTTAGAGGCGGATTTTCAGGCCGAACTCAGTGCATTATACCAGGAATCCGTAACGATATCGTTATAATTTTATCATATATTTACGCATGAGAAAAACGAAAAAAGGAAGCACAAACCAGCGGGCCTTCGCATCGAAAAGTACGAAGAAGACCCCCGGGGCAAAGTCTCAGCGGGCTTTCGCTTCTAAATCGGCGCTCAAGAAATCGGGCAAGAGATATTAGCCTCTTTAGAGTGGCTATTAGTGGATTATGCAAATGATCTGATCGGAACCTCCATCCTAATAAAAAAAGCAATGTCAAAGAAAAGAAACTACAAGAGCGAGTACGACAACTACCACTCCAAGCCTGCCGCCAAAAAGCAGCGGGCCCGCAATAACAAAGCCAATCGCGATGCCGGCACCTATGGTAATCGAGACGGGAAAGACATCGCACACGCCAAGCCGGGTGCCAGGGGCGGTACTTCCAAACAATCGCCTTCAAAGAACAGGTCCTTCGCACGGACAAAAACAGCAAGGAGAAAGTAATGGGGCATGAAAACAGCAGAAGATATATTAGCAAAACACGATGCTGACTATAAGTTAGCTATTGAAATGAGTGATAATCCAAACAGAACAGTCATAAAAGCGGAGAATGCGCTAAAAGCAATGGAAGAATACGCCGCACAACCCATACCATCAGAGG
>Ga0307379_10011929_pt1 | contig 11359 bp, 12 predicted proteins | sample UN2MG_FD_202237 | JGI IMG/M metagenome (GOLD analysis project Ga0307379, IMG submission 202237) | Soil microbial communities from Risofladan, Vaasa, Finland - UN-2 | ecosystem: Environmental > Terrestrial > Soil > Coastal area > Acid sulfate soil | place: Finland: Risofladan, Vaasa | collected... | reverse complement strand
TCCCTTGCGTTCAGCCCAGACGGTGAGAGGATTATCTCGGGCAGCATGGATAAACTGATCAAAGTCTGGGATGCAAACAGCGGCGAGGAACTCATGACACTCGAAGGCCATGAGGCCGGAAAAGGAATAGCTGCTCTTGACCTCAGCACAGACGGCAAGCGGATCTTTTCGATAGGCTACGACGGCATAATCAAAGTCTGGGATGCAGCCAATGGAAAAGAGCTACTCACGATCAATACGCCCCTGGACAAGGGAGAGTATGGCCGATCGGTGGCAATCAGTCCAGACGGAAAACGGATTATTGCTGGCAGGAACAGCAAGAGAGTCTACGAATGGGATGCTGCGACAGGCGAGCAGCTAAGAACATTCCGCATGCAAGATCAATCCGTCTTTATCGTTGAATACAGCCTCGACGGCAGACAAATTGCCATGGGATGTGCCGAGGGCATGATTAAGATCGTGGACACGGAAACGGAAAAAGAGACCACACTCACAGGGGGTAAAGGGTGGGACCGTAGCTTGATTGTGTCACTTGCCTTCAGCCCGGATGGCAAGCGACTCGTCTCCGGCGGTTATGATAGAATGGTCAGGGTTTGGGACACAGACACAGGTAAGGAATTGACGACACTGACCGGCCACCCTGCCCCCCTCACCAAGGTCGTTTTCAGCCCGAATGGTCAGCTAATTGCGTCAACCGCTTTTGGAGGGCAGAGCAGAGTCTGGGACCCAAGCGAGGAGAGAGAAGGCAGAGTCCTCACGGGGGGACACACGGACCTTGTTCGGGCTGTGGCATTCAGTCCGGACGGTAAACGGCTCATATCGACAAGCATGGATAAGACCATCAGGATATGGGACGTGTCCAGTGGCGAGGTGATTCATACCTTAAGTGGACACGAAGATAGCATTTGGTCCATGGCGATCAGCCCGGACGGCAGACATATCGTTTCAGGCAGCGGGGATAACACCATTAGGATATGGGATATTGACAGCGGAGAGCAAGTGAGAAAAATCACCGGACATGACGCATGGATCATGTCTGTAGCGTTCAGTCCAGATGGCAAACGGCTCGTCTCCGGCGGTTATGATCGGATGGTCAGGGTCTGGGATGTGTCAACCGGTGAAGAACTAAAGACTCTCTCGGGCCATCAGGAGAATATTTACGCCGTGGCCTACAGCCCGGACGGCCGGCGTATCGTCTCCGGCAGTAGCGGAGAGATGAAAATCTGGGATGCGACAACCGGTGAGGAATTAAGGACCCTCTCCGGGCACAGATATACCGTCCGTTCCATTTCGTTTACTCCGAACGGCAGGCGAATCATCTCGGGAGGCTATGATGCCACGGTTAGGATCTGGGATGCCGCAACGGGCGACGAACTCACGGTCCTTTATGGGCACAACAGCAATGTGGAGGCTGTTGCTGTCAGCCCCGATGGAAAGCGGATTGTCTCAGGCAGCTTCATCACAGCCAAGGTGTGGGACGCCGCCACAGGCGCCGAATTGATGACTCTTCCGTCAAATGGAGCTTTGGCTGTTGCATTCAGTCCGGACGGCAAGACCATCGCTGGTGCCGGCGGCCCCCAGGAAGGCGACATCAGTTTGTGGCAATCCGGCCCTCGCCCCACTGAGAGTAGTTCAGATAAAAGAGGAGACTCCACACAATAAGGTTGTGGACGAGCTACGTGAGGAACATGGTTCATATCACGAAGTGATAGAGACACTGAAATGTAAGGGGACGCTTGAGAAATCCGTCCGCAAGGTAGCCCTACAGATTGCCAATACCCGCCTGAGGGAGTACGCAGAAAAGCTGTTAGATGAAACCGTGCTTGTGCTTATCTCGCCCGGTCGTGACATTGACGATTACCGAGTCGCACTGGAGAAAGTTGAAAGGGCAAAAGAGTTGACACCAGATGACCCGATCACTCAAGCTACACTGGGCGTGGCCCAATATCGTGTTGGAGCGTATGAGGATGCCCTTGAGACACTCAGACGCTGTGAGAAGACAAGTATAGGCTATCTATACCGCGCTACTGCGGCGTAGACCGCGCTACTCTGGCGTTCACTGCGATGGCGCTCCATCAACTCGGCCAGCAAGAGGAAGCAAAAGCTTCTCTCGAACGTCTGAGAGATTTGTACAATGACCAAGAAGCACAAATCTTCTTGAGCGAAGCGGAGAGACTCATTGTCGGCGAAAATGGGGGGAGAAAGTAGAAAGCTTGGAGACCTGGTTGCGAATAAGGGTAAGGTAATGAGTATGTGCCTTGTGTTGATTTCTGAACGTGCGAAAATTGAGGAACTGGGATTGGACTTTTCCTACCCGGATGTATGGGACTTGTTACCTGTCGCCATTCTTTGTGTGATTTCGATTCTGTTTACTGTATTGTGGCTGCTGGCCGTCTGGGAGTATGTGCGGCTAAAGGACAGACGGCAGCATGCAACCAACAAGCTTACAGGAACGCCTGTCCCTGATACGGCCCACGATGTTCGGCCCTGATCGTAGAAGCACAATCTCAACTGGCCACTCCGGGAGAGGCTTTGCTTGTTATAATTCCAGCGTTGATTTGCCTTTAGGCAGGTCGAAACAGACCGTAATCTCTGAGCCGTCGCTGTGCCAGGTGCCGCTTTGCAGTTGCAGCGGGCCGACTACCCGGCGGAGTTCCGCGCGCTTTCCGGCAAGTGTCAACATCGGCGGCGCCTCCGAAATGCCGCTGAGCCGTACAGTGAAGCGCGTTGTGGCGAATGGGGCGGTGAATGTTACCTGCCGGCCCTGCTTTTCGATCTTCGTCAGCTCTTTGGCGGCCCAGTAGCGGGCGATTTCTCTCTGCTTCATCCAGAGCAGATTATCGTAGCGGGCTTCAAGCCGCTGGACGACTTCTTTGAAAATATTGAAACCGATTTCCTCGCCGTTGAAATAGACGCCGGGCCAGTGGCAGACGATTATCGCCGGTTCGCCCTTGTCGATGACTTGAGGCAGCCGGCCGCCTTTGAGGTCCTCGGTGATATGCTTATCGACCGAACCGGGGACCAGGCCGTCCCAGCCGCCAAACCAGTCGCCGGTGCAGCCGATGATCGAGACGACGCACTTTGGGTCGTCGCCGTCGAGGCCGGATGCGTACTGAACCAGGGGGGCGACACTTCGCTCATCGGTGAAGAGGTCGCGGAAGTAATGCGGAATCTCTGCGTTAAATACGTCCCGGCAGGATTCGAGCGTGGCCTTGGCAAGGTTGTCGCGGTTCTGGCTGCCGAAGCCGCCGGGCGTTGTAATACCTTCGCAGTCGAGGCCGACATTCTTGAGGATTCGCAGGGCGTAGGCCATGTAGTCGGCGAGTTGATCGGCGGACTTGTCCTGGCTCCAGCCGGCGTTCTCCTGGTAGTAGCCGGTCTGCTCCGGATATGGCCGGCCGGTCTTTGTGTTAATGACCCAGGTGTGGCTGATCATCTCCGGGTGGATATCCCAGTCGGGCATCATCAGTTCGCGGACGAGCTTGAGGCTGTCGTCCAGGTCCTTCTGCGACCAGCCGGGAAGGCAGCGGTCGAGCCAGCCGACACAGGCCGGGTAGGGGACGATGCTGTACTTGCCTTTTACGCCGTGTTCGCGGCACCACTGGCCGAACTTGCGGACGAATGAATCGGGAATCTCGCGGGGCAGGCTTCGCCAGTCCTGCTTGTACCTGTCCGGCCAGGCCGTCGCGAAGTGCGGGATGCCGAAGTGGGCCATGTTCACAAGGCAGGTCGAGTCGTCGATAATCAGGCTGACCGGCACGCGGTTCTGCGGGTTAAGCACGGCCACATCACCGGATTGGCTCGGCCGCAGGCCCTTGTCCTGGGCATTCGCGGGGGTGTGGTTGAGAGCGGAAGCCGCGGTTGCGATTGCCGCCGCCTTTAGAAAATTACGTCGATTGATTTGGTTTTGCGGGTACATATTTTATTCTCCTATGAGCCTAAAAACAATAAACCATTTTGACAAACGCCGCTATGGACCTCGCCGGCCTTCTGGCAGCCAGAGCTGTATTTACGCCTACGAAAAATACTGTTACAGGCAGACTTATAATGATAAATGAAACGTACCTCATGCTGCTGGTTTTATGTTTTCCAGCCTGCCGAATCCTTCATTATAATTTAGGCTATTTATTTTCTTGTTGCAATACAAACGTCAAGATTGCCCAAGTCTACAGGAATCGCCGCAATTTTACAACCACCTGCCGCAAGATTTATGCTATGTTTGCAGCACATTCGGTCAAAATACAACAGATCCGGATTAAAGCCTTGAACGCGGCGCTGTTTCAAGATAAAAATATGAGCGGGAGAAACACAGTAATCCCGTCTGCAATAATTATTCAGGAAATTTTAATATTTTATTGAACACAATTGACATATAGGAGTTACTACTATATAGTAATGATTATGAATAAGTTAAAAACAAAAACAAGCTGTGCCGAGATGGATGAAAAAATTCATCGGTTCACCGGTCTTTGCAGGAAAACCGGTCTGAGGGTAACTCCGCAGCGTATAGAAATATATAAGCAATTGATAAACACAGACGAGCATCCTTCGGCTGAGATACTGTATGAAAAGGTAAGAAAAACATTTCCAAGCATATCTTTCGATACGGTGAACAGAACACTGTTAACACTCAACGATATGGGCGCTGCTTTTATAGTGGAAGGTTCCGGCGATGTAAGGCGTTTTGACGGCGGCATGGAGAAGCACCAGCATTTTAAATGCATCAAGTGCAAAAGAATCGTAGATTTCTATTATAAGCCCTTCGATATTATCAAGTTGCCGGCAAGCCTTAAAAAGAAATTCAAAATTCTGAAAAAGGCCGTATACCTTGAGGGGATATGCGATCTTTGTGAGCAGAAATAGTTCTGTGAATCGGTTTATAAAGAGTGCTTTAAAATGAGAGAAAATTTGCAGTAACTGATTCAGGCAAATCATCGCCGATGTCTTTATCTTAGCTAATTGACAAGTTAATTATCTATTGCTGAATGGGGACTCAGAAAAAAGTTGGTTTTACGAAAGAGTATGGTGAAGCTTTGCAGGCATCAGTCGAGCTAAAAAGGTACTTTTGTTGATAAAGGAACAAAGGTATATACGATTCGTGGTTCTTCCACTTGAATGAGATTTAGTTCTTGACTGCTGAAGGCCCGATTGTTCTTATTAACAGCATCTGGGAAGAGTCATTAGAGCAATCGGGCTTTTCATTAGGATCGATTGAGCGTATTTCGAGCGATTGAAACGATATTTTGCGAGAATATGTTCTAAGATAATCGGATAAGTACTGTTCGAAAGGAAGTTTTGACCGATACTAATTCGTCGAATAATGCCCTATAGCCTGGTGTTGTAGTATATAGTCTGATTTGAGGGCCGTATTGATGATGGCTGGATATCAGAAAAATCTTTATCCACCCTGATAAATCGTCATGATAAATTTCAAATCTGTCTTTTTAAGACAAGCGTTATACATTCAATTGTCTCGGTTAGGAGTGTATCAGGAGTAAGATCAAGAAAGTGAGGAAACTATGGAATTAAAAGGAAGTCAAACGGAAAAGAATTTGTTAGCTGCTTTCGCGGGCGAGTCACAAGCGAGAAACAGGTACACGTATTTTGCCAGCCAGGCTATAAAAGAAGGCTACATACAAATAGCGGCAATTTTTGAAGAGACGGCCAATCAGGAGAAAGAGCACGCCAAGCGGGAATTCAAATTTCTCAAGGGCGGCGAGTTGGAAATCACTGCCGCATTTCCCGCCGGCGTCATTGGCAGCACAGTCGAGAACTTAAAGGCCGCCGCCGCCGGCGAGCATTACGAAACAACCGAAATGTATCCGGACTTCGCAACAGTTGCCGAAGAAGAGGGATTTGATGAAATCGCTAAGGTATTCAGGGGCATCGCTATAGCAGAGAAACACCACGAGGAGAGATATCTTGCGCTGGCGATGAATATCACGGATGGTGTTGTATTCATACGTGAAAAACCCATGCGCTGGGTATGCAGGAACTGCGGCTACGTCCACGAAGGGCCGGAAGCCCCGGCTGTCTGTCCGGCATGCGCACATCCACAAAATTACTACGAACTGGAGGCCGCCAACTACTAACCAAATATTAAGGAGTTGGAAAATGAAAAAGTCAGTCAGAAAACAAATCGCAGCAGTCAGCATCATGGCAACCGTGGCTATTCTTGCCTCGATTGCGTATTCGCATTGCCAAATCCCATGCGGTATATACGACGACGAGGCCCGCTTCGGTGAGATTGCCGAGCACATTACTACAATCGAAAAATCCATGAAAGAAATCGAGAGACTCTCGGCAGAGGCAAAACCGAACATGAATCAGATCGTCCGCTGGGTAAACAACAAGGAACTTCATGCCGACGAACTCAGCGAAATAGTCACATACTATTTCATGGCTCAGCGTGTGAAGCTGCCGGCTGACGGCGACACAAAGGCGCAAAATCAATACATCACGAAGCTAACCCTGCTTCATCGGATGCTTGTGTACTCGATGAAGGCCAAACAAACGACGGACCTGGCAAATGTAGAACAGCTAAAATCCGCGCTGAATGAGTTTAATAAAGCTTATACGGGCGAAAACGGCTGAAGGTCAGGTCCGGATCGACAAAAGAGGTGGAATATGACAGAGGCCAAAAATACCATCACAATTAGTGGAAATCCGATGGCGCTTGCTGGCACTCAACCGGGCGTCGGTGATCCGGCGCCGGATTTCGAGGCCGTAAACAATGATATGTCTCCTTTCAGGCTCTCGGAGATTAAGGGTAAAGTGCTTGTTATTTGCTCTGTCGGGTCGCTTGACACGTCGGTATGCGATACCGAAGTACGTAAATTCAACGAGCAGGCAACATCCCTTGGCGACAATGTGGCAGTACTGGTAATCAGCATGGACCTGCCGTCTGCCCAGAAGCGATGGTGCGGGGCGGCGGGCATTAAGAACGTCCGGACCATCTCTGACCATAACAAGGCCCAATTCGGCAACGCGTACGGCGTCCTGATAAAAGAACTGCGACTTCTGGCCCGCACTGTATTTGTTGTGGACAAAAAGGGTGTGATTCGTTACATAGAGGTCGTTGACGAGCTATCACACGAACCCGATTATGAAGCAGCGCTGAAAGCGGCAAAGGAAGCAAGAAAATGAGGCAACTAAAGCCAAACATACATGCGGTCGGGGCAATCGACTGGGATGCAAGATTATTCGACCGGCTGATTCCGCTGCCGGACGGTACGAGCTATAACTCGTATCTCGTACGCGGAAGTGAAAAGACTGCATTGCTCGATACGGTCGATCCGGCGAAAACTGATATCCTGCTTGGAAATATTGTCTGTGCCGGTGTAGACAAGCTTGACTACATTGTGGCACATCACGCCGAGCAGGACCATTCAGGGTCTCTGCCCGATGTGCTGCTGCTGTATCCGAATGCCAGGGTGGTGACGAATCCGAAGTGTAAAGAAATGCTTAAAGATTTGCTCGGCATCGAGGATGATAAATTTGTCACCGTCGAGGACGGGCAGGAACTCTCATTGGGCAACAAGACGCTGAAGTTTATCTATACCCCGTGGGTTCACTGGCCGGAGACAATGAGCACATACGTTCCGGAAGATAAAATACTTTTCTCCTGCGATTTCTTCGGCGCGCATCTTGCTGCGAGCAGCCTGTTTGTTGAGGATGAGGCGGCTGTCTATGAATCGGCAAAAAGATACTATGCCGAGATTATGATGCCGTTCAGAATGCAGGTCAACGCCAATCTCGCAAAGCTCGAAAACCTCGATGTGGAGATGATCGCACCAAGTCACGGGCCCGTATACGACAGGCCCGAGTTTATTATTGACGCTTACAAAGACTGGTCCTCCGGCAATGTTAAGAACGAAGTTGTCGTCGCTTATGTTTCGATGCACGGCAGCACGGGCAAAATGGTTTCGCATTTTGTCGAGGCCCTGATCGAAAGGGGCATTAATGTAAAACAGTTCGAGCTCGCGACGGTCGATATCGGCAAACTGGCGATGGCCCTTGTCGATGCGGCGACTATCGTGATAGGTTCACCGACGGTTCTGGTCGGACCGCATCCATGTGCGGCTTATGCTGCGTTTCTTGCCAACGCTCTTCGGCCCCGGGCCAAATTTGCTTCGATCATAGGCTCCTATGGCTGGGGCGGCAAAATGGTCGAGCAGTTGACAGCGATGATGCCGAATATCAAAGCTGAGATTCTTGAACCCGTGCTGGCAAAAGGCGAGCCGAAGGAAGCCGATTACGCCGCCCTGGACAGACTCGCCAACGAAATTCTGGCCAAACACAAAGAAGCCGGAATCGTGAATTAGAATTCTCAAATTATGAAAGGGATTGATTATGGCTAAGAAACTGCAAATCTACAAATGCAATATGTGCGGTAACATTGTTGAGGTGCTTCATGGAGGAGCCGGAGAGTTGGTCTGTTGCGGTGAACCGATGGAGCTGCTCGACGAAAAAACCGCTGACGCCACCACGGAAAAGCACGTCCCGGTAATCGAGAAGATTGAAGGCGGCTACAAGGTCAAGGTCGGTTCCGTACCGCACCCGATGAAGGAAGAACATTTAATCGAGTGGATCGAGCTGTTGGCCGACGGAAAAGCTTACAGACAGTTTCTGGAGCCGGGAGCCGCACCGGAAGCGACATTCCATATCCAAGGCAACTCGGTTAGCGCAAGAGAACACTGTAACGTCCACGGATTATGGAAGGGATAGGCAATGATCAGCAAAAAAATGGAAAAAGCATTAAATGAGCAGGTGAATGCCGAGCTGTATTCCGCTTACCTGTACCTGTCGATGGAAGCCTATTTCAAGTCCCTGAATTTGAATGGTTTCGCCACTTGGATGAGAGTGCAGACGCAGGAAGAAGTCGCGCACGCCATGAAGATTTACGGATTCATCGACGAGCGGGGCGGCCGAATCACTCTGAAGGCGATCGAGGGGCCCCAGACAAAATGGGATTCGCCGCCGGCGGTGTTCAATGACATTTACAAACACGAGCAGAAAGTCACGAGCCTGATTAATAATCTGGTGAATTTGGCGATTGAAGAAAAAGATCACGCGACCAACACCTTTTTGCAATGGTTTGTCAACGAGCAGGTCGAAGAAGAAGCATCCGCCGACCAGGTAGTCCAGCAGCTTAAAATGATGGAGAAGGCGCCGGGTGGAATGTTTATGCTCGACCGCGAGCTGGGACTGAGAGTCTTCACGCCTCCTGCTACGGAAGGAGCTTGATAATGATTATTACTTTCACCGCTGACGAGATCTTCGAAATGGCCGAGGAGATTGAAAGAAGTGGAGCAGCGTTCTATCGCGAAGCGGCAGCCATATCCTCGGATGACGACACAAAGCAGTTGCTGTCTGATATGGCTGCAGCGGAAGAAGAGCACCTCAAGAATTTTCAGCACATGAGAAAAAGGCTCGGAGCTCAAGAGGATATGGCAATGATCGATTCCGACAGGCGATCGTCGATGTATCTGCAGACAATGGCGGATGCCCGAGGCTGGGAAGGTCGGCTGAGCCCGACACAGGAACTGTCCGGAAATGAAACTGCAAGTGATATTATCGAGATAGCTCTGAACTCCGAGAAGGAATCCGTCGTTTTCTACTTTGGCCTGAAGGGTCTGGTGTCTACCAGTGCCGGCAAGGAAAAAGTGGAAGAAATTATCATTGAAGAACTTGGTCACATTACTGCTTTATTGAAAAAGTTGAAGTCTCTCGTATAGCTGGATAGATTGCGGCATCATTTGTAATTCTAACTGACAAAGAAACGGAGAATGACCATTTGTTCGGCCATAAATTTGAACCTTGAGATGAGGCTAAACGATGCAGGTGAACAGTTATAAACCGGAAAATAAAGTTCAGACTGACGTTTGTTCAGAAAGGAGTTTAGAAAATGAGTGATTCAAAAAAGTTAACGACCGCATTCGGAATTCCGGTTGGTGACGACCAGAACTCCATGACGGCCGGCAGCCGCGGGCCGGTACTGATGCAAGACGCTCATCTTATGGAAAAACTGGCTCATTTCGACCGTGAACGCATCCCCGAGCGAGTGGTGCACGCCAAGGGTGCCGGAGCAGGCGGTTATTTCGAAGTCACCGCAGACGTAACTAAATATACCAAAGCCAGGTTTCTTTCCAAAGTGGGTAAGAAAACCGAGGTCTTTGTCCGGTTTTCCACCGTCGGCGGCGAAAAAGGCTCGGCCGACGCCGCCCGCGACCCCCGTGGATTCGCGATCAAGTTCTACACTAAGGACGGGAATTACGATCTCGTCGGGAACAATACCCCCGTATTCTTTATTCGTGACCCTCTGAAATTCCCTGATTTCATCCACACCCAGAAACGTCACCCGGCAACCAATTGTCCGAATCCCGATATGTTCTGGGATTTTCTTTCGCTGACTCCAGAATCAATCCACCAGGTTACAATTCTGTTCTCCGACCGGGGCACGCCGGCCACTTTCCGCAACATGAACGGCTACGGCAGTCACACTTACAAATGGTACAATAAAAAGGGCGAGTATTTCTGGGTGCAATATCATTTCAAGACCGACCAGGGGATAAAGAATCTTACGAGAGAGGAAGCGACTCGTTTAGCAGGTGAGAGTCCCGATCACGCCACAAAAGATTTATATGATACTATCGAGCGGGGCGAATATCCGAGCTGGACGCTGCAGATGCAGATTATGACGCCCGAGCAGGCAAATGATTATCGATTCGACATCTTCGATATAACCAAGGTCTGGCCCCACAGCGATTTTCCGCTGATCGAGGTCGGCCGCCTTGTCCTGAACCGTGTCCCGAAGAATTACTTTGCCGAGGTAGAGCAAGCCGCCTTTGGCCCCGGCAACCTCGTGCCGGGAATCGCTGCATCGCCGGACAAGATGCTTCAGGCCCGAATCTTCTCGTACCACGATGCGCACATCCACCGTTTGGGATCCAACTATCACCTGATACCGGTAAACTCGCCCAAAGCCGCACCGGAGAAAAGCTACCAGCGAGATGGATTTATGCGAGTTGACGGCAACGGCGGCTCCGGCCCGAATTACTGGCCCAACAGCGCCGGAGGTCCAGCACCGGATCCCGATTCGCTTGAGCCGCCCTTCGATGTATCCGGCCAGGCGGCCCGCCAGGCTTATGCGCACCCCAACGACGATTTCGTGCAAGCCGGCAACCTTTACCGCGACGTTATGAAGGACGAGGATCGCGATCATCTTATAGGCAACATTGCCGGCCATCTGAAAGGCGCCCAGAAGCGAATCCAGTTGCGACAGACTGCACTGTTCTATAAGGCTGACCCGGACTATGGCTCACGTGTGGCAAAAGAGCTGGGCCTGAATATCAAAAAA
>Ga0307379_10011927_pt1 | contig 11360 bp, 7 predicted proteins | sample UN2MG_FD_202237 | JGI IMG/M metagenome (GOLD analysis project Ga0307379, IMG submission 202237) | Soil microbial communities from Risofladan, Vaasa, Finland - UN-2 | ecosystem: Environmental > Terrestrial > Soil > Coastal area > Acid sulfate soil | place: Finland: Risofladan, Vaasa | collected... | reverse complement strand
ACCCGGTTCGATGCGCGTGTCGGTGTCGTGGCAGACGCCCCCTGCGCGGACGCCCTCGACGACCACCTGGACGGCCGAACGGTTCTCGACGCGGACCGCGTCCTTCTCGGCCCGGACCTCCAGGGCCCCTTCCAGGAACGTGCCCGCCCCGCCGAGAGGAACCGTCTCGTGAAACCGGTCGCGAACGTCCACGAGCAGGACGAACTGGGCGCTGTACTCGCCCAGGTACCCGTGATACTCGACGACACGCTTGTCGGGATCGGCGGGGTTGACCACCTCCAGGATGACGGGCCGGCCGATGTACTGCTCGATCATCGGCTCGTAGGCGTTGGCGGTCTCGCCGACGAGCATCGAGCCGATGGCGTTGATCTGCCCGCCCTGGGTCTGGAGGGCCGGGCTCGGCGACGCCTTGGCGGCCTGCTGGACGCTCATCCCCATCGCACTGACGATGGCGTCGCGGAACGTGTTGACGATGTTGCGCGCCCACCGGGCGATGCGCGTCGGCAGCGGCGGGTCCGCCAGTTTGCGGGCCTGGCGCTCGCGCCGGCGGCGGCCCGTCTCGTCGAGGCGGTCCACGAAACGGTAGATCGCGAGGATCCTGGCGAGTTCGGTCTCGTAGATCAGGAACGAGTTCTTGCTCGGCTCCTCGAAGGGCGACTCGTACACGAGTTCCAGCCCTTTCGAGAAGACCTTCAGGAGGCCCCAGATCCGCCGGCCCGCCTGCTCCACGAGCGTCACGTGATGGTTCTTGAACTTCCGCAGGCACCGGTCGCGCTTGCGTGCGGCGACAAATGCGCCGATAAGCGCCACCAGAAAGACGAACGTCAGTGCCAGGGCGAAGGGGTTCGCGAGGATAAACTCCACGACGCCGCCGACTTCCTTCTCGGCCTCCTTGATGGGGCCCGGCGCGGCCGCCTGCTCGGCCAGGATCACGAGATGCATGATGGACCGCCTCCGAAGGGCGTCTACCAGAGAGGCTGTTTCCCGACTCAACTCTCCGCGCGGCGGCCTTCCCAGGCCGCCGCAGCACCCATCGCCCCCCATGGGGATAGCGCGGTGGGCAATCGTGCCCACCGCGCGGCGGCTACGAGAAGAGCCGCGGCTCCGCCGCCGCGCCGGCCTCCATTTCAACGCGCTTGGCCGCACGCCGCGCGTAGTCGTCCGACAGTTCCACGCCGACCCATCGCCGCCCGTTCCGCGCGGCCGCCACCAGCGTGGTGCCGCTTCCGGCGAACGGGTCGAGCACCACGTCGCCCGGCTTCGAGCACGCCAGGATGATGCGCTCCATCAAGTTTACCGGCATCTGGCACGGGTGCCATCCGACCCGTTCCTTGAACGTGCCGCAGACGCGCGAGAACGTCCAGACGTCGTCGGGAAGTTTGCCTTTCGGGTTGGCCCGCCTGTCGTTGTACTTCAGTTGCCGGTCGCTCTTGATGCGCAGGCGCCGGTCGTCGGCGTTGAACGTGAAGTTGCCCGGGTCCTTGACAAAGTAGAACAGGTGGGCGTGGCCGCGGTTGAACTTGCCCTTGCAGTTCTGGCCGAAGGTGTACCGCCAGATGACCCAGTTCCGCAGCGTGGCTCGCGGCCGCATCATGACGCGAATCTCGGCCGCGTACTCGTCGCCGATCGCCACCCACAGCGTCCCGTTCGGCTTCAGGACCCGAAGGCATTGGTCCAGCCACCGGCGCGTCCACTTCACGTACTCGGGCGGGGCGAGGTGGTCGTGGTACGTATCGTACTCGTACCCGATGTTGAACGGCGGGTCGGCAAAGACCAGGTCCACGCAGCCCTCCGGCCACGTCGGCAGGACTCCCAGGACGTCCCCTTGGACGATGGTGCCGAGCGGCGGCACGTCGGCCATCCGTGGTACCCCCAACCGGTTGCGGCCCCAGGGCGCGGCTGCCCCTACGTCTTGTTCTTTACAACGCCGACACGCGGATTATAATGACCCCCGCGAGCCGTGCAAAGGGTTTTCGACGCTCTCGAGACAACTCTGGCCTCCAACGCAGAAGGGACGTGGGGCTGATGCGCAAGTCGTCTTCTTTGATTCTTTCGGTTGGCCTCGTTGTGGTTCTCCTGGCGCGCCCTCCCTGCGCGCCGGCCGCCGAGCCGAGCGCCGCCGTCGAGGCGCTGCGGGCTGACATCGACACGATTTTCGCGGGCGCCGACCTCGGCAAGACGACCGTGGCCGTCCAGGCCGTGGCCCTGGCCGCCCCGCCGGACCACGCCCGAAACGACCTCCTGTACGCCCTGCGGCCGGACACACCGCTCATCCCGGCGAGCACGATGAAACTGGTGACCACCGCCGCCTGCTTCGACCGCCTGGGTCCCGGGTGGCGGATCCGGACCCACATCGGCCGCATCCCCTCGCCCGGCAAGAAGGGGGCGTGGGACCTGGCGGTCATCGGCGGCGGCGACCCGAACTTCTCCGGCCGCTTCTGGGGCGGCGACACCGTCGGCGCGTTCCGCAAATGGGCCGACGTCTTGAAAGGCCGCGGCGTGACGGCCGTCGAACGCGTCCTCCTCGACGATACGCTCTTCGACACGGTGCTTGTCCATCCGAGTTGGCCGACGAACCAGCGTGGTGAGTGGTACGAGGCGCCCGCCGGCGCCCTGTCGATCAACGACAACTGTCTGAACGTTCACGTCGCGCCGGGCAAGGTGGGCGAGCCCGCGCGCGTGTGGGTCGAACCGCCCGGCGGCGTCGCACGCGTCACCGGCAAGATCCTGACGGTCGGCGACCGCAAGGCCCACCTCTTCATCCTTGAGCGCGTGGTGGACGAGGGGGGCCTGGAGATCCGCGCCGCGGGCAAGTTCTGGGCCGAGGCGCCCGAGGCGACCGAGTTCCGGACGCTCGACGATCCGACGCGCGTCTTCGGCGCCGCCCTGGTGCACGCGCTCCGCGCTTCGGGCATCGCGGTGGCCGGGCCGGTGGTGCGGGCGCGGCTGGCGGCGCCCGACGGGGCGGCGCGGCAGGACTTCGTCTGCGACCTCGTCCACACCTCCCGCCTCGACGCCACCGTCGCCGTCGCCAACAAGCGGAGCCAGGGCATGTACGCCGAGTGTCTGCTCAAACTCCTGGGCGCCTACGGCCTGACGCCGCACGTCACCACGCCGCTGCCGCCGCGCCAAGGATCGTGGGACAGCGGCACGGAGGAGGTCCGCCGCTGGCTGGCCGAGCGCGGCGTGCCGAGCGCCGGGTGCGTCTTCGACGACGGGTCGGGCCTGTCGCGCGAGAACCGGCTGACGGCGTTTGCCGTCACGCACCTGCTGGGACTGATGCACCGCCTGTACGGGCCGCAATGGGTCCAGACGCTGGCGGTCGCGGGGCGCGACGGCAGCCTTCGCAATCGCATGGACGGCACCGCCGGCGAGGGACGCGTGTACGCCAAGACCGGCTACGTCCGCGGCGTGAGCGCCCTCTCGGGCTACGTCTACGCCGCCGGCGGCCGGGTCATCACCTTCTCGATCCTGATGAACAACCTTCCCTCCGGCGCCCTCTGGAAAGCGCGGCTGGCGCAGGACAGGATCTGCCTGCGTTTGGTTAACATGTAGGCCGCGGCGCGCCGCGGCGGTCACTGGAAGTTCGTCACGTCGTCCCAGACGGCCCTGCCTGCCTCGATGTCCTCTCGGGTGGCGGGCCGGTAGGTTGCGGCCCGGCAACCGCCCGTCTTCTCGTCTTCGACGACGTAGCCGTACAGCCGGTCGCGGCCGGGGGAGATGAGGAGGTAGTCCTCCCGCTGCCACCGCAGAATCTCCTCGTTGTCGCGGTACTTCGCCGACAGTTCGAAGTGCTCTCTGCTCGCGAAGCCCGTCCGGCAGGTCGGATCGACGGGGTTGTCATGCACGTCGTACGGCGGATCGCGCTTCGGGTCAAAGCGGAAGTACAGGATGGGTTTCGGTGGCCGGAAGGCGTCGAGGACGCCGTCGGTTGTCTTTCCGGCCTCATCTTCGAGATACGGTCCGTAAGTATGATCGCTCTGGCCATTCAATGGCAGTTGCCCACCAACCGGCGCGCCCCAGCCTTCGCCTGTAGGTCCCATCAAGTAGTAGGCCAGATTTTGGTAGCCGTAGTCCTTGGCGCCCCCGTCTCGTCGACTGCTCGGGGGATAGACGCCCCAGTCTGACTTGAAGGCCTCCAGGCCTACCGAAAGAGACTGAACCAGGGCCCTGGTGCGGCTTATCTGGGAATCGGCAACAGTTCTGCCGGGGGGCACAACTAATCCGAAAAGAAAGAGCAGCAGCGCAGCCACCCCGACCACGCCCCAGGCGACGGCCTTCCATCTGCTGCGGACCCTCCCAGGTTCTTCTGAGTTCATACGGGGCCTCTCCTACGGCACCAAGAACGAGTCGTCGAGGCTGTCTGGCAAGACACACATATTGTACCATGCAGGAGCGGCAAGATCAAACGAAGTGCCGGGTCCTGCACCGTACGCCGGCGAGGGTCCGTGCCGTCAGGCACGATTGCGCTGTAGCCGCGGGCGCGAGCCCGGGGAAGGCGGGAGCGGGACAGTCTCCATGAGGAGCCCCGGAGGGGCGATTGAAACTCAGTCGCCCCGATGGGGCTCAGGGGCTTGGGGGCCTTCCCGTCTCCCCGGACTGGCGTCCGGGGCTACAGCGCAGCTGCCCCTGGCGGGGCGGACGGCAACGGCGAGATTCCTCCCCTGGCTGGGCGCCCCTGGCTGGGCGCCGTGGCGACCGCGTGGCGACCGCGCTCGCCCCGGCACGCCGGGGCTCGGGGGGAATGACACGTCAACGGCGCGCGATCCCCGTCGGGTGCTTCTCCAAGAACGCCGCGTGCTGGGTGCGGCCGGTCGAGTCTTTTAGGGTTGCCGGGCGGGGGAGGGGGGTCTAATATCGACCGTGCGCCTTGCCGTTGCGTGCGCACTGGGTTGGGTGCGTAGCCGCGACCGAAAGGTCGCGGCTCGATGCCTGGCGCGCGATGCGACATGTTGGGGAGACCTCGATGTCCGACGTGCGGGCCGACGTTCTGGCCATCGGCAGCCTGGCGGCGAACGCCTACTGGAACGAGAAGGCGCCCGTCCGCCGCGAGTACGCCACGGCCACGCTCGTCCGGTCGGACGACGTGGTGCTGGTCGTGGACCCCGGCTGGCCGGCCGAGGCGTTGCGCGCGGCCCTGTACTACCGGGCGGGGCTGGAGCCGGAGGCCGTCACGCACGTGTTTCTGACGCACTTCGACCCGGCCCACTTCGGCGGCATCGGCCTGTTTGAGAACGCGACGTGGCGGATGTACGACGAGGAGATGCGGTGGGCCGAGGCCGAGGCCCCGGCCGGCGACGCGGGACGCGACGTGCTCAAGCGAATCGAAGCGGCGCCGGAGAAGTTTGCCCCGGGGGTGGACCTGTTTCCGACGTTCGGCCACACGCCCGGCCATGCGTCGCTGCTCTTGTACACGCCCATCCAGAGCCTGATCGTCGCGGGCGACGCCGTGCTGACGCGAGACCACTTCGAGCACGGCCGTCTCGGCGAGGACCAGTGGGACCTGGAGAAGGCGAAAGAATCGTTCCAGGACGTGCTCGAGATTGCCGACCTTATCGTGCCGGGCCACGACAACCTGTTCGTGTGCCGCGCGTCCGGAGGGCTGCTGTAGTCGCACTGGCGTTGCGGGAAGGCCACGCATGCTGAGCGTCTTGTCCGAATTCCCCTGGCACCTGTTGGCCATGGGGCTGCTGCTGGGGGCGTCGGGTTTCTTCTCGGGAGCCGAGACGGCGCTGTTCAACCTCTCGCGCGACCAACTTCGGCGGTTCCGCGATTCGCGAAGTCCTTTCCGCCGGGTCACCGCGCGGCTGATGGACGAGCCGCGCCGCGTGCTGGTCACGGTCCTGTTCGGCAACATGACGGTGAACGTGGCGTTCTTCGTCATGGGCGTGATGCTCATGCACAAGGTCGGCGAGGGACATCCGGAGGTGGCGGGCACGTGGCGGTTCATCATCGGGACGCTCACGCCCCTGCTGGTCATCGTCTTCGGCGAGGTCACGCCCAAGAGCGTGGCGGCGACGATGCCGGGCCGGCTGGCGCCGCTGGCCGGCCTGCCGCTCCTGGCCCTGGGGTACCTGGTGCTCCCGGTTCGCCTGGTGCTGGGCTATGCGATCGTCATGCCGCTGGCGCGTCTGATTACGGGCGGCCGGCGGGATGAGCGCGGCTTCGTCACGACCGAGGAACTCCAGGCCATCGTTGAAGTGGCCGAAAACGAGGGCACCGTCTCCAGTGCCGAGAGCGACATGCTCGCCGACATCCTCGAACTCGGCGAGATGACGGTCCGCGAGGTCATGACGCCGCGCGTTGACATCGTCGGCTGCGACGTGCGCACGCCCACGCGCCAGGTCCTGCCCATCTTCAAACAGTCGATGAAGACCAAGATTCTCGTCTACGAAGGGCGGATGGACAACGTCGCCGGCGCGGTGTACGCGAAGACGGCGTTCCTGAACCCCGAGGTGCCGCTCGCCGACCTCGTCCGGCCGGTCCACTACGTGCCGGAGACCAAGACGGTCGAGAGTTTGCTCAAGACGTTCCGGGCGAGGCGGATTCAGTTCGCCGTGGTGGTGGACGAGTACGGCGGTCTGGCGGGCCTGGTGACGCTGGAAGATTGCCTGGAAGAGATCGTCGGCGAGATCGAAGACGAGACCGATGTTCCCGCCGCCGAGCCCGTCCGGCGGCTTGGACCGTCGCAGTACCTGCTGGCCGGGAACCTCTCGATCCGTAGTTGGGAGGACCTGTTCGGCATGGACCTGCCGGAGGGCGGCGGACGGTGCACGACCGTGGCGGGGTTTGTGACGAGTCTGCTGGAACGGCTGCCCCAGCGCGGCGACACGGCCCGCTGGAGGAATCTCGAGTTCTGTGTGGACGAGGTCCGCCGCCAGCGCGTGACGCGGGTCCGCCTGCGTCTGCTGCCCGGTGACGGCCCGGAGGCGGCGTCTGCCTCATCCGGCGCGGAAGGTGACGCGTGATGATGGACGCGGCGATCGAACTGCTCGACCCGTGGGGCCTGTACCTGCTGGCCCTTGTCGGCCTGGCCGTTGCCGCTTTGGCGAACGGCATGGAGACGGGTCTGTATCGCCTGAACCGGATTCGGCTGCGCCTCAGGAGCGAGCAGGACGACCCGCATGCCAGGACACTGCTGGCGCTGCTGAAGGATCTGCGGGGCATGATCATCGTCTGCCTCATCGGCTACAACGGCGGCGTGTATCTGACGACCGTCGTCGTGACGACGCTCGTGGCGGCGTCGAACTGGGTCGGAACGAACGTCGGCGTCGAGGTGTTGGCAACGGCGATCCTGGCGCCCATCTTCTTCGTCTTCACCGACGTGACGCCCAAGAGCATCTTCGCGGCCGAAGCCGACCGGTGGACGTATCCGCTGGCCCGTCCGATGCGGTGGGCCTATGCGGCACTGCGGGGAATCGGGCTGGTGCCGGTGCTCAAGGGCGTCAGCGACCTGGTCCTGCGGATCGCGAAGGCCTACGGCACCGAGGGCGCCAACCCGTTTACGCCGCGTCAGCGGCTGCGGGCCGTCATCCGGGAGGGCGTGGCCGAGGGCGTCATCACGGGGTACCAGGACGAGTTGGTGGAGAAGGTCCTGGGGCTTCGCGAACAGCCCGTCCGGGGCGTCATGATTCCCTTGAAGAGCGTGGCAGCGGTCCCGGCAAACGTCAGCCGGCAGCGGTTCACCAAGGAACTGGGCCGGCACTCGTACACGCGCCTGCCCGTCTACGAGAAACACCGGGACAACATCATCGGCATCGTTCGGATCAACGACATGCTGGCCGAGGAGAGCGAGGCGTTCGACGTCTCGCGGATCATGAGCCGCCAGGTCGTTACGGTGCCGCCCGAGATGACGGTGAGCGCGGCGATGTTCCGGATGCGCCAAGCCCGTGCGGCCATGGCGGTGGTCCAGGATGCGAAGGGCCGGGCCGTCGGCATCATCACGATCAAGGACCTCGTTGAAGAGATCGTCGGCGAACTGGCCGCATGGTAGTGCGGCAGGACGATCCGAGCCTGCCGATGCGGCAAGCGGCGAATCGCCGGCCGAGGTGTCCGCTTCCCTCTGCCGGCGTTCGCCATCCCACGTGCCCCGCCGTTTTTGCTTTATCCGCCTCCGAGACCGCGCTATAATCACGGCTCTTTGCTCCGAGGAGAGGCTCTGATGTGGACGCGAGGGTCAGCGGGGCTGATGGTCGGCGTGCTGCTTGCGTGGGCGGCGCCGGCGCCCGGGCAACCGGCCGTGCCGGCGAAGGTTGCCGAGACGGCGATCCCGGCGCGGCCGGTTGCCGAGGAGGCGCCTGCCCACGTCTGGGACCTGCCGCCCGAGGCCATGCAGGTGCTGAACCTGACGGGTCTGCAACTGCGCGTGCTCGGCCAGGTGTTCCACCAGTATGCCTACGAGACGCCGCCACCGCCGGCGCCCGATGCGACGTTCGGCGTCAGGGTCCGTCCGACGGTGCCCGGGGGCTTGTACCGGATGGGAACCGGGGGAGACCTGCCGGCCCGGCTCGTGGTGACCGTCCGATCGACCGGCACGCCGTCGGCGATCGGCCTGCGTTATGTGGCCCAGGATTTCTACGGGCGCAACGTGGCGTCCGGAACGGTGCCGCCCGTCTATCCGGACACGTTCGGCGTGGCCACGGCTGACCTGGTTCTCAAAGGCCTCTCAACCTTCGGCTACTACCACGTTCTGGTGACGGCGGCACGCGAGGGGCAAAGCGTCATGGGGGCGTGCGGCATGGCAATCGTGCAGCCGCTGCCCGAAGGTCCCGACCCGAGGAGCCCCTTCGGCCTGGCCACGCCGCCGGGGAAGATGGCGGACGACGTGCCGGCGATCTGCCGCCGTCTGGGCGTCCGACATCTGGCGTTCGACTGGACCGGTGACGCGGCGGCCGTTGACGCTGCCGTCAAGGGGGGGTTGGTGCCGGCGGCCATCGTGCCGTTCGAGATTCCTCAGCATCGCCCGGCCCCGGACGTGTTCAGTTCGGCGATGAGCGATGTGATAGCGCGGCACGTCGAGGCGGTGCCCGACTGGCAGATCGGCCGCCGGCCCGTCTTCGGCCCCGAGGAGTTGGCCGCGTCGGTCGTCTCGTATCGGGAGGTCATTTCGGGCCTGACGGAAGCGGTCCGCCGGCGCGAAACGCCGGCACGGTTGTGGGTGGCCGCCACCCCCGCCGTCCTGGCCGACCTCTTGACGGAAGGCCCCGTCCTGGCGGGCGCCCACGGCGTCAGCCTGTACGTCGATGCGGCTGCGGGCGAGGCAAACCTCCGGAGCGGCGCGTACCAGCGGTCGCTCGATTACGGGATTCAGGTGGCCCGGCGATTGGGCATCGATCGGGCCGTCGTCGGGGGAACCGGTGATGACCCGGCGGCCCACTCGCCGCAACGACAGGCGTGGAAACTCGTGACCCGCCATGCCGTCTCGCTGGCGGCCGGCGCCGAGCGTGTTTACCTCTCGTGGGGGCGCGGGCTGCCCACGCCGGTCTCGTCGGCCGCCGCCTACGCCTGGATGACCCATCTGCTGGACGGGGCGACGTACGAGGGCGATGCGTGGGACACCGTGCCGCTGATCGCGGCGCACGTGTTCTCGGGCCCCGCGCGGCGAGTGGCGGTGGTCTGGTCGTGGGTCGGCGCCGACCCGCAGGCGCCGGACCGGGGCCTGCTGGTCTTTGACGACGGTTTCGGCCTGGAGGCGCTGGACGTGGCCGGTCAGCCCGCAGGCATCTGGAAGGGGAAGCAGTTGATTGTCCCGTTCGGCGAGGCGCCCGTGTACCTGGTCAGCGGCGAACTCGGGGTCGGCCACATGCGCGAGCGTCTCCGCAAGGCCAGGATTCTGGGCGTCCTTCCCGCGACGGTTCGGGTCGAGAGCATTATCCGCGGCGGGATCCCCGGCAAGGCAAACGTGACCCTCTGGGTCCAGAGCCACCGCCCGTACAAGCAAGAGGGAGTGGCGGGACTTCTGCTGCCGGAGGGGTGGCGGGCCGGGCAGAGCAAACGCACGTTCCCGCTCGAACCGGGCCAGGTACGCGAGATTACCTTCGAGTGCGACGTGTCCGAGGAGGCCGGTCGCGGACCCTACCCGATCGAGGCCGTCGCGTCCTTCGACCAGGAGTACGTCCGGTGCAAGCAGAACGTCTGGCCGGCGCAAGCGGTCGAGCGAACGATCGAGGTCGGCCACGGGTTCTCGGACTGGGAGGGCATCGATCCGGTCGTGGTGGAGACGGACGGCGGCGACGTGTGGGCCGAGGTCCGGACGGCCTGGAACAAGGAGTTCTTCTACTTCTCGGCCGCCGTCCGGCGCAAGCGCGGCACGTTCAAGGCGAGCACACACGCTTACCAGGGCGATGCGGTGCAACTGGCGTGGGGCCTTTCCAGGCGGGCCGATGACGACTTCGGGCACCCGACGAAGGACTGGGCCTTGCCGGCGGGTGCGTTTCGCGACACGGATCATCTGATGGCCCTGACGTTCGGGCGGGACGGCGCAGGAGTGGTTCGCCTTCGCGCCCCGCGCGTCGCGCTGCGGACGCACTGGCCGGGCAATCAGGACGCCTGGTACGGTCCGGTGGAGGGGGCGGTGGCCGACATCGCACGCGATCAGGCCATCGGGTACACGCTGTTCGAGGCGGCTATCCCGATGAAGGAACTCGCTCCCCTGAAGGGCGAGCGGGGGCGCGTCTTCCGGTTCGGGTTCCGTATCGGCAACGGCGACGACCGGCCTCTGGAATGGTCGCGTGCGGCGGGCGTGCCCGATTACCTTGCCAACCCGTGCAGTTTCTTCCCCGCGTCGCTGACCGGCGGTCTGCCGTGCCAGACGTGGTGGGCGATGGTCGGCGAGAAGCCCGGCGGGCTTCAGCCGCTGGAGTAGCCTCAGGAAGGAGTCGCGATGCGTCTGGTTCGGTTTCTGGTCGATAACCAGGTCCGATACGGCCTCCTTGAAGGGGACACGGTGCGGGAACTGCTGCGGCCGTTCTACGAAGGGCTTACACCCATGACGGCGGCGCATCCGCTGGCCGACGTCGAGTTGCTTGCCCCGACCCGGCCGTCGAAGATGCTCTGCATCGGCCTGAACTACCGCGACCATGCCGAAGAGATGGGCAAGCCCGTTCCCGATGAGCCGGTCCTGTTCATGAAGCCGACCACCGCGCTGGCCGGACACGGCCGGCCGATCGTGTATCCCAGGATGGCCGGCCGCGTCGATTACGAGGCCGAACTGGCCGTGGTCATCGGCCGGCGGTGTCGGAGCGTGGCGGTGGACGACGCCGACGCTTGTATCCTCGGCTACACCTGCTTCAACGACGTGACGGCCCGCGACCTGCAGTCGAAGGACGGCCAGTGGACCCGCGCGAAGGGATTCGACACCT
>Ga0307379_10011925_pt1 | contig 11361 bp, 10 predicted proteins | sample UN2MG_FD_202237 | JGI IMG/M metagenome (GOLD analysis project Ga0307379, IMG submission 202237) | Soil microbial communities from Risofladan, Vaasa, Finland - UN-2 | ecosystem: Environmental > Terrestrial > Soil > Coastal area > Acid sulfate soil | place: Finland: Risofladan, Vaasa | collected... | reverse complement strand
CCGATTAATGCCACTACTGTGCTTATAATGTAATATGACAGAGATGCAGTTAAAATGTCGACACCCAAGATTAGCACATAAGCAAACATGAAACTCAATCCTAAAGCACCATTTAATTGATTAAAAACCCTGAACAGTGTCATCGTAATATATGATTTTGAATTTAGTACTTCTTTTAATGATTGAAATAATGGTAAGGTTTCTTGATTGACATGTAATTCAGGTCTTTCTTTAAGATTTGACCCAATGTAATAATAACAAATTCCACATAATATAGCACAAGCTCCCGCAAATACTTGAAACATCAATAATCCGGATTCATATATTAAAAAGGAAATTAAAACGGGTAAAGCTCCGATGATTAAAAAGTATTGATTGTTTAATGCCATTTTATTCCTCTCATCGTTACTTTCCGTTAATTCTGGCATCAAAGCGAGCCATACTAACCATACTAAAGATAATGTCATGTCGAAAGCACAGATGCTTACGAGAAAGTGAACAAAGATGATTATTTGATTCGTATAACTCCAAGGAAACCACATCGAAAAAAAGATGAACGCCCATAAAACACCACCCCATTTAATGTAAATTAAGCGCCGACTTCCCCATTTATTTACGTCTGTCTTATCACTGACTCTTCCAAAATAAAAATCATTTAAAGAATTTATTACCGCATATATCACTTGACCTAATACGAAATAAGTTTGCTGTAGACCTAAATCATCCCAAAAAAAATTAACATAAGTTAAACCAAAAATTCCCGCCAATAAAGTATTAGGCAAGCTAGTGAGAGAGTATATTATTCGCTCTTTTTTGGTCAATCTAAATGAAGATATTCCTCTTTTTATTCCTAATTCTCCATTATCTGATATAATAATCCCTTGATTGTTATAATCAAATTTTATTAAATAATTCTAGATCAATTTTAAGATAAATATTTGGATTAATCAAAAGGTAATTTTCAAAATAATAGGAAGCAAAAATAAAAAAAATATTGATATTTTTTATCCTCTCTGTTTGATCTTTATAAATATATACGTATGATAAAAGAAAAAAAGAAAAAAAGACTAATTTTAGGTTTTGATTTATAAAGTAAAGATAAGTATCGACACGCCGAATATGTAGCTAATGATAAATGCTACTATGATATAAAGTATAAATGCAACAATGCTTATCAAAATTGCCATAGCAAATCCAGTGTGATGACGTATACTAATAATCACCCATACTATGATCAGAATGATAATTAATCCAAGTAAATTATGCCAGAAGAATTCGTAGATAATGAAAAAGACTAACGTAATGATAAATGATGTTAGAAATACTTGTCCGAAATCAGTGTGCCTTGCTTCGCTGAAGAAGCCTAATGCGATCTTTAAAAATACCGTCACAATTACAAGAAATATTAAGTATAAGACCAACCATATTATTATACTTTCAGTTGAAGGGTTTATAGGCCAATCAAATATCATTTTTATAGCATCTCCTCTCATCGAAAAAGAGATGTAATGAGTTATTTTTAGTCTTATAAAAACTTTTGCTCAACTTAAAATAACTCCCGATAGAAATGATAATAACCACATTGAAAAAATGATGATTAAATGATTTTAAGTTTTCTACCAACTTTCTCGATAGCTGCTAATGCCATATTGAGATCATCTTTAGTGAGTAAGGCATTCATTTGGACTCGGATTCTTGATAATTCTCGCGCAACCATGGGGAAAACGATTGGAGTACCATAAATATTTTCTTCTTCAAATAAAATGCGAGCAAGTTCTTGTGCTTTACCAGGATCACCAATTATTAAAGGGATTATTGGAGTTTCTGATCTTCCAGTATCATATCCCAAATTTTGAGCTTCCTTTTTAAAATAATTTGTGTTTTCCCATACATTTCTTACATGCTGTGGTTCTGTCTCGACTACTTCGATTGAAGCGATATTTGCTGCCACAACCCCAGGAGGATGTGCGGTACTTAATAGGTATGTCCTACTTTTGTTAGTACAAAACTCAATTAATTCCTTAGAACCTGCCACAGTTCCTCCAAAAACACCAAAACCCTTGGACATTGAACCTCCTTCTACATGAACTTTTCCTTGTAAATTAAAGTGAGCAACAATACCACGTCCTTCACCTAACACCCCTTCACCATGACAATCGTCTACGAATATCATTGCTCCGAATTCTTCAGCTACTTTAGCAATTTCTCCTAATGGAGCTATGTCGCCATCCATGCTAAACACGCCATCAGTAATAATGCAGATTCTTCTTGCTCCTTCCTTCTCTGATTCTTTCAATTGCTTTTCTAAATCTCCGACATCATTATGCTTGTAGATGACTCGTTTAGCACCTGATAATCTTACACCATCTATGATTGACCCATGATTTAGCTCATCGGATACTACTATGTCTTGTTTTCCGACAAGCATCGGTATTAATCCTGAATTAACAGCAAAACCAGTTTGACATAATAAAGAGGACTCAACTTCTTTGAATTTAGCAAATTTTTCTTGAAATTTTCTTGTTAGATCGAATGTTCCAGCAATAACGGGAACTGCTCCTGCTCCAGCACCGTATTTTTTAGTAGCGTCAATACTTGCTTGAATAATTTTAGGATGAGTTGCCAACCCTAAATAGTTATTGGTGTTAAGCATCAAAACTTCCCTTCCATCCACAACTGAATGTGGTTTGGAACCCGCTTCGAGATGCCTTATTATCCATTCTAAATTATTGTGTCTTAACTCGGTCATTTCTTCTTTTAGAAATGCTACCGGATCTTTTTTCAATATTTTTCACCTTGAAATTTAAAAACTAATCGCTAATTTGATATAATCTTAAGGTATATAGAAAAGTATTTTAGTTTTTCTCATCTAATTCATTAGGGAAAGTAATGGGATTGAAAGTCATAAACCTTTTTTAGTTGATAGAATTATGATTCTACACATACTTTTATAGACTAAATTGATCTAAATGAGAAAAATCTTAGTAATTGGAGCTGCTGGTCAAATCGGTTCAGAGCTCGTACCAGCATTAAGGGAGATTTATGGTTCTGAAAACGTGATTGCAACTGGTAGAAGGACGCCATTACCGGATATTATCACTAAAGGCGGACCAGTAATCTATTTGGATGCACTTGATAAAAATTTATTATCTAAAGTTATATATGAACGAGATATTGATACGATTTTTCACATGGCATCACTTTTATCTGCTACTGGCGAAAAAATGCCTCAAGCAGCTTGGAATATCAATATTAATGGACTTTTAAATGTTTTAGAAGCAGCGAGATCTTATAGTATTGATAGAATAATTTGGCCAAGCTCTATTGCTGCCTTTGGTCTATCTACTCCAAGAGAAAATACTCCAAATGAAACCATTTTACAACCATCAACAATGTATGGAATTTCTAAAGTATCTGGAGAACTCTTGATTGAATATTATTATCAAAAATATGAACTTGATACGCGTTCAATGAGGTTACCGGGAATAATTAGTAGTGAAACACTTCCAGGAGGGGGAACTACAGATTACTCCGTTGAAATATTCTATGAAGCAATTAAACATAAAAAATATACTTGTTTTCTCAAAGAAAACACCCGCCTTCCAATGATGTACATGCCCGATTGCACTAAATGCATGGTAGATTTATTAGAAGCAGATCCTTCAAAATTAAAAAGACATGTATATAACGTGACGGGAATGAGTTTTTCCGCTGGAGAATTGGCATTAGAAATAAAGAAACACATTCCAGATTTTAAGATCGATTATAAACCAGATTTCAGACAAGCCATCGCGGATTCTTGGCCCATGTCCATTGATGATTCCTTAGCACGAGAAGAATGGGGATGGAACCCAGAATTTAATCTTTCCAAAATGACCAAAGATATGATTGAAGTCTTGAGTAAAAGGTTATAAAAAAAATCTGAAGTTAATTTTCCTTTTTTTCTTGTATTTTTTTGAAAGCGATTCCAATAATTATGAAAGTAGGAATGTTCATTGTTAACAATATTAACAAGTCTAAGATAGTCAATGGTTGGTATATTGGTGGATCTATAAGCCCCGTAGGATTAGAAGGTAGCCCACCGAAAATTAATAGTAGTCCAATTATCACTTGCATCAAAAAAAAGCCTAAATAGCCTATCAATGGTAAGAATTTCAAATTTTTTTCTAACTTCTTCATGTTTTATCCCTCCATATCTAATTTAACCACGGCCACCATGAGAAATCGATTCCTTTTAGTGGGGTAAATAGAATTGAAAAAACTATGATGAGTCCTACAACAAATAATAGTGGAAGTAAGACCATTATAAAATATATCCCATTTGTCTTTAAAGTAGACCTCGTATCATGCCTGGTGGCATATCTTTCCCAATACCACACAAAATAATAATTAAATGAAACAACAAGTAGGAAAAACCCAATGAAATTGGTTACAGGTACTTGAAGAAACCAAACAGCATGTTCTTTCGCATTCAGCCAAATCCAACCAAATCTTCTAATGATGATTGGATCAATAACAAAATCTATGGAGGTGCCCATCCATCCAGCCAATAATAATTTCTTTAAAAGTGCTTTATTTGAATCATTTTTAATGACCATTTCAGCTATTTGAAAGCTGGAATATGTCAATATGAACCATGAACTAATGACTACGAGAGGTATAGCACCAATCCAGAACATGTAGGAATGATAGTTATAATAATATGTTGGACCACCGAATAGGTAGAAATAACCTTGAATCACCATGAAATTTTCTTCAATCCCAGTTAAAAGGAAACCACCAAGAAAGAAAAGTACAATTTTTGTTTTTCCATATTTTTTATATCCATGATAAATAAGCAATGCAACAAGTAAATAGGACACAATTTCCGTAATATTTCGCAAACTAAAACTATCTAAATACTTAACAAAACTTAGCAATTTTTCAAAGAATAGTGGATCGTAATCCGCCATGATATTTTCAATATCTTTCTATAATATAATAAATATTCTTAGATAAAACCTTATTTAACATTTCTGCAAATTCAATAGAAGTTAAATGTAATTAGGAGAAATATTTATTTAGTGATAATAAAATGAAAATTGTATTCCATGAAAGATATTATGACTCAACATATGCGATGGATCCCGCTGCCGCATCAGGGCGATTAGAGGGAATAGTTGAATTATTATCTCAAAATAAGGATTTTGAATTTATTTCTCCACAAATAGCAACAAAAGAGGACATATTAAGGGCTCATTCCAAGAGACATTATGATAATATTAAGCGAGATAGTATTCTTTTTGAACTTGCTTCACTTGCAGCGGGAGGTGCAATAAAGGCTTCAGAGATAGCATATAATAAGGAACCTACTTTTGCAATCATTAGACCACCTGGACATCATGCTTCCGCGGATTCTTGTTGGGGATTTTGTTATTTTAACAATATAAGCATTAGCTTATTGAAATTGTTCTCAGAAAAGAAAATTAATTCAGCATTTGTGCTTGATTTCGACCTCCATACAGGTGATGGTAATCTGAATATTCTTAGCCATCGAAGTGATGGTTTTAGAGTAGAGATATTGAATCCTGATTCGAATACAAATAAAGATTATCTCTCTAGAGTAGAAAGATATATGGAAAATTTAAATGATATTGATATTTTTGTCGCCAGCGCGGGATTTGACCAAGGCGTTGACGATTGGGGAGGACTTTTAGAACCAGAAGATTATCATACTCTTGGTATTCTAATGAAAAAATTCTCTAAAGAATTATGTGATGGCAGAAGATACGCTTTATTAGAAGGAGGATATAATCATGATGTCTTACCAATTAACGTTAATTCATTTTGTCAAGGTTTTAAATAAAAAAAAAATTTATTATAAAAAATCAATAATTATTGCTTCAAAAGTTCCTTGATTTTCCTTTTAAATCGAAATTCGCTATAGCTCCACTTCTATTCTTGAAATCCCAATTTCTTCCAAAATCATTATAGTTCCAGAAATGAGTGTTACAGATTTTCAAATCTGAAAGGTACATGCCAAATAGAGAATTTTCAAGTCTTTGAGGATTTTTTCCATCGAGTCCTGGAGTATAGGATAATTTCATTTCGCCGTAAGGCATAGTAATGTGAAAAGTATTTCCTTCTTGATTTAGTTCAATATTCACATATTTTATTCCTAAAACTTTCGAGAGAATCATCCCACCAGGAATTTTATTAATAAAAAAAGGCTCTAAGTATTTTCTTTGTTCTTCAGTAGTCGTATTGCTTATATACACTCCTCCCTCTCCACCTTTAGTCAATACATCAGCAGCCTTATTAGAATATAAATCAACTGCATGAATTGCCATAACACCACTCATATCTACATCACCGATTTTTCCTTCTTTGTATTGAAATAATTGAAAGGATTTACAAGGAGTTTCTCTGTCTCTTCCAAAATAATATGAACAATGCCCCTCTGAGGCACACCCCTCATACCATATACCTTTTGTGTTCCAACTAATTTTTTCTTTTATTTCATTGGACATTTTTTCACACCTTTATCTTTCCAAATTAAAAATTTAATTCATAATTTTGACTTCTTTGTATAATATTAGGTTTAAATACATTTAAAGGTTTTATTTTAATTTACTTCTCATTTTTTAATCATTGTATCATCCATTTTTCGATGAAGAACACATAGATAACATCTTAAATAATAAAAAAAAATTAATTTATTTGATAAAATTGTTCTTCAAATTCAGGCTTGCCCTTATATTTGCCTAAGAATAGCAATGGAGCCATTTTTATATTTTTAAAGATATAAGATGGAGCTCGAATCCCTGCTTTCTTTAGCGCTTCTTGTATGCCTTCGACTTCAGGAGGGCATCCTTTAACAGCGATAAGTTCCTTTATATTCGGATGGTCCTTATTCCTATTGTATTGGCATTGTCCAAGTAATATTGTTTTATTCATTCCTTCAGAGGGTTCCATGATTTTTCCAGTAAGAATTTCCACATTATCAAAATCCTTACCCTTCCACGCTTCTTTAATTGCTACTAATATAATTCCACTATAAAAACTGCAATAAGTACATATTGTTTCGTCGTATTTGCGATAACTTATCCCTCCAATACCCGCTTTTGCGTAAGAAAGAGGTAAGGTATTATTATTCTCATATATAAAATCCCATCCGTGAGGTAATGCCAGCTCTTCTATATTTTCACCTTTAACTTCGATATCTGATAAATCTATTGGACGATTTCTATCTTTCGCCGCTTGGACTAAATGTGGAACGGCGATAGGGTCTATTCCAAGTAAACTTGAGCCAACCAAATCTGCTGAAAGTATATCAGTTGAAGCTACTATTATATTGCTTCTATGAGCTTTCCCATCAAAAGTTGGACCTCTTTCAAGCGTGTAAATCCCATCAATGATAGTAAGGCTCGGTGGTGCTTTGTTTGCCAGTTTTGAGACATTATAATGCAGAGTATATTTAGGATCATCGCCATGAAACTTCTTTCGTGAGGGAATATTTATCAAACCTTTTAAATTTTTTAATCCTAAACTAACTACACATTGAGCGTGAGTTTTGAGAACAGGGACATCTATCAAAAAATCTGAATGAATCATGTCTGCATTCATTTTTGCTGTTACTCCTTCCGCTAATTCTACTGTTTCGAAAGGCCGTTCAAAAATATCGTATACATTAACGCCATATCGTTCCTTGAATATGTTATATCCAAGCTTTTCGAATGCATCTTTAGATGTTTCTCTATCTTTAGGATCTTCTGTTATTACTCCCTCTCCGATGGTAATGTCATTGACACCATGTTCTTTTAATAATTTTAAAATTTCTTCCATTACGCTTGAAGTTGTTAGCATGCCCCATTTAGGAAAGTCACAATGCCTATTCCAATAAACTAAATTAGGTTTTATAAAAACTTTCGCGCTAGGATCAAGATTTTCAAATCCTTTAGCAAGCTCAACGGCTTTTCGAACAGATTCTGTTCCTTTTTCGTATTTAACAATAGATACAACTGATTTATTCATGGTATTATTCCTTTACTTTTATTAAAAAATATTAGTGAATTAAATATTAAATATATTAAAAATTAAATTATTTTAGAAATAAGTCTATAAATTACTAGGTTTACTCTCGTGCTTTCTTTTCCCAGTCTTCTCTTAAGATAGCCATTATTACTTCGTCGTAATACTTGCCGTTATGATACCTTGCTTGTCGTTTTCTTCCTTCTTCTATAAATCCAACTTTTTTATATGATTTGTAAGCGCGAATATTAAATTCGTAAACAACTAATTCGATCCTATTCATATTTAATGTGTTGAACCCATATTCTACTAACATTTCCATTGCTTCTGTTCCATATCCTATACCCTGATATTCTTTCTCTCCAATAGTAATACCACAAGAACAAGCTCGATTTTTGACGTTAATGTTTTGAATGGCACAATTTCCTATAATTTTTTCAGGATTTTCTTCATCTAATAAAAGAATTGAAAAATATACTCTATCTTCTTGATGTTTAATTGCATCGAACCATTCTTCTTCAAAATCCCTGGTCAATGGTTTATACATAATTAAATATTGCGTGATCTCGGGGTCGTTAAACCATTTTAAAAAGATATCAATGTATTCTCTTTTAAGAGGGGCTAATTTAATTCGCTTTCCTTTTATCATACATACTAGGATTTCAACAAATTTTAAAAAATTAACGAATAAAAACAGTTTTGGATGAAATAAAATAAAAATTGGATTAGAAAAATATATTCGCTCTACGGGCGAAATATTTAACTATTTCAAAAGAGATTATGCAGATTAAAGATATTAAGAAACAGATTAACCAATCTAAAGCTGTAAGATACATGAAGAAGAAATTAATACCCCATTCTGCTAAAGTTACTTGAACCCCTGGTAAATACATCAAAAGTAAGAATACCCCGAATAGCAGACCAATTAGGATATACATCGTTTTAGTGCTGTCTTCTTTTATACTTTTAAGTAATGACTTATTTGGTCTACGAATCTGATATATTAAAAAGGACTCACAGAAAAAGATAGTTGTCATGAGCATCGTTAGGGTCTTAGCAACGGAGAGATCTATACCAGAGGAATAAAGTGAATGTGTAGCTGGTGAATAAAGATATGCCTCATTTAATGCTCCAAAATTCCAATTTTCAGGAAAAACAGGATATAATCCAGTAAATGTTATGAAATATACGATAATCATGCTTAATGATAAGAGTATACCGAATATGAATAATAGTATGCATGTATTTTTACTCAAGATTTCCTCCTCATCCCTTGGTTTCTGTTTCATTAAATCTTTCGATGTAGAATCAAAAGTTAATATCAATCCAGGAAACATGTGAACCGTTATAGAAAGAAAAATCCATTGCATGCCAAAAGGGTCAGTTAAAAAATAAGGTAATCCAAAAATTATTGCTAATATAAATTGTAAGATTCCTTCGAAAACGTTAATACAAATATAAAAGAATACAACAGCACGGACACGTGAAAATATTCCTCTTCCTTCTTCGATTCCTGTGACTATAGAATTAAATGAATCATCGCTAATAACCATATCAGATGCCTCTTTCGCAACATCAGTACCTTGAATACCCATTGCGATACCTGCATCAGCCATATTCAGTGCAAGAGCATCATTAACTCCATCACCGGTCATGGCAACAACTTTCTCAGCATCTTGATATCGCTCTACAATATCCTGTTTATGTTCCGGAGATACTCTGGCAAAGACTTTGATTCGATTAAAATCATAGAAAGAATCAATACTCTTTATATCTTTACCTTCAACAACTAAATCATTTTCTTCATTAGTAATTATTGAAATTTGTTTAGCTATAGCTCTAGCTGTTATTCGTGAGTCGCCTGTAATCATTACTACGTTTACACCAGCATCATGACATTCTTTGACGCTATCTTCCACTCCATCTCTCGGTGGGTCTAATATAGTCACAAAACCAATATATATCATACTTGTTTCACAAATTTTCCTTCCAGAATCATTGTCTTCATCCGGAGGGATAACATCAAGCTTTTTATAGCATAAAGATAAGATTCGATATCCTTGATTTTCATATGATTGCGAGATTGCTGTAATTTTCTCTCTAATCTCATCAGTAAAATCTAATTCAGTATTTTTAAAAATTACTTTGTTACATAGAGGTAAAAGGATTTCACTTGCTCCTTTCGTAAAAGAGTAATATTTCCCCTCCCTTTTATATATTTTGGTCATTCTTTTTACTTTTGAATCAAAAGGATACTCACGCATGTATTCAAAATCATCAAGCATGTGATCTCCCATTCCTTTTTGAAATAAAACCATTAAAGCTCCTTCTGTTGGGCTTCCTATCACACTCCAATTATTGATAATTTTCCCTGAGATTTCGAGTTCATTTTTGACAAGAGCTGAATTATTGTTTAGAAATCCTGATATTAATAGTAGTTTTAATTGTTGATGATCTTCTATATGACGAACATATTCTGGATTTTTAGGATCTTCTACAAGGATAATATCTCCTTCAGGATCATATCCGCTACCAGTAACTTTATATTTTACTCCATTAGTCCATACGTGTTGAATTGACATCTGATTCTTGGTCAATGTACCCGTTTTATCACTACAAACAACACTCACACGTCCTAAACTATCAACTGAAGCAAGATTTCTTATGATTACACCTTGATGCGCCATCGCAACGACTCCAGTAAGCAAAATTATGGTAACTAATAATGGAATATTTATTGGTAATAAATCAAGAGCCGCATTTAGACTAGCAACAATTTCTATGTTAGTAAATCCACTAGCTATCCATCTAATAAATAAAATAACCAACCAGAATCCGATAACGATTAAGCCAAGCCATTTACCAAAATTATTCATTTTCTCTCGAATTGGAATTTCTGAAGTCCCTGCGTCCTCTAATCCTTGGGATATTTTTCCTATCTCTGTATCTATTCCAATTTTTACAGTTATTGCAGTACCGTTCCCAGTTGTAATATAAATTCCATAAAACACCATGTTATTTCGTTCTCCAATAGAAATATCTGGTGTTGTTAATAATCTTCCAACATTCAGTTTTTTGACAGGTTCAGATTCTCCTGTCAAACTTGATTCGTTTACTTCTAAATTAGATGATTGGATAATCCGACCATCCGCAGGAATTCTATCACCTTGCTTTAAAACCAATAGATCTCCTACAACTACTTCTCTTGTAGGTATTTCTAATTTTTGACCTCCTCGAATGACGGTTGTAGTTGGTGCAGTCATTTCTCGCAAAGCATTAAGCTTCTTTGTAGCTCTATATTGTTGAACAATTGCCACAATGCAATTTAATGCTACTATCCCAAGTGTTAAT
>Ga0307379_10011924_pt1 | contig 11362 bp, 8 predicted proteins | sample UN2MG_FD_202237 | JGI IMG/M metagenome (GOLD analysis project Ga0307379, IMG submission 202237) | Soil microbial communities from Risofladan, Vaasa, Finland - UN-2 | ecosystem: Environmental > Terrestrial > Soil > Coastal area > Acid sulfate soil | place: Finland: Risofladan, Vaasa | collected... | reverse complement strand
CCCGGCGATCTGAGCGGCGATCTGGGCCGATGGGGCGTCAACGACGCCAGCCACACGGCTTGGGCGGTTGTGGATCATAACAGCCAGTTCGCCGTTGTTGGCCCCGAGCCGGTCCTACCGGGCGACGCCAACCTGGACCATGTCGTCAACGCCCTGGACTACGTGGTCGTGTCGAACCACTACGGCGTCGGCTCGACGTGGGCCGAGGGCGACGTCAACGGCGATGGCGTGGTCAACGCCCTGGACTACGTGGTGATCTCGAACAACTATGGCGCCCACGCGCCCGAGCCCGCCACGCTGGCCCTCCTGGGCCTCGGCGGCCTCGGCCTTATCCTCCGCCGAAAACGACGCTAAAACGAGTCCCCCGCAATGCAGGATTTTGCATCTACGCGGTGGGTGGCATGTCCACCCTGCTTGCCTCGCCGTAGCCTACGGCGAAGGCGGGTTCCGGGTGGACATGCAAATTGTCACCCTGCAGGGCCACGCAAAATCCCGGCGCGCCGGGACCGGGGGGTAAGGCACGCCGACGAAAGAATCGCGGCGTCCCCGAAATTTGGGGCCGCCGCTCTCTTTTCACCCTCGCGCGCCTTGCAAGGGGTGTCATCCCGACCGAGTCCCGATGGGACGAGCGGAGGCTTGCCCTGAGCCTGTCGAAGGGGCAGGCCTTGGCGCCCTTTGCGGTTAAACTACGCCCGGACAAGGCACCGCACAGTTCACATTCCGCGTTAGGATCACCTCTCCACTTCGACAAACACCCTCCGCACCCACTCCGGCGTCTGGCGGTTGAACGTCTCGACGTATTTTCGCCGACTGAAATAATAAACCGCCATCATGCCCTGCGATAGCGCGCTCACCAGCATCACCAGCGAATAGAACCCGTACACCACGTACGGCGCCCACCGATCGATCATCCGGTCAATGTCCGCCGCCATCCCCGGCATCGCGGCCAACTGCGCCCGCACCTCCGGCGAAATGGCCGCCGACTTCACCTCCTCCGTCGAGAACGAGGCCATCTGGAACAGGCAGTAAAACGTAATCACCCCCACGAAGGCCACCTGGTTCCAGCCCAGGTACGACGCCGACCCCGCCTCCGCCCGCCGCATCTTCCCGTACCCCTTCCATTCCCGCACCCCGACCACCAGGATGCCCGCCACGACCACCAGGCCGCCGAAACTCGGACTCACGAGGACGAAGGGCAGGGCCGCGAGGCCGATGATGAGCGTCACGATGGCCGAACCCCGCGCCGTCCTCGCCGCACGCTTCACCTTGCGCCGCCGCACCGCCGCCTCCCGCACGAGCCCCCACTCCCGCTCGCCGATCGGCGACGCCTCCGGCACGTCCCCGCCTGTTCCGTTTTTCATGTTCGCCGCCTCAGTTTCGTCATTCCCTGACCCCTAATCCCCGCCGTTCTCAGCGTCCTCTGCGGTGAACTGCTGTGCCGTTTAGTTCTACAACGCTATCTCAACGCAGAGATCGCCGAGAGCGCAGAGATAAACCATTTCTTTACAACAACTTGCGCGGCATGTTCCGGCGCGGGCCGGGCGCTGTTTCAAAACCGCAACTTCAACGCGGCATCCTTTTCCTTTTGACCCCTGGGCGGCCTTTCTCTGCGTACTCGGCGGTCTCTGCGTTAAGAACACAGCGTAGTAAAATTAGCCGCCCGTCTCGCTGGAGGGTTCCTCGGCGGTTACTGGCCGAAGCGTGAACTTGCCCAGCATGCCGGCGACGATCCGGCCCTCGCGGTCGACGGTGATCTTGGCCAGGGGACGGTAATTGTCGCCCGGGAACCGCTGCGCCAGGACGATCTCGGAGCGGCCCTGGTCGTCCCATTCGCCGCGAGTGAGAACGCAGTCGGGCTTGAAGTTGAGGAAGGCGGGGAAATCGATGTCGTCGGGCACTTCCAGGTGAACGACATTCTCGACGCGTCCGGGGCCGTCGAGGAGGCGCGGCCCGAAATACAGAAATGCGGGGGCGGAAAGGACGAGGCCGGCGGGCACGGGGACTTCCTTCTTGAGTTCGCGCGGGGCGTCGAAGGGTTTCTGGTCGCGGTCGGCGAAGCCCTTGACGTCGAGTTGGGCGACGAGGCCGCCGCCTTCCGCCGCCGGGACGAAGACGGCCTCGCCCTCCATGAGTTTGAAGGTTCCGAGGCGCGTGGAGGCCGTGGCGCGTTCGGGCTGCGGGCGTTCGCCCGTGCGATAGACGATCAGGCTGTCGAAGCCGGCTTGCTTGTCGCGGCGAGCGATCTCGAAGCGGACCTGGAGGATGACCTTGTCCTGAACCTCCATGACACGGTAGGCCATTTTGCCGGCGGGCTTGTCGTCCGCGAGGAGTTCAAACTCCAGGGTGGTGCTGCGCACGGACGAAGCGGAATCGGCGGCGGGCGGTTCTGCGGCCGCCGCGGGCGTGGGAACGAAGCGATGCCCCGCCCCGAACATCCCCAGCACAATCGCAATCCAGCAAACCAAGCCAAGCGGGCGCATGTCCTTCTCCTTCCTCAGAACCGTTTCAACTCGTTTCGGCGAAACGTCCAGTGCGGCGTGCGGAGTGTATCACCGAAATCCGCCTCGTACCAGGGGCTCAGGGCCGGCGATGACGGGTTCACGAGGACGTGCATGTCCTGGGCCGGCATGAACCCCTGGGCGAGCAGCATCACCCGCTTTCCGGTCCGCCGGTTCTCGGCCGCGTCCACGACGACGACCGCGTGGCCGGGGAAACCGCCTCGGATAAAGACGTCGCCGATCCGAACGGATTCACCCGTCGGCACGGGCGTCATCTCCGCGCTCAGGCTGGCCGAGCCCGCGTACGTGAAGACGGTATCCAGGTATCGCCGGAGGCTCGCGTGGGACGCGTCGGCCGCGGCGGACCGGACCCATCGCACCGTATTTCCCTGGACGGACGGGCGCCACCCGTCGCGCCAGCGGGCGAAGTCGGCCCGGTCGCCGCTCGTGAAGTTGAAACGGATGGCGTCGGCCTTGCCGACTGCAAAGAGGTACTCGGCGCGGAGGCGGATGACGGCATCGGCGCATTGCTGAAGGTCGCTCTCGCCGGTGTCCATGTCGATGACGGCCGCGTGGGCACTTTGGTCCCCTTTTTCCCGGCCGTCGTAGAGGCGGACGGGCATGCCGACTTTTTTGAGCGGAAGGTGCCTCAGCCAGCAGGCAAACGTGTCGGTCTCCGTCTCCAGACGCTCGTAACCGTTCGGAGCGGCGATGCGGCCGGCGATCGTCTCGCGCACGTCGTAGCGGGCGACCCAGGGATAATCCTTCGCCTGCGGCAGGTCCGGGGCGGGACGGCCCGGCCCCGGGTCGGGCGAGACGGCGGATGGAGCGGGCGCGTCCGATGCCGGCGGGGAACCGGACCCCCAAAAATCGGACCAGCCGAGGACCACGACGATCACGAACAGGAGGCACAGGCAGGCAAGCCCGATGGCCAGCGGCTTCATCGTCCACTCCGGGAATCGCAAGGCCGGCGCTCACGCCGGTGCGGCAACCGCCGCCGCCGTCACAACCGTCCGGATCGCAGGATGGCAAAGGCGAGCCAAACGCCCAGGATGCCGGCCACGAGAAAGCCCAGCAGACCGAGCACCGGGACGTTCTCGGTATAGGGCATCTTGGGCCCGACGTTGGCGCCCATGATGACGGCCGAGCCGAGGATGATAGCCGCCACGATCATCGCAAAGGCGACGCGGTTGGTCGAGCGATCCAGTTCCGTAATGAAGCGGTCGAGGTTCTCGTGGCGGAACTGTATCTGAAGGCGGCCGCGCGTCAGTTTTCGCGCGAGTTCCCGCAGTTGGCGGGGGCCCTGCTCGGCGATGGCGGCGATGTGGTAGGCGCTGCGGAGTCCGCGTTCGGCCAATCGCTTGGGGGAAACTTTCTCCGCCGCCATCGACCGGACCTTCGGCCGGACCACCTCGACGAGGCTCGTGTCGGGGTCGAGTTCCAGCGCGACGCCGCCCATCGTCACGAGGCTCTTGCCCAGGAGAACGAAGTCGCGCGGCAGGATGACGCGGTGTCGGCGGGCGGTGGCGGTGAGTTCCTCAAACAGGTTCCGCACGTCGAGGCGCTTCAGGGGGATGCCGCTGTACTTGTCCACGAGGCCGGCCAGGTCGGCCATGAAGCGTGCGTCGTCCAGGTCGTCCGGCAGGGAGCCGAGGTCGTCGAGCACGTCCACGACGATGTCGAACTCGCGGTAGAGGGCGGCGATGAGGGCGGTTCCGAGGCGCGAGCGCATCACGTCGCTCAACCGGCCGACCTGCCCGAAGTCCAGGATGCCCACGCGGTCCGGCGCCTGGACCACGAGGTTTCCGTGATGCGGGTCGGCGTGGAAGAGGCCCATCTCGAAATACTGGCGTATGAAACACTCGGTGACGTGCGCCGCCAGGGCCTTGCGGTCCACGCCTGCGCGGTCCATCGCGTCCTCGTCGTAAATCGGGATGCCTTCGAGGTGCTCCAGGGTCAGGACGGCCGAGGCCGTGAGCGACCAGAGGACGTGCGGCACGAGGACATGCTCGTCGTCCTCGAAGGCCTGTCGGAACCGCTCGGTGTTGGAGGCCTCGGCGATGAAATCGATCTCTCGGCGAACGGTCTGGGCGAACTCTTCCACCAGGAGCGCCGGCCGAAAAACGCGATACTCCGGGACGTAGCGTTCCGCGAGTTCCGCCAGCCGCGACAGAATGTCGATGTCCGATTCCAGCGTTTCGCGGACGCCCGGGCGGCGCACCTTGACGACGACGGCCAGGCCGTCCGCCGTGCGGGCCTTGTACGCCTGGGCGATGCTGCCGGCCGCAAACGGTTCCGGCCCAAACGTCTCGAACAGTTCGCCGATCGGCCGGCTGAGTTCTTCCTCGATGACGCGGCGCGCCTCGCCGCTCGGAAACGGTCGGACCTTGTCCTGGAGACGGCGGAATTCCTGGATGAAGGGAGGCGGGAGGAGGTCCTGGCGGCTGCAGAGCACCTGGCCGAGTTTGACGTACGTGGGCCCGAGTTCCTGGAGGACGTCGGCGATCCGGGCCGCGACGGTGGGCGCCGTTTCCCCGGTGATCTTTTCGCGCCGCTTCAGCAGGCGTTTGCGGAAGGGGACGAAGCGGTCCAGGTGCAGGCTGACGACCAGCCAGCCGAATCCGTGCTTCGTCAGGATCGAAAGGACGTGCCCGAGCCGACCGATCTCCCGAAAGCGCCGCCCGAATGGAATCCAGGTCATACGATTGGGGCCCCCGATGTCCGGAACCTTCGCCGGGGGGCATTATAACCGCCGCCCCGCCCGCCGTTCAAGCCCGGAGATGAGCGCAGCCGCTTGCGGCTTAGCGACCGTTCAAGCCCGGGGATGAGCGCAGCGAATCCCCGGGACGCCGTTCGAGCCGACCGCGGAAGCAGGCGGCCACGTTCCCCACCGTGGCACGTGCCACGGTGGGCCCACGTAACTGACGCATTGCTCACCAAGGCCCGGGTTCGTTGGGGCCGGCGACGGCGAGGACGGCGGCGAATACGGAGGCGGCCCCCGCCCGCTTCAGGACCCGCGCGCATTCGCCGACGGTCGCGCCGCTCGTCAGCACATCGTCCACGAGGAGCAACCGCCTGCCTTTGACGGCCGACTCTTCGCCGCGCACCGCAAACGCTCCGCGCACGTTCTCGACCCGCCGGCCGGCGGGAAGGCGGGTCTGATGCGGCGTGGAGCGGACGCGGAGGAGTCGCCGGGCTTCGCCTCGGCGCAGACGGGCCACGAGCGGCCGTCCCGTCGCCCGGACCACCTCCTGCGCGAGGGCCGTCGCCTGGTTGAAGCCGCGGACGACGCGCCGGCGCCACCAGTGAAGCGGCACGGGGACCACCAGGTCCACGAGGTCGGCCCACGGCGCGAGGGCGACCCGCTCGGCCAGAAGGCGGCCCAGAACCGGGCCGAGGTCCTGCTGCCGACCGTATTTGTAAGCCAGGATGAGGCTCTTGAGGGGCTCCTTGTAGGGTCCGACGCGCGCGAGGCCGTCGTACGGCAGCGGTCGGCCCCGGCAGAGCGAACACCCGTCCAAGTCGAAGGCGTGCGGGCCGGCGCCGCGACCGCAACGCGGACAGTGGAGCACCGCGATGAGCCCGGCCATGGCCCGGCCGCAGGCGGAACACAAGGTGAACGGCGTGTCGCGCGGCGCGGGCGCCCCGCAGGCCACGCAATGGGTGGGCAAGACGAGTTCCCGCAACGCGACCCAGAGGGAGCGGAGCATGGCCGGATTATATCGCCGGAGGCGCCGGCGTGCCAACCACCGACATGACGGCCGGATGGGGTGTGGCCGCATTTCGTGGCACGTCATCGAGGCCGCTTGCAAATCTGTGTGTGGCACTGCGGGTCTTGTTGCGCCTTCGCCGTGGGACATAAAATCTTGGCACACCCGCCGGATGCCGCGGCGTACCTCGTCGGAAAGAGCCTGCATCCTAGAGAAAACCGTCAAAGAGTGGTGCAGTGCAGCAGATTCGACCAAATACGCGAGCCGCCAGATTCCTAGAGCACACCATCAATGAGCAGTGCAGTGCAGCATGCGGAGTTCGTGGTACTGGCTGGTCAACCCTAGAGCACACCATCAAAGAGCGGTGCAGTGCAGCCATCAGCCCCATGTTCATGAAAGCCTTCCACCTAGACCACACCATCAAGGAGCGGTGCAGTGCAGCCAGGTAAGGGTACGGCGGAAACCGCTTGTACCTAGAGCACACCATCAAAGAGCGGTGCAATGCAGACTTCGACCCTTCGGCCTTTCTCAGGGCCTTCCTAGAGCACACCATCAAAGAGCGGTGCAATGCAGAGGTTCCCATCACCCACTTGCAGATACTCTTCCTAGAGCACACCATCAAAGAGCGGTGCAATGCAGAGGTTCCCATCACCCACTTGCAGATACTCTTCCTAGAGCACACCATCAAAGAGCGGTGCAATGCAGAGGCACCGACGAACAGCAGCACCATCGTCGTCCTAGAGCACACCATCAAAGAGCGGTGCAATGCAGACCTATGGCTCCCAATCAGTTACGTAATAAGAACTTGCCGCAAAACACCGCGCCCAAAAACCGCTCAGACGTGTTCGGTGAGCGCGTGCAACAGGCATTTTTTTGCCGTTTATAGGCACGCTTCTCAACCTTCAGGCCGCTCTAGTCGGCCTTCGGCCGCGCACCCGCGATTGCCTTTCGGCTAGCGTTGTGTTTTTCGCGGCCTCGGTAAGTTTTCAAAGAGCGATGCCTGGCTGGCGCATTGCTTTTCTATTATACCTTCTATGCCGTCAACCGCAAGATTTTTCGCGGCGTTGTAGTCGGCATCCGCCTCGTGTTCACACTTCGGACACTTGAACTTTGCCGAATATCCGCCAGCGGCGTTTTTGTCCCTTGCCTTCCTCGTGAAGTCCTGGTTGATATGCCCGCATTGGCTGCACCGCTGGCTGGTGTAGCGCGGGTTGACCTCTCGGCACTGTATCCCATTTTCCTCGGCTTTGTATTTAATGAACTGCTGCAACTGGAAATATCTCCACATATTTCCGAGGAAAGTTCCTGAAAGTTTGTCTCGCAGGCCTTCCAGATTCTCAATCTGGATCGTGCCGGCGCTGTTGTCGAGGGCGAACTTGATTATCGCGGCCGACATCTGGTGGTTCAGGGTTGTGTAAGCTTGGTTGATTCTCCCCTGAAGTATCTCGGTGGGCTGCAACTTGCGTTTTCTGCCGTGGCCCGAGCGGGCGGTTTCGCCGGAAATGTCCGTCCTGCCGCCCCGCTGAATCTCCCTTCTTTTTCTCATTGTGTGCAGTTTCAGGACCCTCACGCGGGCGGCGAGAGCGGAAAATGCGCGGTATCCGAGCCGTGCTTGACCGTTACTTACGGCCGCATAGACGGGGCAGGCGAAGCCGACATCCACGCCGACGATTCTGGACGGGTCTAGCCTCGTTGGCTTCGGGGCCGGAAGGGTATAGCAAACATACAACCACCACGTCCTGTTTTCGTCCTCCTTGACATCGAAGTATCGCTGTTTGTAGCCCAGTCCGCTCTGAGATTTGCTCTCAAGGAGCCTTTCAACGATTGCCTCCGCGCCTTGGCCGATGCCCTGCGTCCCCAGAAGGACGCGCGGATAGGGCTTGTTGCGGATCATCAGTTCAAGTTCGACGCCTTTCTCCGATCGCTCAAGCCTTCTTTGAGTTTTCTTGTCACACCGTATGGGAATGGCCATGTTGTTTCGGAAAGTCGGAAGCGAGGACTGGCCCCGGATGACCTGTGTCCATTTTCCTTTGCTTATCAGCCCCTTGATTTTATAGATGAACAGAGCACCGGCAACGGTATCGGGCAGTGCGCCGGTCTTGCTGAACTTATTCATTTCCGCTTCAATTCTCTTGCCGTTGTCCTCGGTTTCTGTTTCATCGGGAGCTTTTCTTTTCTTGGCCTCCTCCAGGATCATCTCGCGCAGTCGCCTGTTCAGTTGGCCGGCCGTCGCTTTGGAGACGGCGTCGGTTTTGCCCGCGCGCCATAGATGAAATGCCAGGTAGGCCTCACTGACAGCAAGGTTGGCGAGCCTGTAAACCCTGTAACGTGTGTCGCGAAGGGATTGGCCGAGTTCTTTCCAATCCATGTTGACAGGCTTGATGATTTTTAACTTGAGAACTTTGAAATGTTTGTCGGCCATAAGGCCCCCCAGTTTCGTTCCGGGGTCGCGTCCCGGAGCCGCCCGTGCTCCCATCGGGTTTATTGTGGCAATGGGGGATGGGGATGTCCAGAAAGAACCGCAAAGACGAATGTCGAGCGGCATCCCTTTTCGCTTGTGACGGGGCGAGCGGCCGACTAGAGTGGATGGGCGACCCGGAAAACCCGCCCCCAGGGCAAGGTCACAACCCGTGCGGATCCTGCATCGCTACATTCTGAAGGAGTTGCTGAAGGCGTTCGGCCTGGCGTTGGCGGCCATTACGGGCGTGGTGTCGCTGGGGATGGTGCTGAAGGCCCTCCAGGGCGAGGGCATCGGCCCCGTGACTTCCCTGCTCTACGTGGGCCTCTCGATACCGGGGGCGGCCTACCTCGCGATGGGGCTGGCCGCCGTGCTGGCGACCACGCTCGTGTATGGGCGGCTGGCGGTGGACAACGAGATCATGGCCTGCCAGGCGAGCGGCGTGCCGGTCTCCAGCCTGCTCTGGCCGACGGTTCTGCTGGCGGTCGTGACGGCGTCGACGAACCTGTTCCTGGCCGTCTGGCCGCTGCCGGAGAGCGGCTACGCCGTCAAGAGACTCTCCCTGGCCGACGTGGAGCGCCTGTTCTTCACGCGGTTGTCGAGCACCGGCAAGATCAAGGTCCGGGACGCGGGCTTCGAAATGAGCGTGGACCGGGTGAGCGGCAACCGGCTGTCGGGGCCGGCGCTGAAGTACCGCGGCAGCCAGGGGCAAACGTATGCCTACGCGCCGTACGGGCTCGTCGAGTTCGACCGGAAGAGACACAGTGTGTCGCTCTTTTTGTCGGATGCCCAGGTGATCCAGGAGAACGGGCGCGTGGAGAACCGGGGGACGCACATTGTCGGCCTGACGCTGCCGACCGAGGTGCCCCGCGACATCAAGAACCTGAGCCTGTGGTACCTTCTGGCGGCGCAGCAGCATCCGGAGCGGTTTTCCCAGGTTCTGAAGGACCTGAAGGAGGGTGAGGCCTCGCCGGAAGCCATCCAGCGTGAGAAAGACAAGGTCCGGGCCCGGGCGATGGCGGAGATGCACGGCCGGCTGGCCGCCGCCCTCGGGTGCTTCGCTCTGGTGCTCCTCGGCGCCGGCCTGGGGATTCTGTTTCACAGCGGCCACCTGCTGACGGCGTTCGGGGTGGCGCTGGCGCCCTGGTTGGGCACGACCCTGCTGACGATGCGGGCGAAGGAAGCGGTGGCGGACCAACTGGAGCGGGCCCAGGACGCCTTGTATCTCATCTGGACGCCCAACTTCCTGATGCTGCTTCTGGCCGCCGGCGTCCTGGCGCACCTCGTGTGGGGGTGGATGCGGCCGACGCGGGTCCGGGACCTGATTCGAGGACGGGCCGGATGAAAATCCTCGACCGCTACATCGTCCGCACGTACGTCTTCTCCCTGATGATCGTCTTCGCCGCGATGATGGGCCTGGCCGTCATCCTGGACCAGTTCTTCAACGTGAACGAGTTCTTCAAAGGCACGGGCGAGGCCCAGGCAGCGGGCTTCCGGACGATCCTCGGCAACATGGCCAACTACTACTTTTACAAGATGTTCGAGTTCTTCCAGTGGCTGGCCGCGCCGTCGCTGCTGGTGGCGGCGGCGGCGGCGCTCGTGCGCCTGAACCGCGGGCACGAACTCACGGGCATCAAGGCCGCCGGCGTGAGCCTCTACCGCGTCATGTGGCCGATGATCCTGGTCGCCCTGGCCGTCGACGCCTTCTACGTCGTCAACCAGGAAGGCATCATTCCGGGGATTGCGGCCCAGTTGGCGCGCGACCCGGACGACCTGGCCGTCCAGGACCGCTTTCCGGTCGACTTCATCCGCGACGAGCACAACAACATCATCTATGCGCCGCTGTACGACCCCAAGACCGACGAGATGCTCGCCGAACCGCGGGCCGTCCCGGGCAGCGACACTCTGGTCTTCATGGCCCGCGTGCGCATCTTCCTGCGGGACTCGAAGTACAAGGCCCGCGGCACCATCGAAGCCGAACGCGCCGTCTGGAACCCCGAAAGAAAAGTCTGGGACCTGACGAGCGGGATCAAACTGCCGCCCGTCGAGGAAACCGCGCCCCTCGACCGGCCCCCCGCCGGTCCCGCGGGCGACCCTTACCCCTTCTACGCCACGAACGTCGGGCCCGAGGAAATCCTGCGCCACCGCGCCAGCGACTTCCACCGCTACCTGGGATACGGAGAACTCAAGACCCTCGCCCAGGATCCGATGCGAGGCAACCGCCGACAACTCCAGGTCGCCATGCACCAGCACGTCACGATGCCCATCCTGAACCTCCTGGTCCTCCTGCTCGGCCTCCCGTTCGTCGCCGGGCGCGAGGAACGCAACTACTTCGTCAGCATCGGCATCGCGGTGGTCCTGTTCATCGGCGTGTACATTCTGACGTTTGCCTCGACGGCTTTCGGCAACGCCGGGCACTTGAGCCCGCTCCTGTCCGCGTGGTTACCCGTCTTCGTGGTGCTGCCCGCGAGCGTCCTCTCGATGGAATCGCTGCGAACTTAATACTACTATGCTGTGTTCTTCAACGCAGAGAACGCCGAGAACGCAGAGGACTGCAAAGATCGGGGAACGGCAAACAACATGCTTTGTGAGCCGCTGGCGGAAATTGCCTTGCCGTTGTTACTCAATCCTCTCTCCGCGGTCTCTGCGATCTCTGCGGTGAGATAGCGTTGTAGAATTACTCGAGGTGGAAGATG
>Ga0307379_10011923_pt1 | contig 11362 bp, 6 predicted proteins | sample UN2MG_FD_202237 | JGI IMG/M metagenome (GOLD analysis project Ga0307379, IMG submission 202237) | Soil microbial communities from Risofladan, Vaasa, Finland - UN-2 | ecosystem: Environmental > Terrestrial > Soil > Coastal area > Acid sulfate soil | place: Finland: Risofladan, Vaasa | collected... | reverse complement strand
AATGTCAAAGTTATGAAACCGAAAATTTCTGTCATCATCTTGACGAAGAATGAAGAAGAAGTCATTTTGGATTGTCTGGAGTCAGTTAAGTGGGCAGATGAGATAGTGGTGGTTGATAATGGTTCCACGGATAATACCCTGGGAATAGTTAAGAAATTCGGTATCAAAAATATAATTCAGTCAGGGGCAGAAAATACTTTTTCCGAAAGAAGAAATTTGGGGGCAGAAGCAGCCAAGGGCGACTGGCTTTTGTATGTCGATGCCGATGAGCGGGTAACGCCGATACTCAAAAAAGAAATCGAGGAGGTAATAAGTAAAAAGGATAACCCGGCGGCTTATGCTATTCCTCGTCGTAATATCCGCCTGACCAAGGAACTTCATTGGGGTGGCTGGTGGCCGGATTATGTTATCCGCTTAATTAAAAAAGAGAAACTGGTGGCTTGGGAGGGAGATTTACACGAGCAGCCGGTAGTGGAAGGAGAAGTTGGTTATCTCAAAGAGGCTTTGGTTCACTTTAGTCATCGGGGTAGCTTTGAACACAAATTGCAAAATACGATTAACTGGTCGAAAATCGAAGCCCAAAAGCTTTATGAAGCTAATCATCCTCCGATGACCGTTACCCGTTTTTCCTCAGCGATGGCCAGGGAATTTTTTAAGCGGATGATTAAATCTCAGGCTTTTCGCGACGGCACGGAGGGAATCATCGAAGCAATTTATCAGGTTTTTAGCGTTTTTGTCACCTATGCCCGACTTTGGGAGATGCAGACAAAACCTGATCTTCATGAAAAAAAATAACAAATTCAACCTCATAATTTTCTTTTTCATTTTTGTTCTTGGTTTCTTTTTGAGATTTTACCATCTTGGTTCTAATCCTCCGGGGTTATACGTTGATGAAGCGGCTTTAGGTTATAATGCTTATTCCATTTTGGAAACAGGGAGAGACGAGTATGGCAAAATACTGCCTCTTTTCTTTCGTTCCTTTGCCGACTATAAGATGCCTCTTTATATTTACCTTTCAGTTTTGCCGATTAAACTATTGGGATTGAATACTTTCTCAGTGAGATGCCTCTCCGCTTTGAGCGGGACTTTAAGTATCTTTTTGATTTTCGGATTGGTCAAACTCCTTTTTCGCGAAAAAAATAAAGGATTTTGGTTGACGGCTGCCTTTGTTTTTTCCTTTCTTCCCTGGTCGGTCTTTATGTCCCGGGCCGCTTTTGAAGCCAACCTGGCGCTTTTTTGGCTACTTTTGGGCGTCTTTCTTCAACTCTTATCTTTCGAGAAGGACGACTGCCGTTACTTTTTTTTGGCCGCTTTTTCTTACCTTCTTTCCGCTTACAGTTATCACGCCGAAAGGTTCCTGTCTCCGATAATTTTTCTCTCTCTTTCTTTTCTGTGGTTGAGGATTGATTTCCGAAAGGATAGGTTAGTCAAACTTCTGCCGGGGATGCTGGTTTTTCTGCTTTTGTTTTTACCTCAGCTTTGGCTTTTTTCTTCTCCTGCCGGACAGGCGAGAATAAAAGCCCTTCTGGGCTCACCCGGGGAAATCAAATTTCTCTTGGCGCGATACACATCTTACTTTTCACCCCGCAATCTTTTCTTTGACCCCGACCCGGATTTACAGCGTTCTTATCCGCAACTAAGTGTTTTCTACTCTTGGATGGTAATCCCCTTTTTTTTGGGGCTTTTCTCTTTTTTGAGGAAGCCGAGAGATTGGCGAAAGTGGGTGATAGTTTTATTTTTATTGTTTTCCCCCCTGCCGGCCGCTTTTGCCGGCGATCCTTTTTCCGCCCTAAGGGCCTATCCTTTAATTTTTCCGCTAATCCTAATAATTACTTTGGGTATTGAACAATGCTGGCAGAAACTAAAATCGGCCTGGTTGAAAATTTTGGTAGTTTTTTTAACGATTGGCATTTCTTTCTTCTCTCTTTATCGAAATAGCTTCATTCTTTTGCCCAAAGAGCGATTCTCGGCCTGGAGTTATGGCTATAAATTGTTGGCCGATCAATTGTTAAAAAAAGGAGAGCCGGTGTTAATCGATGACCCGTTGGGAAGTTCGTATATTGAACTGCTTTTTTTTGAACAATACCCCCCAGCCTTTTTACACCAAGAGAGACCGAAAGTCGACCTTAGTCGTTATTACGATTTGGGGGAATGGGAAAGGCAAGTTTCTTGGAGAAACTTTGAAGTCAGGGGAATTTTCTGGGAAAAGGATGTCTATGAGAATAAGCTAATAGTGGCGACTCCTTTGGCCGTATCGGCTGACCAAGTAAAAGAGCATTTTTTTACCAAGGCTTTTGCTATACTTGGTTCAGATGGGAGAGCTATTTTTAACGGCTATCAGACTAACCCTGGTCTTAAACGAGAGGACGACCGAAAGAAATTACAATTAGTAAAATGAAAGTTAAACAATTCAAGTCTTTTGGCCTTCCCTTACTGATTTTTATATTTTCTCTTTTAGGTAACTATTGGATTTGGAGCTTCTGGTCTAAAAACAAATATTGGGAATTTTTGCTCATGATTGGCATTTCTTGCTTGCTAGTACTTTTTAATGCTCGTAAAGGACCAGCAAAATTCTTACTACTTTTTTTGCCACTTCTGGTCATTCTCCTAAAGCCCGGTTCAAAAACAATTTTTTATCTTAACGATTTAGATATTTATAGTGTTAATCAGAGAAGATCTTACTATCAAAATCCGCTCCTAGGCAGATTTTTTGAAAATAAATTGAACCGATATGTTTTCAACTATGAAAAAAATTTATTTGAAGGCATAGACATCAATTATTATTTTTTTGCCACTCATCCCAGGGAGAGATTGGGAGTCGATGAAATTAAGAAGTTTCCCGAGTTGGTGTTGCCTCTTTTCTTGATAGGATTGTATTTTTCACTAAAAAGGAAACAGCTCTTAAGCATTTTTTATTTTTTGTCTTCATTACTAATCGCAGCTTTCTTTTCACCAATTGATACTTTTTCGTTTTTTTTCTTCCCGTTTTTGGTCATTAATATATATTTTGGTATAAAAGAATGTTTGATTTTTTTCATTTCGACTCGCAGAAAACCGTCTCCGCTAACTGACGAACTGGATAAATGAAAAAATCGAGTAAGGAAATCTTCTTTTTATCTTTTGTTTTTCTTTTGGGGATACTTTTACGTTTTTACAGGCTTCCCTCCGTTCCCACAGGCGTTTTTCGCGATGAGGCCGCTTTTGGTTACAATGCTTACTCAATTTTAACCACCGGAAAAGATGAGTATGGAAAGAGCTTTCCCTTGATGTTTCGTTCTTTTGGTGATTATAAAATGCCGGTTTATACTTATCTGACGGTTTTATCAGTCAGGACTTGGGGGCTGAATGTTTTTTCGACCAGGTTCTTTTCTGCCTTTTTCGGTTCATTGACCGTGATGGTAGTTTTCTTTTTGGTTACGGCGATTTTTTCGGAAAAAAGATTTTGGCTTGCTTTACTAAGCGCCTTTATTTTTGCCGTTTCCCCCTGGTCAATCTTTTTTTCCCGAGCCGCCTTCGAAGCCAATGTGGCCTTATTCTTTTTCTTGACTGCCTTTTTGATGCAGATAAAAGCTTTTGAAAAAGGAAGCAAGATTTTTCTTTTTGCCTCCGCCTTTATTTACAGCCTCTCAACTTACACCTACATTGTGGAGAAATTGCTTTCTCCCGTTTTTTTCTTACTTTTTTCAATAATTTTGGCTAAAAAGAAAAGTCAAAACGCCAAAATCCGGCCGAAAATTGTTCTTTTGTCTTTCTTTCTTTTCCTTATCGTTTCCTTGCCGCAATTTTTTATTTTGCGGTTCGCTGCCGGTAATAATCGCATAGAGAGTTTGTCAATCATAAAGGCGGAAGATTTCGCGAAAGTTGAATCTAATCCTGCCCAGATTTTTTCCGTTTTAAGAAAACCATTGTCCCTGTATGCTGCCTATTTTTCTTCGCGCAATCTATTCTTTGAACCTGATTCTGACCCGCAAAGGTCTTTACCGGAATTGAGCGTTTTTTACTCCTGGATGGTGATTCCGTTTTTTCTCGGCTTTTATTTGCTGTTGGCAAAGGAGGGTGATTATTCTAAGAAAATTATTCTTCCTTTTTTATTTTTGGTCCCAGTTCCGGCCGCTCTGACCGGTGACCCTTTTTCTACTTTGCGGGCCTTGCCGCTAATTTTTCCCTTGGTCATTCTGATTTCTTTGGGAATAGAAAAAATATACCTGGTTATTAGCAACAAAAGAGCGGCCGTTCCCTTAATATCAGTATTTTTTCTACTTTCAATTGCTTATTTGGTGCGAAGTATTTTCTTTCTCTTACCCGAGGAGCGATACTTCGAGTGGAATTACGGTTATGAAGAATTAGCCGAAGAATTGAAAGAATTTCCTGGAGCAAAAGTTCTTATTGATGATCCGGTGGGAGTTTCTTATATCCAAATGCTTTTTTTTAATCAATATCCGCCCGCAAAGGTACAGGAAGAATTCAATTTTGATCTGAGTAGATATTATCAGATGGGCGATTGGAAAAACCAGTCGAAAGTGGGGGATTTTGAGGCCAGGCCACTGGTTTGGGGAAAAGATAACCTTGAAAAAGATATCTTAGTTGCTCGTGTGGTCGGTATCTCCCCGGCTCAAATAAAAATTCACTCTCTCACCGAATTATTTGCTATAATCGGGCCAGACCGGAAGATTATTTTTAATGCTTTTATAACCAATCGAGGGATAAAACAATTGGGTTATGGAAGCAGCTTTGAGACGCCATAAAATGAAAGCCGGAATCTTTGACCCTTATCTTGATACCATGGGCGGCGGGGAAAGATATTGTTTGACTTTGGCCGAGGCTTTGCTGGCCAAAGGTTGGCAAGTGGATGTTTTTTGGCCGACGAAAGAGATTTTGCCGAAACTTCAGGATAAATTTCAACTGAAAATAGAGAAAATAAATTTTGTTGACTATGCTCCTTGGCGAAAGACTCTTTGCCAGCGGTGGCAATTTGAGAAAAACTATGACCTACTTTTTTATCTTTCTGACGGTAGCGTTCCCTTTATGTTCGGTAGGAAAAATTGGCTGCACTTTCAGGTGCCCTTTAAAAGTTTACACCGCAGTTTTTTAAATCAAGTTAAACTGGGTCGAATTAATCAAGTGATTGTTAATTCCATTTTTACTAAGAAAGTTGTCGATCGAGGTTTGGGAATAAGCTCGAAAGTGATTTATCCACCCGTTGATATCGTTCCACTAAAACCGCTACAAAAGGAAAATTTGATCCTTTCGGTGGGCCGTTTCTCCCAACTTTTGCAAAAAAAAAGACATGATGTCTTAGTGGAGGTGTTTAAAAATTTAATTGACGGGTGTCACTTAAAAGGGTGGCGATTAATTCTGGCTGGCGGGAGTGAAGTGGGAGGAGGGGCGTTTGCGGCGGAGTTGAGAAGAAAGGCGGAGGGCTATCCGATAGAAATCAGAGAAAATCCGTCGTTTGAAGAATTAGTTAAGCTTTACGGAAAAGCCAAAATCTTTTGGACCGCTTCCGGGTACGAAATTGATGAGGAGAGAGAGCCGGCGAGAGTGGAGCATTTTGGAATGACGACGGTCGAGGCAATGGCCAGTGGAGCAATACCGATTGTTCAGGGCAAAGGAGGTCAAAAAGAGATTGTCGAAGAGAATAAAAATGGCTTTTGGTGGCAAGAGAAGTCGGAATTAATAACCAAAACTTTAGAGTTAATTAAGAACTTTCGGGAATTATCGCGATTGGCCAAAGAGGCTCAAATGAGAAGTCAGGACTTTGCTAAAGAAAAATTTTATGAAAAAGTTTATGATTTACTTAGCCGTGGCGATTGATTTTTTTAAAAAAATATCTCCCAAATTATTTTTTCTTTTTTTGCTCGCTTTGCTTTTACGGTTAGCGCTAATGCTAACGACTCTTCATCCGGACCTTTGGGCCATTTCTTTTGCGGAACACCTTTTCGCTTATAAAGGAGTAATCAATATTTATGATTACTTAGGGGAATTGCCCCAAACCGCTATTTTAGTTAAAAATTATGGCCAAAATTTTTTTACTTATCCGCCTTTGGCTTACTTCACTTTGGGAATTTTTGGCTGGCTCTTAAAACCCCTTTTTAATGCCGATTTTTTTACTAATTTGGCGGTTAACCTGCCGACAATCTTAGAAAATCGTTATTTGGCCGGCCATCTTTTTCTGACAAAGCTCCCCTATCTTTTTTTTGATATGGGGATTTTGGTGCTCTTAAGAAAGCTCTTTGATGAGCCCCGGAAAAAGTTTCTGGCGACTATCTTATGGCTCTTTAACCCGCTACTTTTTTATACGGCCTATATGATAGGCCAGTTTGATATTATTCCAGTTTTTTTGACTCTTCTGGCCGTTTTTCTGGTTCGGAAAAAAAGGCCGTTTTGGGCCGCTTTTTTGCTGGGGATAGGGGGAGCTTACAAAATGTTTCCGCTCCTTTTTCTGCCTTTTTTGGCGGTTGTTCAGGGAAAGAATTTGAAAAGAACCCTGTTTTTGCTCTTAACGGGTTTTTTGCCTTACTTCTTCTCGATTCTCCCCTTTTTGAATTCCGTTAATTTCCGTCAGACGGTTTTGCTGTCTAATCAATCGCAAAAAATGCTTTTTGCCAGGATTCCTGTTTCCGGAGCCGAATATCTTTCGCTTTTTGTAGTTCTTTATCTTTTCCTGCTGGGACTGGCGGTAATGAAGAAAGGAGAAATTTGGCGGTGGTTTTTGGCGGTTTTGCTTATTTTTTTCGCTTTGACTCACTATCATCCTCAATGGTTTTTATGGATTTCTCCTTTCCTAATTATTTTTTGGGCCGAACATCGTCGCTTAGCGATTTTCCCGATTAGTCTATTTTTAGGATGGCTGCTTTTAACTCTGTTTTTTGAGCCATCGCTTTCAGTCGCTTTGTTTGCTCCGGTAATTCCTTCATTAACTCTGGTTCAGCCACTTTCGGTTTTGATTGGCCGTTTTTATGATGTTTTTCAGTTAAAAAGCCTTATAAGAAGTGTTTTTGCCGCCATTGTCCTTTTAGTGATGTTCCAGTTAATTCGAATTGACGATTCTCGGAAAAATGAAAAGGCTTAAGAAATGGTGGCCTTTTGCCCTGATGGTTTTGATTTGGGGGATTTTATTTTGGCCCTTTTTAATTCAGGGTCGACTGCCTCTGCCAGCAGATATTATTACCGGTCTTTATTTTCCTTGGCTTGATTATAAATGGGGCTATCTCGTGGGTGTCCCGGTTAAAAATCCCCTTATTAGCGACATTCCCTCTCTTTTGTATCCTTGGCGCCAGTTTGTCATTGACCAGCTGTCTAGAGGCAGACTGCCATTTTGGAACCCTTATTATTTTGCCGGGATGCCTCTTTTGGCTAATTTTCAATCAGCGGTTTTTTCCTATGTCAATCTCTTTTTTCTTTTCTTTCCCAAACCACTCGCTTGGTCTTTAGGAGTTGCCCTCTCGCCGATTTTGACGATGGCTTTTATGTTTCTTTTCCTGCGACGAAAATTAAGTTCGGTGGCGGCTCTGCTGGGAAGTATTGTTTTCGCTCTTTGCGGTTTTGAGATTGCCTGGTTGCAATACAATGTTCACGGTCACACGGCTTTATTCCTCCCGCTTTTACTTTCAGCCATTGAAAAAGTCCTAGGCGAAAAAAAGCGGATTTGGTTAGCTTTTTTGGCGGTCTTTATCGCGAGCCAGATTTTTACCGGTTACCTTCCGCTGGTGATATATAGTTATTTGATTTGTTTCTTCTATGTCTTTTACTTCTATTTTTGGCCTCAATTAAGAGGCGGAAGACTTAATTGGAGAGACTATTTTAGTTTATTGGGAGCGGTGGTTTTGGGTTGGCTTTTGGCTTTTGGCCAAATTTTTCCCGGGTTACAACTGGCTCAGAATTCCATTCGGGCGATTGATCCACTAGTCAGTGCCAGCAATGCTTCTTATTTGCCGCTGAAAAATTTGGTAACGGCTTTAGCCCCTGACTTTTTTGGCCATCCGGCAACCGGCAATTTTTTTGGTCAAGCCTTTTATGATAACTTTTATTTCTTTGTCGGGACGGGGACGCTGCTTCTAGTCTTTTTTTCCCTTTTCTTTCTCCGCCGGCGGGAAATTGCTTTTTGGTGGTTAATTTTGCTTTTTTCGGTTTTGCTTATTTTTAAAAACCCTCTGGGTCTTTTCCTGGAAAAAGCCCTTTTCCTTTCCGGTGGTGTGGCCGCTCGGGCTCTTTTTATGACTGATTTTGCTTTAGCCATCTTGGCGGCTTGGGGAATGGAGATGTTTTTAAAAAACAGCCGGAAGCTACCCGTCTTTTTAACCGTGACTTGGTTGGCCTTGCTAATGGGAGGGGCGATTTATTTTTCTTTTCAGCTTCCCGGTTCGGTTCAGCGATTAATTGCTCAACGGAATTTAATTCTGCCTTTATTGGTCGTTGTCCCTTCGGCTTTGCTGATGCTGGCGCGCCTTTTACCTTTCTTTAGGCAAAATTCTAAGCGAAGATATTGCTTGGCTGTTTTTTTAATCTTCTTAACGACCGGTCAGCTCCTTTATTCGGCTCGGAAATACTTGCCGTTTTCTCCTCCGCATCTTCTTTTCCCTTCCACGCCGGTAATTGATTTTCTCCTAAGAGAGAAAGCTAAAAGTGTTGAGCCATTCCGGGTGGAGCTAGGGGAGGTTATTCCCCAAAATTTCTTGATGCCTTATGGGATAGAAACCGTTTCCGGCTACGACGCTCTTTTACCAAGAAGAATGGGGGAATTTTTATCTTTTTTGGAATCTGGTAGGATGGAAGAGAAAATTTCCCGAGTCCAGCTGATTAGAAATTACCATGCCTCTCTTTTCCCTCTTTTGAATGTTAAGTTTGTTTTGGCCAAGAAAGTTAATGAGAAGGGAATTTTTTCTCCCGATGGTAAACCGCCCGCTATTTTTCAAACGGATGATTTCCATTTGGTTTTTGAAGACAAAACCGTTCAAGTTTATGAAAATCTCAATTTTCTCCCGCGGGCATTTTGGGTTTACCAGAGGAAAGTCATTAAGGATTTAAAATCTCTGGACGAGTCGACCTTTGCGGGACGAGACTTAGCCAAAGAGGTAGTTTTAGAGGAGGAGATTGAGTTACCGCCTCCCGAAAAGTCCCCAACGGCGAAAGTCGCTTGGCAGGAATATCGTCCGGGTCGGCTTGTTTTGGCGGTAGAATCCGACCAACCAGGTTTAATTTTCATCGCCAATAATTACTATCCGGGTTGGGAAGCGAAAGTTGACGGCCAAAGAACCAAAATTTACCGAGCAAATTATACTTTCCAGGCGGTGATGGTTGATAAAGGCCAGCATCAGTTAGTAATGGAATTTTCACCTTTTTTCTGTTTGAAAAACTAACGGTAATGAAGATTAAAAGATGGTTTAACCGGTTCTGGCCAGTTTTGGTAATTGGGGGAGCGGTTTTGATTTTCTTTTGGCCATTTTTCATAAAAGGTTTGGTCCCTCTTCCAGCGGATATTATTACGGGGATGTATTTTCCTTGGTTGGACTACAAATGGGGCTATCCCGTCGGTGTCCCGGTTAAAAATCCTCTTTTGTCGGATGTGGTATCGCAAATTTATCCCTATAAAATTTATGCTCTCCAAGCTCTTAAAGCCGGGGTGATTCCCCTTTGGAATCCCTTAATGTTCGGCGGCTTTCCCCATTTAGCCAATATTCAAGTCGGGCTTTTTAATCCGACTAATTTGCTTTACTTAATTTTGCCGCCTTTGACGGCTTGGGGGTGGCAAACGGTTTTTCAGCCTTTTTTAGCCGCTTTTTTTGCTTACCTTTTTTTTCGTTCGCTTAATTTAAGCAAAATTGCCGCGGTTTTGGGAGGCTTGATATTTGCCTTTTCCGGGTTTTTGATTATTTGGTTGGAGTGGAATGTTCACGGTTATGTGATAGCGCTTTTGCCGGCCCTTCTTTATCTTACTCAGGAATATTTTCGCTCCGGTAAAACTCGCTTTGGGATTTGGCTTAGTTTAGCGCTAGCCGGACAAATTTTTGCCGGATATCCTCAAATAGTCGTCTATAGTCTTTTGGCCTTAGGTCTTTTTGTTCTGACTCAATTTAAGCTATGGCAAAAAAGGACTCTTCTTTGGTTTTTTTGGCTGGGATTAGGGGCCGCTTTGGCCAGTTGTCAGCTTATACCGACCGTGGAGTTATTCTTAAATTCTCAACGACGGGGGGAAGTTTTAACGGTGAACCAGTCGTTTTTGCCTTGGGTTCATTTGATTGCCTTTTTGGCCCCCGACTTTTTCGGCCATCCGGTAACCGGTAATTTTTGGGGCGCTGGCGACTATACTCATAGCGCCCTGTATTCGGGGTTAGTGACTTTAATTTTGGCCTGCTTGATTCTAAGAAGAGTCAAAAAGACCAAAGAAACTTTCTTTTTAGTGGCCCTTTTAACTCTTGCCTTATTATTAGTTTTGCCAATACCTTTGGCCGCTTGGTGGCAGCGACTTAACTTTTTTGGCCAAGGAGCGATGGCGGCGACCCGAGCCCTTTTTTTGATTAACTTTTCCCTGGCCGGTTTAGCCGCTTATTCCTTTGATTTTCTCCGGAAAGGAAAGATGAGTCTTAAAGATTGGCGTTGGGGATGGCTCCCAGTTTTTGCTTTGATAATCATTTTTGGCAAAACTTTCTTTTCGGTTTATCAGCGGGGGTTACCTTTAGGGGCAGGGGTGACTTTAATCAACTGGCGGGTTGGGATGAGGAACCTTATCTTGCCGGGAGCAGTGGCTTTTTTTACCAGCGGACTGTTAGCTTTCGCCATTTTGGGTCGGCCGTTAGTTCGAAAAGCGGCTTTGGGGTTGCTTTTTATTTTGGCGGTAGTCGAGCTTTTCCGTTTCGGTTGGAAATACACTCCTTTTACCCCTTCTAACTTGGTTTTTCCGGAAACTCCGGCCATCGAATTTTTAAAGCGCCAGCCGGGGATTTTCCGAGTAGAAGGAGGAGATGTTGTCCCGATGAATATGCTCGTTGCCTACGGTCTTTCGTCTTTTTCTGCTTACGATCCGATGTACCCCCGGCGACAAGCTCAATTCTTAGCCATAATTGAGGGGGGAACTCCCAATCATCCTAAGCCTCGCTATGGCCAGATTAGCCGGTATGATTCGCCTTTGTTCGATTTAAGCAATATTTGCTATGTTCTGGCGGTGAAGAGGGATAATCTTGAAAGAGCTACCCCTCAAGGAAATTCGATGAATTGGCAATTTAAACTGCCAAAGCTTGAGGCGGTCTTTGAAGACGGGTCGGTTAAAGTTTTAAAGAATAATCATTGTTTGCCCCGGGCTTTTTTAGTGCGCCATTATGTTGTAGAAAAGACGGAAGAACAAATTGCCGAACGGTTGCAGGAA
>Ga0307379_10011921_pt1 | contig 11363 bp, 10 predicted proteins | sample UN2MG_FD_202237 | JGI IMG/M metagenome (GOLD analysis project Ga0307379, IMG submission 202237) | Soil microbial communities from Risofladan, Vaasa, Finland - UN-2 | ecosystem: Environmental > Terrestrial > Soil > Coastal area > Acid sulfate soil | place: Finland: Risofladan, Vaasa | collected... | reverse complement strand
AAAAGGTATCATAAAATATTGCATAGATTAGTAATGGTTATTCCGGGAAAGTGTCATGAACAGAAGCAAGAAATGTGGAATAAAATAAAAAAAATGCATGAGTTTTGGGATAGGACGAGTGAATACTATATAGATTATTGTAATAAAAGACAGAACTACTTTAAGGCAGCGGAGAACGCGGGCGTATAGCAACCCGGGCGACGGAGATGCACCGTTCGCTAAAGGCCGGTCGGCGGTAATAGATAATAAAGCAAACACATCTTGACTCGCAATCAAAACATGTTATGATCGTTGTGTAGAGTGCGCGTAGCGCCGGAATCTGATAGAATTTAATCCGGCGACCGTTCAGGGGGCAGACCCGCCTTTCGGCGCGCGCTGCACTCTACACCCCTGAGCGGTTGCCTTTCACTTTGGGAGGATGTATGAACAAGCCGACCTCACTCGGAACACTGGCTGAGCGCGTGCGCCTTATGCGGGACCGCCTTCGCATGAGTCGCCGGGACTTGGCCGAACTCTCGAGGCTGTCCTTGGCAACGATCGGGCGGATCGAGCGGGGGCAAGCGAAAGACCCCCGAGGCGGGACACTCTCCGGGCTGTCGGATGCCTTTTTATGCAGCTTTACCTGGCTGGTATCGGGGCTCGAATTCGTGCCGATTCCGATAACTGAAGGGCAGCGCCGGGGCCTGGTAGAAGTTGGCGGCGAAGATCCGCTGTGCCGATTCCGGGAAATGCCGACACACCGCCTGGTTAACTGGAACTCCCATCGGCCGCCCGAGGAAATGGCATGAGTCGAAACCTGCCCTTTACAGTCCGAAACGGCACCTGGCATGCCAACTACCAGTACCGCGGCGAGCGCATACGCTACACTCTCGGCCTCCCCGCCTCGACTACCGTCCGCCGCGTCTGGCTGACCTTCGAGCGACTTGAGGCCGAGCGGCTACAGGCCGAAAGCCGTCACCACGTGACACCTGCCTTTGCGCGCTTCCTTGAGGCCAAGCGCGCCAACCGCAACCTACAGACCGCCGTCAAGTACGACCGCGCCGTTTCAAAATTCGCCGAATTCCTCGACGAAAAGCATCTTCAATTTCTCGATGAAATCACGCCCCGACTAATCAATGACTACTCTGCCCGCCTTCGCGCGCGCGGCCAAAAACCCGCCGGCGTTAATTCCGAGCTTACACACATTCGCGCATTGCTCAATACCCTCGACTCTTGGGGGCTCATGCCCGCTTCCTACAACTCCCGTCACTGGTTCTCCGACGCCTACTTCCGTAACCTTCCCGGGCGACCGCGCACCTACTCCGCCCCCGAACTCCGCGCACTCTTCGCCGATCCCCAATTCGGCGACCTCTACCATTTCCTTTATCTCAGCGGGCAGCGCGTAGGCGTAGTGCTCCAACTTCACACCTCCCATATCAACCGCGACCGCGGCGTGATTTCCTTCGCCCGCGGCAAGCGCGGCCAACTCCAGGAAATCCCGCTCACGGCGCAGATTCGCGCTCACCTTGACACTCTCGACCCCGGCGATAACGGCTTCTACTTCTGGCCGGACAATTGGGCTCCGCACTCTCCCGCCCGGATAAACTCCGCTGAATCCCGAGTCGGAACACGGCTTCGCCGTATTCTCCGCGCCGGGGGATACCAGCCCGGCCGCGTCCATGACATTCGCGCTACAACCGCAACACACCTCGCCCCCCTTATGACCATGCCCGAGCTGATGAACTTCATGGGATGGACTGAACCAGCAACCGCGATGCTCTACTATCGCCAGCGGCCCGAGGATCTAGCCGTTCCCGATCTTCCCGCCGCCCCCGCCATAACTTTCGGCGCCCGCGATAGAAAGGATGCTAACCGTGAATAGAAAAAACCGCAAAAGTGGCACGTCCGCGGCACACACTCAAAAACGGCCGCAATGCGGCTCCCGCCCGCCTGAGATAACCCGCCTGTTTTCAATGGGATAAGTGGTACCCGCGGCAGGACTCGAACCTGCGGCCTAGGGATTAGGAAACCCCCGGGGCCGCATTTTTCTATGTCCTGAAAAACCGGCCTAATCCCTTGAAAACAAAGGCCATAGAGCCACAAGGGCGCCGGGCGATGCAAGGGCTTTTATGCCACAAGACGCCATAAGACGCCACTATACGACAAGGAAATGGCACGTCCGCGGCACGCTATACACCGCCCTACACCTTCGGCACCCTCGCTCGCGTGAACGGTTTCAAGGCCGCTTAAGAAACTTGCCTAAACGATCGCTGCCCCCCCGCCCCCTGCAATTGCCCGGAGCCCGCGTTGCCCGTGTCGTATAGTGGCGTCTTATGGCGTCTAGTGGCGTCTAGTGGCGTGATATACGGGCAATTAGTCAAGGCCAATTCAACCCCTCGGCGCCCGATCAAGCGGCGCCCGAAGTTAAGCTCAGCAAGGAATTAAAGGGCGGCGTGTCAAATTATACACAAATAAGTATTGACTTTCGGCCCGCGACTCAATATATTTGGAAGTGTAGGGATGGGTTGCCGAAAGGAGGCAAGCGACAGTGAAGCGTGTTTATCGGTATTCAATGCCCGATCTACAACGGGCATTTGGCATCTCACCGAACGAGTTGAAGTGGCTTTACCGCTCACGGATATTGCCCGAATTCGACTCGGCGGGGGCGCGCCCCGAGACCTGCTATGTGCGGGAGGACGTCGGCAAGGGCGGCGGGCGACTGTGGACTGCTTACGGCGTGCTCCGTCTATTCGTCACACACTACCTCGTAGAAATCGGCCTTTGGAAACGCCCGATAATTCAGGCGTGCAGCATGCTCTTCCAGGGCATTACAAGCGATGACGGGCCGCGGCCGTGGAAGTACAAGGAGTACGAGCGGATACTCCGGCGGCGGTTTATCGAGGCCGAGGGCGAACGAAAATATATCTTGATCGGTCTTGGCTCCGTGATGGAAGTTGGAGAGAACGCCGCTCGAGGCGTTTTCCTCAGCGGAAAGATTACGGGCGCCGAGGTTGTGTCGACACTTGAGCATGAGAACCCGCCGGGCGAACCAGGATTCTTGATAATCCCGATTAGACAGGTCATGGCAAGAATCCGGGAACGACTGGCAGCGATCGGCCTAAACCCGGCCGAATTCAAGTTGACGGAAAAGGACTAGCCGAATGGCGGCGACTTGCGCGGGAATAGAATTGCGCACGATCACCCCAGCGGCCCACGATAACATAATTCGATCGTGCTATTACGGCGCCTCGGGCGGGGCGATCGGGCGCCGCGAGGGCCACTTTGAAGATCTTCCATTCAGCGTTTATTGCGTTGCAACGGGGCTCCGGCCCAAATATGAGCGGCGGGAAAGTAGCCGAAACTGTAAAGGATGCGGGCGGGCAACGGTTGCAAATTCGCAGTACGCGGACAGGTGGGGCTCAGATTACTGCCCGACCTGCGAGGCGAAATATCGGGCGGGGATGGTGAAACAACCGATAAGATCCCGGGCGTGGAGGGCGCGCGGGAAAAAGGGCGCAGCGATACGGGTATAGAAACAATTATGAAAACAGTTCTTGACGCCCCCGTGGATTTCTCCACGGATGAAGAGGCGATTCACTCTCAGCGAATACGGGTCTTAGAAAAACGCAAGGCCGACCTGCAAGTAGAGGACGGGGACGCGATAGCCGATGATTCACGCCCGCACTTCCGGCCCGCCTCACTAGACATAATGGAAAGCGACACGCTGAAAATTCATCAATTCTACGCCGACGTTATTACCGTAGCGCGAGAATCGGCGGGGAGCTTCGCGGCGGACTCTGAGGCGGAAGCATACGAACGAAAGCAGGGAGACTTTCATCTTACGGACCTCGGCAATGCTGAACGATTCGCCTTGCTGAATCAGGACTGCTGTCGCTTTTGCCCGCCCGTGAAGCGGTGGTTTGTATGGGATGGTAGGCAGTGGAACGGAGACGCATTGCGAAACGTCGGAATAAGGGCCGCTAAAACGGTTCGCTTGATCCACCTGGAATCAATGGCGGCGGACGACAAGAACGAACGGCGGAAAATATCAGACCATGCCCTCAGGAGCGAAGCGGCGGCACGAATAAGCGCTATGCTCGAACTCGCCCCGGCGATAGATAATATGGTCATCGCCCCCTCTTGCCTTGACGCAGACCCCTATCAGCTAAATTGCCAGAACGGCATACTTGGTTTGCGCGCGGGCAAGCTGTCGCCGCACCGGCGGGAGGCCATGCTATCTCACCTTGCACCGGTTGAATATCACCCCGAGGCAACGTCTGACTTATGGGAAAATTTTCTCCGTGACGCCACAAACGGCGACGGCGAGCTAGAGGCATTCTTGCAGCGGGCTTGCGGCTATTCGCTCACGGGCTCAGCGGAAGAAGAAGTTCTATTTTTCGTTCACGGACCCGGCGCGGCGGGCAAGAGCACCTTTCTAGAAACAATTAAGGCGGCCTTCGGCGATTATGCCGAGGCGGTAGATATTGAAACCTTGATGAAGCGCACGAATACCGGCGGGCCGCGACCGGAAATTGCACGCCTAGAGGGGCGCCGACTCGCGATAACGACAGAGACCTCGAAGGGCGCGCACTTGTCGGCGGGACTGGTAAAGCAGTTGACCGGCGGCGATACCGTGATCGCCAGACAGCTATACTCCGAAGCGCGCGAATTCAAGCCGCAATGCAAATTCTGGCTGGTAGGCAACTTTGCGCCGGTTGTCGATGCGGATGATACGGCACTGTGGCGCCGGATTCTGCGTCTTCCCTTTGAGAATGTGATACCTGGGGGCTCCCGCAACACAAAGCTAAAGGCGGAACTCCGCAAGCCGGAGCACCTGCAAGCTGTCCTTGCTTGGGCAGTGCGCGGCTGCCTGGAGTGGCAAAAACTTGAGGGCCTGAAACCTCCCGAAACCGTGTTGGTGGCAACGCGACAATACCGTCAGGACTCCGACCGCTTATCGCCGTTCTTTACCGAATGCTGCATCCTTCAGCCTATGGCGTGGACGGCTACCAAAGTACTCCGGGACGAATACGAGGAATGGTGTAACGAGCGGGGCGACAGACCATTTGGAAGTAGGGCACTCACCGACTGGCTTAAGGCGCGCGACTGTAGACCCGAAAGGTTGGCCGGCGAATTGCGAGGTTGGCGCGGTATCGGCCTGTTATCGGAACGGGACAAAACATGATTTACCGACACAACCGACACTTCCGACACTACTTCCGGAAACTTTCCCTACGCGCGGGAATAGAAAAAGTTATGGAACTGCCGTCGGATGTGGCGGAAGTGTCGGTAATAGCCGGAGCACTAATGAGCAGGGGGGGCGCAACTTACTACAGAAGCCGCGCCCTGGACAAAATGACACTGAGACTCGGCCTCAATTGGCCTAATAGGGGCTTTGGGGCGGGCATACGGAGTATCAATCCGTATGTCGGCAGATAATGTGTTATGAGTCAATAAGTTGCGGCGAAGGAAAAAGAATGTGGCGTGGGTGTGACGGAAAATTTCCCAGGCAATGTGCGCGGCACGTCGGCGACCGGTTCCCCCCGAGGGGGGGCGGCGGCCGGGCGGGAGGGCTGCTCACAAAATGCGACTCCTTCAGGAATATTTTTAACCTTCGCCGGGCGCGAGCAAGGGCCGAGGCGGCGGCGATCCAGGAGGCGTTGAATTTCGCGGTTGGCAGCGTTCCGTTCGCTGCGCGGCTATTGGGAATCAGCCGGTCCGGGGGTTGTATCGGCGGATCCGGAAGCACGGAATAAGGTAAGAGTGGGGCTTTTAAGATGGCGGAATCAGGCGAATATCCGACACTGGAGCGGCTGAACCCCGCGTTTTACAGGCAGTCCTACCTGCCGCAACGGGAGCGAATGCTCCAGGCCGAGCAGGCGCTCAACTGAGGCTACACTGGGCCCCTGCCTGCGCGCCACGGGAGTTCCGTACGACGTGCAAAATGTGTCAAGAGAAGTAAAATAATTTCGCCAGAATTTCGATCTCGAGCGTTATGTAGAGAGAGGGGATTGTTGTATGCACACCATTTCGGGGGATCCAAATGAAGCGAAATTATCTATGGCTATGTCTGTTTTCGTTGCTATTGTTGGCTTGGATGGCACTACCCATCCATGCTGCCCGCAAAGAAAAGGTATATGTAATTGATGTAGTTGGGAGCACGACACTTGTCGTAGCACCCACTAAAGATGCCACTGAGGGAGAGGAGGTTGAGATACTTGGAATAATTGTACCTGAGAGTATTACGGGCCCTGATCAAGAAGGGGAGAATTGGGGCTTGACTGTCAGAGGCAACATTAAATCAAGCCTTGTAGGGCAGCAGGTCGTTATTGAAACCGACAAACGAGTTGAGAAAGCACAAAGTGGAAGTGGGGATAATAAAACCTACGTTTACGTTTGGATTAATCGCACGCTTTATAATGAGGTTCTAATAGCCAAGGGTTATGGCCGCGTGGACGAATCCTTCTCCTTTGGGCGAAACAAAGCACTGAAGAGTGCTGAAAGGAAAGCGCGAGAAAATCTGCAAGGGCTTTGGGGAATTGGTAAGCCTAAGCCTATTCCGAACATTAAAAGTTACTTAAAGAACTTGCTTCAAGGAAAAACCTTCTATCTCAAGATCGACGCACTGAGATTTACTAAATCAGGGTACTCTCCAGAACGATTGATCTGGTGGCCATACCAGATCGATGTGACGAATGTAATGGATGATGGGGCTTACTATCGTCGGGAAGGGCTTTCTGATCGAACGGCTGATGGATTTATTGCTCAGTCTCAAGGTCATGACAACATGAGATTTTACAACCCTCAACCCATACGGCGAGGGGAGGAAGTTACAATTACAGATGTCGGCTATAAGCAGGACTGTTTCTTTACAGACCTCGTAACACCAGGTCGACAGTCTACGAGAATTTACTTTATCTACAACAAGGAACTCCGGTTGGTTTCAGGGGAAGAGGTTCTTAATCAGTTATTCCTAGCCTTCGCCGAATCTATCGATGAATTGGAGGCTCAGGAAACCAGGACTGTTGAAATTGGGATGACTATTGATGAGGTGAAAGCCTATGCCGGACTTCCACAAGCCGAACTACGTCCAGCACCGGGTGTGGTAGTCTTCATTTATGAGCATTTCAAAGTGATTTTCCGCGATGGTCGGGTTGAGAAATTGGAGTATTAGCCTGAGTGTACCCACATTTCATGACCAAGCTACGCGTATTACAAATGTCCCGTATGTATAATTCCTGCCTATCAAAATTGATGTATTGCTAGAAGAGCGCTCGTTGCAATATAATGAATAACACTCAAGGCGCGACTCCTCATCATACACGGCGATATTGATTCTTTTGGGGTTCTATATGAATAATTTCAGCGAAAAAGCTAATTTTATTTGGTCTGTTGCCGACCTTCTGCGCGGTCCGTACCGGCCGAATCAATACAAGGATGTAATGCTCCCGATGACAGTTCTCCGGCGACTCGACTGCGTCCTCGTGCCAACCAAGGACGCGGTCCTTCAAAAGCGCGACGAACTCCGGAGCAGCCAGATTAAAAACGTCGATCCCTTACTCACCAGGATCACCGGCGTCAGCTTTTACAATACCAGTCAGTACACGTTCGAGAGACTGAAGGGGGAGCCAGACAATATTGCCGCGAATCTGATCAACTTCATTCAGGGATTCTCACCCCGCGCACACGAAATCATTGAGCACTTCGACTTCATAAAGCACATCGGCAGGCTCGATGAAAGCAACCGCTTGTACCTGCTCGTATCCAGGTTCTGCGAGATCGATTTGCATCCTGACGGGGTATCCAACATCGAGATGGGTTACATCTTCGAGGAACTCATCCGGAGGTTCAACGAGGCATCGAATGAAGAGGCTGGCGACCACTTCACACCGCGCGAGGTCATCCGCCTCATGGTCAGCCTCTTGTTCTCGCCCGACAGCGATGTGCTCACAACCAAGGGCATTGTCAAGACACTCTACGATCCCGCATGCGGAACCGGCGGCATGCTCTCCGTCTCGGAGGAATACGTCAGGGAGCTCAATCCCGATGCACAGTTGGAAGCATTCGGGCAGGACTACAACGATCAAGCCTATGCCATTTGCGGCTCGGACATGATGATCAAAGGGCAGCCTGTCGATCACATCGCCTTCGGCGATAGCTTCACGCAGGACGCGTTTCCTGCCAAGAGATTCGATTACATGCTGGCTAATCCACCCTTCGGTGTTGAGTGGAAACCGCAGGAAGATGTCATCCGGCGAGAGCACCAGGAACAGGGCTTCGGTGGCCGCTTCGGAGCCGGCCTCCCGCGCATTAACGACGGTTCGTTCCTGTTCCTACAACACATGATCAGCAAGATGAAGGATCCTGCTGAGGGCGGGACCAGGTTGGCCATAGTCTTCAACGGTTCGCCGCTCTTCACGGGTTCGGCGGCTTCGGGGGAGAGCGAGATCCGCCGATGGATTATCGAGAACGACTGGCTGGAAGGTATAGTCGCTCTTCCCGACCAGCTTTTCTATAACACCGGCATCTACACTTACCTCTGGATCGTTACCAACCGCAAGCAGCCTGGCCGGAAGGGTAAGATTTATCTCGTCGATGTCACGAGCTTCTTCAAGAAGATGCGGAAATCCCTTGGCAACAAGCGCCATGAAGTCTGCGAAGACCAGCGCGACGAAATCGTCCGCCTTTACAGCAGTGAAACCGACAGTGACTACATCCGGATTTTTGACAACGAGGACTTCGGCTTCCGACGTATCACCGTCGAACAACCCCTGCGACTCAACTTCGCCGTGAACCCGGAGCGAATCGCGCACCTGGAAGAAACAAAGGCTTTTACCAAACTAGCCACCAGCAAGAAGCGCAAGGACACTGCGGCCGCTCAGGCCGAGATCGACTATGGATTTAGTTTACAGAGAGCGATTATTGAGTCTCTCTACAGCCTGGAATCCGACGGAATCGTGAGAAACCGCGATGCCTTCTCCGAGAAAATGAGGAGAGCTTTCAGGTCGGCGGGTTTGAAGATACCCACGCCTCTCTTCAAGGCCATCCTCATGGCTCTGGCCGAACGCGACGAGACCGCTGACGTTTGTACCGACAGCAAGGGTAATCCCGAGCCCGATCCCGAATTACGCGATTACGAGAACGTGCCGCTCAAAGAGGATATTGATCAATACATGAGGCGTGAGGTGCTGCCTCATGTACCAGACGCCCGGGTTGATGAGTCCAAGACCAGGATCGGCTACGAAATCAGCTTCAACCGCTATTTCTACAAGTACACGCCTCCGCGCCCGCTCGACGAGATCGAAGCCGACCTCAAACAGATCGAAAAGGAAATCGCCGACATGCTCGCTGAGGTGACTGAATGAGCAGGCGAGCGTATCCAGAATACAGGCCATCCGGTGTCGAATGGCTGGGTGATATACCTGATAATTGGCAAGTAGTTAGGCTCAAGCACAATTCGTACATTAAAGGGCGCATAGGGTGGCAGAATTTAAGGGCAGAAGAATTTACAGATGAAGGGCCATACCTAGTCACTGGAATGCACTTCCGCGCAGGTACAGTTGACTGGGATTCTTGCTACCACATTACGGAAGAGCGCTACTTGATGGCTCCAGAAATATTCGTGAAGTCTGGCGATGTGTTAATTACCAAGGATGGTTCGATAGGCAAGGTTGCCTACATAGATACCCCACCCGGCCCAACATCTTTAAACAGTCATTTGCTCCTGATCAGACCACAGAAGGCATTAGACTATCGTTCCCGCTATCTATACTACCTGCTAGCTTCAGAGATTTTCCAGCGGTACGCAAGGATGGAATGTTCCGGGACAACATTCGATGGCATATCACAGGAAGCGGTATCCAATTTTCATATGACCATCCCTGTACCAGACGAGCAGAGCGCTATCGTGGCCTTCCTTGACCGCGAGACTGCCCGGATCGATGCTCTGATCGAGAAGAAGCAACGCCAGATCGAACTCCTCCAGGAGAAACGAGCCGCCCTCATCTCCCACGCCGTCACCAAGGGACTCAACCCGGATGCACCAATGAAAGACACCGGCATCGAATGGCTGGGAAAGATTCCAGAGCATTGGGATGTGCTTCGGATAAAGCATGTTGCACGAATGGAAAGTGGCCATACCCCGGACAGGAAAGTTGAGGAGTATTGGACCAATTGCTTTATTCCGTGGGTCTCCCTAAATGATACATCCTATTTGATTGACCATGACTACATTGACGACACGACTTATCACGTGAACGAACTTGGTTTGGCCAATAGTTCAGCGCGCCTTCTTCCAGAGAAAGCAGTTGTGTTTACACGCGATGCCACAATCGGCCTCAGTGCAATTATGACGCGGCCAATGGCTGTTTCACAGCACATTATAGCTTGGCTTTGTGGTCCAAGGATAACCCCCGAATACTTGCTTCGCGTTTTATACTCAATGACTAAGGAATTGGATCGTCTTACGATGGGTGCGACGATCAAGACATTGGGGATGCCCAACGTCCTTGAGCTAGTCACTCCGCTTCCTCCTCTGGAAGAACAAAAGCGTATTGTCGAAGCAATTGAACGAGCTGTACCCAAGATTGATACCCTTAGCGCGAAGGTAAGGGGGAGCATTGAGAAGCTGCACGAATACCGCACAGCCCTTATCTCTGCAGCCGTCACTGGTAAGATCGACGTTCGCAAGGAGGTCTCCTGATGCCGGGACAACATAACGAACGTGCCTTCGAAACCGCCATAGAACACTACCTGACCACAGCAGGCGGGTACGAGAAGGGCGACCGTGAATCCTTCGATCCGGTTCGTTGCCTCTTCCCGAAGGACGTGATCGCCTTCGTCCAAAAGACCCAATCCAAGGAATGGGAATATCTCGCTAAGCTGCATGGTGAGAGGGCGGAAAACGAGCTGCTTGAGAACCTTTGCAGGGCTCTTAACTCAGAGCACGAGGGCTGCCTTGCAGTCCTGCGCCACGGATTCAAGTGCTTCGGTCGCCTCTTCAAGATTGCATATTTCGCTCCTGCCAGCGGTCTGAACCCGGACACGCAACGGCTATACGACGCGAACCAGTTGACCATCACGCGACAGCTTCGCTACTCGAACCGCCATAGCAATACCTTGGATGTGACTCTGTCCTTGAACGGGATCCCTCTGGTTACGATGGAATTGAAGAATCCCATGACAGATCAGAAATGGCAGAATGCGGTCACCCAATACAAGAATGACCGCGACGCCGCGGACCTAATCTTCCAGTTCAAGAAGCGCGCCCTCGTGCATTTTGCCGTCGACACCAACGAAGTCCATATGACGACCCGTCTTTCCGGCTCCAGGACCCGTTTCCTGCCTTTCAACAAGGGATGTGACGGCGGTGCGGGCAATCCGGA
>Ga0307379_10011920_pt1 | contig 11363 bp, 7 predicted proteins | sample UN2MG_FD_202237 | JGI IMG/M metagenome (GOLD analysis project Ga0307379, IMG submission 202237) | Soil microbial communities from Risofladan, Vaasa, Finland - UN-2 | ecosystem: Environmental > Terrestrial > Soil > Coastal area > Acid sulfate soil | place: Finland: Risofladan, Vaasa | collected... | reverse complement strand
ACCGCAGCATCGAACCGTACAGCATCGACCGATTCGAACGCGTCTGGGAAGGCATCGTGGCGTATCCCCAGCCGTGGTGGATCGAGGGCCGGGGCTTCCTGCACTGCTTCACGAAGTACACCAAGGGGCGCGAACTCTACTGGGAAACGAGCCCCGACGGCCGCACCTGGAGCCCCACCCGCAAACTCGCCGGCTTCGGCGGCCACTACCAGGTCACGTATGAGCGAGGCGGCACCCTCGTCACGGCCTTCAACTGCCACCCCGGCGGCAACGTGGACAAGCGGACCAACCTGTACGTCCTCCGGACCGACGACTGGGGCACGACCTGGAAGACCGCCGCCGGCGAGCCCGTCGCCACGCCGCTCGAGACGGTCGAGAACGCCGCCCTCGTCCGCGATTACCAACGCCACGGGCGCAACGTCTACATGAAAGACATCGGCCTCGACGCCCAGGGCCGGCCCGTCGTCCTGTACGTGACCAGCGGCGGGCACAAGCCGGGGCCCGCGAACGACCCGCGCGAGTGGACCATCGCCCACTGGACCGGCGGCAAGTGGGCCTTCCATGCCGTCACCACGTCCGACCACAACTACGACATGGGGTCGCTGTACATCGAGGCTGACGGCACGTGGCGGATCATCGGCCCCACCGAAAAGGGCCCGCAGCCATACGGCACCGGCGGCGAGATGGCCATGTGGATCAGCCGCGACCAGGGCGAGACGTGGAAGAAGGTCCGCGACCTGACCGCCCGCAGCCGCTTCAACCACGCGTACGCCCGGCGGCCGGTCGATGCGCACCCCGACTTCTACGCCTTCTGGGCCGACGGGAATCCGTTTGAACTGTCCGAATCGTTCCTGTATTTCACAAACCGCACCGGCGACCACGTGTGGCGCCTGCCGCCGGTGATGAAGACCGACTTCGCCAAGCCCGAAGTCATTCGGTAGCGTACGAACCCGACGCTGGCCGCCCGAGCCCGCCGCGGGAGCGGCGGGGTATCAACACCCGGCTTGGCACGTGCCACGGCCGATGTGTGTAACCCGACGCTGCCGCGTCGGGCTCGACGTGCGCCGCGCCCGATTTAGCCGGCGGGCTCGTGCGCCGCGCCCGATTTAGCGGGCGGGCTCGTGCGCCGCGCCCGATTTAGCCGGCGGGCTCGTGCGCCGCGCCCGATTTAGCCGGCGGGCTCGTGCGCCGCGCCCGATTTAGCCGGCGGGCTTGCCCGCCGCGTTCTGTGAAGGAGCAGCCAATGCGAATCTCACGCTCACGCACCGAACAGGCGATGATGCTTGCCATACTTGTTCTCGCGGCGGCCGCCGCGCACGCCGCCGAGAAGGCGCCGACGGCCGTCATCGACGCCTCCAAGTTCGCCGACCTCCAGGCGGCCTTCGACGCCGTTCCTGCAACCGGCGGCCTGGTCCGCCTGCCGCCGGGGACGGTCGAGATCACGCGGCCGCTGGTCCTCGCGCGGCCCGACACGCGCGTCGAGGGCGCCGGCACCGCCACGCACATCGTCAACAAGAACACCGACGGGCAGCCGGCGCTCATCATCCGCCCCGAAGGCTACAGCGAGAAGAGCCGCAGCAAACGCGTCTGGCGCGTCCAGTTGGCCAACTTCCGCATCAGCGGCTCCGACTCCAGCGGCGACGGCCTCCTCGCCCAGGGCGTCAACGAGATCTTCATCCACGGACTCGCGGTGGACCACAACGGCGGCCACGGCATCAACCTGACCGACTGTTACGAGGACCCCCGCGTCTCCGACTGCATCATCACCTACAACAAGGCGGCCGGCCTGAACCTCCTTCGCTGCCACGACATCGTCGTCGCCTCCAGCCAGTTCGAGGAGAACCAGGACGCCCTGCGGTGCATCGATTCGTTCAACCTCTGCATGACCGGCAACAACCTCGACGACCACACCCGCCACGGCGTCGTCATCGAGAACACCTACGGGTCGGTCCTCTCGGGCAACATGATCGAGGAGTGCAGCGGCACGGCCGTCGTGATTGACCGCGACTGCTACGGCATCACCGTCAGCGCGAACGTGATCGCCCACGAGGGCGGCGGCGGGGTGGACCTCGTGGACGCCTGGGGCTGCGCCGTCTCGGCCAACACCTTCACCATGGTCAAGCAGTTCGGCGTGCGAGTCGGACCCAAGGCGGGCCGCATCACCATTGCGGCCAACAACTTCTCGAACGCCCACATCGGCGGCGGCCGCAAACGCGACGACGAAGCCGCCGGCGTCGTCCTCGATGCGACGCGCGACGTCGCCATCTCGGGCAATGTGTTCACGGGGCTTGCGGCCGAGGCCGTCAAGGCCACCGGCACGTGTGAGCGGATTCTGGTGCAAGGGAACGTCATGACCGACCTCTCGCGCGCCGCGCCCGGCAAACACCCGGCCATCGACGCCGGCAAGAGCAAGATCATCGAACAGGGCAACATCGTCGCCCCCGACGCCCGCGACGAAAGCCGTTAACATCGCCCGAGCCGGCTTCGAGCCCGCCGCCCGAGCCCGCCGCGGGAGCGGCGGGGTATCAACACCCGGCCTGGCACGTGCCACGGCCGATGTGTGTAACCCGACGCTGCCGCGTCGGGCTCGACGGGGGCCACGGCCGATGTGTGTAACCCGACGCTGCCGCGTCGGGCTCGGCGGGGCATGGCCGATGAGCGTAACCCGACGCTACCGCGTCGGGCTCGACGGGGGCCACGGCCGATGAGCGTAACCCGACGCTGCCGCGTCGGGCTCGGGGGGCCATGGCCGATGAGCGTAACCCGACGCTGCCGCGTCGGGCTCGGGGGGCCACGGCCGATAAGCAAACCCGACGCTGCCGCGTCGGGCTCGACGGGGGCCACGGCCGATGAGCGTAACCCGACGCTGCCGCGTCGGGCTCGGCGTACGATGCGCCCCATTTAGCCGGCGGGCTTGCCCGCCGCGAGGAGGTACCCCGATGCCCAGCAAGCAAACCCGACGCACCTTCGTCAGGCAGGCGGCCGGCATGGCAGCCTTGGCCGCCCTCGGCGCAGGCTGCGAACCCGGAGGACGCCCGGCCGGACGCCGGCCGAACATCCTCCTGATCCTCTCCGACGACCAGGGCTACGCCGACCTGGGGTGCTACGGCGGCACGGACCTGAAGACCCCGTGCATCGATGCGCTGGCGTCCGAAGGCGTCCGCTTCACCAACTACTACGCCGCCGCCGCCGAGTGCACGCCCACGCGGACCGCCCTCTTGACCGGCCGGTACCTGCACCGCGTGGGCGGCCTGGAGTGCGCCATCGGCACCGATAACGTCGGCCGCTACGACGATGCGGTGCGCCTGGCCGAGGCCCACGACCTGGGCCTGCCCGCCGACTTCTCGACGCTGCCGCGGATGCTCAAGGACCGCGGCTACACGACCGCCGTCTACGGCAAATGGCACCTGGGGTACGAGGCGAAGTTCCTCCCGAAGCATCACGGGTTCGATCATTTCCTCGGCATCCTGGGCGGCAACTGCGACTACTTCCACCACGCGGAGGTCACCGGCCGCCACGTCCTTTTCGAGGACGATAAGCCCGTCGAGCGCGACGCGCACATGACCGACCTCATCACCGACGAGTCGGTGGCGTTCCTCACGCGGCAGCGGGCCGGGCAACCGTTCTTCCTCTACGTCGCCTACACGGCGCCGCACAGCCCGTACCAGGGACCGGACGACCGCCGTCCCCGGCTCCTCTCGAAAGAGGAGTGGGACAAGGGCGACCGCGCCGGGTACGTCGCGCTGGTCGAGCACATGGACAAGGGCGTGGGGAAAATCCTGAAGGCCCTCGGCTCAAGCGGTCTGGCCGACGATACGCTCGTCATCTTCGCCAGCGACAACGGCGGCAACCCGAAGGCCAGCAACGCCCCGTTCTCCGGCCACAAGAGCAGCCTGTACGAGGGCGGCATCCACGTGCCGTGCATCGCCCGGTGGCCGGGCGTCCTGCCGAAGGGCGCCGTCTCCGCCCAGACGTGCATCACGATGGACCTGACCGCTTCGATGGCCGGGGCCGCCGTCGCGCCGGTGGCGAAGTACCTGCCGCTCGACGGCATCGACATCCTCGGCCGCGTGCGAAGCGGGGGCGGCGACACGCCCCGCGACCTCTTCTGGCGCAACCGACGCGGCGAGCGGACCTGGCGGGCCGTCCGAAGCGCCGACCTGAAGTATCTCTCCCTGACCGACGGCGACGCATTCAGCGAATGGATGTTCGACCTGGCTGCCGACCCCGCCGAGAAGAAAGACCTCCTGGCGGCCCGGCCCGACGACGCGCAGCGCCTCAAGGCACTGCTCGCCGACTGGGAGAGGCAGGTCCAACACACGCGCGGAACGGCGTGATCCGGCGCCTTCAGCGAGTACGCCCGGCGGCCACGGCCTGACCGGGACCCGCCTCCACAATCCCATTGACAGGACCGGGTCTGCACGCTACAAGATGCCCCGCGCAAGGGGACTCATCGGCCGTTCAACGGAAAGGACGTACCATGGACGTGAAGGAAATCGAAGCCAAGGTCATGGCAACGCCCGTGCCCCAGGTCAAACGGGTGGCGCTGGCCTACTCGGGCGGTCTGGATTCGAGCCTGTGCATCGAACTGCTGCGCCGCAAGTACAACGTCAAAGACGAAAACATCGTCCCCATCACCTGCGACGTGGGCCAGGGGCAGGAGGAGATCGATACCGGCAACGCCAAGGCCAAGACGCTCGGCTTCAAGCCGATCATGATCGACCTGACCGAGGAGTTCACCGAGAACTGGCTCGCCAAGGCCATCCGCGCGAACTCCGATTACGAGGGGTACCCGGTCTCGACCTCCATGACCCGCCAACTGGTGGCCCGCGAGGTCGCCAAGAAGGGCACCGAACTCGGGTGCGACGCCCTCATGGAAGGCTCCACCGGCAAGGGCAACGACCAGTACCGCATGCACAACGTGTTCAAGATGTTCGCCCCGGACTGCACGGTCCTGGTGCCGGTCCGCGACTTCGACCTCCTGCGTGCCCAGGAACGGGCCCTGTGCGAGGCCTGGGGCGTGCCGGTCGATGAGCAGATCGAGGGCGGCGACGACAAGACCCTGTGGTGCCGAAGCATCGCCTCCGGCGCCATCGGCCTCGACCAGGAACTGCCCGACGATATCTGGATGTGGCTCGTCCCGCCCGAGAAGGCCCCCGACAAGGTCGAGCAGATCTCGCTCACCTTCACCGAGGGCATCCCGACGGCCCTGAACGGCAAGGATCTGCCGCTGGGCGAACTCGTGCCGCAGTTGAACGCCATCGCAGGTCGCAATGGCGTCGGCCGCATCGACATGTTCGAAGACGGCATCATGGACCTCAAGAGCCGCGAGATCTACGAGGCCCCCGCCGCTCACGTCATCCTCCGGCTCCACCGCGACCTCGAACAGTTCTGCCTGACGAAGGACGAACTCGAGTTCAAGGCCGTCGTCGACCGCAAGTGGGCCTACCTGGTGTACCACGGCATGTGGTTCCACCCCTTGAAGAAGGAACTCGACGCGTTCTGCCTGGCGGCGTCGCGATTCATGAACGGCACGTACAAGGTCGGCCTGTACAAGGGCAACATCGAGATCGCGAAGCGCGAGAGCGCGACGAGCCTGTTCTCGCCCGAGATCCGGTCCATCAAGTCGAGCGGGTTCTCGCAGCAGATGGCCAAGGACGCCGCCACGATCCGCGGCCTGCCGTTCCAGATCCTCGCCCGCCGAGGCGGCATCGAGTAGCGATGCCCGCACCGAGCCCCGACCGGGCGCACGTATTGAAATCCTATCGGGTGCGGGGTATGCTGCCTCGCACCCGATCGTGTTATCATGGCGAGGCCGGGTTCAGCCGCCGCGCTTGCGCGGCGCGTGGATGCCGCGGGGCACCGTTCTCGCGCCATGGAGGTTCGTCGTCATGGCCAAACTCTGGGACAAAGGCTACGCAATCGATCCCGAGATCGAGCAGTTCACCGTCGGCGAGGACCACCTCCTCGACCGCGCCCTGGTCCGCGCCGACTGTCTGGGCTCGGCCGCCCATGCGACGATGCTCGCCAAGGTCGGCATCCTGAAGGCGGCGGAGCGCGACCGGCTCCTCAAGGGCTTGAAAGCGGTCCTCAAGGATTTCGCCGCCGGACGGTTCGCCATCCGCCCCGAGCAGGAAGACGTCCACACGGCCGTCGAAGAGTACCTCACGAAGAAACTCGGCGCCCTCGGCAAGAAACTTCACACCGGCCGCAGCCGCAACGACCAGGTCCTCGTGGACCTGCGCCTCTGGGGCAAAGAGCGGCTGCACGTTCTGGCCGAGCGCGTCATCGCCCTGGTGCGGGCGCTGGCGGCCTTCGCCAAACAGCACGAGTTCGTCCCGATGCCCGGCCGCACCCACATGCAGATTGCCATGCCGTCGAGCCTGGGCCTCTGGGCCGGGGCGTGGGCCGAGGCGCTCCTCGATGATCTGGAACTCCTCAAGGCCGCCCACACGCTCACCGACCAGTCGCCTCTCGGTTCGGGCGCCGCCTACGGGTCGGCCCTGCCGCTCGACCGCCATGTGGTGGCCGACCTTCTGGGCTTCGCGAAGGTCCAGAACAACGTCCTCTACTGTGCGAACTCGCGCGGCAAGGCGGAACTCGCGACCCTTCAGGCGTGCGCCCAGGTCATGGTGGACCTCTCGCGCCTGGCGACCGACCTGGCCATCGGCTCGACGCCCGAGTTCGGCTACTTCCGCATCCCGAAGGAGTTGTGCACCGGCTCGTCGATGATGCCGCAGAAACGCAACCCCTGCGGCCTGGAACTCGTGCGGGCCAAGGCCGCCGCCGTCCTCGGCGCCGAGGGGCAGATCGCCGGCATCCTGCGGGCCCTGCCCTCGGGCTACAACCGCGACGTCCAGGAGACCAAAGGCCCCTTCATGCGCGGCGTCGAAGCCACCGCCGGGTCGCTCTCCGTCATGCGCCTCACGTTCGAGAAACTGGAGGTCATCGAGGAGAACTTGCGCGCCGGTTTCCCGCCCGAGATCTACGCCACCGACCGGGCGCTGGAACTCGTCGCCGACGGCGTCCCCTTCCGCGACGCCTACCGCCGCGTTGCCGCGCACCTGGAGGAACTCTCCGACCGCGACCCCGTCAAGAACCTCAAGTCGAAGAAACTGGTGGGCGGCCCCGGCCGGCTCGGCCTCGCGCTCCTGACGAAGCGCGCCGACGCCGCCGCGAAATGGCTCAAAGGCGTCCGCGAGCCGTTCCAGAACGCGTTGGCGAAGTTGATGCGGTAGGTCCAAACTGAGCCGCGACCGCCAGGGAGCGGGTGCACTCGCACGGCCGGCGACCGCTCCCTCGCGGTCGCGGCTCGGACCGACGCTCAGCGCTCACCGGTGGGGCGACAGCCGTTCGCGATCCGAATCGCCCGGCGACCGCTCCCTCGCGGTCGCGGCTCGGACCGACGCTCAGCGCTCACCGGTGGGGCGACGGTCGCTCGCGATCCGAATCGCCCGCCGCCGCCGCTCGGCCGCGAGACCGCCGGGAAGGTCCACCGGACCGGCCACCGTCTTCGAGAGCAGCGCCGCGACGACCTCGCGCGTGCGTTCGGCCGACATGTGTTTGAGGCCGCCGCCCAGTCGCTCGACGGCCCGGCGCACAATCGCCCCCTGAAGCCACGGCCGAAGCGCCGCGAAATCGTCGGCGTCGATGATCAGGGCGCGAGGGCCACCGTGGGGGACGTGACCCGACGCTCCCGCGTCGGGCTCGCGGGGCAGCGCATCGCCGAGCCGCGACCGCAAGGGAGCGGTAACGCTCGTACGCGCTGGGCCCGCTCCCTCGCGGTCGCGGCTCGGATGGCCCGGCACCTCGCGTACGATCTGCCGCCACACCTCGTCGAGCACGTCGCCGAGCACGTCGCCGGCGGCTTCGGCCTGGTCGGCCAGGCGCATGATGGCCGCCTCGACCGCCGGGTTGATCGTCCGGCCGAGGAGCGGCAGGACCTCGTTGCGCAGGCGGTTGCGCGTGTAAACCGCGTCGTCGTTCGTCTCGTCCTCGCGCCAGTCCTGCCCGACGTGCCGAAGGTACGCTTCGACCTGGGCGCGGCCCAAGTCCGGATGCATCATCGGCCGGACGATCTCGATGCCGTCGGCCGGCGCCAGCGGCGCCCGGGCCCCGAGCGTCGCAAGGCCCTCGATGCCCGTCCCGCGCAAGATATGAAACAGCACCGTTTCGACACGGTCGCCGCCGTGATGGGCGAGGGCAACTTTCTTCGCACCGACCCTCCGCGCCACGTCCGCCAGAAACCGCCGCCGGGCCTCGCGCCCGGCCTCCTCGACGCCGATGCCGGCCCCCTCGGCCTCGGCGCGGACGTCGGCGCGGCCGATCTCGCACGGCAGGCCGAGTTTTTCAGCCAGGTTTTCGACGAATACCTGGTCCTCGTCGGCGGTACCTTCTCGTAGACCGTGATGCAGGTGCGCCACGACCGGCGCGACGGCCAGTTGCTTCGCCGAGGCGAACCCGTGCAACACGTGCACCAGAGCGACCGAATCGGGACCGCCGCTCACGCCGACGACGACCGTCTCGCACCGGCGGCCCGCAGCGCGGCCGCGCGGCAAAAGATCGTGCCGCTCGATCGTCTCGAGCACCCGCTGCACAAACTCGTGTTCGGGGTCCGGCATCATGGCGGGCATTATACCAGTTTTCAGAGCGCGGTGGGCGGTGGGCCCGCGCGATGCGCGGTGGGCAGTCGTGCCCACCGCGCTCCCCAACCAGGGGTGGCATGGCCACGCAGGCGTGGGTGCGCGTTTAGCGCGGGTGGCACGGCAGCCCCGCCGGGGCGGCCGTGGGCACCCGGTGTCCAACACGGCCGCCCTTCGGGCTGCCGTGCCACCCGGCCTGCAGATGCGCGGCGTGGCCGAGGCGCGGAAACTCATTGACGCCAACCCATCGGCGCTGATACGTTGCGCGTATCACATCGCACCCCAAAGGGCCGGAAAGGAGTTGCCATGAGCGAGACTCCGCCTTCGTTGCCTTCCCCTTCTTCTCGTCCCGCCCCACCCCTGGGCGTTCTCGACGCCGTCGGCATGGGCTGGCGGCTGATGATGAGCGATTTCTGGGCGTTGTGGCTGGCCGCCTTCGTCATGCTCCTGATCCTGATGGCCGCCGGCATGTTCGGCGTGCCGGCCCAGGTCCTGGTCGCCCCGCCGCTCGCGGCCGGCCTGTTCTATGTCCTCGCCAAGCGGATCGACGGCGGCCGGGCCGAGGTGGGCGACCTCTTTGCCGGGTTCAAGGAACGGTTCGGCCCGTCGGTGGTCGGCATGCTGCCGGTCACGGCGGCGGGCTTCGTTCTGGGCATCCTCATCGGCGCGGCGCTGGGCGTCCTGTTCGCGCTGGGCGGCGGCATCATCGCAGCGGCCGAAGGCGAGGAGGAAGTGGTGGCCGTCGTGGTCATCGGCGGACTCGTGCTGTTCATCCTCATCGAACTGCTCCTGATCCTCGCGTTCAGCATCTTCGCGGTCTTCTTCTACTTCGTGCCGGCGGCCGTGTGGGACCACCCGGAGTCGGGATGGGCCGCCGCCAAGGCGTCGATGCGCCTGGTGCGGGGCCATTTCCTCTCGATGATCGGCTTCGTCCTCGTGTTCTGGGCCATCGGGACGGCGGCCAACCTCATCGGCATGCTGGCCTGCTGCATCGGGGTGTTCTTCACGACGCCCCTGCTCATCGTGTGGCAGTACGCCACGCTGGTGTACCTGTACCGTTCGTGGACGGGCCGGCCGCTGGTTCAGGCGCGGGCGTCCGATGCCGATGCGGCGGCAGGTGGAAACTGATTGACGCCGCTTCCGGCAAGGTGGTACGGTCTGGCGTGCAGGCCGGCGCCGCGACGGGCGATATCTCAGATCTCAGATCTCAGATTTGAGATTTGAGATGCCCGATCTCAGAGTGTAGATCGGCGCCGCGACGGGCGACGTCTGAAATTTCAAATCTCGAATCTCAGATTTGAGATGCCCGATCTCAGAATAACGACCTTCGACGCCTTGCGAACCTGGACAAGGAGCCAGTTATGACCGAATTCCCCGAGACCGATAGGTACGAGGACCTGCCCGGCGGCGCCGCGGTCGGCGTCATGGACGCCGTCCGCATGGGTTGGCGTCTCATGATGGCCGACTTCTGGCCGATCTGGGTCGTCGGTCTGGTGGCGTACGCAATCCTGGCTGCCATAGGTGTGGTGGGGGGTGTGATCGGTATCGTCCCCATCCTGGGCCCGATCGTCAACGGCTGCATCCAACTGGCGGCGGGCATCTTCCTGCAGCCGCCGATCATGGCCGGTCTATTCTACGCGGTCCGCAACTCGATCGACGGCAGCCCTGCGCAGGTGGGAGAGGTCTTCGAGGGTTTCCGCCAGCGGTACTGGCAGTCGGTTGTGGCCATGCTTTTGCCGAACATCATCGGTCTTGTGGCCGGCGTACTGATCGGCGGGATCTTACTCACAGCGGTCATCATCGGGCAAGAGGCCGGCAGCGATGAGGACGTCGCCATCGCGGTGGGTATCGCGCTGGCCATCGCCATCCCCCTTGCGATCATCCTGTGTCTGGTGATGCTGCTGTTCTTGTTCTCGTTGCTGGCCGTGTGGGATCATCCGGAGTCCGGTTGGCAGGCGATGAAGGATTCGGTCCGCCTCGTGAAGGCCCACTACTGGTCGTGCATTGGCCTGGCCCTGCTGTTTGTGGTGCTCTCCGTGGCGGCGGTACTGGCAGGGCTCATCGCCTGTTGTGTCGGCGTGTTCTTCACCATGCCGGTGTGGATGGTATGGTGGAGTGCCACGCTCATCTACCTGTACCGCTCCTGGACGGGCCAGCCGCTGGTGCAGGCGGTGGCCGAGGAACCACCGGCCTACGATGCCGGTCCCATGCAGCCGACCGACATCGAGCCGCCGCCGCCCGCGCCGCCCATTCCGTGAGGCCGTGACGCGGCCGCGCTACAACGCTACGTTCCGCGCGGCGGCCTTCCCAGGCCGCCGCCGAGCGGCTCGGCCGCGAACAGTCGTCGCCGCACTTCCTGGCGGCCTCGGAAGGCCGCCAGGCGGGTCGGTTGTCATTCTGAGCGAGCGAAGCGAGTGAAGAATCTGGCCGTGCGAACGGCGAAACAGCAACGACCACGGCGAGATTCTTCGGGTCGCCGAGGCGACCCTCAGAATGACAACGTTAAACACGTAGGCGGCATCCGATCCGGGAGGACGCTCGAATGACTCAGAGTCCGCCGCCGGCCGCCGGCGCAACCGCCGCCCCCGCTAACCTCGGCGTCATCGAGGCCATGCGCATGGCCTGGCGCCTGCTCATGGCCGACTTCTGGATGCTCTGGCTCCTGGCGTTCGTCAAGGGCGCCGTCGCGTTGGGCGTCGGCCTGGCAACGTGCTGCCTGTG
>Ga0307379_10011917_pt1 | contig 11365 bp, 8 predicted proteins | sample UN2MG_FD_202237 | JGI IMG/M metagenome (GOLD analysis project Ga0307379, IMG submission 202237) | Soil microbial communities from Risofladan, Vaasa, Finland - UN-2 | ecosystem: Environmental > Terrestrial > Soil > Coastal area > Acid sulfate soil | place: Finland: Risofladan, Vaasa | collected... | reverse complement strand
TTTTTTCTCTTAATGCTTTTAAAAAATCTCTTCCAGTTTTTTTATTGAGAGAAGTATTAGAGGGATTTTTATCATTTCTAAAACTAAGTTTATGTTTATTTTTAGCCTTAATCGCTAAACTATCAAAAATACCAGTTATAAGAGAAATAAAATAATTAAAATGATACATCATTGTATTCATAGTATCACGATCTAACTCAAGATAATATTGGAATCCTATTTCGTCTAAGCTTTCTAAGAGATACAAAAAACGTATGGAAAAAGCTTTTAGAACTGGATCTCCAACATGAAAATTAGGTATTTTTTGCCTAAAAGATAACCAATACCAATAGCCTTTATCACAAGTGACCCTTCCTGAAATATAATACTTATTTTGGTATTTTAAAAATAAATCCATTATTTCCTGTGCTTCATTCAGACTATAAATATTAATTAGCGAACCAGGGATATGCGATTCAAGCCATAATCTTTTTTTTAAAAGAATTTTGTTTTGAGTTATAAAAATATCTGAAACTTTGCTTCGCATCAATATAACTTGAATAAAAACTAATTTGACTTCTTCTATCTCATCTTTGCTTAAAATATCTTTCTTATATATAGTTTTTCCAACGCTTTCTATATCATACATTTTACAATCAAGACCTACACGAAAATGAGATTTTTCTCTAATTATATCTATAGAAAATAAATCTTCTTTAAAATCATATTTTTCGTAATATGTTAAAATTTTCTTCAGTTCATTGTTATTTGTATCAAATGGTGATCTTATAAATTCAAAGTATTCGGAATTTATATAATTTAAGATTTTTTCTGCAGCTAATTTATTTAAAATATGATTAAAGCATTTTGTATCTAAAAATATTTTAAGTTTCCTTTTTCTTTTAAGAATATCTCTGTCTAGACCCCATAAATTATACTTCTTAAGCATTTTTAACCTTTCTTTCATGCAAAAAGACAAGGTGACGTTTCATTTGTCTTTTGTCATATTTTAAAAGCTATATTTGTAACGCTACTTCATATAACTAGTCCCCTGCTAAGTTGTCTAATGTATGCAACATTTTCGTTGCATACATCCTTAATTAAGTTAGCTCCATCGATTAATTGAATTAAGTAAAATGTTTTATCCTGTTTACCCTCGAAGATGTTACTTCTCCGATAATCCCTCTAAGTATAATATAGTGAATTCCTATATTGCTTTTAAGCTTGAGCTAATTGATATAAGCTTCCCTTGTTCATAATGAAAAATAAAATTAAATAAAGCAAGCGAAACGTCCCTATATCTTCCCTTTTTATATTTCCATTTTTAAAATCTCTTTTTTTATATTTTTTGAATCATTAATTTCACAATGTCTTCTTCTCTGTATCCATCTGAAAAACTCCAACCCGAAAATAATTCCCACAAAAAACCCAATAGTCGATTTCTTTCATTATATTCCATATTTATGCCTGTTACCCTATAACCATAAACATTTTGTGAAAGTAATTTAAAAAATGACAATACATATTTATCATTAATTTCTGTGTTATTGAGTATGAAAGCTACTTCATTCCTTAGAATACCTAATTGTACCAATATATTTTTCAGAAATATTTTATTACAATCCAATTCAGTACCCACTTTATCCCATCTATCTTGAGCGTTGCCACATTTTTCTTTAAAATATTTCTTAAACTCGTCTAAATCACATAATTTTCGCACTAATTTTGGGTTAATAGATTTTCTCAAAGCAGATAAAAAAATATAAATACATTCTTCTTTAAAATAAAGATATTGCTCTTCAAAATCTTGTTTAATAATAGTTTTTCTTTTTTGTTCAGGCAAGTAAATATTTAAAAAATAAAAAATGCATGCCGCAATAATCGATATTGAAACAGCATAAATAAAATTCATTAATAAAGGATTAAGCTTATATTCCTCCGGAGATGTAATAAAGTATATGCAAAAAGCAAGTGCTAGTATAGCTATATAGAGTATATTTTTATTTATTTTAAAATGTTTCATAGCCTACCTTCCTTTTTGGTGAAATTTAATTAATTCTTCCATAAATAAAGATAAATTATATATTATTAAAAAATACATCACATATTGGAAATAATAAATTTTCCTAAAATATTAAAGATAATAAAGTCTATCACTATTACGTTCCAACCATTTGAGAAAAAAAAATAAGAAATGGACTACTTCTGATTTATTGCAAAGATATTGTTAAAAGTTAGAATAAATTTATTAATTATTAAGTTATTTCAACCATTCATGAATAAAAACTTTGGAATCAAATATCTATTGTTAACAAATAATTTTAATTAACAGTCAAGAAGAAAGAATTGAACCTTCCAACTTGCCGTTTTATCTTACTTTGAATAAATTCTTAAAATTATTTCCTTTATTCATAAATAATACCATTATTTTCTTTTATGAATTTTCTCATAATGTCCAACTAAATGAGAAGCTTTTTCATACGTTTTAACGCTTCTTACAGTAATGTTAAAAATTAATGCAATCTCTTCATAAGATATTCCACTATCTAAAAGTTGTTTTATAATTGTATGTCTATGATATGCTACAACTAATCCTACAGGTAATTTATTAATTCTATAATTGTATAGATCAATCTCTTGTTCTTTGGATTGATGGAAAATTGGGGTTCTATAAAATTTACCATCTAAACAATCCCAGCCTAACAAATGTGCAATTATTCTAAATAGCTCTGCAATTATATCTATCTCATTAAAATTTTTTTCAGAGATGTTTTTTACCTCTTCCTCTAAAACTTTTAATTCCCCCAACAACAATTCATTTAGGGGTATATCATTAGTCACTACATCATTAATTCTCTTTCTTATTTTTATGATAAATGCTCTACATCTTTTCTTAAAATATTTATAATCATTAAAAGCCGAAGAGTATCCCGAAGGTCTATTCTGTTCTCCAAAAAACTCCCAATCAGTTGATTCCATAGCAAAGGAATCATGAAATCTTTTTGTTATAGTGTTTTTCATTATTCTCACCACCTTTTTTAAAAATTACTTAAAAATAAAAATAAATAAGACAAGCGAAACGTCCTCTTGTCTTCCATGAGAAAAATGAATTTCGGTTTTAGTAAGAAATTGAATATAGTTAGTCAAGGTAAGGATAATTGCAGGTGAAAGAAAGGAAAGAATACTAAATTTAGTATTTCTTTTTAAATAATGCATTTTTTAATGTACTCTTTTCGATTTTTATACAAAAATATAAAAGTAATCGGGTGTGAGTTTCGCACTTAATACTATTTTATATATTCGACATAAGTTTTAAAAATCCTTCTTTTTAAATATAAAAAACCCTTCAGCAAATGCCAAAGGGCTGAAAATGTCAGGCTCACCAGACAGGACGATTTTCGCAACTTTTGTATGAATGATGAAACTGAAAAAGTGTATCGGAAGGTAGAAGAAATCACCGGATTATTGAGCTAGTACACTATTCTATTTCAGATAATTGATTTTCCTCAAGAATCTGATTTAATAAACTCTCGGCTATATGCTGATCAAGGGTACGACTTAATAGGACTTTCGCCATTTCCACATGGAGATTGCGCAGGTAGTTCTCATAATTCTTAACGGTTTTGAAAAGAGGCATAGATTCAAAGGGAACCAGAACTTTTGAAATACCAGTTCTTTGGGCATATATCAGGTATTTTGCCTCTACCGGGTTTTTAGCTTTATAGACAAAACCGCTATCCGTAATGATCTCTTGCTCGCCAAAGAAGTAGTTACCTAAACGCAGTGGTTTATTGGGTAATAAAACTTCCTTCATCTTGTCTTTTTTGAGTGACGAATCAAGAAAATCTTTTGGAAATTGCTTTGGTCCATCGGGTAAAAATTCTTGTACGACCTCTTGTTTGACCTTTTTTATGTCTCGTTGAGGTCTTGCCTTCTTAACCTTTTTTCGCATCTTTGCCAGTTCAATCCGCTCCTTTACCAGTTCGCAAAGCCCATCGTATAGGGGTTTGAGATATTTTTTCGGGTCAAGACCCAAAGCTTCAAGGATAAGGCCATCTAACTCTTGCCGGTCGGGCATATTGACTTCTTTAAAAATAGACAGGATGGGGCGCGTCAGGAGGGCATCAAAAGCATTACAGATTGAAGATGGAATCGAATTTAATTTATAATTGGGTATTAAAATATCATCGGCTTCGTAAACCATAAAATCTAATGCACCATCACCTAAATTAACTCTTCCTCCCAACTCAACAGAGTAGAAGGATAGTGAAGAATTAAGAAACGCTCCTATCAAATTAGATGGGATATTTTTTTTCAAATAAATATTGTATAGTCTTTTATCTGCTAATATACCTGGGTTTACCCAAAAAATGAATCTATCATTCCAGCTCATCATGCAAAGTATCTGACTAAATATACTGATGTCAAGAGTCCACCATCCATACTTTCTGTTTCTAACTGTCGGCACATCCTGCCAGGCGACGCCATCCTTGTTCTTCTGCTTTTCCCCCCATTCGATATACTTCAAGGCCCCGGATTTCCCCTCTCGGTGTAATTCCTCTTTACTCTTCTGGCATAAAAATACTTTAGTAGTGAGTCTAGCAGGGTCAATTAGAATACCTTTAAATTCCTTGGGAGATTTGAGCACTGGTTTGAGAAACTCCTCCTCAATCCCGAACTCCCTGATCCTCTTCTTAGCTAGGTAAAAAAACTCGTTAATGCCGGTTGTGTATCCCCGCCGTATTTCTGCTACTTCTTTCAGTGGTACCAGCTTATCCTTACATTTCTCAAGAATCTCAAAATAGACCTCTGGCGCCCGAAGATATTTCCCCCATTTGGCGGTCTTTCCTGCTTGTTCCAATTCATTCAAAAGCTCGCCTTGTTTTATAAAGCGAATTCGAAAATCATCATCTTCATAAGTTTTAAGCCCCGTTAATGTATTAACTACCTCTTTCCCTTTGATTTGGATATACTCACTTCCCGCATTCTCAACCTTTGCGACCAACTTATCCAATCCCCTCCAGCGGTTGATGGCCTCCAGTTTTATATCCCAGGGGATGAGTTCTCTCAAAGGTTTTTTGATTTTCACAAATTTTACAATATGTTTTTCTCTCTCTTCTCGGTCTTCACACCTTTCTAGGATGGTTACAATAGTATTGACTGATACATCCTCAAACCACGGTTCGCACCGGGATTCAAGGATGGCGATAATTTTAAATTTCTTAAGGAAAAATCTCTGGAGCTCATAACCATAAGCCACATCGAGCCAAGCATTGGAGGTTACGATCCCCATCCGACCGCCCATATTCAAAAATCGTGCGGTTTGAAAAAATAGATAGGCATAAATGTCTGCTTTACCGGAGAGCCTCAAATTCTTTTTGCTATCGAAGAGTTCCCAGTAGTCTGCCATCCAGCCCTCGGCAAGGATTTTTTCAAGAAACTTCTTATAGCCTTTGACCTGCTTTTCTATTAGCTCCTGCCTAATGTATGGGAAATTCCCGACAGCGGCATCAAAGACAGGAAGGGGTTCTTCAATGAAAGGCTCACCGCTTTCTATTGGCTTTGGAGGAGGAAAAGAAAAAGTCTGCTTGGGCTTTACCTCAAAGAAATCCCTTGACACAATTCTTGGAAAATTAGCATAATCTGTTAGGTTCTGCCGATAGAGGTTTATGGTGGCAAGCTCTGCCGGAAATCTAGCAATGTCTATCCCCCAAAGTGATTCTAGTAGTCGCTGGTGGTTATGCTCTCCCAAGGTATTTTTACGGTTATATGACCTCAAAAGGAAAGTTCCTGTTCCACAGGTTGGATCGAGGACCTTTGCATCAGGGGTGCGGACACAAAAAGCAGTGATGATATCCACCAGATCCTCACGGGTGAAATACTGCCCCAGGGCGTGGCGTTCTTCTGTTGGGATGAGGCGTTCAAATACCTGACCGATAACATCTTGGGGGACGGCATAAAAGTTATAATAGTTGAGGTCAACAATAAGACTTTTTAATTCATCAATGGCGGCTTGAGGATAAGGAATCCTCTCGGTCAATTCCTCCTCAAAGATCGCCTGGTAGTCAATGGCACTGGCAAGGTCAAAGTAATAGCGGAGCCTTGAAACAATCATCGCATCGTCTACACCGGAAAAGTCCATCTCGGGAAGAGTGCGGATATTGCGTCTTAGGCTTTGATAAAAGATGATCTTTCCCAAGGTACGATAAACGATCTGACGGGAAAGAGATTCAAAGAAGGGTTCCTCCCCGAAGTTGGCAATCGCTTGCTTAACTGCCCATTCTTCCAATGATTTTTTAAACTTTGGTTCATGACTTATAGTGGTGGCAAGGGAGTGCTTGAGCGAACCCCTCATCATCTCTGCTGTTCTTGCAAGACGATTGACAAAGAAAGTGGCATCAGCCTCGATAACCCTTAGACGCCCGTAACGCCGAAGGATATTTAAATCTTCTGCTATTTCTTGGGCTCTTTTCTTGAGGGTAATTTTAGAAGTTTCATCAATGATACCAGCGGGGGCAATCTGATAAAGAGTGGGATAAGTCTTCAATCGATCTTCACGGGCAATAGTCTTCCCTTTCTCGGATGTGCGCCAGAGCATAGCATCCTTTAGGTTGATGGTCAGAAAATAAGGCGTGCCAGTCTTGCGTGCAGCCTCTGCAACATCTTGCACAGCCTGAGGATGATCTACAGGTGTTGTTGAAGAAAGTGTCTGTATGTAGCATACAAATTGAGAACTAATGACTTCGTTAATGATCTCTAAAAGTATGCTTTTATCATTATCAGTATTGTCCTTCTTCATACCTAATTCCTTTTAGCTCTTAGATCGAGTCTCTGCTCCACATCTTTTGTAAAAAGGTCGGCCATATCCTCATCGTTGGTATGCTTGAGAAAGAGAGTGAAACATTGTTGTTTTATCTCCTGACAATACTTCTCATAACTTGTAACCGCTTTGAATACAACCCGGTTGTCCTTCGGAATTTTAATCATTTTCTGCCCGATCTTATGAGCGTAAATAATGTACTTTGCTTCTGGAGGATTTTTTGCTTCGTAGCGGAAATGTCCTTTTGGCGAAGTAACAGCAGTTTGAGAATTTGAATCAATATTAAGTGGGGTTCCAGGAAGCTCTATTTTAAACACTTCATCCAGCACATACCATTCTAGGAAATCTTCCGGAAACGTCTTAATTCCCTCTGAGACAACTTCGCTAAGAACTTTTTCAATTAAGCATTTGTCATATTCGGGTGGCTCATTGAGAATTTTCGATAAAGCTGTCTTACCCAATTCGGCTCTTGATTTTGGTGCCTCGCCAGGCAGATAAATCATAACCCCGCCTTTTACAAATCTGATCTCTATCTTACCATTACTAGCAAGTTCTTGGGTCACCTTAATAGGATCCTCGCCAAAATATTCTCGGAATGCTTGGTTAAAGCCACTAAAGACAGAATGAATACCGCGTGACTTTGAGATGTCCCGTAATTTCAAGATGGCCATCTTAAGAAATTCTTCGTAGTTCAGTTTTTTTCTTTCTTTTCTATCCATGGCTGTTTCCATAAATCACAAACTTACCCTTCAGCTGAAGCCTTATTGTAACTTTCCTGGTAAACTCCTCAGATTTATCTTCGTCATAGGTAAAGTCAAGGAAAAGTTCAAAAGCCCTGCGAGTCAGTTCATCACAATACTTCTCATAAATTTTGACTGTTTTAAACAAGGCAAGGTTATCTCTGGGTATTTTGACTTTTTTAGACCCTATATTATGCGCATAAAGGATATATTTAGCTTCAGGAGGGTTCTTTGCCTGGTAACGAAAATATCCTTTTGTCGAAGTGATAATTGTTTGGGATAGAGGGGCAAGATGAAGTTGCGTCCCTGGTAGGTCTATCTCATAGAAGTCAGTACAGTTTTTGTTGTCAAGAAAATCATTAGGAAATTGTTTTGGCCCGTCGGGGGCAATTTCTTCAAGTATGAGTCCTATAATTTCTTCATCATCCGAATTTGGCTCTTTTGCACTTTTAGTAGAGGTTAAGACGCCTTGGCCTTGTAAAGATGTAGCTATAGGGAAAGGTTTATATACCAAACCTAAGCGTGAAAGTTCCCTTCTGCCTTTTTCTGTGATTTTCCAGATGCCATGAATAGATCTATCCAGGAAGCTTTGGGAGCAAAGAGAATTTCTTGCCCAGGCGACCGTGTTATCAAATTTCCTGCTAACACCGGAAGGCTGCATTTCCTGACGATCTTTTTCTGTAAGTCCAAAGTAATCAGCAAGTCTGTCGTAAACCTCACCGGGTTTTACCTCACCACCCATGTCGTGAATCAGATGGAGAAGCGGGATTCGGATGTCCTTTTGAGTAGGAATAGGCATATCTTCATCCCCCCATCACTTTCATTATGTCGTTGTTGAATTTCACAAAAGTCAAAGCTCCCCATCGGTCCACATTGAACCTTATAAGATCCGGTCTTTCTTTCTGAAGGGACTTAAGTGTGTCTGTTACTTGGGAGATTTCAAAGTAGCTTCCTGATTCTGTGATGGAATAGATTCCAGCCATGAGAGCAACCTCTAAGATTGGAACATAGCCAAGGGGACTCTTGAGAACGGTGTAGGCTTTCTGGGTTGCGGGCAGGATAGTTTCTCTATCCGTTCGGTTCTCGCCATTGAGGTTAAAAGTTTTATTTGCTGCTTCAAAAAAGGAATAGTGAAGAAAGTGATAAATGCTTTCTGAGTTTATGAATGACTCAAAGAATATCTTTGTAGCATCAGTCGTTTGATAGCGATAGGCAAAAGGGTCGGGTTTAGAAAGGAGACCGAGGTCTACAAAGGGTTCAAGTCTGGGAGTCACACTTTGCATTAAAATATCTTTACTGCCTGTTGGCTTCACTCTTGTCCATCTCTCAATCTTATCTGCTGTATCAAGAAGCCTCTGAATCCTTAAGAGGTCATCGCCGCTTCTCGCCTTTGTTCTATATTCCTTGATGATAAGGCGGTAGATTTCTGGAAGGTATCTGCCAGTCTCTCTGTCTGTGATAGGGTTCGAAAGGGGTAATAGCTTTTTATAAAGCCACTTCAATACATCTCCGTCTCCTTCTATAAATGAGAAGAGAAGGAGCAATCTCTGGGGTATGGTTAATTGGAAAGGATTTGATCCTTCATTGAAAGGTGTAATCCCAGACCTGACAAACGCCTTTCTCCCATCATCACTTACAAGGGAAAGGAAAGACTGCCCTCGAACGAGAAGAGAATAGGTACCTTTACGCAGTAACCCTAAATTAAGAGCTAAATAGGGATATTTATTCCAATCATCATTTACAAGCTTACCACGTCGAGAGGGGAGCTCAGAATTGGCTAAATAAAGATCCTGGAGTTCAATCTGGACTTTTGGTTTATCCGGGCTATCATCAACGGGTTTAGACGCAATTATTCGGATACTTTTATATACTGGATCAGTTAGAGAGGTTTTAATATACTCCTGAATCTGGGACGATAAAGCAATAGAGACCTTTTGAGAAAGGGACGCGATCAATTCCTTGCCAAGGTTGGACAGGTTATTGGTAGCCGACTGGGCTGCCCGCCAAATCAGGGGCTTTAGGAATCCAAGACGTTGCATACACCGTTTCGGGTTTATAAAGACTCGAATAAACTCCATTATACTCCAAAACCTCCGTGAACGCTTATCCTAGGCCGGACATCCATGATAAAGGTGCGATAAGCCTCAGTATTAGAAACAATTGCCTGGCCGACGTCCAGAGTTCTCAACAGGTCATCAAAAGAAAGGGTACTATTACCGTATTTGACCTCTTTAGGTAAGGCTGATTTGAGATTTCGCTTTATGTATTCGATGTCACTCTGGACTGTCAGCTTATGCACAATGAGGGTATCCACCTGTGCAAGGATTCGCTGGTCAATTGCAGATGGCTGCTGAGTAGTCAACATAAAGGAGAGGCCAAAGTTTCTACCCTCTCGGACTAGTCTTATAAGCACATCGGTCGCTGTTGTCTTTCGTTCAGAGGGAAGAAAATTCTGAGCCTCGTCGGCAACAATCCATGTAGGAGGAATTCCTTGATTGACTTTCTCATTAATTGCTTTTCTTTCTTCATCCGTCAAGTTGGGTAAGATCTTTAGGTTCTTCTCCATTTCAGAGGTCTCTACGCGGGCTTGCATAATCTTACGGATCAGAGAGACGATAAGAACAAAACGCAATTCATCAGACATCTTGTGTAGAAGTAAGATACTCAACTGCCCAAGCTTTATGAGATCAGTAAGAGATGTGCCCCCTAGAGACTCATAAGCCTTAAGGTCTTGTTTGGATACTTCACCTTTTTCCAACAACCACTTCAAGGCCGTTGGAGGTCTTCGTTTTGGCTGAAACAGAGGGTTCCGCCAGTAAACAGAGAGTTGTTGTAGGACTGCTCTTCTCGTTTCGCTGTGATAGTTGGTTAAAAGCTCTGTATCACCTTGGACGCATTCCATCAGGTCTTCGATAGCGTATCGTGGTTTAGGAGGATAGGTAGATGATCCATCTTTCCAACCATCGTTGACCACCTTTTCATAGGTATCATTGAGAAGCTGGCCCATCCGATCTTGAAGGATATCCACACCAAAGAGATAACCCCAATCGGAAGCAGTAAAATCAGCACAGTTAATTGTGAACTCTTTATATTTCCTTAAGTATGATGCCGTTCCTCTTGGTACCCAAATTTGCAAGTCTAAAGGTTCACTTCGAATATTCCATCCCCTTTGCGCAAGTGCCTGTTCCTGATGAAGTTTATTAGAAGAATTCAGTGAGAGAGGTACATCCAGCCACTGGAAGATTCCCAAAGTATCAAATAAGAGAGCTGCGCGGGTTTTAGTAATAGTGGAGATTGTAGTTTCAGCTTCCTTTGTGCACAATCCCTCAAGAAAACTTCCTAGAGTGTAAGATTTCCCTGACCCCCTTTTGCCAAAGATGGCCACTACATAAGGAAGGGAAAGATCAAAATCAACTCTCACCAATTGACCTGCTTCAGCAAGACGACCAAGGAAAACATGTTCCTTCCCCTCATCCTGATTGCCAATTAGGATACGCTTAGTGTGGGTTAGTCCGGGTTTTACCGTAAACTTTTTCATCGCAATCATCCAAATATGAGAGGAGCGATCTCATTGACAATATTCTGTTCAATGATAGGCTTTCTCTCGTCCCAGGCTGAGATAGCACACTCATTGACAGCCTTGATTAGATTTCGAGGCAATGCCTTTATGGGGTCCTGCGAAGCAAACTCACAGAGCATCTCAAATGCCTCTGCCGTAAATGGATAGGTCTTAAGGCTCACTCCAAGGGATTCGTTTTGAATCTTTTTCTCAGCCTTGTTTTGCTCAACAAGATCTGCTAAAAGTTCTTTTAAGAATATCTGCACA
>Ga0307379_10011913_pt1 | contig 11367 bp, 4 predicted proteins | sample UN2MG_FD_202237 | JGI IMG/M metagenome (GOLD analysis project Ga0307379, IMG submission 202237) | Soil microbial communities from Risofladan, Vaasa, Finland - UN-2 | ecosystem: Environmental > Terrestrial > Soil > Coastal area > Acid sulfate soil | place: Finland: Risofladan, Vaasa | collected... | reverse complement strand
GGCCGATAAGCACAAGCAGCACATCGCGGCACACAAGGAGCTTGAGCCGGCCATACGCCGATTGGCCGACAAGCCGGCCCCGCTTCCGCAGATAGCTGAATGGGACGCCGCAGCCGCGGCACGATTGTCAGAAACTGCCGCAGAACTCGTGGCGGCGCAGGATGCCGCAGACCGATTGCTGGCACGCTCCGACGACAAGGCCGTCCGCGAAGCGATCAGCCAGCTCGACGACATGACCCGCGCGGACCTGATGGCACGGCTGCTGAAAAACAACGGCGTCGGCCTGATCGAAGAACTCGGCGACCAATTCCACCTCGAGTGCTATCGCAGCACAGGCCACCAACTGGACAACATCAAGCCCGACCGCGCAGTTGCGGAATCCGGCAAGCTTGCGTTTGCGGTGGACGGCAAGGTCACCGACCTCGGCCAGGCGGTGCGTATTGCGGCCGAGCAGACCGGTAGCGACCTCCAGACGGCGGCGCTCGTGATGCTGACGGACGGGCAGAGCAACTCGGGCGACGATCCGGAGATGGCGGCGCGGGTTCTAGCCGGAACGAACGTGCCGCTGTTCACCATCGGCATCGGCAGCGGCGAGCCGCCGCGAGACATCGCCATAGCCGACCTCGAGACCAGCCGGGTGGTCTACCTGGGCGACGAGGTACACGTGGGCGCCGTGCTGAAGTACGACGGATTCCACGGCACGAGCGCCAAGCTGTTCATCGAGGAAGACGGCACGACGCTCGCCGAGCGGCGCGTAACGTTCCCCGCCGACCGGCGCCGTACGAACTGCGACCTGGCATTCGTGCCCGAGAAAACCGGGCTGCACTCCTACCGGGCGGTGGTGCCGGTTCAGGGCGGCGAGCTGATCGAGGAAAACAACGTCCGCGAATTCAAGGTGCGTGTGATCGACGAGAAAATCAGAGTGCTGTACGTGGAGGGCGAGCCGCGTTGGGAATACCGTTTCCTCAAGAACCTGCTTCTGCGCGACAAGACGATGGAAATCAACCGCATCATGCTCACGCGCGATGCGGCCGACCTCCCGCGCGGCAAGGCCGACGGCCAGTTTCCCGAGTCGAAGGACGAGCTGTTCAAATACGACGTGCTGATCCTCGGCGATCTTCCGGCGGAGCGCTTCTTCCCGTCGGAACTGAAGAACATCGAGGCGTTCGCAGCCGAGAACGGCGGCGCCGTGGTGGTGGTGTGCGGGCCGTTGTTCAACCCCGACAGCTACGCGGGCACGCCAATCGGCGAGATGCTGCCGGTGCGGGCCGAGCGGTATGCTCCCACCGACGAGGCGCTCCGCAAGGTGCGCCACAACGGCTTCCGCCCTGTGCTCACACACGATGGCGAGAACAGCCCGATAACGCGGCTTGCGTTCGACAAGCTGGAAAACGCCGTCATCTGGGACAACCTGCCGCCGCTGCACTGGCACGCGTTCTTCTCGAGCGCGAAGCCCGGGGCGGAAGTGCTGCTGCGTGCGCCGGCCGAGAAGAAGGACGATTGCGTGCTGCTGGCCGCCCACCAATATGGCGTGGGCAAGGTGCTGGTTCTGGGCACCGACGACACCTGGCGATGGCGGTGGAAGGTGGGCGATAAATATTTCCACAAGTTCTGGGGGCAGGTCATGCGCTGGGCCACCGCCGGCAAGAGCGAAGGCCGCGACAAGTTCATCCGGATGGGAACGCAGAAGGAGCATTACGACGAGGGCGAGCCGGTGGAATTCCAGGCGAAGGTGCTTGGGCCGGACCTCGAGCCGCTGCGCGACGGCGCGGTGCGCGCGGTTCTTCGGCGCGAAGACGGCCCCGAGGATTTTGTCGAGCTTACATACGTAGATGGAAGCGCGGGCCGCTACCGCGGCAGGTTCATCGGGCTGCCCAACGGCGACTACACGATCCGCCTGAACGTCGAGCAACTGCCGGTCAACCCGAGCGAGGCGTCGGTGCGCATCAGCGTTGCCGACCGCCCGGACCTCGAGCAGGTGGAATTGTTCCTCAACGAACCGCTGCTGGAATCAATGGCCCGGATCACCGGCGGCGCATATTTCCCTGCCGAGCAGCACGCGAAGTTGTACGACACACTCAAGCCCAACAGCCGGCGCATACCGCGCGTCGAGGAAATCTATCTGTGGACATGGCCCGGCCTGCTCGTTATTTTCACGATCATTGTCTGCATTGAATGGGCCTTGAGAAAACGCGCGGGACTGATGTAGCCCGGCTTGGACGCAGAATATCGAGGTCGTTGTGCGCATCAGGAAATCACTGCTGATACTGGCCGCCCTGCTCGGCGCTGCGGAAGCAGCCGACAAGCCTGCCCTCTATACCTCCGAGCAGATTCTCGACCTGTGCCACAAGCTCAGCTCGAACGACGAGAAGGTGCGGTGGGAAACGGCGCGCAAGCTGACCGAGGCCGGCCCGCACGCCACCGACACGCTGTGCCAGATTCTGCAGGGCGAGTGGCTCGAGGGCCGCAAGCTCGCCGCCTATCTGCTGGGCGAGATCAAGGACCCGAAATCGATCATCCCGCTGGCTTCGTGCCTGGGCGATTCCGAGTTTCACGTGCGGTGGAAGTGCGCCGTGACGCTGAAAAATATCGGCGGACCGGCGGTGGAAACGCTTACGCAGGTGCTGAGGACGGGCAACCTCAACGCGCGCCACTGCGCGGCGTGGGCGCTCGGCGAGATTCGCGACCCACGCGCCACGCTGCCGCTGGCCGAATCGGCGACGGCAGAAGACCACGACCTCCGCTGGAAATCTGTTATCTCGCTGAAACGCATCGGCCCGCCCGCCCTCGCCGAGCTGCAGCACGTCCTGAAGCAGGACAACGTGCAGGGGCGGCGCTGTGGCGTGTGGGCGATAGACCAGCTTGGCGGCCCGGAGGCCGAGAAGGCCGGCGCGGTGGAATCGCTGCTGGATGCCATCGCCGACACCGACGAGGAGGTGCGGCAGCGCGCCGCCGCCGCGCTCGCACGATACGAACGCCCCGACGTTCGCGTCGCCCTCGAGAAGATGATCGACGACGCCGACGGCGAGGTCCGCCGCCAGGCGATTCGCAGCATTGCGACGCTCGGCAAACCGCAGGACGAGGCCGCAGCGGATACCGTCGCGCGGGTGCCCAGATGGCAGGCGTTCACCATCGAATTCAGCCCCGAAGGCGATCCGCCGCCCGATGCCGCGCTCACGGTGACGCTGCAGACGCCGTCGCAGGCTTCCAGCACCATCACCGGCTTCCCGGCAGGAGACGGCTGGCAGGCCTGCATCGCGCCCGGCGAGACCGGCGAATGGTTCTACAAGCTGACGTTCACGGCCGCCGGGCGGGAAACCGTCCGGCACGGCATGTTCACGTGCGATGCCTCGGAGCTGGCCGGCCCGCTCGCACTGGCCGCCGAACCAAGGCCGCACCTGACGGCCGACGGCAAGCCGCTGACCCTGATCGAGGCGCCGCTGCCGAGACGCCTTCCGGCCGCCATCGAGCAGTGGAAGCCCTTCCTCGAGGCCTGCGGCGAGCACGGATTCAACCTCGTGCGGCTCGACCTGCCCCTGCTGGAGGCAGCGGCCGGCGGCGGCTCGGCGGCGTTGCTGAACGAGATAATCGTAACCGGCCACGAAAACGGCATCTACTTTCTGCTTACGCTTTTCAACGAAGACCATCTCCGCGATGATGCGTTTTGGGCGCAATCGCCATACAACGCCGCGAACGGCGGCCCCGTCGACACAGAGATGCGGCTGCCGATGTTCTACGATCCGATATCGCCCGGCATCGCCGCAATGCAGCGGGATTACATCCGCAACACCGTCATTCGCGCGGGCGCTCACGCGAACGTCATGCTCGAGCTATGCCGCAACTTCAACACCGGCGGAGCCGCCGTGCCATTCGCCCGCGCGTGGGTACAGGAGCGGCTCAAGCTGCCGGCCGGGTGCGGCCGCCTCGTGATGTTGTCCGCCGGCGACGACGCCGACTCGCTGTGCGGCCAGGAGGGTATCGACATCGCCGGCATTGCGCCCGGCGGCGCCCCCCCGGCAAACAAATTGCCCGCAGGCATAGCCCCCTGCCCGGCCGATGCCGCCAGCGCAGTTGCCGCAGGCTGGCGTGCAGCCATCGGCAACGGCGGATTCGCATCCTGGAATTCGACACCCGCAGCCGGAATGACCGACGCCGTCCGGTTTGTCCAGCAGGCCGAGGGCCGCGCCTGGGTGCTTCGCGCCTTCGCCTCGGGCGACACGTTCTACGCCTTCAAACCCGACGACTCAGTTGTGCTGGGCACCTCGCCCGGGATTTCGGCAGTCGCACAAACAGCACAACGCCGGGCGCTCGTTTTCATCGGCGATTCTGCGAACGGCGGCGAGACGGTTACGCTGGGAATGGCTGCCGGAAAATACGAAATCAACTGGTACGACGCCAGAATCGGCGAATATCGCAAGCCGGATTCCGGCCGGCAGGATCAGGGCATCATCGAGCTGAAATGCCCGCGATTCACCGGAGGCATACTCGCCGAGGTGGTGGTGGAATAACGTCGGCTGGAATTGCAGGGGTAAAACGCCGGGAAAAATCCGAAACTTCATCCGCATGACGGGCTGGGGCATGCAAACTCTTACACCCGCTGTATGTGGCAAAAACGCCCGTTGTTCCTTGAAAGAAATGCATATCGCTTCTATAATAAATCGGGGTCGGCAGATGCTCGCAAGAATGCTGCCGCTCCCGACGATTACAGGATGGAAGGCGGGTGCTCCGAACGTTACACAGCAGGATGAACAGGCACTCATCCGCTGTTGATGGTCGGCCCACGAAACGTTGTACCAGGGTTGATGCATGAGCTACCAACTTACGATCCGGGAGGGACCGGGAGCCGGTGATCGATTCGAAGTGCTGCCGGGCCGGGTCTACACCATCGGACGCGGGACGTTCTGCGACATCAAGCTGTTCGACAGCGAGGTGTCGCGCGCCCATTGCGAGCTTAGCATAACCGACGACGGCATCTCCGTTTCCGACCTCGGCAGCCTCAACGGCATCTATGTGGACGGCAAACGCACCACCAACGAAACACTGCGAGGAGGCGAAACACTCAGGCTGGGCCTGACCACGCTCGGCGTCGCCTGCCTGAACCACCATTCGCCCCCGGCTGAGCCGGCCATCGCCGAACCTCCTCCGCCTGAATCGGCCGAACCTGAACCGCCCGTTGAGCAATCAGCGGCCGTCGGAACCGACGCCCCGGCGCCCGCCGCCGAAGCTGAGCCGCAACAGGCCGGGCCTCGGGAGTTTGCCAAGCTGACGCCGCTCGATTCCAAGCCGCAAGCCGAAGCTGCACCGCAGCAACCCGAGCCGGAGGGATTCGCCCAACTCGCGCCCGTATCCAGCCCGCACGGCGAACTCGCCTGCCCCGCCAAGGCTGCGGAGGAAATCGAAGACGAAGCCTCCGGCCAGCCTGGGATCGCGGGCGTCCCGCCCGCATCATCCATTTCCCCTGAGGCAGACGTGCTCCCGGTGAGCGGCAAGGCGGGCACCTACAACATCGTCTATATCGAGAATGAGACTACGATCCAGGAATTCGTCGCCAAGCACCCGAAAGACTGCGCCAACAAGGTCTTCCGCTGGTGGCAACTGGCCTGGTATTCGGTCGTGTTGATCGCCCTGGGCGTGCTCCTGAACTACGATTGGTTGATCTTCCTCCACGTGCTGCACCTGATGTGCGCCGTCTACCTGGTTGTGGCGGCCTACAAGCTGGCAATCGTGCTGCTGTCGGTGATCAAGCCGCGGGAAATCACCGTCAGCGGCGATGAACTGCGGCGATTATACGACCACGAGCTGCCGGTCTACACGGTGCTTGTGCCGCTGTACAGGGAAGAAGCGGTCGCTCAGAAAATCCTCAACGCGGTCAACTCGCTGGACTACCCCCAGCACAAGCTCGACGTGAAGGTGCTGCTCGAGCCGGAGGATTACGAGACTATCGAAGCCCTCCGATCCGCCAGCCTGCCGGCGTGTGTCGAGCTCGTGGTAGTGCCCGATTCGATGCCCAAGACCAAGCCCAAGGCATGCAACCACGGCCTGCACCGCGCGCGTGGCGAGTATCTGGTCATATACGACGCCGAAGACCGCCCCGACCCAGATCAGCTCCGCAAGGCCGTGGCAGCATTCGCGAAATGCGACGGCCGCACCATATGCCTGCAAGCCAAGCTGAACTACTACAACCCGCGGCAGAATATCCTCACACGCTGGTTCACCGTGGAATACAGCACATGGTTCGACCTGTACCTCCCCGGGCTGCACGCGCTGGGGGCACCCGTGCCGCTGGGAGGCACATCCAACCACTTCAAGACGTCCGTGCTGAAGGAAATCGGCGGCTGGGACCCGTTCAACGTGACCGAAGACTGCGACCTCGGCATCCGCCTGCACAAGATGGGTTACAAGACGCAAGTGCTCGACTCGACCACCTGGGAGGAGGCCAACTCGCGCCTGTTCAACTGGATCCGTCAGCGCTCGAGGTGGGTGAAAGGCTACATCCAGACGCACCTGGTGCACATGCGCAACCCGCTCAAGACGATGTGGCAACTGCGCCCATGGGGATTCAGCCATTTCCTCGCAAGCGTAGGCGGGCTGTCGCTGATGCTCCTGATGAACCCCATCTTCTGGGCGATGTTGCTCGTCTACGGCGGGCTGTGGACCATCGACCTGTCGAACAACGACTGGTCCGTCGCCAAGGTGCTCGAGTGCGAGCAGGCGCCGACCGAGCGAGTGATACGGCTCGACGCCCGCCCCGGCGAACGGCTGTCGTGGCAACTGGTTTTCACGGAATTGCCACGCAACGCCACGCCCGGCACCGCGTTTGTAAACCGCCTGTCGCAGGTCTTCTTCGTCATGACGGTCGTGCTGTTCATGTCGAACGTGTTCTTCATGTTCACGCACGTGATGGCATGCGTGAGGCGGAAAACGTATTACCTGATTCCATACGCCCTGCTCACGCCATTCTACTGGTTGTTGATCAGCATAGGCGCATGGAAGGGCTTCCTGCAGTTGTTCCTGCGGCCGTTCTATTGGGAGAAAACCGTGCACGGCCTGGATACATCATTTGATGCCTCACCGGCAGCGGAAGCCACAGACTATTCTTGATGCCCGACGACGCGAGCGAGATGCGATGATCAGGAAGATTGCCGTAACAACCTGTGTGGTGGCGTGCGTCGCAGCCGGTTTGAGCGCGGCCCTCCGCGCCGAGCCGGCCGCCTACCGCCACAGCGCGCCGTGGTGGAACGATGCCTGGCAGTATCGGATAGAAACCTCCATAGACGTTCAATACGACAGAGGCAGCCAGCGCCAATGGCGGGCTTTCGACGGCGCCGACCCCGAGCCGATCACCGCCACGATCGACCTCCACCGCGAAAACCCGCATTCGACCGCGTCGCTCAACGACATCCGCGTCATCGACGAACGCGGCAACATCGTTCCGTGCAGGGTGTATCCGCTCAACATCAAGCCCAACACCGTCACGGTCCGCTTCCCCGCGCCGCGCAGCGGAGGAAACTTCAACATCTACTACGGCAGCGATCGGCTCGACTCGCCCGAGACCGACTGGCTGCCCCCGAAGATGGCGCTGAAGCTGACCACGCTGAAAATAGCATCCGAAATCTTCCCACGCTCAACAGACGATCTGAAGAAGGCGCTGCAGGGCGACACCAAGCTTCATGGTGTCGAATGGCTCAACCTCATCGCCATGACCCAGAATCCTACGAGGCTGGAGAGCGGAAACTTCCGATACATCACCAACGTCGAAGGTTTCATCCACTGCCGGCTGCCCGGCGAATACAAGTTCGCAGTCGATTCCGGCGGCTACGGCTTTCTGTTCATAAACGATCAACTGCTGGCAACGAACGACGCAACTCATAAGCCTCAGAACACATGGCTGGACCCCGTAACCATCAACCTTCAGAAAGGCTACCACCACTTCCGCCTCGTACTGTCCGAGATGCAGGCATACCAGGGAGTGCGACTCGGCTGGCAGCCCCCGTGGCAATCATCGGTGGATGTCATTCCCGCCGATGCCTTCGCGAAGTACATCGAAGCCCGGCCGCAGCGCTTCGAAAGGCGGGACGGCAGACCCCAGGCATATTTCACGCTCAACGAATCGGCCGTCATGCTCAAGCTCAAGAATCGGTCGGTCGTCCCTGTCGAAATGATCAACCTGTCGTCATTCGACGACGATCTCGGCCCCGTAACATACCGCTGGCGAATCGGCGACCTGACCATCCCGGGCCGCACGACAATCGAAGGATTCGAAAACGGCAAGGAATGCACCGTCACGCTCGAGGCCTGGCGTGGTAACCGTAAGATCGATTCCTTCACCCGCGAATACAAGCCCTACGCATTCACGCTGTCGGAAGCGAACTACAAGCTCGAGACCATCGGCGCGCCCAACATCGTGTACATCGGCGAGCAGGAAAGCCTGTCGTTTCGAATAAAATCGCCGACAGCCCAGGCGATGGCGCTCTACTGGCAATACACCGTCCGCAAGCCGGGCCGAGGAGCCGTCTACGACAGCAAGAACGGCAGGATCGACGCCACCTCTTCGGAAGAAATCGCGCTGACCATCCCCCTCCAGACCAACGTCTACGATCGGGATGCCGAGGTGCGCGTATCCATCAGCGCCTCCGGGGAAGAACTCGCATCGTCGCTGTTTCGCGTGGTGCCCGTAGGAGCAGACGTGCGCCGGCTCAAAAGCGCCGTCGGCTGCCTCATCAACGGCCAGGGCCGCCGTGCGATCATCTCGACTCACCTGATCGACGAAGCATCGTTCCGCAAATGGTGGGGGCCGCGCCTCGTCAAGAACCTCGTCGGCAGGGCAACCTCCAGCGTTCTCCTGTACGGCAGCGCCATGGAAAACAGCGCCTGCGGCAAGGAAGAATTCACCACATACATCACGGCGCTCCGCGACCAATGCTCCAGCGCCGCACGTACCTTTGATTTCATCAAACGAACCGACGACGTCACCGGCATACTCGCCGACCTACCGAGGTTCGCGTCGATCATAGGCGGCCGCGAAGCCGACATCGTCATCATCAGCCCCGGCTCCGACGACGTCATGCGCGGCGTGCCCCTGCGCGATTTCAAGCGCAGCCTCCAGGTAATGCTCGACCTCCTGCGCCAAACAGGCAGCTCAGCCCGCCCGATAATCGTCTCCCCGCCGCCGCTGGCAACAAACGTCAAGCTCTCTGAAGCATACCGCGACGGAGCAGCCGAAGTTGCCAAACGTAACCGTGTAGGATTCGTCGACATCCACACGCTCCTCAACGGCGACAACTACCTCACGCACTTCAGGTCCGACCGAGACGACGCCGTCTATTACACATACCCCAACAACAGCGCCCAGACAGCCATCGCCGATGCAATCTGGAAAGCGATAAAATAGGACAGGCCTCGCAAGGTCATATACCTTCAGGAAATGCCGCAAGACGGCGAACCGGGGAACCAGCGATGAATTCGAGAGAACGTTTCCTTCGCGTGATGAACTACGAGTCGGTCGACCGCACACCATTCCGCCCCACCGGAGCCTGGCCCGAGACAACCGAGCGATGGCGCCGCGAAGGAATGGACGCACCCGGCGCGCCAACCTTCAAAACCGACTCCGAAATCTGGTCAGGCGGCTGGTTTTTCCCAAATCCCCCATTCGAGCGCCGCGTTGTCGAGGAAACCGACGATACCGTCCTGTACGTCAACCACGAAGGCATCCTCATCCGGGAACTCAGGAACAACCCGATGTCCTCGATGCCCCAATTCGTCCGCTTCCCCGTAGAAACGCGCGAAGACTTCCGCCGATTCCGCAACGCTCACCTCCAGCCCGACCTCGCCGCACGAATCGGGCCGGACTGGCAGGCGCAACTCGCACAGATCAACCGCCGCGAAGCACCCTTCATCGTCATCTCCGACCGCTGGGGCGGCTTCTTCGGCCCGCTGCGCAACCTCACAGGCGTAGAACGGCTATGCATGCTGTTCCACGACGACCCCGCATTCGTCGAAGAAATGATGGATGCAATCGCAGACTTCATCATCGCCGTCATGCAGCAGATACTCGACCACACAACAGTCGACGTCTACGGCTTCTGGGAAGACATGGCCTACAAGACCGGCCCGCTCATCGGCCCCGACATGATGCGCAAGTATATGCTCCCCCGCTACCGCCGGGTCGTCGACGCCGTCACCGCGCGCGGCGTCAGATTCATCGCCCTCGACTCCGACGGACAGATCGACCCGCTGATACCCGTCTGGCTCGACGCCGGCATCAACACACTGTATCCGTTCGAAGCCCAGGCGGGGATGGACGTGACGGCAGTGCGCAGAAAATACGGCCGGCAGTTGCGCATCTGGGGCGGGATCGACAAACGCGCGCTCGCTCGAAGCCCGGCAGCCATCGACGCCGAACTCGCACGAGTCGCTCCGCTCGTCCGCGACGGCGGCTACATTCCCGGCCTGGACCACTCCTGCCCGCCCGACATCTCCTTCGCCAACTACTGCTATTACATGGAGCACCTGCCGGAGATACTGTAGGGCTCTCAGAAGAGCCGCCCCTGCCGGGGCTTATGAAACTTGAGGGGCGGGCCTCTGTCCGCCTTTGCGAGAGGGAGGTAGCCGTTCCGGCGGAGTCCCTCGCCCGGCGCACATGATTCAAGATTGCATTCCTTACAAGCCCGAAGGGCGGCAGGCTTTAGCCCACGGCGTCAGCCGTGGGAACGGATTGCCCTCCTCATCATGAGCCTCCGCAGGAAGGCGGCAGAAACGAACTGGGCGTGGCCATTTTCGGACACGTCCGATGTGCGCCATTTTCGATCTTGTTCCATAGCTCGCATTCCGGGCCTTTGGTCGATGGAAAATACGGCGGGCGATGCACTCGAAAACCAGCCTCCGCCGAAGCGAAGCTGGGCAGGCACGGAGATCAGGCGGATGGCCGGCAAGCTTCGCTGAGAATCAACTGCGGTGACGGCTTACTATTTGATGCTCTGAGTAACGTCATTCCACAATCACTTTCGCCCGGTACACGTCCTTCTGATTCAGAATGTAGACCGCGTCGTACGTCTCGTGTCGGATTTCGTTGAGCACCTCGGCGAGGCGCTCGGAGTGCTTATCAACAATCTCCGTCCCGACGCGGCGGCGTCGGCTGCGGTCCTGTTCGAGGCACGTTACTCTGTCGATGTTGAAGACGATCAGCACGGTCGGCCGCCCGTTGTTGCGAGCTATTCTGCGGAGCGTGCGGCGGGCGTCCTTGCTCAGTGCTGTGGAGTCGGCCACGGCCAGCCTCCCGAACCGGAGTCGTTTATCGAGTATGAGATGGAACAGCTCGAACGCCTGCGGCGACGCCCAGATTGCGTGCTCGCTGTCGGTGAGCATCGC
>Ga0307379_10011911_pt1 | contig 11368 bp, 6 predicted proteins | sample UN2MG_FD_202237 | JGI IMG/M metagenome (GOLD analysis project Ga0307379, IMG submission 202237) | Soil microbial communities from Risofladan, Vaasa, Finland - UN-2 | ecosystem: Environmental > Terrestrial > Soil > Coastal area > Acid sulfate soil | place: Finland: Risofladan, Vaasa | collected... | reverse complement strand
GATGATACAAAATGCAATCATAATCCCAATTAACGCCATATTTTCTTGAAGTTGCTGCTCAGAAATAAATCCAAATCCGCTTATAATCGCAAGGAATAATACGTTAGCTATAGAAACTGCAGGTTTGGTAACGATAGCATTAACTCCACCATAGACTGCTTCTCTACGTTTTCCTGTAATCAATTCATCGTTATCAATTACATCTCCCATTATCGCAAAATTACCAATCGCTGCACCACCATATCCAATTCCTATGAGTAGAAATGGAATTGAAGCTAAAATCGAATTGTATCCAACTATAAAAAGTAGAATTAATCCAACAACAATTAAATATACGTTTATTATCATAGTTTTTTTTGGTTGCCATTTTGCGATTTTTTTCAACGTCAGGATCAATCCAAGGATAATTCCTATAATAATACTTAGTAAAACATAAACTGGGGATTGTCCTGATAAAATATAATCAATATAATATAGAATTCCTGTGAAAAAAATTGGATAAAGTGTCGCAATTAGAAAAGCTGGAACCATAAGGATCCAAAATGGTTTATTCTTTAGAGTTAATTTTAATCCTTCTATGAAACCTTCATGTTCTTGAAGCTGAGTAAACATATTTTCTTTTATTCCGAATGAAGTTACAAATAATATCACAGAACTACCAAGACCAATAATTACAATTACTGGTCCGAACAAAGGATGGATTCCTTCTTGACCAGTAAGCAATACTATAGGTAAGATAAAGCCAAGAACTAAATTAATTAAACCTACTGTAGAATTATATACTCCTATACTTGCTCGACCCTTCGCAGTTATAGCAATCTCGTTAGGTAGTGAAAAAAAACATACCCCTACAAGAGTAAACATCGTATCTAAGAGGAAAAGTGCCACCACAAAATTTATGAATAAACCAACTTGGTTATCTAAAGGAGATATTGGGAACCAACAGAAAATGAAAACTAATCCATAGAAAATTGACCCATAGCGAATGTATGGTACTCTCCTACCAATCTTTGTTCTTGTGTTATCGACAATGTAAGAAGCGATGGGGTCGTTAATGGTATTCCAGATTATGAATATTAACCAACCAATTATTAGTAAACTTTCGTCCGTACCTAATTTTACATTGTAAAAAAAGGTTAGATTTGCAAATACAAATCCGTTTAACAACCCATTTGCTAAGCCCCCTATGCTATAGCTTAATTTTGCTTTCACCGAAACAGACTCTTCGGGGAGTTCGATATTTTCGTTCATAATCAATATTCGCTAAAGTGTTATTTAAAACTTCTACTTTAAACCTTAGGTGAGGATTACTTGCTTAAGTATGGTTAATAACACTTTAAAATATTTTAACAATAAAATAAAAAGAGAATTATCTTAAGGGAATCCAATGTCTACAAACAATACATTGAAAAATTCTTTCTAAATGAACTGATTTATTATTCAAATCTCTTTTAATCACCCTGTTAGCCATAACATTTCCACATTTTTCGCAAATTCTTAAATTCTCAGTTGTGACTTTCACTGTTACCCACTATCATCTCTATAATAGAATTTTGAAAGAACTCCATACTTCTAAGGTAATATATTCTTACACAAAAAAATTACAAACGGGAATTTTGTTAAATTAATAGGGTAATGGTTAATAAATTTATTTTAAAACAAAGTAGCTGGTTCTTTTGACTTAAAAACACTCTTAGAGATTACTCTTGAAGTAATTCTAGTTGAAACGCTCATAAATCTTTTTCAATATTATTAATCTCACTTTTTTTCAGTACTGTAATTAAGATTGCAATAAAAATTAACGCACAGCCTAACCAACCCAACCATGTCATAGTTTCATCACCAATGATGAAAGACGCAAAGATTACGGCAAAAACGGGTTCCAAAGTAAAAATAATAGCCGTTTGAGTTGGTCCCTGGTGCTGTTGGCTCCAATTTTGAAAAATAAAGGTTCCGGTAGTAACTACTAAGCCCATATAAATAAATATTAACCAAAAGGGCAAACTAACATTCATTAGATCGAACGTTTCATTAAACAAAAACGAGCCCCCAAAACTAAGAACACTAATCACAATTAATTGAACCATGGAATACAAATATACATCTACTATTCGAACGTATTTATCGTTTAAAACGATAAAAAGGGCGTATAACACAGCACATAGAAGGACTAAAAAATCTCCTATGATGATAATTGACTCTCCTTCTAACAACAGAAATACCATTCCACTTATAGAAATGATTACGGCAAGCCAAACTCTCTTCTTGATGGCTTTTCTAAATCCCCACCAGGTGATAAAAGGCACCATAATAGTACTTAACCCCGTAATAAACGCCGCCTTACCAGCTGTAGTTGTTTGAATTCCAAGAGTTTGAAAAACGATGGCAACGTAATACATTAATCCCGTCAAGGTTCCAAATAAGAGAATTTTTTTATTCATTCTTTTTATGCGAATTAAATAGGGAATAAATCCAATGATCGCTATTGAAAACCTTATGCCAAGGTATAAGAAAATGGGAACTTCTTGAGTGAGATTTTTAGTAATTATGAACGATGTGCCCCACAAAAGTGTGGTTAAAATTAATAAGAAATTAGCGATTATTCTATTCTTTTTTGATAAGGTTGAATCAGAATTGTACTCCATGTAATCATCAATTTAGTCCCTTTTATTAAAAATATCTTGATAGTAAAAAAACTATTCTAATTTCTAAATTTATTTGAAGACGGATTAAATCTCAACTTAGTATTTAGTTCTTTACAGAGTTGAAGGATATAATAAGTTAGTCTTTATAAAAAAAAAAAAAAATGTTTTTAGTTTGTTTTAATTGAAACTGGTTTAATTTATTACAGGAAGAATACCTTCTTCGAACCAGAGGTGATACCATGCAGGAAGAATATGGTCTGCTCTATTGCTTACTATTAATACCATTGAATGTTCGTTTCTTGAAGGGCTTGCATCTAAACCGGTAATGATACCCCATTGAACATTGGTTGTGGGGTATATCCATGATTGACCCACATACATATCCATATAAATGGGACCAATTAATTCTCGCTTATGTATAGGCTCTATTCGTAATCCACTTGCACTCTTTTGTGGTTCCTTAAAAGTTTCAATGTAAGTAGCCTGCCAATTGTTTTCCTCATAACCTTCAAAAATACTCCAACTATCTCCTCCCTCGTAATCCGGGGTTGTATCCCAAGGTGTGGTCTCATTATCAGGAATAATATCATTACATAGCACATTGTTGTCAGCTGTAATTAATATATTGTCAACATACATCATTTGGTAAGTAAAGGCTGCATCCTGCCAAGTACGGAAGTGAAGTTCTATTTCACAACCTGCGAAATCGCTTAAATCCATATGTACTGGAACCCAACCATTACTAAAACCGGTAAATGCATGAAAATCACCAGTTATTTCATAAGTTGTTGGTTCTTGTTCTTCAGGAGTGTTAGGATTATCTTGTGGGATCGCTACAAAGTCTCTCATTGGAACAGAATCATAAAGTTGTGTTTCTGTATTATAAACATCCATCATAAATGAGGGATCTTCTAAAGTTACCCAAGCATCATTCGTTTTATCATATACTTCTACATAACCATAGTCCCAATCATCCTCAATCTCAAAATAAGTGTAAAAATCGAGATTGACATTTGTATAATCTGTTAAATCGAAGGTTTGGTAAAAGCTTCGCCATGCCCACGCATCTACTTTAGAATACCAAGACCATCCCGAACCTCCATAAGGTCCAGGTCCAGCAAGGATATCTCCTTCAAGATAGGCATCTACCGTTGGTGTTGAAGCCCCAAAAGGATAGTAATGAGTAGTATATGGCATTACAGTACCAAATGGGCTATCAAAAGAAATAGGCGCATTGAATGGGTTTTGTTTTGGGTTGGCAGTAAAATGCATGTGAGTAATAGCCCAATTTATTGAATATCCCCATGTGTCTTCTTCCGAACCTATCTCGAGATCATCAAATCCATAAATACTACCTAGTTCTGGATCATCAAAATACACAGCTATTGTCCAAGCATCGTATACTTCATCAAAAGTTACCCCATAACTCCAATTATCTAGAGTTTTTTGAATGCCTTCAATACCGTTAGCTTGTTCTTTAACAAGATCAGTAATGAAAGCCGCTTTGCCAAATTGTTCATATAGATAAAATGCAAATAGATACGATGCACCATAATCTTCTAACCCACTACCCCAGAAGGTAAGAGAAGTGTATGGATGATTAACAAGATAATTAGCAATATGACCTGCTGAATGACCATATCCGCAGAAATATCCGGCTAAATCAGCTAATCCTTCGTCTACCCAAGAGGGTTCATTTGGATCAATATCGGAATGAATAAGATGTTCAAATTCGTGGGCAATAGTTCCCTCATAAAGATAAGGGCGCTCAACTCCAGAGCCAACACGATCTTCCCAATTATAAGTATCAATATGAATAATATTCTTGTCTTCTTGCGCGGAAGTGCTTCCCGAGAAGTAACCAGCAACATACCATTCTGCTGTCTCATTATAATATGCGAAATCTTTAATATTAAATATTAAAATCCATATTTTATGAGCATCTTCGTCACTGGAATTATCAGGACGTAAATCGGGAATTCCATAGATGGGGGTTAATGTAGGATACATATTATTATCGAACTCATCCTTCATATATGTTAATTGTTCCGCCGTAATCGTATGATTATAAAATCCCCATGTACCAAATTCATTCAAGAAGTAATAAGTAACCCCATCAAAAGTATCAGACGCAGCTTTAGGAATAAGAATAAGACAATTGTCACCCTCCTCTACAACTATGAACTCTTCGTCATAAACGGTGCCCTTATAATCATCACTTACAGAAACAATTTCTGTGTCTCCTACTCCTGCTGGTAAAGTAGTTTCACTACCTCCAGCAGGTAATCCAGTTTCAACATCAGCCTTGTTACCTACAAAATTTTCATGAGTAAGATCCATTGCTGCCATTTTTTCGAGAGGACGTACACTTTCAGTGGCTTCTACACTTGCAATACCTGCGACACCTGCGACGCCTAGAATAGTAAAACTGAGAATTATTAATATGGTTATAAATAATTTCCTATTTTTCATTATTTTTTGTCTCCAATTTGTTTTAATTTTTTATTTCAACTTTTAATTTTTAATGTAAAGTTAGTTTTTATTTTGTTATGCTATATTCTAAGCGTTTTTCAACATTTTAGAATATTTTTTATTTTTTTATTTTTTTCACGTAAAGTTTTATGTTAGTAAACTTAAAATAATTAAGATAAAAAGAAATCGGGTATAACTTTACCCCATTGACGTTTTTGTAAAAGATTTATATATAGTTATAAAAATCTTTTTCGAAGTCGAAAATTCATATCTATAAAGGAAATATTTTCAAAAGTTAATTATTCTTTATGAATTATTAAATTAGTAATGTTAAGATAGAATCACAAAAGTTAAACATTAAAGACATTAATTTTATTAACAGTATTAAATCTATAGCTGTCATTGGTCCTTCTAAAAAGCGAGAATATTTCTACTTAAAAAATTCAACATGATATTTTAAGGGTCAACAATGTTTAAATATATGAAGACTATTATGTAATCGTAATTTTGTTTTTCATTTTTTCATTTTTTCATTTTTTTTAGATCACTAAAATACCTTTACAAAGGGGATACACTCCCCTTTTGCAATATCTTGTAACTTCTTGAGTGAGATTTTTAGTAATTATGAACGATGTGCCCCACAAAAGTGTAGTTACAATTAACAAAATGTTAGCAAGCGCTTTCTTTTTTGGGTTCCTTTGCGTTTTAGTATCATCTTCCATATATTGAAAAGATGATTTTTAGATTTAAAACTTATAGAAATCTTGGCATAATATGTTCTATTTTCTTTACAATAGATAGGTTATAGCAGAAATATAAAGAACAAGTGTTTTAAAGAATTAAAAAAAAAAAAAATTAATTATTATATTATAGTTTACCAGTTCCAACCAATCCAATAATCAGAAGTTAAAATGTGATCAGCTCTATTGCTGACAATAGTAACTTGAACACGACGAGATTTGGCAGGAGTTGCTGGGATACTTATAGTACCTGCTTGTGTTAGGGGATCAACATTCATATTACGAATACTGTGTAATGTTTGAGCATTATTACCGATAGGCTCTGGATATCGGGCAGTTGGAACCCATTTTGTTTCAATAACTGTAACTGACCAACCATTTTCAAGAATACCATCAGTAACATACCACCCCGTTGATGCCCATCCATCTTCTCCTCCTTCCACATCATCAATAAAATCAATTTCAGGAATTGCAATATTGTCAACATACATATTTTGTAAAGTGAATGCCCCATCTTGCCATAGAGTAAAGTAAACATCAATTGAATGTCCTGCAAAAGAACTCAGATCCATTGAAACAGGCGTCCAACCTCCACTAGCACCTGTAAATGCATGCCAGCTACCAGCAGCTTCATAAGCAGTTGGTTCACGCTCATCTGGAGTGTTAGGATTATCTTGACCGTGAGCTACGAAATCAACTGTACCCGGAGCGTCAAGTGTAGACCATAATTCCGTGTAGTGATCATATACCTCCACGTAACCATAGTCCCAATTACCTTCAATTTCAAAAAATGTCATGAAATTAAGGGTTGCTCCACCTGCTGGAATAGCAAAAGTTTGATTGAAACTTCGCCATGACCAAGATTGTGCACCAGAATACCATTCATAAGTTCCATCAAAAGCAGGGGTTCCTGCTGTATCATCGCCGTCAACCCAAACATCAGCAGCTTTATCATTTGTAAATGTCCAATATTGAGCGGTATAAGGTTGAGGAGCTCCGCCCCAGTACGACGAAGCTGTGAAATCCAATGGAAAATCTAAGGGAGGACCCCACCAGTAATTCTCTAAAGCATATAATATACTATAACCCCATGTATCTATTGTACCTACATCTAAAGTGTCATATCCATATTTGCCACCTGCTTTTTTTGTGTCATCTAAATAGTTTGCTATTGTCCAGGCGTCAAAAATCTCATCAAATGTTTCGGTATATCCAAAAGCGGCTAATACAATCTCAATACCTTCAATACCATTAGCCTGTTCCTGCACGAGTGCAGAAACAAATGGAGCACCTCCAAACTTTTCATAAAGATACAGTTGGAATAAATAGCTAGCACCATAATCTTCTAGTTCTCCGCCCCAAAATGTGAGAGCCGTATAAGGATGATAGATCATGTAATAAGCTATATGTCCTGAAGAGTGCCCATATCCACATAAGAAACCAGCTAAATCAGCTAGTCCTTCATCAGTCCAAGAAGGTTCATCAGGATCGATGTCAAAATGAATCATATGCTCTTGTTCGTGAGCAAATACACCTTCATAGAGATAAGGTCTATCTACATCAGGACCTACTCTGTTTGGCCAATCATAGGTATCAATATGCATTATGTTTTTATTATTTTCGTTACTTTCACTTGATGAGAAATAACCGGCAATATATGAAGTATGATTTTCCATATCGTAGTATGATTCATCACGAATATTGAATATCAGAGTCCAAACTTTTGTACCTTCATCTCCTCGAGGAGCTGGTTCACCAAAAACTAAAGCATTTGTAGGATATATTACGTTATCTAATTGATCAAGCATATATACAAGTTGATCATGTGATATAACGTCTTGAGTTCTATACCAAGGTAGAGTACCGTTACCATAGGGATTAGCAAAATAATAATTGGTATCATCAAAACTTTCATAAGCAAGTTTGTCAATTAAGATAATACCATGTTCTCCCTCTAAAACAACTACAAAAGTTTCATCATAATCAATACCCAGGCCATTATCGCTCACAGTTATTGGGAATTCTTCTCCAGGAGCAACATCGGGTGAGACAATAGTAGTATCCAGTTCCGCTACTTCTACTCCCTTTCCAACAAAATTTTCATGAGTAAGATCCATCAACGCCATTTCTTCAAGGGGGTGTACTCCAGACTCAGTTTTTGCTGCCGCCACATTGGTAATTCCAATAAAACCAACAATACTAATACTAAGTACTATTAATATTATTGATAATTTTCTATTTTTCATATTTTTTTTTCGCCAATTTGTTTTTTATTTTTTTATTTCAATTTTTTAATTTGTAATATAAAGTAAGTTTTTGTTTTATTCGCGAGACTCAAACTGTTTTTCAACATTCTAGATTGTTTCGCGTATTTCCAGAAAGTCAAAATAGACATTATTCTGGAACATTTTATAATTATACATTTTTGTATATTTAAGATTTACTGTTTTAAATGAAAAGTAGGAAAGAGGAATGGAACGAAATTCCCATTTAGTGTGATTATACTGTATGAAAAAATTTAGAAGTGGATGTAATTGAAATAAAACAAATAATTTCTGTGTTCAAAAAAAGGTAGTGAATAAGATTTTGTGAGTTATTAAATTTATTTGTATATAATTTAGATATATTATAGTGCAATTGTGTGTAACACCTAAGATTTAAATAGATGAGGACTATTAAACATAAGACAATTTGTTTTTTTGACTTTTATTTCAATTTTTTTGACTGCAATAAGCAGTCAATCTTTTTTTTATAAATTGCTTAAAACTTGTTTAATGATATTAAACTGACAAAAAAGTTCTAATATTATCCTCTTGCATTAAATATGTTGTAAAAGCATATTAGAAACATAAATATTTATAAATAGCATATAATTAACCCATATAATCAATTTTATTCTTTTGGTTAGACGTATAGAAAATTGGTGATTATTTGACTAAATCGTATAGTAAAATTAACGAAAAAATTAAGAACGGTAGTGTGGTTGTAGTTACAGCCGAAGAAATGGTAAAGATTGTAGAAGAAAGAGGATCTAGGGTAGCAGCTGAAGATATTGATGTAGTTACTACAGGAACTTTTGGACCTATGTGTTCTAGCGGTGCTTTTTTAAATTTCGGTCACTCTGATCCCCCAATCAAATTCGAACATCTATGGTTAAATGATGTTCATGCATATCATGGAAATGCAGCTGTTGATTGTTACATTGGGTGCACTAGAATGGCAGATATACGACCATTTGAATACGGTGGAGGACATGTAATAGAAGATCTTGTTTCAGGAAAGCCAATTAGATTAAGGGGTAATTCCTACACGACCGACTGTTATCCATTGGCAGAAGTGGACACAAAATTTACTATTAACGAGATAAATCAGGCAATTTTGTTAAATCCAAGGAATGCATATCAACGATATGTATGTGCAGTGAATAGTTCAGACAAAACGCTGTATACTTACATGGGCAAATTATTACCCAAATTTGGCAATGCTCATTTTGCTGGTGCGGGTGCGTTGAGCCCTTTGAGCAATGATCCGGATTATGAAACAATCGGTATAGGAACCAGAATTTTCCTTGGTGGAGGGATAGGATATGTAATTGGAGAGGGTACTCAGCATAGCCCCGGAAGTAGATTTGGAACATTATTTGTTAAAGGAGATCTGAAACAAATGGTGCCAGAATATTTAAGAGGTGTAACTTACGAGAAATATGGTACATCTCTATTTGTGGGTTTAGGATTAGCGATTCCAATTTTAAACGAGGGATTAGCGAGAAAAACTGCTATATCTGATGCTGATCTTCTAACGGATGTTGTTGATTACGGCGTTCCGCGACGAGATCGCCCTAAACTTAGGCAAGTAAGTTATGAGGAGATGAAAAGTGGATATATCGAATTGAAAGGTAAAAAAGTAAAATGTTCTCCTATGTCATCATTTTATCACGCAAAGAAGATTGCTGAAACCCTAAAGAAATGGATTCAAGAAGGTAAATTTTTCTTAAATCCGCCAGCTGAAACATTACCAACTGATACAATTTTCAAATCAATGAAAATAACATCAGAATTAAAATTCGTTAAAGATTTGAAGAAAAAAGCAGAAACTTGCTTCGACGACTGTGACATTAAGTTAGTTGCTGAAAAAATTATAAAGAATAATGTAAACCACATCGTTATTATTGACCGAGAGAATGTACTTAAAGGAATCGTGACGAGTTTTGATATTACCAAAGCAATTGCTGAAGATAAGAAAAGACTCGATGAAATCATAACAAAACGAGTTATTACAACCTCAGACAATGATCCCCTTGATATTGCTGCAAGAAAAATGAAGACAAATGAAATATCTGCGTTGCCTGTAGTAGATGATCAAAAAAAAGTAGTAGGGATTATTACTTCCGAGGAGTTGATGTGAAATGACAATAATAAATTGCACTTTACCCTTTGGGGTCATTCGGGATATTAATAACTATTCTAAAATAATCAATGAAATATTGAGATACGATATTACGTTCAACATTTTAAAATTTTCAACGGGCTCAAATGGAGTAAACTTATTACTAGATGTTCCGGAAGATAAAATCAGAACGATAACAGAATCATTAAAAAAAAATAATGTAATCGTTAATAAGAAAGGTCGGGTTATCATATTAGATAATTGTATAGATTGCGGAGCTTGTATCTCGCTATGCCCAACCGAAGCATTATACTTTAACGGTAATTATAAGTTAGAATTCTCCTATGAAAAATGTATTGGATGTTTATTATGTTTAGATTCGTGTCCGAGGTATGCAATTGAAGAAATGTGAACAAATTTTTCTTTTTTCTTTAATTACTGTTGAGTAATAATCTCAAAAATTTCCTCAAGACGAGGTGTTTTTCTAGTTAAAGAAATACAACGTTCTTCTTCGCAACCTCTAAGAATAGCGATTAATTCGTTTAGGTGAATTGTTGGAATTTCTAGCTTTTCGCCGAACCATTTTTCTATATTATTTCTATATTCTGGTTTACTTAAGGTATAGAGACAAGTTGGGCAAGGCATCAAAATAAAATCCGCTCCTACATTTTCAGCGCTTTTTAATTTGTTATAAGTAATTTTAAGCGCTTCCCGAGGATTAATTAACAGTTGACTAGCACCCCATCCACAACAGCTCTCTCTTTCTTGGTAATCTACAGCATTCCCTCCAAAAAGCTCGATAAGCGCCTCAAGTTTGGTTTTACTTCCTAAGTAGCTATCTAGAGTTTTTTTATCTCTGGAAAGATTTAAGTAATGACAACCGTAATGAATAGCAACTTTAAGGTCCCTTAGGTCAAACTTTAAAGTGTTAAGAACATCATTCCGTATAAGATACAAAAAATCCAATTCGTGGACCAGTTTTATCTTAGGATTTTCTAAAATATTATATATTCCAGGATATCTTTCCCCATCAACTTTTTTACTAACTGAATTTAAGATTTCTTGAGTTTTTACTCTTACTTCAGGGTTTTTTAAAAAATCTCGTCCTCTAAGAAGGGAATTATA
>Ga0307379_10011910_pt1 | contig 11368 bp, 9 predicted proteins | sample UN2MG_FD_202237 | JGI IMG/M metagenome (GOLD analysis project Ga0307379, IMG submission 202237) | Soil microbial communities from Risofladan, Vaasa, Finland - UN-2 | ecosystem: Environmental > Terrestrial > Soil > Coastal area > Acid sulfate soil | place: Finland: Risofladan, Vaasa | collected... | reverse complement strand
AAAGGCGACTGTTTTTATAATGCCATCGCTATCAGAAACCGGCCCGCTTGTCACCCTGGAAGCTATGGGATGTGGTCTCCCAATCGTATGTACGTCAGAAGGTGGAGGGGATTTCGTGGAAAATGATATAAATGGGTTTGTGGTGCCTAACCGCGACCTGGTAGCCCTTGCTGAAAAAGTGAATTATATCCTTGATAATAAAGATATTGCGCAAAGGTTCGGAAAAGAGAGCAGAAAGAGAGCAGAAAGCTTTTCTATTCGGAATACAGCCGAAAAAACCGCGGCAATATATCATTCATTGGGCATATAAACTTTTATATTACGACCTTGTATTCTCATAGCGGAACCAGGATATTCAAAGCGCGATCCGGTATTTGTGCAAGAGGTGGAATGAGGGTATATGAAAAAAACCAGATTGGTTCCTCTAAAAATTCTTTATTTCGGCATCTATTCAAAAGGGACCGAGTATCCGCGAAATAACAATCTGATTCGCGGTCTGCGCCTCAACGGGATAGATGTAGTCGAAGCCCATTTCGAACTTGCCGGTTCATTCCAGAGGAGAATAGATATAGTCAAAAATCCTTTGGAGTTCGCACGTTTTTTTCTCGGCTTGATCGCGAGCTTCATAGCTTTGACATGGAAGTTCATGAGGTCTCCCAGTGTGGATGCCGTGATCGTCGGGCATCCCGGTTATTTCCACATACATCTGGCATGGTTTCTGCGTTTTCTTTTCCAGAGGCGAGCCATTCTTGTTTATGATGTCTTTATTCCGCTTTATGAAATGTTGATCGAGGATCGGGAACTGTTAAAATCGGACGGTCTGTTTGCGCGATTGTTGCGCCGATTTGGAAGATCATGCTGTCGATATGCCGACTTATGCCTGATCGACACGGAAGAGCACTGCCGATACCTGATAGAGGAGTATGGGTTGTCTCCTGAAAGGGTGGTCAGGATTTTTGTGGGGTCAACTATTTATCAGCAATTTGAATCATTTCGGGTCAGCTCTTCTGAAACATTCAGAGTTCTTTTCGTCGGAACCTACATTCCCCTTCACGGTGTTGATGTAATACTGGAGGCCGCCCGATATCTGGCTGGCGCTCCGGACATACGTTTTTCTCTGGTGGGTTCGGGGCAGCTTCGGGAAAAGATGGAAAGTATGGCTCGGAAGCTGGGGCTTTCCAACGTAGTATTTCAGGATTGGATTCCAACGGAGGATCTTGGCACATTTATCCGGTCATTCGATTTGTCTCTGGGTATATTTGGGATTACACCCAAGACCGCAAGGGTTATCCCGTCCAAGATTTATGATATCTGTGCTGCTGGAGTTCCCTTTATAACGGCTGATACACCGGCCATAAGAGAGGTGTTTCATCATGGAGAAAACGCATATCTGATTCCTGCGGGCAATCCGGAAGCTCTTGCTGAGGCCATCCTGCGCCTGAAAACAGACCAAGACCTTAGAAAGAGTGTAGCGCAAGGTGCAAGACAGACAGGGGAGGGCATATTTTCTCTTGAGAGAATAGGATGTGATCTTGTAACAACCATTTTTGATGGTCTCGTAAAAAATCAGGCGTGATATTCGCCGAATTAAAGCGTATTAATAATGAGTGAGGAAGAGATCTGCAGATATCTTAAAAACAGAGAGCGGACAAAAGAACTTGATCAGTATAAAGAATACATTATCCCCCTGCTTGAAAAATATGAAAAATTATCTGCTGTTAAAATCAAGAGAAAGCTTAAAGCCAAGGGAATAGTTTTAACTGTTTCTAACAGGTTTGTAAGGCGCTACGTGAACAGAATAAAGCAAAATATAGCCGTGAAGCAGCCCTCATCGTTCGCCTGAGTGATTTTGAAACTCTGTTCGGTCAACACGAGGCTCAACTCTGTCAAACCTCAACTGTGTCACCTGTTCAGACACAAGTCCCACCATGAATATCACAATGGCTACTGTCATTAACATAGCGGAGGTTGGGCCGTAGCGTCCTCCGATGAAGAATATTTTGAAAAGGCCATAGCTCATCCCCACAAAGAACATTGTTACACTGACGGGCAGAAATACTCTCATGGGAGAAAACAGGGTTGCGATTTTAAGGATGATCAGAAAAAAGCGGGGTCCATCTTTGAACGGCCTGATTTTGCTTTTTCCTGTGCGGCGTGAGGTCTTTATCGGTACATACGTCAGGCTGTATCCTGAGCGAACAACAGCCATTGTTATAGTTGTCGGATAGGAAAAGGTGTTTGGCAACAAAGAAACAAATCGACGGGCTATCTCTGCCTTCACTGCCCTGAATCCAGATGTCAAATCTTCGATCTTGCGCTTGCATACGTATGTTGCAAACAAGTTGTATATACTGTTTGCAATAGTTCTGTTAAAGGAGGTTTCTGATTTGTTTGTCCGGGCGCCGACCACCATATCGTAAGGTCCCAGTTTTTCGAGAAGATGCGGGATGTCTTCGGGGGAATGCTGGCCGTCCCCATCAAGCATGATTAGTGTTTCCCCCTGTGCTTTACGGATACCTGTTTTTACTGCAGCGCCATTTCCAATATTATATGGATGGGATATAATCCGGGCTCCCGCCTCTTTTGCCTTGTTTGCCGTCTCATCATCTGATCCATCGTCTACGACAATAATCTCGTAATGACGATTAAGCCCATCCATCACCTGACGAACTTTTTCAACAACAATTGCTATGCTTTTTTCTTCACGGTAGGCAGGAATAATGATGCTGATTTCAGGCGTAAAATCTGTTTTACTTTGTTTTGATTCTGTGAAACTGAGTTTTTCCGCCATTATATGTTCTCCTTGAACCGTAAAAGCGAGTGTATTTCCAGTAGGTTGTCAAGCCGGAAGCGAAGATTCCGCTTATACTGGGTTGCAGGTAGCTGCAATGAGTATGGACTGACATCTTCATCGGCTTTAATCAATTTTATATAACGTAAGAATCTATATTGTGGCAAGAGAGAAATTTATCACCTGACGAATAGCTAAACAGGTGGAGACAAGAAGCCAATGGAAATAGGTGTTTCATAACATGTTAAAGTGTTGTATATGTTTATTTTCTTTAAACAAATTATCCTGTTAACATAAGAAAATTACTTGCCGGGATTATGAAACAATTCCCTGGAAATGTTTCAACTTTTAGAGCATTGCGGACAATCTGGTAGAATGGAATGTTGAGTTTTTCTCCATAAAATCTACCTGCTTTACTAATATCAGTATTGTTATCCTTTGTCTCAAACAGGCAAACAGGATGATTGTCTTTTACCATGACAAAATCAACTTCCCGCTTTTCCCTGTCACGAAGATACCGTATTTCAAAATTCCCCAGGCCGGTTTCTGTCATTCTTGTTGCCATGCGTATAAGGCTAACGGCTATAAGGTTTTCAAAAACAACTCCGGGTTCAGACAACATTGACCAATCGAAGAAATAGAGTTTTTTCTCCTTTTTTATTGCTCGTGCTATTTTTTTATGCCAGGGACGCAGAGTAAAAACCATATAAAGGCCCTGTAATATATCTATCCAGTTCTTTATGGTATCGTATTTTTTTCCCAGGTCTTCACTCAACGACGGGATACTAATTTGAGAACCGACTTTTGCAGGAAGGATTTCCACCAGTGTTTCAAGGCCCTTAATGTCTGCAATGCGCGAAAGATCACGCACGTCTTCTTTTGTCAGCAGGTTTCTGTAATTATTCTGCCACCTTCGATGAAACTTTTCTGTGCCTCTGAGAAACGGCTCTGGAAAACCTCCGAATTTCAACAGGTTTTCAAAGGCTTCATCTGCTTCCTGCATTTTAGCTTCCCTCGCGAGTCCTGCCAAAAGGTTCCCGTCAGCAAAAATTTCGCCGTCATCGAGAATATGAGAAAAATCGACCATGACCTCTGGAAGTCCCAACGGAAAAAGCTGATAGGAAAAGTATCGTCCAACCAGTGAGTCTCCAGACTTTTGAAAATAGCCGAGCCTGGCGGAACCTGTAACAAGAAGCTGCATTCTTTCGCGATTAACGTCATAAAAACCTTTAAGAATATTCCTCCATTCAGTATGCTTATGAATCTCATCAAACACGAAAGGAACGGGATTGTTCTTGAATTTCTCATCGATAATGTTCCGAAAATAGAGTGGATTTTTTTTGTACTTTGCCATTAATGATGGGTCATCCCAGTTGAAGTATGTGTCTTCCGAGCCGACAGATCCAAGCCACTTCTGAGCGAAGGTAGTTTTTCCCACCTGCCTGGGACCAGTCAGAAATATCATCTTTCCTGCTGTCATTTCAGGATCAAATATATATTTACCAATTAATCGTTCCATTGTGCTTATTATCCATATCGCTGGAATATTGTCAAGACCATTTTCCATAGTTATGGAATATTAGCGTAGGAGTGTAATTATGAATAGAATGAAATCGTTAATTAAATTACATGGCAACGCAAAGTTGTAAAAAATACCATGTGCGTGTAAAAAGTCCTTGCAAAAAGTACCTTAACAGAGCATTGCTCTGAGCGTCAGGAATGTAAAGACACACGGCTCACGGTTGTATGCTCCGATTTATGCAGCCGGCCGGCTGGGGAGATTGTTAAATGATATTTTTTCTTGACCGATATACCGGTTCGTATTATATTCCGAATTAGTTTAACTAAATTGGAGCGATGTACGAAAATGGAAAATATCAAGAGAATCCTGAACATCGATCTCCCGCCAAGGCGGTCTGCTTTTTTATGGGGGCCAAGAAAGACAGGAAAATCAACTTATCTGAAAGCAAGGTTTCCAGGCAGCCTTGTGTATAATTTTCTTCAAACCGATGTGTTTCTTGAGTTCTCCAAGAAACCTGCTCTGTTGCGGGAACGGCTGCTTGCAAAGGGCGCTGATGTCCTGAATTATCCGGTGATATTGGATGAAGTACAGAAGATTCCTCAACTCTTAGACGAAGTACACTGGCTGATTGAAAATAAGGGTTTGAGCTTTATACTGTGTGGATCAAGCGCACGGAAGCTGAAGAGAGGAAAGGCTAACCTTCTTGGGGGCCGGGCATGGCGTTATGAGATGTTTCCCTTTGTTACGTTTGAACTAGAGAACTGGGATCTGTTAAGAGTATTAAATTGCGGTATGATACCGGATCATTATTTTAAGGAAAACTATAAGAAATCCTTGAGAGCCTATACACAGGATTATTTAAAAGAAGAAGTTTTTGATGAGGGGTTAACCCGGAACATTCCAGCATTTTCCAGGTTTTTTGATGCCATGGCATACTCTCACGGAGAGCTTACTAATTATTCCAACATAGCCCGTGACTGCGGAGTCGATTCCAAGACCGTAAAAGAGTACTACCAGATCCTTGTGGATACTCTTTTAGGCATTATGGTAGAACCCTTTAAGAAGAGACAAAACCGGCAGGTTATCAGCAAGGCGGCAAAATTCTACCTCTTTGATGTGGGGGTTGCCAGCGCCGTAACAAAGCGGCATATTGAAGAAGAAAAGGGGGAGTTGTTCGGAAAAGCATTTGAGCATTTTATTTTTATGGAGATTGCGGCTTACAATTCCTACAAGGAAATTGATTATGAAATTAATTTCTGGAGAACAAAATCAGGCTTGGAAGTCGACTTTGTGCTGGGCGGAGGCGAAGTAGCCATCGAAGTAAAGAGCGCAACCCTAATCGAGAAAAGGAATTTGCTGCCGCTGAACGCCTTTATAGAGGAATATTCGCCACGGAAGGCATTAGTTGTATGCAATGAGAGGGAAGAGAGAGTTAATGGCAGGATACGAATAATGCCGTATAGAAATTTCCTGCGTGATTTGTGGGAAGGCAAGGTCATTCGTTAACCTCAGCGCAGACATCGGAGTAAAGAAGATGTGCAAAACTTGAGAAAATAATCTTATGTTAAAAGATAAAAAAATTATTGTTGTTATGCCGGCCTATAATGCGGAAAAAACCCTGCGTAAGACTTATGATGAGGTTATGAGCCAGGGTATTGTTGATATGGTGATCCTGGTTGATGATGCAAGCGACGATGAAACTGCTGCAATTGCAAAGAGCCTGCCGGGCGCCAGGGTTTTTGTTCATGAAAAAAATCGCGGCTATGGGGCAAACCAGAAGACCTGCTACCAGATGGCCCTGGAAGAGGGCGGTGAAATTGTTATTATGATTCACCCGGATTATCAGTATACTCCAAAGCTTATTCCGTCCATGGCTTCCATGATAGGTAATGGTCTGTATCACTGCGTGCTGGGCTCAAGGATCCTTGGCGGGTATGCTTTAAAAGGTGGAATGCCTGTTTGGAAATATATAGCGAATCGATTTTTGACGTGTGTGGAAAACATCCTTATAGGTGCGAAGCTTTCCGAATATCATACCGGGTACAGGGCTTTTTCGGGGGAATTGCTTGAGCGGCTGCCGCTTGATGCTAATTCAGATGATTTTGTTTTTGATAATCAAGTGCTGGCCCAGATCGTCTGGCTTGATTATACAATTGCAGAGGTTAGCTGCCCGACAAGCTATTTTGCCGAGGCTTCATCAATAAATCTGCGAAGAAGTATAAAATACGGTTTTGGATGCCTGCATACAGCCTTGACATTCCGTCTCGCAAAAATGAATTTTATTACTTCCAGGTTATTTCCTTAGAAACCTTTTTATGTTGGTAAAATAAAAGGTCTCAATTTATGTGTCGGTGTTTGGATCGGTCAGCACGGGAATTTTAAAGAAGTTTATACCTTCATCCTTTAAGATTTTTTCCTCTTTTTCGGTGCTGGTGCCCCTTATATTCTTTAGCCCAGAAACGCCATAATGCATTTTCAGGGCTTCTGTAGCAAATTTACAACCCACATCTTCAAAGTTCTTTTCCACAAAATCCGCTATTTTTCTTCCTATATTTTCCAGATGTTCCTGGCTGCAAGAAGAATCTGCTGCCATTTGAGAGGCTTTTATCGCAAAGGCTGAAGGAACCTTTGAAACAGCAGTATCTTCGCATACAGGGCATGCAATCATGCCTTTTGCTTTATGCTTATCAAAGGCCTGGCTGTCATCAAACCAGCCTTCAAAGGTGTGTCCGTTGGAACATTTTAAATCAAATACTATCATAGTGTTTAGGTGTTAAGTGTTAAGTGTTAGGATTAATCCTTTAATCGTTGAACCCTGAACCTTTAAACTAACATAACAAATATATTAATATTTTAAAAGTAATTCTTGACAGATTCTGTTTTTTAGACGGAAAATAATTGCCGGAGACACTTTTATATCTGAGTACAATTGAAAATTTTGTATGAATCTGGTATGTATAAAAAATCAACAGATTGCGCCTGAACTTTGCAATTGCGAATTTTAGGCCGCAACTTTAATGGAGAAAGCTGCATATGAGATTTATTATTTTTATCGGGGTTTGTATGATTTTATTTTGTTCAATGGTTCAGGCTGAAACAATGTATGTCGGTGATGAGATTAAGATAACATTGAGAACAGGGCCGAGGACTGATCACAAAATATTGGCCATGATTAAATCCGGTCAGGAAGTTGAAGCGCTTCAAACCGATAATGACTGGACCCAGGTCAAGCTGCTAAACGGAATGGAAGGATGGGTTCTAACCCGTTTTCTGACTTATGATAAACCCTGTCAGCTTGAAACTGAAATATTGAAAAAGAAACATGAAGCCCTCTCGGCTCAGTCGTCCTTCCTGCTTAAAGAAAACGGAGTCTATAAAGAGGAAAGCAAAAGACTTCGTAAAGAGCTTTCAGGAAGCGAAGAGATGCTTGCAGCAGTTAATAAATCATATGATACGTTAAAGAAAGAATCAGCCGACTTTTTAGAGCTTAAATCAAAATATGAACTTACATCTTCACAGCTTGCCGGTCAGACAAAAAAAGTTGAGAATCTGGAAGAAGAACTATCAAAGCTGTTGTCGCATCGAAACATTATATGGTTTTTAAGCGGAGCAGGTGTGCTGGTTTTTGGTATATTAATCGGTTTTAGCGCCAAGCGTCAGCGCCGGAAATCATCTTTATTGTAATCTTAAATGAGCTATTAGCCATTAGCAGTTAGCCTTTAGCTAAGAGCTAACAGCTAATCGCTTAACGTAGGTATTATGGAAATTAAAACAGACTTTTTGATAATCGGCAGCGGCGTGGCAGGTCTTACTTTTGCTATTAAGGTAGCAAAGTTCGGCAGTGTTGCCCTTGTTACAAAAAAGGGGATAATGGACACAAATACCTCCCAGGCACAAGGCGGCATTGCTTCGGTTTTTGGCAAACTTGACTCATTTGATCTTCATATACAGGATACTCTTGCTTCTGGTGACGGTCTTTGCAACAAAGACGTTGTGGAGATGGTTGTTAAAAACGGGCCGGACAGAATACGTGAGTTGATTGATTTTGGAGCACATTTTAACATAAAGGAAACAACAAAGCACTCAGAAGATAAGTCTCAGACTTTAGATCCTGATTTCGATCTGGGACGTGAAGGCGGGCACTCGCAAAAAAGGATTGTGCATGCTCAGGATATGACTGGAATAGAAATCGAAACCGTTCTTGTAAACCATGTAAAAAATAATGAGCATATTACCCTGTTTGAAAATCATATTGCAATCGATCTTATTATCCGTTCCATTCGTATGAAAAGAGGGGTTGTCACTACAACTCATGAAGATTATTGCTGCGGAGCCTATGTTCTTGATACGCAAACAAACACTGTAAAAACCTTCTGCGCTCCTGTTACACTTCTTGCCACCGGAGGCGCGGGCAAGGTGTATCTTTACACAAGCAATCCTGATATTGCGACAGGCGATGGAATAGCAATGGGATACAGGGCGGGCACCACTGTAGCCAACCTTGAGTTTGTTCAGTTTCATCCAACCTGCCTGTATCATCCTGAAGCTAAGAATTTCCTGATTTCAGAAGCAGTAAGAGGCGATGGGGCAATTCTTATAGACTCGGCAGGAACTCCTTTTATGGAAAAATATGATCCGCAAAAGGATCTGGCCTGTCGGGATGTGGTTGCAAGGGCAATCGATACAGAACTTAAAAAAAGCGGAGATGACTCGGTATTTCTTGATATATCACATAAAAATCCTGAATTTGTCAAAAACCGTTTTCCAAATCTATACCAGAAATGTCTTACCTTTGGCATTGATATGACCAAAGAACCTATTCCTGTAGTCCCGGCCGCCCATTATATGTGCGGCGGAGTCGCAACGGATATGGCAGGTAAAACAGATATTAACGGATTGTATGCCGTAGGGGAAACAGCCTGCACAGGACTTCACGGAGCCAATAGACTTGCGAGCAATTCTCTTGCAGAAGCTCTTGTTTATGCTCACAAAGCTGCGGAACAGGCTGTAAAAGAAATCAGCATGCCTAATATAAAATCTTTGCATGATCTTCCTCCATGGGATGAGACCGGCACAACCGACAGCGATGAGGCTATTATGGTTTCACATAACTGGGATGAAATCCGCAGGTTTATGTGGAATTACGTCGGAATAGTAAGATCAAACAAACGGCTGGACAGGGCAAAGCGACGCATTGAAAATATACAAAATGAGATACAGGAGTATTACCGGGGCTTTAAGATTTCTTCAGATCTTATTGAACTGCGAAATATTGCTACAGTAGCTGAACTGATTATTAGGTGTGCCAGGCACAGGAAGGAAAGCCGAGGGCTTCATTTTAACATCGAATATCCTTATCGGGATGATAAACATTGGGAAAAGGATACCATTGTCAGAAGACCGTTCATGGGATAAAATAACAGGTTTCAGGGATTAAGGATTAGGGATTAGTTGTTCTGCACGATTATACCTTTGGAAACCTTGCTGATACCAGATAAACCCTGACAACCAATTTATGGGCTTTTCGCCAAAGCTTCAAATCCTTCCAACACACTAATCCTTATCCCTTAATCCTTAATCCTAACGTTTGCTTTAACAAACTTTTCTAACTGTTTTTCATAATAAGAACGATTCTTTTTTGTCAGGTACAGGGCTCTTCTTTCCGCGGTGATTGCATCTTGTATCTGGTTGTTAACATAGAAACTCTCAGCAAGGGTGTCCAGTATGTGCGGGACCTCTTTTAGCTGCAGCGCTTTTTTTGCTAAGATGACGGCGCGTTTCGGGTTGTGAAATTTTTCATCATCGCATGTGGCAAAAAGCCATGCGAGATTATTTAGCACCTGCGGATTATCAGGCAAACAGGTTAATGAGCGTTCATAAGCTTCAATAGTCTTTGCGTAATTTTTTTTGCTGTAAAACAGATCACCCAAAACGCTATACAGTTCGGGGTTGTTGGGCGTTTTTTCAAGCTCTCTTAGAATTGTTTTTTCAAAAAAATACTTATTTAATCTATCTTTGGTTTCGCCGAAATTCAGCTTATATCCAACTCCTCCTATTAAAATCATTCCTGCCAGATAGACAGCTATGCTTTTCCTTATTTTCTGGTTATGAAAAACTATCCATTTTTTGTCTGTTTCACATTTTTTTAGATATTTTATCCGTTCTTTAATGCTGAAATGATGCCAGTTTGGCCTATCGGTTGGCTGTCCGCTTGTAAGGGCTATCTTTTCAAAGGTTGAGATAAGCGGTTTTGAACTTTTGCAGAGCGTATAAACGTGTATGTCTGCCTGACGCTCGAAGTTGCGCATAAAGAATCCAAAAATAAAGCGGAAATAGACAAGGAAAATTATAATTGTGACAAGACTCAATGCTGTTGAGTATACGGCAGTCTGGTCGAAATCGGCTATGTTTATAATGCTGAATAATGGATCAGCATAAATAATCGAGTAGATTATCAGGTCAAAGCCGGCATACGAAAAGACAAGATAACCGACAAAAAAAAGCAGATAAAACCAAAGGTGTTTTTTCTTTATATGTCCGATTTCGTGGGCGATTACAGCATCAATTTCTTCAGGTTCAAGATACTGGAGGAGGGCTTTTGTAACAAGAACATAGCGGAATTTCTTAACCAGCCCCATAACCCCCGCGGTGATCATTCTACCACCTGATATAGGCCAGGATAGAATTTCATTATATTCAACCCCTGCTTTTTTGCACAGGTTTTCGATGCGACTTCTATGAAATCCAGGTTCAAGCGGTTTACATCTCCAGAATTTCTGGATTATTGCCGGTCCAATAATCGAAACGCCTAAGAGAAAAACCATAAAATATATTATTTCCCCTTCAGTTGTGGAAAGAAGATATTTTGGCAATTCAAAGGGAAGCGCATTAATAATGTCGGCGATTACGGATACCAGAAACCAGGGGATAAGCACAGGTATTGAGAATGAAATGTTGGAAAAAATGTATGCCTGCCTGGACATACCGTCCATGCTTAACTTTTGATAAGCCTTGTAAGCAAAGCCCCATACAATTGCGATATAGAATACAAAAAG
>Ga0307379_10011909_pt1 | contig 11369 bp, 10 predicted proteins | sample UN2MG_FD_202237 | JGI IMG/M metagenome (GOLD analysis project Ga0307379, IMG submission 202237) | Soil microbial communities from Risofladan, Vaasa, Finland - UN-2 | ecosystem: Environmental > Terrestrial > Soil > Coastal area > Acid sulfate soil | place: Finland: Risofladan, Vaasa | collected... | reverse complement strand
TTTTTACTCTTCATTTCATGAATAATTCAGGTTAGGTGATGGACATAATAAACAACTTGGGAATGTCAGCGCTCCCGCTCAGGTTTTTAAGTTATTCATTACGTGGATGGAAATGCTTACCCCGAACCGCTTGTAATTTGGCCGGTGCTCGTCTATCCTTAATTCTCAAATCACCTTAGCCAAACCAGAGGAGATACCAATGGACGAGTGCCGCCAGGACAGGAACCTCGAGCGCTGCAACTGCACCTACGAACCGTGCAGCCGCAAAGGCGTTTGCTGCGAATGCCTGGCCTATCACTGGAGCCAGCAGGAGCTTCCGGCCTGCCTCTTCCCCGCCTCCGTCGAGCGGACCTACGACCGGTCGCTGCGGAGGTTCATCTCGCTGTATAAAGATAAATGTTGAAGCATCCGCAGAAGCCCTCGCACGTCTACGGCCCCGTCCCCTCGAGACGGCTGGGCCTCTCTCTCGGCGTGGATATCGTCCCCTTCAAGATCTGCACCTTCAACTGCATCTACTGTCAGCTCGGCGAGACCATCCGTCAATCCGGCCGCCGCGGCCGTTTTTTTCCCGTTGCAGAGATCCTGGTCCAGGCCCGGAGGGCCCTCGATCGAAATCCGCAGATCGACCATATCACTTTCTCCGGGTCGGGAGAGCCGACGCTGAACAGCACCATCGGGAAGCTCATCCGGCAGATCAAGACGATGACGGATATCCCGGTCGTCGTCCTGACGAACAGCTCTCTTCTCACCCGACGGCCGGTCCGCAAGGCGCTCGTCGCGGCCGACATCGTCATCCCCTCCCTCGACGCTGCCAGAGCCGCCTCTTTCCGGCGCGTCAACAGGCCTCTTCCTTCCGTGAAGATCGAGAGGGTCATCCGGGCCTTGGAAGCCTTTCGCCGGGAATTCAAAGGCCGCATCTGGCTGGAAGTCATGCTGGTCAAGGGGATCAACGATTCGCCGGCCGATATCCGGGCCCTCAAAAAGGCCATCGCCAGGATCAAGCCGGACAGGGTCCAGCTGAACACGGTCGTCCGGCCGCCGGCGGAAAAATGGGCCCAGCCGCTGAGCCGCCGGGCGTTGGAAATAATCAAGAAAGAACTCGGCGAAAGAGCGGAAGTGGTGGCCGATTTCCGAAGAAGGACCCGACCTCCGGCCGGCCGGAATCTCAGTGAAGCCATCCTCGCCATGGTAGAGAGGAGGCCGGTCACGCTCCCCGACATCACCGCCTCGCTGGGCCGGAACGAAAGAGATGTCCGGACGCATCTCGAAACCCTGCTGTGCTCAAAGAAGATCCGCCGGCAGCGACATCAGGGTTCCGTCTATTTCGCGCCGGAAAACACCCGGAGGGAATCATGACACCGGAAATCAAAGAGATCAACGACTTCTCCAAGGAGGAGCTCATCGAGATCCTGCGCGACGCCGCCGTCAACTGGCTGACCCACGATGGCCTCTGGTTCCGGGCTGTGGAGGACAGGTTCGGCCTGGAGGCGGCCATGGAGCTTGATAAGGCCGCCTGGGAGAAGTTCACCGTCCTCGAGGCCGGAAGGATCATCAAGAGGCTCGGCCTCCCCGAAGGCGGCGGCATCCCGGCCCTCGTCCAGGCCTTGAAGCTCCGCCTTTACGCCCACATCAACATCCAGGAGACGAGCGAGGTCAGCCCCAGCCGCTGCCTCTTCCGGATGCGCAGCTGCCGCGTCCAGGAAGCCCGCGAACGCCAGGGCCTGGCCTCATTCCCCTGCAAACCGATCGGAATCGTGGAATATAGCGGGTTCGCCCGGACGATCGACCCGCGGATCGAGACGCGCTGCCTCGCTTGTCCTCCCGATCCGAAGGCCGCAGACACCTGGTGCTCCTGGGAGTTTACAATCCCGGACAAAGTGTGATAAGGTAATTTCTAAATAAGAGGCCCGCCTTCAAAATTAAAAGCGATTCTTACCGGCGGCTTCCTGAGCCGATCTCCATAGTCGATCATATCATCATCACCATGTCCACATCCTAACCGGAGGAATCATCATGTACGAAAATACCCACTTCCCCAAAGCCCTCAAATACTGGCACGAGGGAACGATCTACGGCTGGACCGACGCCCATGTCCATCCGATGAGCCACGCCCTTCACTACGGGAGCTCCGTCTTCGAGGGCATCCGGGCCTACCCGACGGCCAAGGGCCCGGCCATCTTCCGGCTGAGCGAGCACGTCGACCGGTTCCTCTATTCCGCCTCGGTCGCCAGGATGCCGATCCCCTATTCCAAAGAGAAGATCATCGAGGTCATTAAACTCGTCGTCCGGGAGAACAAGCTCGAGTCGGCCTATATCCGCCCCCTGCTCTTCTTCTCCTACGGCAACCTCGGTCTCGTCCCCAAGTACTGCCCGGTCGAGATGATCGTCGCGACCTGGGAATGGGGCGCCTACCTCGGCGAGAAAGCGGCCAACGGAGTCAGTGTCTACATCGTGCCCTGGAAGCGCGTCCACTTCAGCCAGCTGGACATGCGCGCCAAGCTGGGCGGGTTCTACATCCAGTCGACCATCGTCGGACTGGAGGCCAGGGGTCAGGGCTGCGATGAGGCCGTCTTCCTGAACATCGAGGGCCGGGTGGCGGAAGGACCGGGAGAGAACATCTTCGTCTTCAAGGACGGCGTCCTGAAGACCAACGATGTGAGCGAATCGATCCTCGAGGGCATCACCCGCACCAGCCTCCTGGAGATCGCCCGCGACCTGGGCATCAAGACCAAGATCGGGCCGATCGAGAAAGAAGACTTCCTGACAGCCGACGAGGCCTTTTTCTCGGGAACGGCCGTGGAAGTAGTGCCCATCACTCATATCACCGACGGTTCAGATCCCGCGGCCCAAACCACCAAGTACACGGTCGGCTCCGGAACACCGGGACCGATCACGACCAAGCTCAGGAATAGTTATCTCGATGTGGTACAGGGCAAAATCAAGGCCTACGAAAAGTGGCTGACCTCAATCACCGGCTGATCCGATTCCGGCCCATCGGCACCGTCCATTCTCCGTTCAAAACACGAGAGGACATCGACCCGCACCGGAATTACCGGCCAAACGGCTTCTCCGACGTCCGGGGCGAGCTCGAGATCGACCCGGCCTATGCCGCCGGGCTCAAGGACATCGACGGCTTCTCCCACTTGATCGTCATTTTTGCCTTTCACAAATCAGGGCCCGGCCATCTCCTCGTCAAGCCACCTTTCGAGAGCCGCCGACGAGGGGTCTTTTCCACACGTTCCCCGCACCGGCCCAACCCGATCGGGCTGACGGTCGTGCGGTTCCTGGGCCGGCGGGGGGATAGCCTCGAGGTCTCCGGGATCGACATGCTCGAGGGCACTCCGGTCCTGGACATCAAGCCCTACACCTCCCGGGACAGCAAGCGCGGAGTCAAGCGCGGTTGGATGTGGCGCTCGACCCTGAATCGGTGATCAGCCCAAGGAAATAAAAAGACGTTTCCCGGGGAAGCCGGGCTTGCGCGACCGAGCCGAAAGATTGAACGGCACATTCAGTGAGCGCTAAATTCGGGGACATGACCGAATTCTCTGGAATTCGGATCGTGTCCCCAGAATTTCGTGTTTTATAAAACTCAGAAAGACCTGATATGGAAACCTGGACTAAAGCAGAATTGCGCTTGTTCGGCAGGCTCTCCAGCCCGATCAAAATCCAGCGCTACCTCAACCGGCTCGCCTATGATCTAGATTACGGCGCCCGGTCGCCGCGTTGGATAATCAAGGAGAGAAAAGCCCATTGCTTCGAGGGAGCGCTCTTCGCCGCGGCCGCCCTGCGGCAGCTCGGCCATCGGCCTCTCCTCGTCGACATCCGCTCCTGGAACGACGACGACCACGTCCTGGCTGTTTTCAAGGAGCGGGGACATTGGGGGTGCGTCGCCAAGTCCAACTACACTGTCCTCCGCTTCCGGGAGCCGGTCTACCGGAGCATTCGCGAGCTCGTCATTTCCTTTTTCGATGTCTATTTCAACCCCCTCGGTCAAAAGACAATGCGCAGTTACTCTCTTCCTCTCGACCTTGGCCAATTCGACAAGCGCCACTGGATGACGACCGACGAGGACCTGGAATACATCGGCGACAAACTCAACGATATCAAGCATTTCCCGGTGCTGACGTCGGCCATGATCCGGGCACTGAACCTGGCGGATAGGGACCTGATCAGAGCCGGACTCCTGGGCGCCAAGCCTAAAGGCTTGTACAAACCTAAAAGTTAGAGGCTATTCTTTCAATAGCCCCTCGGCACTCCGGACGATGATCTCCCAGGCTTCGCGGACATGGCGTTCGCGGGTGGTCCGCTGGCCGATGGCCATCCGCAGGACATAGCGGCCGCGCAGGTCCGTGTGGGTCAGGAAGACATTCCCTGCGGTATTGACCCTGTCCAACAATTTTTTATTGAAGCCATTCAAGACGGCGTCTTCCTTTCCGTCGTTGAACCGGAAACACACCAGACTGAACGGTGTCGGAGCCATGATCTCGAACATCTCGTGTTCCTCCACCCAGCTTCTGAAGAGCTGGGCCAGGCGGATGTGCTCGCGGATGAGAGCCTGCAGCCCCTCTACCCCGTAGGACCGGATCACGAACCACAGTTTGAGCGCCCGGAACCTCCGGCCGAGCTGGATCCCCCAATCGCGGTAGTTCTTGACATGGGCATCGACTCCCGTCTTGAGGTACTCGGGGTGAATTTCAAACGTCCGGATGAGCAGGCCCGGGTCTTTGACGAAGTAAGCCGAGCAGTCGAAGTTGGTGAACAGCCATTTGTGGGGGTTCATGACAAAGGAATCCATGAACTCCGCGCCCTCCAGGAGGCTTCTCATCTCGGGCAGGATGCAGGCCGACCCGGCGAAGGCGGCATCGACATGGAGCCAGACGCCGTGCCGCCGACAGATCCGCCCGATCGCGGCCAACGGGTCCACGGCCGTCGAGGAAGTCGTCCCGATGGTGGCTACGACACAGGCCGGTTTCAACCCCCTTCTCTTATCTTCCGCGATGGCCTCCTCGAGCTTCTCCGGGATCATGGCGTAGACGTCATCGGTCGGGATCAACCGCAAGTTGTCCCTTCCGAACCCGGCCATCTTCACCCCCTTCTCGATGCTGGAGTGCGTCTGGTCAGAGGCGTAAACGGTCAGACCGGGTTCAAACCCTTTTGCGTTCGAGACGAAGCCCGTCGCCTTTTCCCTGGCCGAAAGAAGGGCACAGAGGGTGGCCGTTGAGGCTGTGTCCTGGATCACTCCCGTGAATCCCTCGGGAAGCCCGAGCATCCGGCGGAGCCAGTCGAGCACCCGGTCCTCGAGCTCGGCGGCGGCCGGCGAAGTCTGCCAGACCATGCACTGGGCCCCGAGGCCGGCCGTGAGGATCTCGGCCAGGACCGAAGCGGGGCTGTTGTTGGCCGGGAAGTAGGCGAACCAGCCGGGGTGCTGCCAGTGGGTGATGCCGGGGAGGATAACGTCCTTGAAATCCGCGAAGATCCTCTCCATGGGCTCTCCCTGGGCGGGCGGGCTGAGCGGCAGCCGGCTCTTTATTTCGCCGGGCTTGACCGCTGAAAGCACAGGGTATTTCTCGACATCCTCCAGGTAGTCCGCTACCCAATCCACGACCCGATGGCCGAATTCGCGAAAATCCTTGTTTTCCATTCCCGCCCTCCTCGTCAAATGGGGGATGATATCGGGCTTTTTCCCGGGTTCATTCTATAAGAAACGAGATGAACGAGTCAAAAACGCCGGAAATAGGGGCGCTTTTATCGCCATTACCCGCTCTAGTCCGTTAAAAAGGCGCCTTTTCCAGGGGAAATAGCGTCCTTTGAGGCTCATAAAAAGCGTTTTTTAGAAATAATAAAAAAAAGCTTGCATTAGAAAAAAGAAATATGGTATAATAGTTGTTGAGCTTGTAAGGGGGCAAAAAAAATCAGAAGCGGGAATAAGTCTATCTGAATTTTCAAGATCCTTCCTTTTCGGCTGTTTCTGCCCGTCTCCGGATCCCATGATCGGGACTGAATCCAGGTCGACGACCTCGACTGCAACTATTCTCATCGTTCGATCGTATATATAGATGAAATGGCTAAGATAGAAGTTTCAAGAATCCTCCAGAGATGCACGCGCCTCCTTTTTTTCCCTCCTTCATCCCAGGAGTTTCCAATACACGCTCCTAACCTATCCATCCATTCCCTTGAGTAGGCTGCCTTCCTGCCCCTGAGGACACGAAGGCAGCCTCTCTCTATTCCGCTGATACTTGACACCCGGATAACAAATTTCTATAGTAGAGCCGTTCTTTGATAAGAGAGTTCAGGGTTTAAAGCGCTGGGAAGTCCGTGGGAAACGGACACAGCCCCCGCTACTGTAACCGGGGACGAATCCCAGAAGACGCCACTTTCGGCGCGCTCGCCGGAAGGAAGGCCTGGGAGGAGGACGATCCGGGAGTCAGGAGACCTCCTTTAAACCCTCGACAGCCCGTCTTCGGGAGGAAGAGCGGGTTGGTTTTTTATTTCTGAGGACGGCCTCCCAGGGGAGAGCGCTGTCCCAAGAGCAGCGGGGGACCCGGCGAAGGAGTTTGACGATGAAAAGCTATGTCTCCGCTATTTTCCTCGCGCTTCTTTTGGCCTCGCCCTTCCTCTATTCTGACGAGGGGCAAAAAGATAAGTCCCAGGCTGCCTCCGAGCACCACGAGGTCATCGTCACGGCGACACGATTGGAGACGCCGGCCCGGGAAATCGGGAGCTCCGTCTCGATCATTTCCGCCTTCGACCTCTCCCTCTTCAAAAAAACATTCGTCCTGGAAACATTGCGGGACACGCCGGGCGTCTCGGCCAACCAGAACGGCGGTATGGGTGGAGCTTCCTCCGTTTTTATCCGCGGAGCCAATTCCGAGCACACCCTCGTCCTCCTGGACGGCGTCGAGCTCAACGATCCTATCAACCCGTCCCGGTCCGCGGACCTGGCCCATCTCCTCCTGGCCAACGTCGAGCGAATCGAGATCCTGCGCGGACCCCAAAGCCCTCTCTACGGCTCCGATGCCCTGGGCGGGGTCGTCAACATCATCCCCAAAAGAGGAGAAGGGCAGCCGCGATTGTCCCTGACCTCGAGCGGCGGCTCCTTCGGCACCTTCGTCGGCCAAGCCGCTGTCAGCGGGGCGGCGAAATCGGTCGATTATTCTTTCGGCCTCTCCCGTTACGAGACGACCGGCATATCGGCCGCCGACTCGGGGTTGGCCGGAAACTCCGAGCTCGACGGCTACACCAACTGGACGCTCTCGGGAAGGCTGGGAATCGCCCTGCGGGAGAACCTGGAATTCGACCTCGTCGCCCATTCCATCTGCGCCAAGACCGATATCGACAATTTCGGCGGACCCTACGGTGATGACCCCAACAACACCCAGGACTACCGCTCTTATTTCCTCAAGGGGCAGGCGCGCGGGCTCTTTCTGAAGAACCGCTGGGAGCAAAAGCTGGCCGTTGCGGTCGTCGACTCCCGGCGTTCCCACCGCAACCGCCCCGACGAATACCATCCCGGCGAGGCCGAGGAAGGGCTTTTCGCAGGGCGGATGTTCACTCTCGATTGGCAGAACAATGTCTTCCTCCATCCCGCTCATACAATGACCGCGGGCCTCACCTACGAAAAGGAGCAAGGAGAATCGGACTACCTGTCGGAGAGCCTCTGGGGGTCGTATTCGAGCCTCTTCCCCCTCCAGAAGGCCGAGACCCTCGGGTTTTATCTCCAAGATTCCCTCCGGGTCGCCGGCCGTTTTTTTGCCACTGCCGGGCTCCGCTACGACCGCCACAGCCGGACCGGAGGCGCCGTCACCTACCGCCTGGCTCCAGCCTATATCATCGAGTCCTCCCAAACAAAGATCAGAGCGAGCCTGGGCACCGGCTTCAAGTCCCCCTCTCTCTACCAGCTTTATGCGCCCGGAACGGTCTTCGGCCCGATCGGGAACGCCAACCTCAGGCCCGAGCGTTCGCTGGGCTGGGACGCCGGGGTCGAGCAGCCCTTCTTCGGCGGAAGGGCGCGGGCGACTGTTACCTATTTCCACAACGACTTCAGGAACCTGATCGATTTCTCCGTCATCCAGGGATACATCAACATCGGGCGGGCGGAGACCAGAGGAGTGGAGGCCGAATTCTCGGCCCGGCCCTGGGAGGCCCTCTCGTTTAACCTGGTCTATTCCCGCCTCGAAGCCAGGGACAAGACTCACGACACCCGCCTCCTGAGAAGGCCGGGGGACATGCTCTCGACCCGCCTCGCTTTTTCATTTCTGACCAGGTGGACGGCCGCCGTCTCCTTTGACCATATCGGCCGGAGGGGGGACATGAATTATTCTGCCTGGCCGGCCCTGTCTGTCACCCTTCCGGCTTATTCACTCCTCTCTGCGGTGATTTCTTACGAGACTGGGCGAAATATGCAGTTCTTCATCCGCCTGGACAACATCCTCAACGCACGATATGTGCAGGTGTATGGCTACGGCACGCCCGGCTTCTCCATCCAGGGTGGCGTGAAACTGACTTTGTGATTATCCTGTGCGGGCAGGGACTCAGAGGGGCTTTCCCTCAACAGGTTCGCGGTAGCGCCGTTTCCGCCGGCGCCTCCTCCGCTTGCGCTCCGTCCCTTCTGAAGGAAAGACCTGCTGGAACAGGGCTTCAAAAGATTCGTCCTTGGCCGGCGGTCGGCCTTTGAAGATCAGGAAGTGAAGCCTCGTCGCCTGACCGAAAAGGGGTCTTCGCATCAGGGACCAGCGCATTTTCCCTGTGCGGAGAGCCTCTTCCATGGCGGCGACGATGATCAGGATCTGGTTGAAGTCGGCCCGGAGGGCGCGGGGGATGTTGACTCGCATCCCGGCCTCATGAAACGCATCGTTGAGGATTTTCTGGAAATCGACTCCGCTCTCTCCGAACAGGGGCTTTGCCCAGGGCCAGAAAAGCGCGGCGTACATCTCCTCGGGAGACAGGGGAACTCCCGCCGATTTGGCCCGGTCGACGACCTCCAGGATCGAGCTCAGCTCGGAGAACAGTCCGGCATCGGTCTCGTACGCTTCACCCGCCCTGCCGAAGATATGCCGGAGGATTCCGAATTCCCGGAGCGCCTCCATGACGGGCCTGGTCTCGTAGGCGAGGTCTTTGTTGAGTTCTTCGTAGAGGCGCGCCCCGGAACAGGCGGCGATCAGGTGGGCGTGGACGGGGATCTCCCGTTCGGCGGTTTCCTCGACGCCGAAACCCAGGCGGGCGGCATGGCGGAGGACCCGCCAAACCCGAACGGGGTCCTCGGTGAACCGCTCCGCCGGGTTGCCGACGACCCGGACCGTCTTGCGGGCCAGGTCCTCGAGCCCCCCGACATAATCGAGGACGGCGTCATTGATGACATCATAGAACAGCGCGTTGATGGTGATGTCCCGGCGGAAGGCGTCTTCCTCGGGAGTCCCGTAGGGACTGGGGGGCGGGCTCTCGCCGTCCGGAGCCTTCTCCTCGGGCCGTTCGACGGCCCGCCGGAAGGTCGCCACCTCGATGGTCTTGCCGCCGCTGAAATGAACGTGGACCAGGCGGAAGCGCCGACCGATGACGTAGGCGTTGGCGAAGCGCTTCTTGATCTGCCCGGGACGGGCGTTGCTGACGACATCGAAATCCTTGGCCGGGCGGTCCAACAGCAGGTCCCGGACCGCTCCTCCGGTGATGTAGGCCGTGAACCCGAGCCGGTTGAGGCGGTAAACGACCTTCAGGGCGTTGGGATCGATATCTTGTCGCGAGATCGAATGCCCGGGCCTGGTGAGGACGACCGGGGTGGCCGGCCGGTTCAGGGTGTCGATTGGATCATCCATGGATCATCGCGACGGGCGGTGGATCAGAGATGTATATTGCGACATCCGGACATCCGTGTCAATTCCCGAAAAACACCCGGCAATGAACGGGCCAGCATTTCCGTCTGGGTGATTCCAATGGGGGGAGGAGGCCGCCCTTGGCCCCCGCACCCCATTATGAAGTCTATATGTTTAATATAGCTTTAAAGAGCGGTTGATTTTCGCGGGCCGTTGCTATAAAGGATTAGTGAGTTCATGAAAGGAGGCTGTCCATGAAACGGAGGGAACTTCTGACCGGGGCTTTGGGCGCGGCCGCGGCGCTCGCCGCCGCCGGACCCGGAATGCTCCGGGCAGCTGATCTGAGTGGTCAGGCGCCGAAGGGAGGGCGCTTCAAGTTGAAATACGCGCCTTCCTTCGGCCAGTTTAAAAACCACGCCGGTGAAGACCTCGCCGCCCAGGTCCAGTTCGCGGCCGACGAGGGGTTCAGCGCCATGTTCGACAACGGCATCATGAGCCGTCCTATTGCCGAACAGGAGCTCATCGCCCGGGAACTGGCCAAGCGGGAAATGACCTTGGGGCCGTTCGTCCTCTACGCCGATTTCAAAGTGAAGAGCTTCGTAACCCAAGGCCCCGAAGTCCGCAGGATGCTCCTTGACCTTATGAAACGGGGTGTCGAGACGGCCAAGCGGGTCAATTGCCCCTGGGCGCTGGTCGTCCCGGGGAGGTATGACGAAAGTCTGGCCTGGGAATACCAGACAGCCAACGTCATCGACAACTTGAGGACCTGCACGGAGATCTGCGAGCCCGCCGGCCTCATCCTGGTCCTCGAGCCCCTCAATCCCAGGGACCATCCCGGCCTCTTCCTGACGCGAATCCCCCAGGCCTACGAGATCTGTCGGGCCGTAGCCAGCCCTTCCTGCAAGATCCTTGACGATCTCTACCACCAGCAGATCAGCGAGGGCAACCTTATCCCAAACATCGAGATAGCCTGGGACGAGCTGGCCGCTTTTCACATCGGCGACAATCCCGGCCGGAAGGAGCCGACCAGCGGCGAGATCAACTACAAGAATATCTTCAAGTATCTCCATAAAAAGGGATACCAGGGCGTCCTTTGCATGGAGCATGGACAAAGCCTGGAGGGCAAACAGGGCGAGCGGGCCGTGATCGAGGCCTACCGCGCCTGTGATGATTTTTAGGAGAAGTCAGCTAGAAATAAAGCGGGACCTGTCATGGCGCATCCCCTCCGCCCTCGCTCAAGACCCACCCACCCGCCACCATTCCGCTCGGTCGCTCGGGGACTGGCGCCATGCCACCCGCTTTATTTGCTTGCTCAATGAATAGGAGGAATAAGTGAAAAGACGAGAATTTATCAAGACGACGGCGGCGGCTTCGCTGGCGGCGGCGCTGCCCCGCATCTCGGGAGCCTACGCCGCGGGCTCGGACACGATTCGCGCCGGCGTCGTCGGTTGCGGCGGCCGCGGCACCGGAGCGGCCATCGACTGCCTGAATTCCTCACCGGGTGCCGAGGTCGTGGCCATGTTCGACCTTTTCCAGGACCGCATCGAAAGCTCACTGGAGAAG
>Ga0307379_10011908_pt1 | contig 11369 bp, 11 predicted proteins | sample UN2MG_FD_202237 | JGI IMG/M metagenome (GOLD analysis project Ga0307379, IMG submission 202237) | Soil microbial communities from Risofladan, Vaasa, Finland - UN-2 | ecosystem: Environmental > Terrestrial > Soil > Coastal area > Acid sulfate soil | place: Finland: Risofladan, Vaasa | collected... | reverse complement strand
CCGGCCGCCGCGCCCATCAGGTTCAGCAGCGATAGGATCCAGGCAGCCGCGACCAGGGTCAGGCCAAGCTCGACCCGCATCGAGGGGATCGCTGCCGGCAGCTTGCCGAGCTGAAACGATCCGAAGACGCCGGCCAGCATGAGCAGCGCCACGACACCCCAGCGCGTGCGCGGGGGTGTCATCGCACGCTCACGCGGTCACGTTTTGTCCGTCACTCGTCGGCGATCGGGTTGCTGAGGATGCCGATCTTGTCGATCTCGATTTCGACCGTGTCGCCGTCTTTCATGAAGACGGGCGGGTTGCGCTTGAAGCCGACGCCGCCCGGCGTGCCGGTCACGATCACATCGCCGGGCACGAGCTCAGTGAAGGTCGAGATGTAGTGGATCAGCACCGGCACGGTGAAGACCAGGAGATCGGTGGTCGCATCCTGCATGACCTCGCCGTTGAGGCGCGTCACCAGATGCATCGAGGCCGGATCGGGGATCTCGTCGGCGGTCACCATCCACGGCCCGAAGCCGCCGGTCCCGGGGAAGTTCTTGCCGGGGGTGAACTGGCTGGTGTGGCGCTGCCAGTCGCGGATACTGCCGTCGTTGTAACAGGAATAGCCGGCAATGTGTTTGAGCGCATCGGCCTCGGAAATGTGCCGCCCGCCGGTTCCGATGATCAGCGCCAGCTCGCCTTCATAGTCGTAATTGTCGGAGTCCTTGGGGCGGATCATCGGCTGCCCATGGCCGACCTGGGTGTTGGTGAAGCGGGTGAAGATCGTGGGATAATCGCTGTCGCTGCGGCCGGTCTCTTCGATATGGCTTTTGTAGTTGAGACCGACGCAGAGGATTTTGTCGGGATCGGGGATCACCGGCAGCAAGGTAACCTCGTCAAGCGATGCGTCAGGACTGGCGCCGTCGGCGGCCGCAGCCGCCTCCTTCAGCGCATTGCCTTCGATCGCCGAGCGCAGGGTCGGGTATTTGCCCCCCATCGCCTTGCCCAGATCGACAATGCCGCCATCGACGACCGCACCCCAACTCGGCGCGCCGCCGCGCGCGAAACTCGTCAACTTCATGCCTGTTTCCCTTCTATTGTCCCGGCATCGCCGGTGATGTGGCGTTCTTCGCCGAAGAGGCGCCCGGTCGGCCGCCCCCTATTTGCTGGCCCACCGTCAGTGAGCTGAACCTTACGCTGATCCTGGCCCGCCCGTCAGCACGTACTGGCGTCCGCAGTAAGGACATTCGACCCGGCCGCCTTCCATATGCAGGAAGACGCGCGGATGACCGAGCGCGCCGCCGCCGCCGTCGCAGGCCACGGTGGTCTGGTCGGTCACGATCTCATCGCCAGCGGCGTTCGCCGCCGCGCCTTGTTCGTCCGCCATTTCCGCTGCCCTGCTATGGTGCTGGCTGGTCACGTCACATGCTTGAGTTAGATCGCATCACATAATCACATCACATAAGTCGCATCACATATATCTGCGGATGTATCTTATGTGCGCATTTACCTGGGCATGTGCGTTCGCGTTGACCGCCGGGAGGAGCGGATGATACCCAAAGCCTCCCGCCGATCAACATTCGCGATGCACATGCCCGAATGGCGGTCGCTGCATACTGGTCCAAAGCCTGATCGACCGCACCGCCGATGCCGGACGACAATCGCCAAGCGACGAACGATATGACGAGGCCTGATAGCCGCACCGATACGCTGCCGGAAAATGCGATATCCGTGCGCGCGCTGACCAAGGTCTACAAGGCCGGCCGCAACACGCCCGCCAAGGAGGCGCTGAAAGCCGTCGATCTCGACATTCCGCGCGGCAGTCTTTTCGGCCTGCTGGGACCCAACGGCGCCGGCAAGTCGACCTTCATCAACATCCTCGCCGGCCTGGTGAACAAGACCTCGGGCACGGCTGCGGTCTGGGGCCACGATATCGACCGCGAGACCCGCGCGGCGCGCAGCGCCATCGGCGTCGTGCCGCAAGAGCTCAACCTCGATGCCTTCTTCACCCCGCGCGAGCTGCTCGATCTGCAGGCCGGGCTCTATGCGGTGCCGAAGTCCGAGCGCCGCACGATGGAAATCCTTGAGACCGTGGGGCTCGCGGACAAGGCGGAATCTTATGCGCGCTCGCTCTCCGGCGGCATGCGCCGGCGGCTCATGGTCGCCAAGGCGATGGTGCATCGCCCGCCGGTTCTCGTGCTCGACGAGCCGACCGCCGGCGTCGATGTCGAATTGCGGCAACAGCTATGGAGCCATGTCCGCGAGCTCAACCGCGCCGGCACGACGATCGTGCTGACCACGCATTACCTGGAAGAAGCCGAACAGCTTTGCGACCGCATCGCCATTATCCATCATGGCGCGGTGATCGCTGCCGATGCGACCTGGGATCTGATCGCGCGGGTCGACCGCAAGGAACTCTCGATCATCTCAACGGAAGCCTTGACCGCATTGCCCCCAGAACTCGACCCCTTCGATGCCACTCTCCAGGGCACGCGCAACATCGTCGTGCGCTACAAGCCGAGCCAGACCCGCATGCGCGACATCCTCGATGCCGTGCGCGGCGCCGGCATCACCATCGCCGATCTCACGACGCATGAGAGCGATCTGGAAGATCTGTTCCTGGAGTTGACCGGCACGAAAGACGACGGCGGCGACAGTGCCGCGGAGGCGGCGAAGTAACGAGCGCGTCATGCTGCCGATTTCTGCGCGTTGGCGCATCCGGCCGCCTCTGCTAGCGTTTCCTATCCGGCTCACGACCTAAGACACCGAAGCCGGCCAACTGGGCGGAGACGGGTGCCATGCTCGAAACGACGATTGCCGGCTCGCTGCCGAAGCCGTCCTGGCTTGCTGAGCCCGAAACGCTGTGGGCGCCGTGGCGGCTGGAGGGCGACGAGCTTGTCCGCGGCAAGCAGGATGCGGCGCTGGTCTGGCTGAAGGAGCAGGAGGCCGCCGGCATCGACATCGTCAGCGACGGCGAACAGTTCCGCGTCCATTTCGTGCACGGCTTCCTGGAGCACATCGCCGGCATCGACTGGGACCTAAAGACACCCATGGGCATCCGCGACAACCGCTACACGGTCGAGGTGCCGACGGTGACGCAGGCCGTGACCCGGCCCAGGCCGGTGCATGTCGACGAGGCCCGGTTCCTGCGCGCGCATACCGACAGGGCGCTCAAATGGACGCTGCCCGGGCCGATGACGATCTGCGACACCATCGCCGACGGCCATTACGGCAAGCGCGCCGACATGGCGATGGCCTTCGCCGAATTGCTGAACCAGGAGGCACGCGAACTCGAGGCTGCCGGCGTCGATGTGATCCAGTTCGACGAGCCCGCCTTCAACGTCTTCTTCGACGACGTGCGCGACTGGGGCGTCGCCGCACTCGACCGGGCTGTCGAAGGGCTCAGCGCCAAGACCGCCGTGCACATCTGTTACGGCTACGGCATCAAGGCGAATATCGACTGGAAGCAGGGCCTCGGCGCCGAATGGCGCCAATACGAGGAGATCTTTCCCGCCATCAACCGGGGCAAGGTTGGCCAGGTCTCGCTCGAATGTGCCAACTCGCATGTACCGATGGAGCTCATTCGCCTGTTGCCCGACAAGGACATCCTGGTCGGCGCCATCGATGTCGCGACCGACGAGATCGAAAGCCCCGAGGCGGTGGCCGGCGTCATCGCCGAGGCCGCCAAACATGCCGACCTCGCGCGCATCCAGCCCTGCACCAATTGCGGCATGGCGCCCTTGGCGCGCGACGTCGCCGCCGGCAAACTCACCGCGCTCGCCGCGGGCGCCGCGCTGGTGCGCCAGACGCTGAGGTGATTTCGTTGGGATAACATCGTTGCCGCTGCAATGGTCGCGGTGAGGGAGATAAATTCGCATGACGGTCATCAGCTATTTGACGACGATCAATTTCGATCACGGCGCGATCGCGACCCTCGCCGATGAACTCAAAGCGGTTGGAATCGAGCGGCCGCTCATCGTCACCGACAAGGGCATCGCCGCGGCGGGTATTCTGGGGCAGGTCCGCGCGACCCTTCCTAACTCACTGCCAGTGGCAGTCTATGACGAAACGCCCACCAACCCGACCGAGAGCGCGGTCGAAGATGCGCTCGAGGTCTACCGCGCGGAGGGCTGCGACGGCCTCGTCGCGCTCGGCGGCGGCTCGTCGATGGATCTCGCCAAGGCGGTCGGCGTGCTCGCCACCCATGACGGCCCGCTCGTGCAATACGCCGCGATCGAGGGCGGGGCCGGGCGCATCACGGCCAATGTGGCGCCGGTCATCGCCGTGCCGACCACATCGGGGACGGGCAGCGAGGTCGGCCGCGGCTCGATGATCACCTTCGCCGACCGCCGCAAGATGGGGCTCTTGAGCCCGCATCTCATCCCCAAGCGCGCGATCTGCGATCCCGATCTGACGCTCGGCCTGCCGGCGGGGCTGACCGCCGCGACGGGCATGGACGCCTTCACCCACGGCGTGGAGACGTTCTTGTCTCCCAAGATCAACCCGCCCGCCGAGGCGATCGGCCTCGACGGTGCCACCCGCGCCTGGAGTTGGATCGAGCGCGCTGTCGCCGACGGCTCGAACAAAGAGGCGCGCTGGCACATGATGATGGCCAGCATGGAAGGCGCGATGGCTTTCCAGAAGGGCCTCGGCGCGGTCCACTCGATGTCGCATCCGCTGGGCGGGCTGGAGGATGTGACGCTTCATCACGGCACATTGAACGCGGTAATCCTGCCCGCCGTGCTTCGCTTCAACGAGGGCCATGTCGGCGACAAGTACGAGCGCCTGCGCGCCGCGTTCGGCTTGCCCGCCGATGCCGATCTCGCGCAGGAAGTGGAGAAGCTGAACGCGCGGCTTGGCCTGCCGGCCAACCTGCGAGAGATGGGCGTCACCGAGGAGGTGCTGCCGGCGATGGTCGAAGGCGCGCTCGCCGATCACTCCACCCCGTCCAACCCACGGCCCGCAGGCGCGGCCGATTTCGAGGCCCTGTTCGAAGCGGCGATGGGGTAGCGCCGAGCTAAATTTTATCTTTCACGCAACGGAAGCCGACCATGTCGAGACCGATATAAGGCGGGTTCCAGTGGCGGTAGCTGACGCGCAGGCACCAGGCGCGGTTGCCCCAGCCGCCGCCGCGGATCGAGATGTCATTGGGCCGTCCGGGAAATGCGCTCGAGGTCCACTCCCAGACATTGCCGGCCATGTCCATCACGCCGAACGGCGAGGCGCCCTCGGGAAATTTGCCCACCGGCGAGGTTTGCGCGTAGCCGTCCGAAGCGTCGAGCGCGCAGCAGCGCATGCGCCCGAAGTTGCCCTTGGTGAAGTTGCTCTGCCTGGGTCGTTCGTTGCCCCAGGGAAAACGGCGGCCGTCCGTGCCTCGCGCGGCAAACTCCCACTCGGCTTCGCTCGGCAGGCGCATGCCGTAATAGCGGCAGAATTTTTCGGCATCCTGCTTTGAGGTTTGCAGCACCGGATGGTCGTCCTTGCCGGCGCGCGAGCTGCCGGGTCCGTGCGGGCGTTTCCAGGTTGCGCTGCGCACCTGCCGCCACTTGTCGGTCCAGACATGGCCCTCGCCATTGCGCTCCACGTCGCTGACATAGCGCGTCGCTTTGACGAAGCCGGCGAATTGCCTGTTCGTCACCTCGAACTTCATCATGGCGAAGGGTCTGACGGTGACGCGTTTTGGTTTTTCGTTCGGATGGCCGTTGGCGTCGCCCATGATGAAGCTGCCGCCGGGGATCGGAACCATCGGCGTGTCGAGCTTTTCTGCCGCCAGAACCGGGCCGGCGAGGATCAGCAGGCCAGCGACCAACATCTGAACTGGCATGAGCGCGCGCATGATCCCCATCATCCAGCGCCGCTTGCGCGGCTTCAAGGTTGGAGGCTTGTGCTTCACGCGAATTTGATAGACTGCGCCGATGAACCGGATTGCCATCATAGGCGCGGGTGCCTGGGGGACCGCGCTGGCCGCCGTGGCCCGGCGCGCCGGCCGTGAGGTGCGGCTTTGGGCGCGCGAGCCCGAGGTCGTCGCCTCGATCAACCAGCGCCATGAGAACCCGGTCTATCTCGCCGGCATCGCCCTCGATCCTGCCATCGTCGCCACCGCTGAACTGGAGGAAGCGGCCGCGGATGCCGAGGCTGTCCTGCTGGTGACGCCGGCCCAGCACAGCCGCGCCGTGGCGGTGGAGTTGGCGGCGCATGTGCCGCCGAGCGTGCCTACGCTCATTTGTTCCAAGGGCATCGAGGAGGGCACCGGCAAGCTGATGAGCGAGGTGCTGGCCGAGCTCGCGCCCGGCCGCGCCGTGGGCGTGCTTTCCGGCCCCACCTTCGCCGGCGAAGTGGCGCGCGGCTTGCCGACCGCGATCACGCTTGCGAGCGATGCCGAAGGGTTGGGCCGCACGCTGGTCAAGGCGCTGGGCAGCGCAACCTTCCGGCCCTACTGGTCGCCCGACGTGATCGGCGCCCAGATCGGCGGTGCGGTCAAGAACGTGCTGGCGATCGCCTGCGGCATCGTCGAAGGCCGCAAGCTGGGCGACAATGCACGTGCCGCGCTGATCACGCGCGGGCTTGCCGAGATCGTCCGGCTGGGCCTCGCCAAGGGCGCGCGCACCGAGACGCTGTTCGGCCTCTCGGGCCTGGGGGATCTCGCGCTCACCTGCACGGGGCTCCAGTCGCGCAACATGTCGCTCGGCATGGCGCTCGGCGCCGGCGAGACGCTGGAGGCGATCCTTGGCAAGCGCAACACCGTGGCGGAAGGCGTCACCACGGCGGCATCGGTCACCGCACTCGCCGGCCGGCTCGGCGTGGAGATGCCGATCGCCAGCGCCGTCAACGCCATCCTGCATGAGGGCGCCGCCATCGATGAGGCGGTCGCGGGATTACTGGCCCGGCCGTTCAAGACGGAGGGCGTCGAGAGCTGAGGGCCGAAGAAAGGCGACCACAGAGGCACAGAGGCACAGAGCCACAGACGGTTTTGGCGCCGAACGGACCTCTTTGTCGTCATTCCCGCGAAAGCGGGAATGACGATGAAAGAAAACTTCCTCTCTGTGTCTCTGCGCCTCTGTGGTGATAAACAACGAGACAACGAAGCTCGGTCCACAAGCGGAGGCGGCGATGGCGTATTGGCTGGTGAAATCGGAGCCGGGCGCGTGGTCGTGGGACGACCATGTGAAAAAGGGCGTCGAGCACTGGGACGGCATCCGCAACTACCAGGCCAACAACAACATGAAGGCGATGAAGGTCGGCGACCGCGCCTTCTTTTATCACTCCGTCGACGAGAAGCGGATCGTCGGCGTGGTCGAAGTCGTCAGGGAGCACTACCCCGACCACACTGACGATAGCGGCCGTTTCGGCATGGTCGATTTCAAGGCGCTGTTCCCGGTCAGGCACACCGTCACCCTTGCCGAGGTCAAGGCCGAGCCGCGGCTCCAAAATCTGGCGCTGGTACGCCAGAGCCGCCTTTCCGTCGTGCCGGTGGGCGACGACGAATGGCGTGTCCTCTGCGGCATGGCGGGCATCGATCCCTGAGTTTTATCCCGGCTGGGACGCTTGGCCGCGCCCGCGCGCGCTTGTTTCGCCGCGTCTGTTTGCCGATAATCCCGCCGAAACAAAAACGCAAACGGACGCGCGTAGATAATGGGCACGGCGATGTCCGGCTTGCGCGCTGCGGGAGGGGTCACGTCCATGTTCGAGCAGCACAATCTTTATCCGGTACCCGACAGCTGGGCGAAGAAGGCCTGGGTCGACAATGCGACCTACCTCAAGGAGTACGAGCGCTCGATTATTGACCCCGAAGGGTTCTGGGGCGATCAGGCCAAGCGTCTCGATTGGTTCGCCCCGCCCACCAAGATCAAGGATGTGAGCTTCGGGCCGGGCGACGTCCACATCAAATGGTACGAGGACGGCGTGCTCAACGCCGCGCATAACTGCCTCGACCGCCATCTCGACACGCGCGGCGACCAGACCGCGATCATCTGGGAAGGCGACGATCCCAAGGACAGCGCGACGCTGACCTACAAGGAGCTGCACGCCGAGGTGTGCAAGCTCGCCAACGGCATGAAGTCCCTGGGTGTCAAGAAAGGCGACCGGGTGACGATCTACATGCCGATGATCCCCGAGGCGGCGGTCTCGATGCTGGCCTGCGCGCGCATCGGCGCGGTCCACTCGGTGGTGTTCGGCGGCTTCTCACCCGATTCGCTCGCCAACCGCATCCAGGACTGCGATTCGAACCTGGTCATCACCGCCGATGAAGGGTTGCGCGGCGGCCGTTCGGTTCCGTTGAAGGCGAATACCGACGCGGCGCTCGCCTCCTGCCCGACCATCACGCATTGCATCGTCTACAAGCGGACCGGCGGCGATATCGGCTGGAGCGAAGGCCGCGATGTCTGGTGGCACGATCTGGTCGCCGAGCAGTCCGACGACTGTCCGGCCGAGGAGATGAACGCGGAGGATCCGCTGTTCATTCTCTACACCTCCGGGTCGACCGGCCAGCCCAAGGGCGTGCTGCACACGACCGGCGGCTACATGGTCTACACCTCGCTGACCCACCAATACGTCTTCGACTATCACGACGGCGACATCTACTGGTGCACCGCCGATGTCGGCTGGGTGACCGGGCACAGCTACATCGTCTACGGACCGCTCGCCAACGGCGCGACCACGCTGATGTTCGAGGGCGTGCCCAATTACCCCGACGCCTCGCGGCACTGGCAGGTCTGCGACAAGCATCAGGTCAATATCTACTACACCGCACCGACGGCGATCCGCGCGCTGATGCGCGAGGGCAACGATCCGGTCACCAAGACCAGCCGCAGCTCGATCCGGCTGCTCGGCACTGTCGGCGAGCCGATCAACCCGGAGGCCTGGGAGTGGTACTACCATGTCGTCGGCGAGGGGCGCTGCCCGATCGTCGATACCTGGTGGCAGACCGAGACCGGCGGCATTTTGATCACGCCGTTGCCGGGGGCGACCAAGCTCAAGCCCGGCTCGGCGACGCGGCCCTTCTTCGGCATCATGCCCGAGCTCGTGGACGGCGACGGCAAGAAGCTCGAGGGAGCGGCGTCGGGCAATCTGTGCATAGCCGATAGCTGGCCGGGCCAGATGCGCTCGCTCTACAACAATCATGAGCGCTTTGTTGAGACCTACTTCACCACCTACGCCGGCAAGTACTTCACCGGCGATGGCTGCCGCCGCGACGAGGACGGCTACTACTGGATCACCGGCCGCGTCGACGACGTGATCAACGTATCGGGTCACCGCATGGGCACCGCCGAGGTCGAAAGCGCGCTGGTCGCCCATGACGCCGTCGCCGAGGCCGCCGTGGTCGGCTATCCCCACGACATCAAGGGCCAGGGCATCTACGCCTATGTGACGCTGAATGTCGGCCAGGAGCCGACCGAGGAGCTGCGCAAGGCGCTGGTTCAGTGGGTGCGCAAGGAGATCGGCCCGATCGCCTCGCCCGATCTCATCCAGTGGGCGCCGGGCCTGCCCAAGACGCGTTCGGGCAAGATCATGCGCCGCATTCTGCGCAAGATCGCCGAGAACGAATTCTCCAATCTCGGCGACACATCCACCCTGGCCGATCCCGCCGTGGTCGACGAATTGGTCGACAACCGCATGAACCGCTGAACGGGGCGCAGCGCTCGCCGCCGGATCGCCCTTGCAGGCAATTTATTTTCCCGCGGGAACGTCAGCGCGGGCGTTTGCGAATGACTTCCCAAAGACCTGATTCGCGGCCGAAATTGGCGGTGAATCTGGCGGAATACTTGCTAAATTTTGTATTAAACGGTTCCTTTGCTTAACAGTTGATTATATGCTGCGCGGTATATCGGTATGGTCCGTCGACGTTCAAAAACAAGCGACGGCGAACGGGTCCATGCAAAAGCGCCGTCATTTTGGGGATCGGCGCAGATAACAGGGTGAGAGAATGCTCAACCAACGAGTTTCAGCGAGGAAGACATTTCGTTTTTCGGCGCTTGGGGCGATTGCCGCGGGCGCATTGGTCGCCTGGACGGGCATCGTACAGGCGGCGGAATCTTATACGTTCGCCGGGCTGCGTTGGGGCAGCTCGCCAGGCCAGGCCAAGAAAGTTCTGTCGGCCCGCGGCTTCAAGGTCCGACGCGTCATCAAGGGCCCGCAGCGCGAGCTGGCCGAGAACGGCGCCTGGGGCGAATGGGTCAGGCGCGACCGCGGCAAGCGCATGGTCGCGCGCGGTAAGGTCGGCGGAGCGGTCACCGATGTCGATCTGGTCTTCGGCAGCAACAATGCGCTGCAGCGTGTGATCGTGCGCTGGCCGGACTGGAACGGCACCATCCCCCACGCCAAGCGGCTGACCAAGACGGCAAACGTCGTCACCAAGCAGCTCGAGGGCCAGTATGGCCGCTCCAACGAGCGCCGCGATCCCTTCGGATGGATCGATACGGCGCGCTGGCTTCCGGCTGAAGACGGCAGCCGCATGGAGCTGATCGTTCGCGGCACCAACGGCATGCTGTTCTATCCGGGTGACCGCACCGGCGTGCGCCTGCACTTCTGGAATGCCCGCTACCGCAAGGGCGGGGCCCAGACGGCGGGCGGCGGCAGCGCGGCGCCGAAATACGGCCCGGGTCATACCCAGGAGATCAAGTCCAAGCCCCGCGCGACCGGGAAGTCGAGCAGCTCCGGTGGTCTGAGCTTTGGCGACGACCGCTAAGGGGGCCAGCCTCGCCGCAAGGCGGAGCTGACCACGAACGAACAAGCGGGGCGCCTCGGACGAGGCGCCCCGTTTTCGTTGGCCGCTTCTGATGTCATGGCCCTGGAGGGCCTCCCAGCGCCTGCTCGCACCATGAGCCCCGTCGCCGGCCCCGATAGCGGCGGCCCAGCCCGGCGGCGATCAGCGCCTCGCCCAGATCCACGCCGCGCGCGGTGATCACACGCGCCACCACGCGGCCGGCATACTTGCCATAGCGGATGTCGCGCAATGTCACCTGGCGGTCGTTGATCTTGCGCGCAACGAATTCGCGCGCGGCCTCGGCCATGTGCCGCTCACGACGGCAGCGCCCGCGCAGCTCGGGTGTGTCGACCCCGGCCAGACGCACTTTCGTGCCGATCACCTGGCCCAGCCAGATCCGCGCGCGAACCTCCAGCGTGTCACCGTCGCGCACTTTGACGACATCGGCCAGGACCGGGCCGGGCAGGCGTTCGCGCGCTGCCACCGGGGCGGATGAAACCGACAACAGCACGGCCGTCAGAACCGCCGCGATAGTGGGCGATCGGCTGGTCCGGGCGGCGGTGCGCCTGGGCATCATGGGCGAAAAGTCTCCTGTCTCCGCATCACGCGTCGATAAAATTGGAAATTTCACACCAATACATTAGGCGGCGGGTGCATATGGAGTTATTTATCCCATTTCCTCAAACTA